>TARA_B100000749_G_scaffold237576_1_pt1 | contig 46762 bp, 42 predicted proteins | sample TARA_B100000749 | Tara Oceans TARA_B100000749 (sample SAMEA2621232) | marine metagenome | biome: marine biome (ENVO:00000447); feature: mesopelagic zone (ENVO:00000213); material: "saline water (ENVO:00002010), including plankton (ENVO:xxxxxxxx)" | depth 800 m
CGGCGACTCACACACAGACCGGACCTAACAACGGGGGCGGCCCAGCCGAGCTCGCCACGCAGGCCATCCTCATCTACTTCAATGGCAAACCCGCGACCGTTCTGTCCGTAGTGAGCCCACATCGGAACGACATCGGGCCGACGCGAGAAGCATGTCGTGGGCAATAGCTCTATGTCGCCGATCACCTCCTCGTAGAAGGCGAGCGTTGCAGGGGGCGAATCATGGTCAACAGTGAGAAACAACTCAAAAGGGTCATTGAACTCGGTCGGCATGGAGAACTTCAGCATTGCCCCAGATTGCGTAAGCGCTTTGTCTGCAAGGCCCGGGGCGAGGTACTTGTACAGTTTTCCGGCCAATGCGGTTCCTTCCGGGAACTGAGTCCTATTTGGATCAGGCTTCACTTTGCCGAGGCCAGGTCGCAGGTCAAACGATACATTGCCCACCCGGACGGAATGCTCCAGCGAGTGGGGTAGTTCCTCAGAGGCGAACCCGTTGCTTGACCCGGCAACATCACCCAGGATGACGTCCCGAATCGCGAGTAGAGGTCCGGCATGCGCTGGACCGTGTAGCTACCCGAAGAGCTCGTCGATCGCTTGCTCCGCGACGCTCCGGGCCGTTGGCGCGAAATAGCACCGTTTCGTGATCCTCGTGTCGGAGTGCCCGAGAAGTCCGCACGCATGCTCGAGCCCGACCTCGGGGGTCACCGCAGTCGCGACGGAGCGCCGCAACGTGTGCGGCGTGAGCTGCGCAGGCGTCAGTCCCGCCTATTCCAGCGCCGAGAGCACGTCACGACGCTTTCGCACGGCACCGAAGTCATGCGTGAGCACCGCGGGGTTGATCCACGGATGGTCGAAGCCTCGGATCTCGACCCTTCGTAGCACAGGCATGTCGGATTCTCGTTTGGCCGTATCGCACGCGTCCCGGGCCGCGCGGGGTGCCGCCATCCCAATTCCGTTCTCGGTGAGGCGCACAGTGCGAACTTGGCAGTCGTGTTTCGGCCATGGCTGACGAGATAGCGGCTGGTGAGCGATGCACACGAGCGTTCCGTTGATGCTCGCGGTGAAGGCGGAGAAGACGACGTCGCCGTGGCGTAGCGCGAGGGCTTCCGAGATGCGCAATCCGCCGAGTCCCAGGATGATGTCAACCGCGAGCCGAGAGTTCTCGCGGTTCGAGTCGCGCACGCCCTCCTCGACGTATGCAGCGAACGATCCGCGGAAGACGCGCACCTGCTCAACGGTAAGTGCGATCGGCGGACCCTGACGGGCTGGACGAACCGGCTCAAGGGCCACGAGCGGATTCGAGGGGAGGAGCTCTGCCCGCACTGCGTAGCGGAGTGCCTGGTTTATGACCCCTTTGAGCGATTGGAACTCCGAAGCCTTCATCTGTTTGGCGAGGTCGTTCACGATGACTTGCATCCGTCGAGACCGGAGCATGGGGACCTCAATGCCGCCGTCGAGCCCGGCCAATCGATTCGCTTTCGTGCGGTAGATGAGCGCGGTCTGCGGTCTTATGTTTCTGCTCGAGACGATCTCGGCGAGCCACAGCCCGAGTGGTTCGCCGAGGGTCGAAGCGCCCGAAGGTGCGTCGGGGGAGAGGCCCAAAGAGGCTGCCTTCCGTAGGATTGCCGCTTCTGCCACAGCCTTTGTTCATCCTGGGGCGCAGACGCGTCTGATCCGACCGGTCAGATCGCGGGTGGTTGCGTCTGCGCGAAACGAGGCGCCCGTCTTTGTGAATCTGATGACACCGACGTCGCCGACGCGGATCTTTGCGCGGTCTCACTTGGAGGTGCTCATCGCGTCGGGCATGCTCGACGCGGGGTCGTTGTTCTGACTCGAGTGTGTATGACTTTTCTTCACTCTGTATCTATGCGCGGTCCAGGCACTCCGGAGAAGACACGATGAGTCCGATTCGAACTACCGGAGAATGCTCGGTAGTTCGAATTCGCTCAACCTACAAGAGATCCTTGTGGGTTGAGCCAGCCGAGAAGCCGGCCAGCGCTTCGCCCGAACTATGCGGCGCGGCCCGGCGGGTCAACGTTCGCGGAGCCAATGGAAGACGCCCGACTTGAAGTACCAGACCTGCTTGCCGGTGCGCCGGGAGTGATCTGGGCCGGTTCCTTTCAAACGCCAGTCTTCGACGGTACGCGGTGATACTGAGAGGAGCGCGGCGACGTCGTTGGTGGTCAGGATCTCGTCAGGGACGATGTTCGTGTTCATGAACTCTCTATGCTCGGGCGTGCCCCTGACCCACGACGAGCGCTCCGAGCGCTTGGCCGGGCGCGGCCCCAGTCGCCAGCGAAGCCTCTGCTGTGTTGACACTTTCTGTCGACGCCCCGCGGTTCGCCCGGGCCAACCCGCAGCATTCGCCGCATTACTTCGGGAAGGACAGAGCCCCAGTAGCAACCAGTGCCTCCAGGGGAGGAACCAGTAGTTACTGGGGCTCTGGGCGACTCTTGCCGGTTAGATCGCGACTACGGGATAGTCGCGGCTAGCACCGACTTGGCCACGGTTTGCTGCGGGTTGACTACACCCCGAAGTACAGCTCGGCTTGAGGATCTGAGAACCGGAGGGTGTTCCACAGGATCATACTCCCCTGCAAATACAGGGAAGTGCGATGTTGAGCATGGAGTTGGTCGCTACTGCGGCTGTCCGAGAACCCGTCCGTTTACTCGATTCTTGGCCGTCCTACGGGGTTCGCTGGAGGTCTGCGGGTGGTGCCGCCTACCTCATTGGTATGAGCGACGACCGCCCCCGCCTCTGGACTCCGCAGGAGCTTGCGGAGTACACGGGCATCCCGATCAGGACGCTCGCTGACTGGCGCACAGAGCGTGCGCGCAGCCGAGGTCTCGGGTTGCCGTTCGTCGCACTCTCGTCGCACAACGTTCGCTACCGCGATGAGGATGTCGAGGCGTTCATCGCTGGGCGGATCGTGGCCCCGACGGATAGGGCGGGCGACTGATGGCGCGGCCGAAGCGCGCACTCGGCGAACTCGGCAAGGTGACCTACACGGTCGAGCCGAGCGGACTGGTCATCGCGCGAGCGCGGGTCTATGACGGCCAGGGGCAGGAGCGTCGTCCCAGCGGCAGCGGAGCGACCGAGGCTGAGGCGCTGACGGCGTTGCAGGAAGCTGCTGATGTCGCTGTCGGTCGAGTGCTGGCGCGACGAGCACAGGTCATGACTGTCGCTGAGCTGGCGAAGGCGTGGCTGAAGACGGCGTATCACGACGATGATCCGCGGGTGCTGCGCCAGCGCCGCGAGCAGACCGTCGATGGCTACGCATCGGTTGTTCGCGCGCATGTCGTCCCGCGCGCCGGTGCCATCCCCATTGCCGACATCACCGCCGACCGTGCTGATGGGCTGCTCATGGACGTAGCACGGGAGAAGTCGGTAACGACCGCGAACAAGGTTCGGAACGTGATGTCGCTCATGTTCGACTGGGCGATCCAGCAGGGGCACTTCTCGGCTGCCGGGTCGATCCAGAACACACGGTACGGAGCGGTCGTCATGGCGAACCCGATCCGTGCGACCAGGCGAGCGGACGAGCCGGACACGGTGTACTTCGAACTCGACGCGGTGCAGGTCAAGTACATCCTCCACCTCATCCGCGAGGTGTGGCCCGAGCGGCACCGGAAGCGGTATCCGGTGGGCCGACGGCCCAACTACAAGCTGCTCGCCGACTACATCCTCATCACGCTCGGCACCTCCGAGAGGACGGCAGAACCGATTGCGATCCGGTTCCAGGACGTGCGGTTCGAGGCGGTGGAACAACCGGATGGAAGCCTCACGATGGAGGCGCTCGTCTGGGTCGGCGGGACGATGGTTCGCACCAAGTCCCGCGGCCTGTTTCGCCAGGACTCGCCCAAAGCGGAGCGGCAGAAGCGTTGGGTTCGCGTGCCGAAGTTCGCAGCGAAGGTACTGAGCGAACTCGTGGCGAGCCACGTTCCCGACCCCGAACGGAATCCAGACGACGTGCTGTTCACGACCGAGCGCGGCCGTCCGCGCGACCCCAGCGCCGTCGGCGAGTTGCTCCGGATGTTCCGCCGCGAGTTCGAGCCGGAACTGCTGGCTATCGGGGTCGACGCCGAGCATCTCACCTTCCGCAGTCTCCGCAAGGCGGTCGCGGCCGCGGTATCGGACACGGCTGGCGTCGAGGTCGCACGCGACCTGCTCGGGCACAGCAGTACCGACATCACGGAAGGGCACTACGCGAAGCGTCCCGACCTCATCGTCGAGGTCGCGGCTGACGCGCTCGACGAGGCGTTCGCGGGCATCGACGCATGAACTGTAAGGCTCAAGAAGGGGATGCCGTATGAACACTTGTATTGTCCAGAGTGTGCAGATGGAGGTAGGATGGGGTCATGACCATGACGAGCTTGACGATCAACCCGGAGGATGTGCGCTCCAGCGCCGGGGCGCGCCCGGCTTGGCTGGAGCAGGTCGCCGCATATGTGCAGCAGGCGGCAGCCGATGGGGAGACGGTGACGCTGACGGCGAAGCGCCGCATGATGACCCCCGAGCAGGTCGCCGACGCGATGGGCGTGTCTCGTCCCACCATCTCGCGGAAGATCAAGGCGGGGGAGATTCGCGCGGTCAAGGTCGGCAATCGCAATCGCATCCCCTACGAGGAGTTCGCGCGGTACTGGCGCAAGACGATGGGCGACCTCGTGGAGCTGACGCGCGATGAACTCCGCGACGACCTCTTCGGCGATCAGTGAGCTGACGCGCGTTCTCCTGGACGCGAACATCATCGCTAAGCCCGTCACTCGGACTCTGCTGGTCGTCGGCGGGGTGCCGAGCGGCTTCCGCGCCTTCTGGAGCCGGGCTGCCGAGCGGGAGGCCCAGGTGCACATGCGCCCGAGGGCGTTGCCGCCGTCGAGTGTCCGGGAGCGATTCGACGTCTTGCTCGGGCCGACCGGCACGGGTGCGGAACATTTCGGAGGCACGAAGGGCGCGGATCGGCAGATCCTTGCCGATGCTGCGGCCGCGGGCGCACGCTTCCTGGTCACCGAGGATGTGGACGACTACGGGCTGGACGATCTTGCTAGCGTCGGCATCTCGGCGGCGAACCCCGATCTGTTCCTCGCCGCGCGGCTCACCCGCGATGCCTATTCGACGGTGATCGACCTGTTCGTCGAGCGTCAGCTCAACCCGCCGACCACGCCCGCGCAATTCCACGCCGCCATCGCCAAGAACCACCCGCGCCTGTTCGCCGCACACGCGGACCTCTACGAGGTCGAACCCGAACACGGCATCCACGGCGAACCGGAGGTGATCTTTCGCGGCGCGCGCTGCCTGCGCTGCGAGCAGATCATCGCCGACCCGGCCACGATCGTCGACGGGCTCGGCCCGGAGTGCCGCTGAGCTACAGCCGCTGGGCGTTGCCCGGCGGCGCGGCCGGAGGCGTCACGGGGACGAACGGGGTCGCGGGCTCACGACCCGCACCCTCCCGCGACCCGAGGTTCGGTTCGTAGGCGCGCACTGCTTCGATGGTCAGCTCGACGCGCTCGGACTCTGGCGCGGCGGGCTCGGGTGCCGGTTCGTCCTGCATCGCGGCGAGCTGGGACTCGACGCGGGCGAGGTCTTCCTCGGCGTCGGCGAGGGTCTGTGCGTGGCGGAAGGGCTGGCCGAGGCGCTGCTGGGTATCGGTGACGGTCTGCTCGGCTTCTTCCAGGTCTTCGCGGGCCTGGTCGAGGAGGGAGGGGATGCCGCTGACACGGTTCTCGATGCGCTGCACGAGCCCGAGCCCGGCCTCCAGGAACGACTCCTTCGACATCGTGAATCCCGAGCGGGGCACCTCGGGCAGGGAGAGGGTCACATCGAGAGCGGCGAGCCCGGAGCGGGCCTCGACGTGGATGTCGAAGCCTGAGATGCGGCCGATGATCCCGAAGTCCTTGTGCCCGTACCGAGGCAGCCACTTCAGGCCGGAGTCGCTCATCCATGCGGCGAGGGCGTGGGCGGCTTCGGAGCGGGAGTCGTAGTCGCGCGCGCCGAGCGTGATGCGGAACCTGTCGCCGCTCGTGTCGATCATCCGCGGGGCAGCGGCTTCCAGCCCGCGAATGTCCGCGGCGGCGCGCTCGGCGGCTGACCGGGCGCGGTTTCCGGTGTGGACGAGCATGTCCTCGGTGCGCTCGTGCGCGCGCTGGAGGCGGCGGAGCCGGTTCACCTCGCCCTGGATGACGGAGTGCTCCAGCAGGAGCGGATTGCCGGAGGCGATTGCCTTGGCCTCTGCTGCGGACAACGCGGAGGTGTCGATCTCCTCGATCTCTCGGGCGTTGATCTTGCCGCGCAGGAGCTGCGCGAACGACGCGGCCTTCCGCTCGACGGTCTGCCACATGTAGGAGTCGAAGGAACGCTCGGTGACGTAGCGGACGATCGCCACTTCCTCGTTCTGGTTGCCCTGCCGCATGATGCGACCGTCGCGCTGCGCGATGTCGGAGGGCCGCCACGGGCAGTCCAGATGGTGCAGCGCGATGGCGCGGGCCTGGACGTTCGTGCCGACACCCATCTTCTCCGTCGATCCGAGGAGCACGGCGACGTGGCCGGCACGGGCTGCGGCGAACAGGCGGGCCTTCTCCACGTCGGTCTTCGCCTCGTGCATGTATCTGACCTGCTCGGCGGGGATGCCGCGCTGCACGAGCTGCTGCCGCAGCTCGTCGTAGGCGTTCCACCTGTCCTGGTTCGGGGTGCCGATATCGGAGAACACGAGCTGGAGCGACCCGCGCACCGTGGAGGGTTGCCCGGTCACCGTGTCGAGGTACTCGTTGTCGCGGGTGCGCTCCCAGATGCGGTGGATCGCGTCGGCGGCGACGTCGACCTTGCTCGGCCCGGACGGGTCGCGGGAGATGACCATGCGGATGTCGAGCGCGGCCTTGCGTCCGTCGGTGGCGATCAGGAGCATGTTGTCTTCGTCGGGCCGCACCTGGCGGGTGGCGACCTTCTCGGCGCGCTCGGCGAGGGATGCGACGTACTGTTCCAGCTCGACGGTCGGCTGCACCGGCACGGTGGAGGGCGCGCGGCTGCCGTCGTCGCGCTGCACGAGCGCGGGCACGGGCAGGTCGAGGTCTTCAGCGGTCTTCACGTCGGCGAACACCGACCACATCCGGAGCAGCTCCTGCCCGTTCTGGAACCGGGCGAAGCGAGTCTTCATGCGGAACGTGCTGCCGGTGGGGGAGATCTCCATCTGCGTGACCAGTTCGCCGAATGTCGCCGCCCATGCATCGAACGCGCCGACGCCCGCGGCGTCCAGCACGTCCGGCCGCAGGTACCGCTGCATCACATAGGTCTCGGTGATCGAGTTCGAGATGGGTGTCGCGGTCGCGGCGGTGACGACCCGCTCGCGCCCGGCGGAGCGGAGGTATTCGAGCTTCATGTGCAGGTCGCTCGCGCGATCCGAGCCCTCGATGGCGGCGTCGCGGATGTTCGACTCCGTGGCGAGGTTCTTGTACATGTGCATCTCGTCGACGATGACGTAGTCGATGCCGGTGTCCTCGAAGCAGACGCCGCGGTCGCGGTCGGAGTCGAGCCGATCCTTGAGCTTGTTCTCCATCGCCAGGAGCTTGCGCTGGATGCGCTTGACGCTCATCCGTTGTTCGCCGGTCGCGTCGTCCAGCACGCGCCGTACGTCGTCTACCTGCCTGCGGATGTACTGCTGCTGCGTCTCGGCGCGCAGCGGGATCTTGGCGAATGCCCCCTGCGTGAGGATGATCGCGTCCCACTCGTTTGCTGCCGCCCGCGCGACGAACAGCCGCCGCTTGTCGGCGGTGAGGTCGAGGCTCGACGCGGCGAGCACGCGGGCGCGCGGGTAGACCTGGAGCCACTCCCTGCCGAACTGCTCCAGCATGTGATTCGGCACCACGACGACGGGCTTGCTGATGAGCCCCATGCGGCGCATCTCCATCGCGCCCATGATCATTTCCGCGGTCTTGCCCGCGCCGACCTCGTGGAACAGGCCCGCCGCAGGCTCGGACACCATGCGGGCGACGGCGGCGCGCTGGTGCGTGCGCGGCTCGAAGGTGGCCGCGAGGCCCGGCAGCGAGAGGTATGCCCCGGCGTTCGTGTAGTCGCGGAGCACGATGGAGTTGAAGCGCCGGTTGTACTCGTCCACGAGCGCCTGCGCTCGGTCGGGGTCTTCCCACACCCACTCGCTGAACCGCTCCTGCAGGGCGTCTGCCTTCTCCTGTGCCGCGGCGGTCTCGACCGGGTTGAGGATGCGGCGCACCTTGCCGTCGATGTCCTTCTCCTCGTCGTAGACGAGCATCGTGCGCTGCTCCATCACAGCCTGGGCGATGTCCGGCGCTGGGCGGCGTGGGGTGCCCCACTCGGAGGTGGACGGCAGGCCCTGCCGACCGCCACGAATCTCCCACATGCCCGGCAGCGGGTTCTCCACTCGCACGTCCTGCGCACGAAGGATGCTGCGCAGGAACCGCTCGTGCACGTCGGCGCTGATCCACACCGCGCCGAGCTTCGCGTGGATGTCCTGGATGCCCAGCGGTGCGGGCAGCACTTCAGCGAGCGCGTCGACGTTGACCTGGAACTCGGGGTCGTCCTCGGTGCGGAGCCGGGCGGCTTCGAGCTTCACCCGCACGTCGCCTGACAGGTACTCCGGGGCGTGGATGAGCTGATTCGTGACTGGATCGGTGAACACCAGGGTTCCCAGCGCCTCGCGCGCTTCTCGGTCGTTCATCCCGAGCAGGTCGGCGACGAGGGTGATGTCGATGCGCCCGGATCGGTCGAGGCTGACCGCGATGGCGTCGGCCGGGCTGTCGACGCCCTGCACCTCGGCGCGCGGCACCACCACGCGGTGGCTCATGATCGCAGCGGGGGAGGCCGACTGATCCTCGTCATCGAACTGCTCCAGCGCGAGCACGAGCGGGCCGAACGGGTCGGAGCGCAGCAACCGGATCGGTGTTGGCACGATGCGGGCGAAGGTCTCGTCGCCGTCCTCGTTCGTGCGCCCGGTGGGGCGCAGCGTGTAGCGGTTGAGCGCCCCGTAGGTGCCGACGTACTTCAGATAGTCGCGCCGCAGCGTCGTGCGGATAAGCACGATGTCGGGCGTGTCGTCCACGCTCGCGGCTTCCGCGGTGAGCAGGCGGGATGCGCTGTCGCGCAGACGCAGCAGCGCGCGCAGCTCGCGCGCGGCGGATCTCGGGACGGCGAGGGGCTCCAGGCTGCCTGAGACCACGGTGTGGAAGTCGCCGCTCTCGCTCGCCACGATGCTGCCGTCCCACATCTCCGGGGCCGATGGCGTGAACGCGACCCGGCGTGCCTGCTGCTCCGCAGTGCGCTCCGTCATCGTGAGGCCCGCCCTCCGCGCGGAGAACACGAGCTGGTCGACGGCGACCGCGAGTTCTGTCTCTAGCTCATCCAGGTCAGTCGTGATGGTGAGCGTGTTCGCGTCGTACATCCCGTGCCCGACGCCGACCTTCCCAAGCATCTGCTCGGGGTGCTCGTCGAAGTAGCGATTGATCCGCATCGGCACGCCGTCGATGGGCACCTGCGAGACCGTCTCCCAGGCGTCGTCCCGCATCTGCTCACCGGGCAGACGACGCCGGAAGACGAGCAGGTCGGTGACGACCTCTGTTCCCGCGGCGCGACGGTGCGCCCCGGTCGGCAGGCGGATCGCGCCCACGAGGTCGGCCAGCTCGTTCATCTCGCGCCGAGCGCCGGGGTTCTGCGCGTCCATCGTGAAGTGCGAGGTCAGCACCGCGACAAGGCCGCCGGGCCGGGTCAGGCGCAGAGACTTGATGATGAAGTGGTTGTGCATCGACTGCCGGGTGGCGTTGTGCACCGGGTCGTGCAGCGTGACGCTGCTGAACGGCACGTTTCCGACGGCTGCATCGAAATAGCCCTCCGGCAGCCGTGTGTCGGCGAACGACTCGGCGCGCACGGTCGCGTGCGGGTACACCGCAGCGGAGATCGCCGCGGTCAACGGGTCGAGTTCGACTCCGGTCATCTGCGCCGACTCCGGTGCGAGGCCGATGAACGTACCCGAGCCGGAACCGGGCTCCAGCACCGCGCCGCCGCGGAACCCCAGACCATCCAACAGCCGCCACACCTGCCGAGCGATCATCGGGTCGGTGTAGTGCGCGTTGATCGTCGTGCGCTCCGCGGCCTCCCACTCGTCGTCATCCAGCAGCTCGCGCAGTTCGGCGCGCTCGGCATCCCATTCGGGCTTCAGGTCATCGAAGACCTCGGGGATCGCGCCCCAGCTCGACCAGCGGGCGAGCACGCGCTGGCCGTCGGGTGAGGCGGGTCGGCCCGTCGAGTTCAGGTCGTGGATGAGCTGGATCGCCTCCACGTTGGCCCGGTACCGGGCTTTCGCGCCCGAGGGGCCGAGGTCGTCCTGCGAGGCTGGGACGAACCGGGGTGCTACCGCAGCTCGCGGAAGAAGCGGATCGTCGCCGCCTCGGCGAGCGTCGCCTGGTTCGCTCGCATGTACTCCCGCGGAGGCTCCGTCGCCACGAGCTCCAGCAGGAACTCGACGGGCAGCGCCCATGTCTTCGCCATCTCCTCCAGCTCCACCGAGGAGGGCATCGAATCCGGGGAGTCCTGCATCCGGTCGGCCCAGAGGATCAGGTTCTCGTCGGAGGGACGGGTCTGCTCCCACTCCTCCCGCGCCTGATCCAGCGGCAGGCTCGGGTCGGTGATCCACGCCAGTTGCGACATCACGACCTCCTCCGCTTGCTTCCGGGCCGTCGTCAGCCGAGCGACCTTCTGCAAGAAAGTCTCCCCCCGCCGGTCGCTGCCCGCCAGCATTGACGCGAGGTTCGTCACCTGCGCCTGCATCTCCAGGCCCAGCGCCTCGAAGAACGCCGCCGGATCGGTCAGCTCCGCCACTCTGTTCGGGGCTGTCGCCCGCCAATGCGATAGCGCCATCCGCCCGTACTTGTTCATCGGCTGCACCCGTCTTCTGCGCGGCGGCGAGCGCATCGTCCGCCGCGGGCTCGTCGAGCCCCCAGAGGTCGAACTCCAGTTGCCCCGGCCAGGGCTTCCGGGATCGCTGCCGCGCCATTCGCCGTCACCGCCCGCGCCCTACTGATCCGCCGCGAGGTGGGCGTAGAACTCGTCTTCGATGGCCTGCCTGCGCGCCACGTCCTCCTTGACGAACTGTGTGAAGTCGGCGTCGCGGTTGGGGATCACCGTCTCGACCGGCGTGGGGTGCTCGTCCTCGCCCGGCCACGCGGCCTGTCGTGTCGGGCGATCCGTGTTGAGCTTCGTGCCGCACGCGGTCACCGCATCGCGCAGCCGCTGCTGAAAGTCCCAGAAGTCGCGCCACCAGCCGAACGGAGCCGAGCCATGCTGCTTCTTGTCGTATGCATTCAGATAGTGCTGCCGGAGCGCCGACAGCGGCCACACCAACTCCGGGTGCCGATGCCAGAACGGCGGCACGATGTTCACGCTGAGCCCGAACTCGTGACGCAACCAGTTGACGAAGGCGTTCAGCTCCAACCACTCCACCTGCGCCTCGGCCGCAGTGAGGATGTTCCAGTTGACGGGTCGCGGTGGCTCCGGCGCGTCTGCCGCCTCGGCATCCGGCTCCCTGGCCGGCCTTTTCGGAGCGGTGACCGAATCTGGTTCGGGCTCTTCGAGCGGGGGCACATCGAAGTCGGGATCGTCCGGTGGAAACAACGTCTGCTCGATGGTCATGACACTCCCTCACAGCGTCATCGGGCGGGGCGATGGCTTCTGCGGGAGCGTCGGGTCGGGCGCTTCGATGGGCGCATTTTCGACCTGTTGCGCGTTCGGGCGGCCGCGGTTCACCGCATAGCTCGTGCGGGCGGCGTCGGGGCCGATGTGTGTGGCGATGAACTCCTCGCCGCTGATCGTCTCGCCGTCCTTCTCGTAGCTGAACTTCTGGACGTGCCCGCTGGCGACGAAGGTGTCGCCACGCGCGAACTTCTCGTAGGCGTGCTCCGCGGTCTTCCGGAACATCTTGAACGGGTAGAACTTCGTCTCGCCCTGGGTGAACGAGCCGTCCGGGTTGCGCTCGAACTGCTCCTGACCGATCCAGGCGAACAGTCGCGCCTCTCCTTTCTCGTTGAAGGACAGTTGCGGGTCGCTGGCGAAGAAGCCCCACAGGGACTCTTTGGTTCGCATCGGGATGCTCCTAACTTCTCCTGCCGAGAGAGGACTGCTACCCGATAGGTGCGCAAGCTCGACCGTCCGCGCCCCGGGCTACTGTGATGACATGGCTGAGAGGCGAGCGTCGCCTGGGCAGAGAACGCTGTAGGGACTCTTCGGAAATGTCCATTTCGTGGAGGAAATGTCCACGAGATGTCTATCCGGGACATCTTCCGGGAGGATCGCGGGTCGAAGAGCGAAGGTGCAAGCGCGAGACCGAGTACAGCCACTGATGTATAGTCAGCATGTGCTGACTATTGCCGATCGACTCGATGTGATGAACCGGCTCGGCCGAGCTATGGCCGACCCGACCCGCTCTCGGATCCTCCTGACCCTCTTGACCGGCCCGAGTTATCCGGCGGTGCTGTCTCGTGATTTGGGGCTGTCCCGCTCGAACGTGTCGAACCATCTGACGTGTCTGCGCGGGTGCGGGATCGTGGTGGCTGAGCCCGAGGGCCGGCAGACCCGGTACGAGGTCGCAGACCCGCACCTCGCGCGCGCGCTGACGGCGCTGGTTGATGTGACGCTCGCGGTCGACGAGAGCGTGCCATGTATGGACCCGGACTGCGGGGTCGAGGGCTGCGTGGCGGGGGAGGTTCGGGCGTGAGCGCGGTCACGGGCTCGCAAGCCGAACACGTCGACCTCGACGACGATGATGACGATCACCGGCCGTGGTATCGGAGCCCGAGCGTTCTGATCCCGATCGCCTCCGGCGTCGCGTTCGCCGCCGGTCTGGTGTGCGAGTGGACCGGCGCGGAGACCGCGGGTCTGGTGTTGTTCTGGATCGGTCTGCTGCTGGGCGCGTACACGTTCGTGCCGGGCGCGCTGCGCAAACTGTTCACCAAGGGCAAGCTCGGTATCGGCCTGCTCATGACGATCAGCGCCACCGGGGCGGTGATCCTCGGCTACGTCGAGGAGGCCGCCGCACTCGCGTTCTTGTACTCCATCGCGGAGGCGCTGGAAGACAAGGCCATGGACCGCGCCCGCGCAGGGCTGCGGGCACTGTTGAAGCTCGTGCCCGACACCGCACTCGTCAAGGGCGGCGACGCCACCACGGAGGTGGAGGCGAAGGAGCTGCGTGTCGGCGATGTGCTCGTTGTCCGGCCGGGCGAACGGATCGCGACAGACGGCATCGTGCGTGCCGGGCGGAGCAGCCTGGACACGTCCGCGATCACAGGCGAGTCGATCCCGGTCGAGGTCGAGCCCGGCATTGACGTGTCGGCCGGGTCGATCAACACCACCGGCGTCCTCGAGGTCGAGGCCACCGCCGCTGGCACCGACAACTCGCTCACCACGATTGTGGAACTGGTCGAGCAGGCGCAGGCCGAGAAGGGCGACCGCGCCCGCCTGGCCGACCGCATCGCCCGCCCCCTCGTTCCCGGCGTGATGATCCTCGCCGTGCTGGTCGGCGTGCTCGGGTCGCTGCTGAGCGGCGACCCCGGGGTGTGGATCACCCGTGCTCTGGTCGTGCTGGTCGCAGCGTCGCCGTGTGCTCTGGCGATCGCTGTCCCGGTCACCGTCGTATCTGCCATCGGCGCCGCGTCAAAGTTCGGTGTGGTTGTGAAGTCCGGTGCCGCGTTCGAGCGATTCGGTGGCATCCGCCACCTCGCCGTCGACAAGACCGGCACTCTGACCCGCAACAAGCCCACTGTTACCCATGTCGTCACCACCGGCGCGACCCAGGATGGTGTGCTGGCATGGGCAGCGAGCCTGGAAGGCCACAGCACGCATCCCCTCGCCGCAGCGATCACCAACGCGGTTCCCGGCGCTCCGGCCGCTACAGACGTCCGCGAGACCGCCGGCCACGGCATTGTCGGCACCCTCGACGGAGCTCGTCTCGCCGTAGGGAGTCCACGTTGGCTAGACGCTGGCACGCTGGCCGACGAAGTGCAGGCGATGGAGTCCGAGGGGATGACCGTTGTCATCATCCACCGCAACGACCAGCCAGTCGGCGCGATCGGGGTGCGGGACGAGCTGCGTCCTGAGGTTCCTGAGGTCATCGCCACGCTGAACCGGCGCGGGATCGGGGTGACGATGCTCACCGGCGACAATGCCCGCACCGCCGCGGCCCTCGCCGTACAGGCCGGCATCAGCGACGTGCGCGCCGAACTGCGTCCCGAGGACAAGGCCGCCGCTGTCGCGGAAATGTCGAAGTCGCAGCCCACCGCGATGATCGGGGACGGCATCAACGACGCCCCCGCTCTCGCGGCCGCGGACCTGGGGATCGCGATGGGGGCCAAGGGCGCGGATGCTGCGATCGAGTCCGCCGACGTCGCGTTCACCGGCCACGACCTGCGTCTCATCCCGCAGGCTCTCGCTCACGCCCGTCGCGGCCGCAGCATCATCAACCAGAACGTTGTGCTGTCCATCGCGATCATCGCAATCCTGCTGCCGCTGGCGATCACCGGCATTCTGGGCCTCGCCGCCGTGGTGCTGGTGCACGAAGTCGCGGAGGTCATTGTGATCCTCAACGGGCTCCGCGCGGCGCGGCGCACGAAGGCATGACCGGTCTCGTTCATGGCCTCGCGCAGGGAAGGGCGGATGCCGTGAAAATGAATTCCGCCGGCCCTATTGGCTCGCGCGTCCGACCACGTCTATTCCTGATCGCGTGCGCCGTCGCTGCCGGGGCGGTGCTGATCGACCAGGGAACCAAAGCACTCGCCCTTTCACGGCTCAGCGAACAAGCCCGCATCCCACTCCTCGGAGACTGGCTCGGCTTGCAGCTCGCGTTCAACCCCGGCACCGTCATGTCCCTCGGATCCGGCTCAACCTGGCTGCTCACCATCATCGCGGCCGCGGCATCCGTGGCTCTGCTCATCGCCGCCACGCGCGCCCGCACCGCCGGGTGGGCGGTCGCGATTGGCCTGCTATGGGGCGGCGCGGTCGGCAACCTCCTGGACCGCCTGCTCGCCCCACCCGGATTCGGTCGCGGCCACGTCACCGACTTCCTCGCCTACGGCAACCTGTTCATCGGCAACCTTGCCGACGTCATCCTCGGTGTCGGCGTCGCCCTCGGCATACTCCTCTACGTCTCGCAGTCGAAGGGCAGAAGGTCGAGTCATCAGCCCGACGAGCACAGATCGACTCCGAAAGACATCTAGAAGCATGCTCGCGGCGGCTTTCGAGGACATTCCGCCTGTCACTTCCGCGTCCTGCCGCTGCGAAGATGGACATTTCTGAGCGGTCCCTACAAACGCGAGAGGTAGGTCGTCCAGTGTCGTTCGTGAACAACTCGACCGGCGAAGAGTTCGAGGATGAAGACGAGTACCTGCGTTCGATGAAGCAGGATGACTCCTACCAGTTCTCATACGACTATGAGTACGTCGCCGACAGATTCGGCGACGGTGATGACGACGTGAAACTGGAGAACGCGAGGCTCAACGTCTCGCTGACTTGGGACGACTACTCGGCTCCGGGATACGTCGTCTCGTATACCGTCGATTCGCCGACCCCGATTCCAAACGACTGGACGGGCGACGCCGACCAGATCTTCAATGACTTGTGGCTTGCCGTTACCGCGGACCTGAGTTCGCTTGGTATCGGCTCGCAGCTGCACAAAGACTGGCCGATCTAGCCTCCTCACAGTCAGTCGTCGGTGACTGTTGCCTCACCTATCCCTGCGGTGCCCGGCCGCATGATCGCCTCGACCTCGGCGCGCTGGGCGAGCAGCGTCTCGGCTTCCGGCCGATGGAGCCAGTAACGCATGGTCGTGATGATCGGCGGCGCGGAGCGCAGCAACACGAGCGAGGTGCCCTGGGGCAGGGTGCGGATGTCTTCGACCTTCATGATCGGGACGCGGCGGATCGAGCGTTGGTTCGAGCGCAAGCCGCGCTCCCCGATGGTCACGGAGTCAGTCGTCTCGTCGCGTTCGCCGATCAGTGTGGAGATGTCCTGGAGGTGCCGTGTGTCCGTCCCGCCGCCGAGGACGATCTTGGTGATGCTCGCATCCCACATCGCGGTCGCGGCGTCGTCGCCCCAGCGACCTCGCGCCTGGGCGAGCGACTGGAACACGGGCATCACCGTGAGCCCGGTGCCGCCGCCCTCCGCCATGAGGACCGGAAGCGAAGGCAGAGGCGCGAGGTTCCCGATCTCGTCGAGCGCGAGCAGCACAGGCGGATCGAGCCGCGCGCCCGGCGAGCGCGCGGCGATGCGCCGAGCCGTCTCTACGAGGTCTTCGATGAACGCCGCGACGAGCGACGAGGACGCCCCCGCTCCGGCTCCTGTCGCCAGCAGGTAAAGCGTGCCGGACCCGCGCAGGAACGCCTCGGGGTCGAACTGCTCGTCCTCGCTGGGGCTGACCGCCTCCAGCACCCGTGGGTCGGCGAGCGAAGCGAGGGAGAGCGAGACGCCCTGCCAAATGGAGTCGCGGGTGCGAGGGTCGGATTGCAGCATCCCGTCGAGCGACTCGGCCCATCCGGTCGCGGCGTGGGGGTGCGACGCGAGAATGGAGACGGCATCCGCCGCAGCCGCAGGGTCGAGCGTCCAGCGGAATAGCTCGGCGGGTTGCCGGTGATCGAGCGCCGCGGCGTGCAGAAGCGCCTGTAGCGCCGTGCGCGTCTTGCCTTCCCAGAATCCGCCGTTCTCGACAGAGGGGCCGGAGAGCCCGGTTCCCGCGGCGAGACCTGTGCCGCGGATCATCGCGGTCAGGGGCACCTCGCACCCGCGGATCGGTGACCACCGCAGACCCGCGGGCACGCCCTCGGCGAGGTGCTGGGGATCGAACACGGAGACTGGGCCGCCGTGCGACTGGCGGGCGCGGAGCGTCGCCGTGAGGTTGTCTGGCCGGGTCGAGGTCGTGATGACCGCACCGGGCGCGTCGAGGATGGTGTTGATGACGATGTTCGCGCCCTTGCCGGATCTCGGCGGGCCGATCAGCAGGATCGAGTCCTCCACGGATGTCCACACGCGCTTGCCGCGCGAAGTGCCGAGGAGGTAGCCGACCTGCTCGGGTTTCGGGTCGGTGAGCGAGGGGCGCAGGGTCTTCGCTCGACGCAGGAGGTCGCGTTCGGATGCGGCCCGCTGCACATCGCGCCCCTCGGCGATTCCCTCGATCCGGTTCGGGTCGGCCTTGGTCCGCTTGCCCAGCTCGCGCACCCATCGCCAGATGAACCACGTCGCCGTTCCGACGGCAGTGAGCAGGAGTGCGACGGTGATCCAGTAGGCGACCGGGCTGAGTGACGCGGAGCCGAGTGCCGAGCCGGGGTCATCGGGGTGGAAGACCACGCCGACTCCCGCTTCGAGACCTGCCGCAGGCTGGGGCGCAACTGTGACGAACGCAGCGATGCTCCCGGCCAAGCGCAGCGCACCGGCCAGCAGCATCGCACCGATGAGCGCGCCGAGGGCGAGGTTCGTCAGCTCGTCGCCGAACGCCCTGGCTCGCGGTGACGAACTGGTCATGCCGGGTGTCCGATGACGCAGGTGCCCGAGACGCGGCCGAGCAGGATGACCTCGTGCGTGGGGCTCAGATCGAGCAGACCCGGCTCGATCTGAGCCCTTGCCGCTCCGTCGCCGCTTGCCGCGGCGTGCCGGACGATGACCGCTACGGCCACATCCTCGCCTGGTACGAAGCCCTCGCCATTCTGGAGTGCGCGCGGGTGCGAAGGCTCCGTCGCATCCCGCGCGGAGTCGCCATCCTCGACCGAGGCCCGCGGTCCTGCGGGCGGGGACTGGTCGAGGGACACGGGGTGCAGTGGAGCGGTCACGATATCCGTGTAGACGGTGCCATCGAGTTCGTGCACCACGACGCGGACTGGGGAGCGGCGTTGCTCGATCACTTCGCTGATGATCTGCGCGAACGAGTGCCGCTGCCACGGCGGAGCGAACGTCGGCGGACCGAACAGCTTCCCGTCGACCACGACGCGCAGCGTCGCGTCCGCCTGCACGGTCATCGTCACGACCGGCAGCACGGGCGGCACGTTGGCTGAGTCCTCCTGCTCGGCGCTCTCTGAGCGAGCGCGGCGTCGCCGCGAAAGGGTGATGGACATTTCACGCTCCTCTGGCCTTCTGACCTGTCTCGTACATCGCAAGTTCGGCAGGGTGGAGCTGGTGCTGGACGACGAACGAGCGGTTCTTGATCCTCCAGAGCCCCTGCCCGGTGCCGAGGCCGGGCAGCAATCCCTGCTCAGTTCCGGTGAGTCCGAGGGCCTGCGCAGTCGCTCCGAGCTGATCGCTCTCCTGCCTGTAGATCACCCGTGTCTCGGCGTTGGCGAGCAGGGACGAGGCGAGTGCGCGCATCGCCGAGCCCTGGTCGCCTACGTTGTCGAGGTCGCTGAGCTTGTGGAAAATGAGCAGGTTGGCGATGCCGTAGTGCCGCGCGAGCCGCCACTGTGCATCCATCCGGCGCAGCAGCGCCGGATGCGACATGAGCCGCCACGCCTCGTCGTACACGACCCAGCGCGGGCCGCCCGCCGGGTCGAGCAGCGCCGACTCCATCCACGCCGACGAACACGTCATGAGCACGGAGATGAGCGTCGAGTTCTCCGCAACCCGCGACAGGTCTAGCGACACCATCGGCAGCGACGGGTCGAAGCGCACGGTGCTCGGGCCGTCGAACAGTCCCGCCAAGTCACCGGCCACGAGTCTCCGAAGCGCGTGTCCGACGAGTCGGCCGTCCTCGGCGAGCCTGCCATCGTCGTTCTCGGCGTTCGGAGCGAGGATGCGGTCGACCACCATCGGAAGGATCGGCACATCGGCCGAGCGCACCGCATCGGCGAGCGCGATGTCGACGGCGGTGTGCTCCAGCGGGGTGAGGCCGCGGTCGAGGACGGTCTCGGCGAGCGCGCCGATCAGGTCGCGTCGCCGTGAGGTGACCTGGCTCTGCCACTCGGCATCGCTGAGGCCCGAAGGCCGGTGCCCTTCATCGAGGGGATTCAGCCGCGTAGACATCCCGTGCCCCAGCATGATCGCCCGACCGCCGACCGCCTCAGCGACGGCCGTGTGCTCGCCTTTCGGATCGCCGGGGACGTACACCCTCCGACCGAATGGGATTGACCGTGTATAGAGACTCTTGGCGAGCGAGGACTTGCCGGAGCCGACGATCCCCGCGAGCACGATGTTCGGTGCGGTGATGATGCCCTGCGCGTAGAGCACCCACGGGTCGTAGACGAACGAAGCCCCGCTGTAGAGATCCTGGCCGACGAACACGCCAGCGGAGCCGAGCCCGCCCTCGGCGAGGAACGGATACGCCCCTGCCAGCGTCGCGCTTGTGTCCTGGTGGCGCGGCAGCCGAAAACGGCCGGGCGTGCGGAGTGCTGCGGGCCGCGTCTCGCCGGACGGTGGCAGGTAGGTCGTCGCCCGCCTTGCCTCGCGTTCGGCCTCCCATGTCGCCCGCGCCCGCTCCTGCTGAGCCTTGCGGTCGGCGGTCTCGATCTTGCTCGCCGCTCGCCGTCGCGCCTTCCGCGCGGCGCGGCGCTCGCCTGCCGGGTCGAGCAGGACCGCGGTGTGCAGGCGCTCGCGGTCGCCGGGGCTCATAGTGATAATCCTCGCCGGGAGCTGACCGGGAGTGCCTCGAACGGGTCGCGGGAGAACGGGTCCAACTCAGGTCGACTGGCGACAGGTGCCGGGTGCCACGCGATGTAGCTCGAATGCTGCGACGCCTGATCGACGGCGGTCTCGGCCGACTGGACGAGTTCTGCGGCCCTGCGCAGTGCGTTGGCGGCGGCCCAAGCCTCGTCAACCCCGGCCTCGCGGTCGCCGTTGTCGAGGAACGCCTTGTCCTGGTGCAGGACATGCGCCGCCGCGACCTGCTCCAACACTTGCTCCAGGGATCGCAGCGTCCCTAGCAACTCGCCGACCACCTGATATGTGTCCGCGGGATCAGCGAACGCACGGCTCGCGTGCGCGAGCGCCCGCACCGCCTCGCGGGCGTCTGCGGCGTCCTCTACAGGGTTGCTGAACGTCGGCATTTCGTCTCCCTGGCGTCTCGATCTGCCAGGAAGGTGCGCACGTTATCCCCGACGTCAGAGGTCGAGGCTACGGTCGATCCGACGACCTGTTGTGAGGAAGAGCATGAGCGCAAGCACATACCGCGGCCAACTTGAGCGCAAGCGGAAGCAGCGCATCGACGCGGAAAAGAAGGCTGGAGAGTACCGCGGGAAGGAATCGAAAAAGCGAGCTGAGTCAGCGGCAGCTCGTGCTGCGGCCAGCAAGTCGAAGAGCTCCAGCACCATCCAGTCCAAGCTGCGCGAAGCCGAAAGGAAGGAATCGGAGGCTGCCGCGGCAGGTAAGGAGGCGAGTCGATGGCAGTCGCGCGCGGCCGGCTATGCCAAGGAGGAGATGGCGCTTGCCGACAAGCTCGCACGGGCAGAAGCATCCGAGAGCAACGCCGCTGAACGTAGACGCAAGCTGGACCAACAGCGTGCGGATCGGCAAGCCGCGGCCCAGCGCGCCGTTCTCGAGCGGCGGCTGAGCGCCACGGAGTCCGCCGTCTCGCAAGTCATTCGTGAGCTTCCTGCCCCGAAGCCTGAGAAGCTCCGCGTGCTGATGCTCGGCGCATCGTCGGAAGGCGATCTGCGCGTGGGGCGTGAGCAGAAGCGGATTCGTGCAGCGGTCGAGTCGGCGCTTCATCGTGACTTGGTTGAGCTGGATGTCCGTCCTGCTGCAACGACGGCCGATCTGCTGGATGGCATCACGAAGTTCCGTCCGCACGTCGTTCACTTCTCCGGCCACAGCAATGAGGACTTGATCGTCTTCGAAGACGAAACCGATACGCCCCACGAGGGTGTGATCGTGAGCGCGCGCGCCTTCGCTGCCGCGATCAATGCAACGGACGATCCGCCCTTGCTCGTTCTTCTGAACTCCTGCCGGTCTGCTGGTCAGCTTGACGCCCTCGTTGCCGACATTGTTCCGTTCGCAATCGGCATGGCAGACGAGATTGAAGACGGTGACGCGATCAGCTACGCGGCGCAGTTCTACGCCGCGGTGGCGAACGGACAGTCGATTAACTCGGCCCATCTGTCTGGGCAGGCGGCTCTGCAACTGGCGGGTCTCGATGGTGCCGACCTGCCGACTCTAGCCTGGGCAGAGGGCGTCGACCCATCCGCGACTTTGCTCGTGCGTGCGGCCGAGTGACTACGACCTGATCGGCGAGAGGGGACGCAGCGTGCGCGTCGTCACACGTCCCGACAGAGCGGGAGCGCGGCGACGGCGAATGCGGTGGCTTGCTGGCCGACGAGTCTGCGCGTTTCGCAGGACGCTTGGACCGCGGCTTGCTCGATGGCGGCGACGGCGGCATCCAACTCATCGACCGTGGGCGCGGAGACGGAGATGAGGCCGGTGTAGCGGAGCACGCCGTGCCCTGCGGTGAGGTCGGACTCCTGCTGGAGCACGTCCTGGTACTCAGCCGTGCGTGAGGCGTCCTCGACCTGCCCGATCTTCGCGCGTTGGGTTGCGTCGGAGAGCAGGCCGACCTTCTTCTTCCGCAGGTCGCGGGCCGCGATGTCGGCGCGAACTGGCGTGCAGATGAGCGAGAACGACCGCTGCACGCCGGAGGTGAGCAGCAACGGGGCGAGGAATCCGGGGAACACCTGCGAGCGCGGCCACTCGGAGAGCCATAGCACGGTGTGGTGCGCGGAGTCGGTGCGCACGCGATCCCAGCTCTCGGTCACCGCGACCGGCCCCGCGGTGGCGAGGGAACGCCCGATGTCGGCGTGCCGCTCCAGCGCGGGCGCGGCAGCCGGGTCGTAGGCGGAACGCAGGATGACGGCGACCTCGCCAGGCGCGAGCCAGCCGGTGGTGGCGAGGTCCGCAGCGCGCAGCGCCGCGACGAGCGTGGTCATCTCCTGACGCAGCACTGCCGCAGCTCCACGAATGCCGCCGCCCGCTGAACGGATCTGTCGTCCCGAGGCGTTCATATCGAGCGCAATCGAGATGGTCGTCGCATGGCGCTCGCCGGTCGGCCCAGCACGCTCGATCAGCTCCCGGTAGGTGGTCGCAGGCCAGGAATCGTCGTCGGTGCCGTGCCTGGCCCACCATTCGGCGAGCCCCGTGCCTGAGTCCGGCAGCGTCCGCTCGCAGACCTGGAGCCGGGCAATCCGGCCCGAGCGGCACGCGGTAGCGAGCACCCGACCCCAGCCGTTGATCCGCCGCTCCTGCTCGCCCGGATCGAGCAGCACGAACGCCGGGTGCGTCACTCCCAGCACTGCGGTCAGGGTCTGAGCGTGGGGGTCGTGCACCATCGCCGCGCCCGTCTCGGGATCGACCCATTCGCGCAGCGCGGTCGCATCGCCGGGGAGCGCGAGCGTGCCGACGGGGCGCGGCTTGATGACCCGGCGGCGGAAGATCAACTGCCCTGCGGTGCTCCGCCACATCCAGCGCGACACGATGGACAGCCAGTCGACGAGCTTGCGCCCGCCCACGGGGACGACCGCGAGCAGCAGACAGCTGAGCCAGATCGGGGATGTCCAGACCAGCCCCATGCCACCGCCCGTGTAGATCGTGGCGACGACGGTGACCACGCCGATGCCCAGCACGATCAACTGCGAGATCGACAGTCCGAGCAGGATGCCACGGTGCGCGAGTCGGGAGAACTGCACGGGGGAGAGCTGCTGCTCGGGAGCCGGGGGGTGCTGGGTGGCCATGTTCTACCCCTTCCTCGGCGCTACGGGTATCGGCGGCGTGGATGTCTCCGCGTGCCCGGCTGCTGCGCCGCCGACCGCGGCACCGACTTTCGGCCCAGTCGTCGCCGCGGCTTTGACAACCTGCGCCCCGACGACGGCTGCGGCCGCGGGGCCGGCCGCTGCTGCCCCGGCACCTGCCGCGCCTCCCGAGGCCGCCGCTCCGCCACCGGAAGCGGCCGCCCCGCCACCTGCGCCCGCAGCGCTGCCTGCTGCGCCACTTGCAGCGGGAGCTGTGCTCGGCGCGGGAGGAGTCCCGCCTCTCGCGCCGCTTTGCCCTCCGAGGACGGACTTTGCCGCGTTCGGCTGGGCCTTGACCGGCAGCGGGACGGGCCGGTTGAGCGCCGACTTCGCTTCCTGCTCGCTCGACATCGCGTGGTACATGTCGAAGCCCACGAACGAGATGAACTTGTACGTCAGGTACGGCGCGAACGCGGCGATGAACATCAGCACGACGCCCGAGATCGGGTCACTGATCGAGGCGAGGTCGAGGTCGATGGGCGCGCTGATCTGCCCAATGGCGACCAGGAACACGACGACGATGACGAGCTTCGAGAAGATGAGCGCCACGACGAACGCCGCCCAGCGTCCGAACCAACCCTTCGCGGCATCCCAGGTGAACCCGGCGAGTGCGATGGGCGCGAAGACAATGGCGACCAGCAGAAGCGCCTTACGGACAAGCAGCGTGAACCACACGATGCCCGCACCCGCGATGCCGAGCCCGGCAAGGAAGATCGTGATGATCGCACCGACACCGGGCGAGGCGATGTTGATCGTCGTCAGCCCAGCGGCGAGCAGTGCCATGCGGTCACCGATGCCTTCCATCGTGTTGCCAGTCGCCTGCACGATGCCGATGGTGAGCTGATCGGTGACCTCCAACAGGGTCGCGGTGAGGGTGATGGCGACGAACGATCCGAGCACCGACTTGGCAAGTCCCACGCCCGCGCGCGACAGTGCCATCGGATCTCGATGCACGAGCCCGGTGATGAGCTGGAGGCAGAAGAAGACGAGCATGACGAAGATCGCCACCCCGAACAGCACGTTATAGACCGAGACGTACTGGCTTCCGGTCACGTCGACGAGCGTGGTCGAGTCGAACACTGCCCACACGCTCTCGAACAGCCAGGCGGCGGCCTGCCCCATTGCCTGCGCAAGCCAGTCGAACGGCGCGGAGATGAGCGACGCGGTTCCCTCACCCACGGCATCGCACACTGACGCAATGACGGGCACATCACAAACACTCATCGGCTCAGCCATCTCAACTCGGTCGTGGTGCTAGACCGACTGGCCGACGTTCCAGAAGAAGTTGACCAGCGTGACGGATGCCCCGCAGATGATGGCCGCGCCGCACGAGACGAGCACGCCGACCTTGCCACGGCCGGCGAGGTGCGGATTCGAGCTGTTCGCCCCGTAGCCCCAGACCACGGCCGAGATGATGAGGGCGAGGACAGCGAGGATGAGCCCCACCGTCATGGCCGCGCCGACGATGACGCGGAGCTGCTCGATGCCGGGCAACCCGTCGGTATTGGGGTCGATGTCGATCACTGTGTGCTCCTTCAGCAGGCGAGGGGACGGCTTGCCGGGTAGGTGCGCGCGCTGTCCCCGCTCACGTCGCGATTCGCCTCCGGGAAACCATTTCCTCACATTGACGACACTTGTGTTACAGTTACAGCACTTAGAAGCAGTTGCGACGATAGGAGAGGCAAATGACGGAGCCGCTTGACGACGCAGCGGACGTCCTCCGCGACGCCCTCGCTGAGTCAGCAGACCCCGTGCGCGTCACGCTCACCATCCCGAGGGTGATCGCCGAGAAGCTGCTGCTGCTCGTCGAGGCGGAGCACACGTCAGGCGCGGTCGTCGTGCCAGTCAAAGAGCTTTACACCACGACCGAATCTGCCGCGATGCTCGGCATCTCCAGGGCGTCCCTGATGAAGCTGATCGAATCCGGCGACATCGAGGCGGTGAAAGTCGGAACGCATCACAGAGTCCCGGCGGACGAGCTGCTGGCCTATCAGCGTACGCGGCAGGTGAGCCACGAGCGCGCCGCAGAACTGCTCACCGAGTTCTCATCGAGATCGACCGGCTTCCAGAGCAACGTGACGTTCCGTGCTGATGCGCGGCGACTTCAGCACGCACTCGGAGAGGGGCGGGAGTCCTAGTGACCATAGAAGCCGCGGTCGGCGCGCTCACGCCAGAGGACTTCGTGCAACCGGAACACCGGCTGTTCATCGACACAAACGTCTTCATGGACACGGACCCGGCACACGAGGGTGGGCTCAAGCGACTCTTCGAGAGATGCGCTGAGGCTATCCGTGCGCACGAGAATCCTGTTGTGGTCCCGAGCAAGGTCGTCGATGAACTGACCAAGCAGAGTTTGATCGACACCTCCGGGTTGAGCGAAGAGCGCGCGGGCTCGATCAAGAAGGCCGGCAATGCCCTCGTGTTCCTCGACGCGGCCGCGGGCGCGGGACTCATTCGAACGGACCTCGGCAATGTCTCGAACCCCTATGCAGACGATCTCTTTGTCGAGGTCTTCAAACGCGCGGCCCACCGCTATGAGATGTGTCTTCTGACGAACGACATCACTCTGCGGCTGCGAATTCGCCTGCTCGCGGCGGAGACGGATCGGCGTCTCGTCGCCGGAGTTCTCACCAAGGAGGGGCTGATCGAGGTGGATAGTGATCAGGCCCTGTATGAGCGAGCCTCGCGCAAGCACGCACGCATGACGAGGCATGTCGAGGAGGGCCTTGGCACCGACAAGGACCAGAACGAGGTCGCAGCGCTCGCACCGCTGCTCGCCGACTTCCAGCAGACATTCGCGGTCACCCCGGTCGTCGCCGCGCCTGGCGCACGCCGAACGACGCGGCAGCAACGCTCCGCGGTCGGAGCAGCAAGAGGCGTTCCGGGTGCCTTCAACCCCTCAGCGACGATCAGGGCTCCTGACCGCGTGCTGGAGGGAAGCACAGTCCTGCCCGCGGCCGGGGATACCGTGCATTTCACGTCGGCCCGCGGAGAAACCGGGACGCTTGTGCTCGGTGCGATGCTCGGTGAGGGCGGAGAGGGGCGAGTCTACGCAGTGGACGGCGCGGCGAACAGCGTCGTCAAGGTCTTCGACGCCGAGCACCGGACATGGCACCGCAAGGAGAAGCTGACCCTGCTCCTGTCGCGCGGATTCGAGCGGGAAGGCATCGGCTTCCCGACAAGCATCATCACGAACAGCGACGGTGAGTTCGTCGGCTACGCCATGCCGCGGGCCACCGGCAAGGAACTCCAGGCGACTGTCATGCGGCCTGCCCGGTTCAAGAAGACCTATCCCAACTGGACGAAGGCGGATCTCGTCGACGTCTGCATTTCCTTCCTGGAGAAGGTCTCCTACCTGCATTCCCTCAACATCCTGCTCGGCGACATCAACCCGAAGAACGTCATGGTCGACGCGAACAAGGATGTCTGGATCATCGACGCTGACTCCTGGCAGTTGGAGGGCTACCCGTGTCCCGTAGGGACGCCGATGTTCACCGCACCCACCGTGACCGGAGACTACGCGGACGCTCTGCGCACGGAAGAGGAGGAGCTGTTTGCCGTCGCCACGATGCTCTTCATGATTCTCATCACCGGCCAGTTCCCATACGCGCGGGCAGGTGCGGACGGCGGGGACTTCGCGGCGCTCATCAAGGAGGGCAAGTTCGCGTTCCAGTTCCGTGGGGCGTCCGACCGGGATCAGCCCGAGGGCAACTGGAAGTACATGTGGAGTCACCTGCCCTTCCCCGTGAAGCGCACGTTCTGGAATACCTTTCACCGCGACGGGCTGAGGTACTCCAAGCGTCCAACCACGGACGAGTGGCTGCGGGTGTTCCGCGAGTACGAGCAGTTCTTCGGCGGGTCCGACGACTTCGATCGAATGTCGCACGATGTGTACCCCACTCGGTTCAAGAAGAAGGACGCGGAGACACCCGAGTACGAGTGCGCTCAGTGCGGCACCTCGATGATCGGGCGCTGGCAGGAGGACAAGCGAAGCTACTGGACTCCGAAGCTCTGCGAGGACTGTCGCCAGAACCAGACCCGATGCTCGGACTGCGGCAAACCGAAGCCTGCCGACGCGCTGCGAGACGGGCGTTGCTGGGAGTGCAACCGCAAGCGGAACTACTCCGCGTGTCGCAACTGCGGGAAGGACACGCCCCGCCGGTACCTCATCGACGGCCGCTGCTCCAACTGCCAGCTCGTCGCCTGCAAGGACTGCGGAACGCCCACACCCAAGACTGAGCTGACGTATGGGCGCTGCGCCTCTTGTGCGACGAAGGCGGCACAGCTCGACCCTGCGAGACTCTGTGTCGACTGCCGCCAGCCCTTCATCACCTTCGACCACGTGAGCTGGTTCACGAGCAAGGGGCTCGACATTCCCAAGTCGCACGCCGCCATCAGGAAGGCATGCCCTCCGCGGCCAGTGTCAACTCCGCGTCCGTCGCGCACAACCGCGACCGCGACCAGTCCGCAGAGCACCCTACCCAAGAAGTCCCTCTGGGAGCGTCTCGCGGAGTGGTGGAAGTCCTAACCGAACAGCATCCACGAACCAACCGAACTGACAAGGACAATGACATGGCACTCACAATCGGCGCCGATGACCTCGTAGAGAATCCGACTCCAAGGGTTCCCGTAACCCTTTGTCTCGATACCAGTGGGTCAATGATGGGCGACAAGATCCGCGAACTCGTGCAGGGCGTCAACCTCTTCTATGACGCCATCGACGAGGACGATGACGCTCACGATGCCGCAGAGGTGAGCATCGTCGAGTTCAACTCCGCGGCGAGCCTGATCCAGGACTTCTCCAGTGTCGAGCGGCTCCAGCGCATCGACGCGATTGACGCCACGGGCGGCACCGCACTAGGGGAAGGGGTGAACCTTGCGCTGGACACGTTGGAGAAGCGCAAGTCGGTGTACTCGGGCGCGGGCGTCCTCTATTACCAGCCCTGGCTCGTGCTCATGACGGACGGACAGCCGAACGGTAGCGCCGTCGAGCTGGAGCGGGCGATCCAGCGTGTGACCGACCTCGTTGCGCAGAAGAAGCTGACGGTGTTCCCGATCGGCATCGGTGCTGACGCTGACATGGACGTGCTGGCGAAGTTCAGCCCGAGCCGTCCGCCGCTGCGGCTGCGCGGGCTGAGCTTCAAGGAGTTCTTCGAGTGGCTGTCGAAGTCGGTCTCCCGCGTCTCTCGTTCCACGCCGGGCGACACTGTGAAGCTGGACCTCGAGGGGCTGGCTGGCTGGGCGGAGCTCTAGTTGTTCAACGAGTTCCACTACCAAGTGCGAGGACGCGGGCACGAACTAGACGGCACGCGCGGACAGGACAGGACCGCCTACCTGTCTCGCCGCGGTGTCCAGGTGCTCTGCCTCGCTGACGGCGCGGGCTCGGCCTCTCAAGCGGAGTTCGGCGCTCAGGCAGTAGTGGAAGAAGGTTGCGCGCTGCTGATCGAGCAGTTCGCGCAGTTCGATGCCAGCGCCGATGCAGAGCAAGCACGGCAGGAGATTCTCGAACGCCTGCACGAGCGTCTCGCGGGTGTGGCTCGGCGGCTAGGTTGCACTATCGCGGATCTCGCGTCGACCTTCCTCGCTGTCGCGGTCTCGGCGGAGAGGTTCGTCGTCGTGCATATCGGGGACGGCGTAATCGGCTACGTCAAGAATGGCGAACTGCGTGTCGTGTCAGCACCCGACAATGCGGAGTTCGCAAATCAGACCACCTTCGTCACCTCCCCTGGCGCCGCGAGTTCGACGCGGCTATTCCGCGGAGCGACAGAGGGCGTCTCCGGCTTCATCTTGATGAGCGACGGAACGAGCGCGAGCCTGTTCGACCAACGCTCGAAGACTTTGGCCCCTGCTTGCGCGAAGTTGATCGAAGCGGTCGCGGTCGCACCGACGCGACATGTGAGAAGCCCGGAGCACAAGAAGCGGCTGCGGCGGGTGGTCGACACCAGGCTCCGCGAGGCAACGAAGGACGACTGCTCCATTGGAATCCTTGCGCGCCGCTCCTGACCTCCATCGGCAGGATCAGATGCTCGCGCCGACGCCGAGCAGGAAGTTGACCCAGGTGACGCCGAGGCCGGCGAGTGCGGCAGCTCCGACGGAGACGAGGAATCCGGTGCGCGCGCGGACAGCCGAAGTGATGTTGCCGTTCGCCGACGAGATCGCCCACACCGCGGCGCAGATGACGAGCATGAGCACGGCGAGGATGAGCACGACGGTGAGCATCGCGCCAACGATGGCGCGCAGTTCTGCCTGACCGCCGACGGCTCCGAAGTCGGGGAATATGTCCATGTCATGCGGCCATCTGCGCTGAGCAGAGTGCCGCGGTGCCTGCGGCATCGAGGTTCTGCACTCCGTGAGCGGCAAGCCACGGCTCGGCATCGACGGCCGCTGCGTTCGCCCCGCCTGGCCGGATCTCGAAATGCAGGTGGGCTCCGGTCGACCTGCCCGCCGAACCGACGTTGCCGATGTGCTGCCCGGCAACGACGCGATCCCCGACGCTGACGAGGACGCCGCTCTGCCACATGTGCGCGTAGGCGGAGGCGATGCGCTCGCCGCCGATGGTGTGCTCGATGATGATGAGGTTGCCGTAGCCGCCCGACGGTCCGGCGAAGCTGACCACGCCATCGGCGAGCGCGAGGATCGGCGTGCCGTCGTCGGCAGCCCAGTCCGTTCCTGAGTGGAACGCTCGCTCACCAGTGAAGGGGTCTTCGCGCCACCCGAAGTCGCTGGTGTTCACCCACGTCCCGCTCGGCAGCGGGAAGACGATGGCGGTCGTCTCGGGTACCTCGCCGAGCGGGGTACCGCCCGGCGTGGTTTCGGCGCGGCGCGTGAGTGCAGCGAGGATCGCCTCGGCGACCGGCTGGTAGTTCTGGTAGCGGTCGGGATATGCCGAGACCTCGACCGCTTGCGCTGCCTCGCTAGGGTCGAGGTGCTGCCAGTCGGGTATGTCGAGCAGTCCGCGCGGTGATGGGTAGTTCGGTCCGCTCGAACCTCCGTAGAAGGCGCGCGATTGGTAGGTCGCGTTCATCAGCTCGGCGACGGTGCCCCATCCTGCACTCGGACGCATTTGGAACAGGCCGAGAGAGTCGTGATCGCTGCCCTCTCCGTCGTTCGGGAAATCGCTCGACTCTGGAATCGCAGCCGAGTTTGCGAGCATCCGTAGCCGCGACTCGGTGAGTGCGGCCATGAGCGCGATGACGATGCCAGCGCGACCAACGCCCTCGGTCTGCGCGCCGACCGTGATGATGGTGGCTGCATGGGTTAGCTGCTCATGGTTGAGGGTCACGGTCTCGCCCGCGCGCGTCGCGGCTGTGAGCGACTCCGGGATCGGCCCGACAACGAGCGAGCTTGACGAGAGACATGCGGCGAATACCGCGGGCGACACGAGCAGACCCACGCCGACCAGGCTCATGGGGAGCACTGCGACGAGGGTGGCGATGACCACAACGAGCTTCTTCATGCGGGTGCCGATCAACGCAGGGGGTTGTCAAGCTCGGAGATGCGAAGCGCGCGGCAGGTATCGAAGGTCGGCTCGCAGGTGATGAAGACGGTGAACGCGACTTCGTGGGAGCTGGTCACGGGCTCGGTGCCGTGGATACCCTCGCGTTGCCGAATGCCGGTGATCGTGTACGCGACGGTGCCTGGAAGGATCTGTCCCTCGGCTGCCTGCTCGAGCGCCGTCGCCCACTCGTCCGGCACGAACACGTCGTTGATGTCGAGCCATTGGCGGGTCTGCATCGTGCGGAGCTGCGCCCAGGCGTCCGCGGTCGGGAGATAGGTGCGCACGTCAGAGGCGAGTCCGGCGGTCTCATTGCCGGAGGGGTCGCCCACATTCACGATGGCCTGCGCGTAGTCGGTCGGCCCGAACTCGGTCGCGGTGTCCCATGTGAACAGCGCGATGGCGAGGGCTCGCGCGAACGTCTCGGGGTCGTCGGACTCACGGATGGCGGGCGGCGCGCTCGATGTCGGGAACGGTGCGTTGGTGGAAGCGCCTGATGGGCCGCTCGTGGAGCTGCCGCCCGGCGAAGGCTCGGATCGAGGTGCGAGCAGCAACCCGTAGAGCCCGACTCCGACGAGGACGGCAAGCACGGCGGCACCGACGATCAGGAGGATCATGAGGCGACGAGGGAAGCGAGTCTGCGGCATCAGGCACTCTCCTTGGCGAGACGTTGGCGGGCGGCTCGGGCGGCTCGGGCCGCGTCGAAGAAGCGGACGGTAGCGTCGAGGATCGTCTCCAAGTGCTCCCACTGGTCATCACTCAGCGCGGTGCCGACCTCGGCAGGGTCGTAGTGTGACCACCACTGATCGAGGTCGTTCCAGGTGAGGGTGAACGCCCGCACCGGATAGCGAACCGGCACGGCGCTCGGCGCTGGTGCGGGTGCCGGGCCTCGCTTGCGCCCTTGCTTCGCGCGGTCCAGTGCCTCCTGTGCGAGCAACTCCAGCTCGCCGGGTGGCTCGGGTTCCTCCTGCGGGATCGCCAGCATGGCGATCGTGCGGGCGTGCGCCGTGGTGATCGACGAGCCGCGGTCGATGGCGTCGAGTTCTGAGCGGGCGAAGCCGCGCACATCCTCCGGCTGTCGGGGGTCGTTGGCGATCCGCTGGAGGTCGTTGATCTGTTCCAGGCTCGTGTACGACTTGCGCCCGGTGACCATGAGCGCAGCCTGCGCGCGGGACTTGCCCGGAGCGCCGACGAGCGGTGGTGCCGTGACGGCACCACCGCTCGTTCCGGCGATCTTCCCGCCAGCACCGAACTGCGTCGCCGCCTGACGACGAGCGGCGTCCTCGGCCATGAGCGTCTTCAGCTCGCGGTACAGCGCCGCGGCCTCGGTCTGCGTGAATGGCTTGTGGAGCACGTTGTCGGCCTGCTCGGCCATGAGCCTCTGGAGCCGGTCGCTGATCCCGGAGCGCACGAAGACGTTGACCTTCTTATGGCCGAGCTTGCGCAGCGCCGCGATGCGTCGAGCGCCGCACACGAGCACGCCGTCCGGTGTCACGGTCGGAGGCTGGAGAAGTCCATCACGTTCGATGGATGCTGCGAGTCCGTCGATGTCGCCCATCTCAATGCGATGACGGCTGCCGACGACGATGGAGTCGATGGTGCGTTCCAGCTCGATGTGCCCGGTGCTCGCCGCCATGTGCTCACCTCGCCCCCGCCAGAGTGGGCGCGTTCAGGCCGAGCAGCAGCACGAGGTCGTCATCGGTGAGCAGCGCACGCAGGGGCTCGCCGACAAGAAGGCGGAACAGCACGCCGCGGCCGACGGCGGTGTGGGCCTGATCGGGATCGGGGTTGCCGAGGATCGCACGGAGCAGCGCGTTCCAGCTCGTCGACGACAGATCGAGCACGGCCCGAGCGTGTGGGTCTCGCCGAAGCGATTCCGCTGCGCTCGCCCGCGACGGCGCGTCGCCGAGTCGAGTGCAGATGTGCTCGATGGCCGCGCGCGCCGTCTGCTCCGGCCAGTCGAGCAGCGCCAGTAGCTTGATCGCGTCCTCGACTGCACGGACGACGCCAGATACCTCGTCGTCCGATTCGTTCTCGTCCTCACCCGCGGGTGCGACCTGCAACGCTTCGTGGTAGTCGGTGAGCGGGTTCTCCCGGTCGCTGAACCGCTCCGGGTCGTGGAAGCCGCTGTATTGCGGTCTGCGCGCCTGATGCGTCGAGCACAGCAGCCCGTTGCCCCGTTCCTCGGCGATCAGTGTGACCTGCACGGCCCGGGTGACGACGGCCCACGGATCTTCCGCGTTGCGCACGGCCGGGGTGCGCATCGCGTCGAACGCGGCGCTCGCTGCCTCCCACGGGTCGAGGCCGTGCTTTCGCGCGAGGCTCGCGTACCGACCCGCAGTGTATTCCATGAGCGCCGCGACATCCACGTCGCGCCGCCACGCGCCTTTCCCATCGTCGTGCAGACGCTCCAGGAGCGCACGCAGTCCCTCCGGGGTGCGGAACGACGTGGGAGCGGCCTGGGCAGACATGGCGCGCTCACAGGCGGCGGAGCGGGTCGCGGCTGACAGAGGACTGGCGCGCGGGGGACTGCCCGAACGCGGAGAGCGGCGCGATGCCCTGGGCACGCCCGCGGATGCCGGGCCGGGTCACCGGAGTCGCCTGCGGCGAAGTCTGCCGACGTTCCTCAACGCGGCGCGCCAGCTCGGTGCGCAGGTCGATGCCGCGCCCGATCATGCGGGCCGAAGCGGATGGGAGCAGCTCGGTCGGGCGCACCCACACGACCTGGCTGCGGTCGTGCTCTGCGCTCAGCCGCTCCAGGAGTGGGTGGCCGCCGCGCCACGTCTGCGCGGCGAGCCACGGGTCCGTGTGGCGCGCCAGCTCCGAGATCTCAGCAGCCTCGCTCGGAGTCGGCTTCAGCGTGTGGAGGACATCGGCAAGCCGACGGGCGTGCTCGTCCTCCGGCAACTCATCGTTCACAGCGCGCCTCCTTCCGATGCCGCGGAGAGCACGGGCGTCGCCAGCCAGCGGCCGACCGTGGACGGATGCACCCCCGCCGCGCGAGCGATCGCCTTATTCGTCATGCCGTCCTCCTTCAGTCGCAGGGCGAGTTCTCTGGGAGCAAGGTGCGCAGGCGGTTCCGGCGACTGGTACTCGACTGCGTTCGACACCAACACGGCAGGCTGCGCCGACGGCTCCGCACGGAACCGTCGGGTGAGCACGACGGTCAAGTGCGTGATCGCCAGCAGCACGAGCGGAGGTACTGCGGCGACCGATCCTGCGAGTGCCGAAGGAACGTCGGCGTCAGCGGCGACGACCGCGTGGATCGCGTTGGCTGCTACCGAGACCGCGGCACCGGCCATGAGCAGCAGCCACGGATACCAGGCGGCACGCTGCCCCGCGAGCGCGACGACGGACACTGTGGCAACGACGATGATGCCGTCCACGATGAGCGGCCATGCCCACGCCTGGCTCTCATCGACGCCGGAGCGTCGCGCGAGGTCGGCGAGCGCCGTGAACGACAGCCAGAAGGCGGCTGCGGCGATGAATACGGTCCCAGCTACCGCCGTCCACACGGCGATCCGCCCGCGCGGCTGTTGCATGCTGCCGGGGATCACGAGAGCACCTGACCAGATGAAGGCTGAGCTGCATGGCTGGGCACGGAACTGGCGGTAGGCGCGGACGGTGCGCCCCTCGCTACGCGGTGCGCCGAGCGGATCGTCGTCTCGATCTCCGGCGCGGGCAAGCCTGCGCGCTCGGCAGCCGGCCCCAGCGCGGCACGCACGCGGTCGGGCGGGATGCCCGCCTCGATGAGTCGACACGAGGCCCAGAACAGGCCGCGGTTGCGCTCGCCCTCGCCGCGCATCTCGACCCAGCGGGCGATCCGCTCCACGTCAACGCCGTCCGTACCCTCGACAGGGATGAAGGGCGTCGGGCGCGCCGGTCGCGGATCGAGGAACTGCCGCAGCGCGCGGGCATCGACGGGAACCGCATCGCCTCGCCCGGAACCGATGAGGGCATACGCACTCGGCCCCGCATTGGTGGCGATGATCGAGGGCGGCACGATGACGTAGCCGCCCGATCCTCGGAAGTCGATGCCAGCACGCGGCACCTGCCAGGACGGCTGCACCAGCTCGGGATCGGCCGGGTAGTAGGCATGGACTCCGCCCGAGGGCGTGCGGATGAACGCGGCCCAGCGATCCGTCAGCCCCTCGCGCCGGGCCAGCTCGAACGCTGCGAAGCCGCGGATCGCCCCGTGCACGTCGACATCCACGACCTCCAGCCCGGAGATCTGGCCCGTCGGCATCCCGATGTTGGCGCGCGGCCACCGCGCCCACCAGCGAGCGACCTGGCGCGGTTCGGTGCTCGCCTCGTGGAATCCCCGCTTGGTCAGCGGGCGCTTGCCTCCTGTGACGCAGGGAAAGACCGGGATGCCTGCCTCGGCGTAGCGACACGCTGCGGCGCTCGGTGACAGCCCGGTGAGCGAGGCGAGCAGGGCTGCGGCATCCATCGGCTGGCGCTCTCCGCGCGAGGCTTCCGGCATCGTCATCTCGGCACCTCCTCTGGCCTGGTCGTGAGCCGTGGGGCTCTTGTCGATCAGGTGCGCCGGGGTTCCCAAGAGACGGTCGCCGTCCGATGGGCAACGCAGTCAGGCTGCGGGGTCGCGCTGTGCTCATGGAATCGTCTCCTCCCGCTCACAGGGAAGCCGCGTTGAGCATGCTCAAAGCTCTCCTGAGATTCCGTTCTAACACCGCACGTTGAGCATGCGCAACAGTTGATTTGTGCATGCTCAACGGGTAAATTGAGCATGCACAACTGCCCTTGGGCCTGGGCTACGTCGATGCCTTGGTCCTCCCGAAGGGAAGGGGGGTCAGCGACGATGACTGAAGACGAAGGTCAGGCTGCGGCTGACGACCTCGCCAAACGCCTGCGACTTCTGATGGATGTCGCTGTTGCCGAGTCCGGCTCCGAACCGACCTACTCGCAGATCGCGGAGTATCTGAGACAACGTGGCATCAGCCTGTCTCGATCACGATGGACGTACATGGTCAACGGCCACCGATACGTTCAAGACGCCGCGATCTTCGAGGGACTCGCGGACTTCTTCGACGTTGATGCTGCCTTTCTTGCGGGGGAGAGCGGCGTGGCTACCCCGGAGAAGGTCTCCGCCCAGCTCGACCTCGTGCGTTCGATGCGTGCAGCGAAGGTGAAGTCCTACGCTGCTCGCACACTCGGCGACATCTCGCCGAAGGCGCTCCAAGCCATCAGCAAGTTCCTGGACGAGGAAATGATGCGAACACCCGAGCACTGACGGGTGTCGCGCACCACGGAGCCGAGGCCAGTAGCTGCTCGGCCGAGAGGGGGTAAACGTGAACACCGAAGAGACCGTAACGGCCGCCGTCTCCGATCTGCGGCTCGGCAGCAGGTTCACGCTTGCGCACCTTCTCCAGGCCATACAGGAACGGCGCCATCGCAGGCTCCGCGTCGTCGAACTCGCCGACCTCGACACCCGCGACGGCATCTGTGCGCTCTGGCTGGTCACCGACACCGAGGACTTCGTGCTCCACGCACGCAGCGACTCTGCACTGCACCGCCAGCAGTTCGTCCTTCACGAGTTGGCCCACATGATCCTCGGTCACACGGAGGGCGACGATTGCACAGCCGGGGACGTTTTGCTGCCCAACATCCCTCCTCACACGCGCGGACGCCTGCTCAAGCGACAGGACATTGACAGTGAGACGGAGATCGCCGCCGAGTCGCTCGCAGATCGGCTGGCCGCGGGCATCCGAGGATCGGTGTTCGCCGAGTCCCGCTATTCGGAGATTTTCGGGTGATCCAGGCGCTCGTCGCGACGCTCATGTGGGCGCTCGTGGCGAGCCTGCTCATCTTCCGCCGCAAACGGGCGGATCGAAGCATCACCTACGCCTCCTTCACGATTGCCGTCGCGATGACCCTGAACGTCGACGCCATCTACCTCGTCACCGATCCGCTTCTTGGCGGCACGAACGTCACAACCCTCGTTTCGGATGGGCTGCTGATGACCGGGATCTTCTTTCTCGGTCGAGGCGTCATGAAGGCTGACGAGTACCGCCCCAGGCTCGTGCGGGTCGCCGTGGGCATCCCGGTGCTCCTCACCTCGCTTCTTGCGATCACCACGACGTTCGTGTTCATCGACCGAGGCACAACCACGACTCGGTTCATGATCGACCTCGGCGCGCAACCCGCAGCAGCGGCCTACTCGATCATCAACTTCAGCTACTTCTTCCTCGTCATCACGACGATGATGATCCTCGCCGCGCGGCAATATCTGCGCAGCTCCGGCATCCAGCGTCTCCCCTCGGCTCTGCTGAGCCTGGGATCGGCGTTCGGCGGCGGACTGTGCCTGGCCGTGCTCATCATGGATGTCGCACACGTCACAGGACATCTCGATCTCATGCGCGCCGTCCAACGCGCCTACGAACCGCTCTCTCTACTCGCGTTCCTTTTCCTATGCGCGGGCTTCGCCGCGCAGCCTGTCGTCCGCCGCGCACAGCACGACATGCGCCGGAAGCGCACCGTCGGCCTCGCGACACAGTTGGAGCCTCTCTGGAAGCGGGCGTCCCTCGTGCGGCCTGGGCTGAGCCAAGCAGACCCGCTCGCTGCGAGCGCGGATGACCTGGAGAGCCGTCTACACCGAGAGATCGTTGAGATCCGCGACGCGATGATCGACCCGCGCGTCACCTTCGACATCAGCGCAGCCGAGCGCGCCCTGCTGAATCGCGCCGAGAGCCACCTCCTCGGACTCGACACGAGAGCGACACGGACCACCGCTTCGCCAGGAGGCCGGGTCGGCCAGGAGGGCAGTTCGTGATGCGACGGGTCGCGCTAGGTGCCGGACTCGTTGCGGCAGGCGCGTTGGGTGTCGGCTGGGTGATCGCGCGGCGGCTAACAGCCCCCAGCACGCGGCGATACGACCTGACCGTCCGCGAGGTTGAGCGCGACGGCGACGGCCCTCTCATCGTGCTCGACCGAACTCGCCAGACCGCAGCCGAAGGCGCGTACAACCTCTGGTTCGAGAACGGAGGCTGGGCGCAACTCTCCGAAGACGTGCTTGACCGTGGACCGACTCTGATCGCACGACGGGTGACGAGCATGGCATCGAGGCTCACTCTCAGGGCTGGCGATCACGTCTCCTGGAGCGGCATCTACTACGCGACCCCGAACGACGCCAGCCTTCACGCACACGACATCACCATCGACACCCCCGCGGGGCTTGCCCCCGCCTGGCGCATCGACGGCGACGGTGCCAGGTCGACGTGGGCGATCCACCTACATGGCCTCGGCAGCGTCCGAGCCGGAACGCTTCGCGGCGTGCTCGCCGCGACCGAGCGCGGCTACACCTCGCTCGTCATCAGCTACCGAGCCGACGGCGAAGGCCCGGAAGTCGGCAACGGGCGCTCAACACTCGGCTACGCCGAGACCGACGACGCGGCGGCCGCCATCGAGTACGCAATGCGGCACGGAGCGCGACAGGTCGTGCTGTTCGGATGGTCGATGGGTGCGGCCATCGCGCTCCGGCTCGCTCACCACCCGTCGTATCGACGCAGCATCGCAGGTCTCGTGCTCGACTCGCCTGTGCTCGACTGGACGGAAGTCATCAAAGCGAACTGCACCCGCAGCGGACTCCCCGCAGCCGCGGGCAGCCTCGCGATCCCGTGGCTGACGCTCCGCCCGCTGGCCCACATGGTCGGCCTGCCCGAGCGCATCCCGCTCCGATCCTTCAACTGGACGGTTCGTGCCGAGGAACTCACCGCGCCCACGCTCATCCTTCACGGCACCCACGACGACTCCGTACCGATACGGCTCTCACAAGCACTCCGAGATGCTCGGCCTGGCCTTGTCTCGCTGGAGACCTTCGAGGCCGGACACACGCTCTCGTGGAACTCTGACCCCGACCGATGGCAGAGCGCGGTGATCGCCTGGCTCGCCGCGCACGTCCCATCCTGAACGTCGGTACTCGTCGGTAGTCTCGAAGTCGGGTTTCGAGTCGGAAGGGTCGCCGTGCGGCTAGAGGACATCGCCGCGACCGCGCGGCTGGCGGGCATCGTGCCGGGGCGCGCGGTGACAGTGCTGGCGGCGCAGATGCACGGCGCGAACGCGGTCGAGGTGACCTACCAGGACGACAACGGGGCGCTCGGGCAGATCGTGCTGTTCCGTGAGGACGAGGCGAAGATCGCGCCGCACCTGGAGGCCGGCCGTCCCTTCGATGCCGATCCGCGCAATTTCCGGCTGGCTGCTGAGGCACAGCGCATCATGCTCGCGGGGCTGCACGATCCGATGCTGGCGGTGGCGACGAGCGATGTGCAGCCGTTGCCGCATCAGATCCGCGCGGTTTACGGGGAGCTGCTGCCGCGCACGCCGCTGCGGTTCCTGCTGGCCGACGACCCCGGCGCGGGCAAGACGATCATGGCCGGGCTCTACATCAAGGAGTTGATCCTCCGGGACGACGTGCGCACCTGTCTGGTGGTGGCCCCCGGCGGGCTGGTGGAGCAGTGGCAGGACGAGCTGGCGCTGAAGTTCGGCTTGGAGTTCGAGATTCTCGCGCCCGGCGCGGAGGACACCGCACCGGGAAAGAGCGTGTTCGAGCAGAAGCGGCTGCTGATCGCGCGAATGGATCAGCTCGCCCGGAATGAAGTGCTGCTGGAACAGATCGAGCAGGCGGAGTTCGACCTTGTGGTCGTGGACGAGGCGCACCGGATGAGCGCGTCCTGGTTCAGCGGCGAGCTGAAGGCGTCGAAGCGGTTCCAGCTCGGCGAGCTGCTGAGCGAGCGCGCCCGGCACTTCCTGCTGATGACGGCGACGCCGCACAACGGCAAGGAGGAGGACTTCCAGACCTTCCTCTCGCTGCTCGACCGCGACCGCTTCGCCGGTCCCGGTGACCGACATGCACAAACGGGCACCGCCGACGGGCTGATGCGGCGCATGGTGAAGGAGAAGCTGGTCACCTTCGAGGGGCGTCCGCTGTTCCCGGAGCGGATCGCCGAGACCGCCTCCTACCGATTGTCGCCCGACGAGCAGTACCTCTACGAGGAGGTCACCGAGTACGTCCGAAACGGGATGAACCTCGCCGACCGGCTGGAGGGCAAGCGGAGGAACACCGTCGGCTTCGCACTCACAGTGCTCCAGCGGCGTCTCGCGTCCAGCCCGGAGGCGATCTTCCAGTCGCTGCGCCGCCGCACCGACCGGCTGGAGCGCACCCGCGCCGACCTGCTCGACGGCATCCTCGACGCCCCGCCGCGCGAAGCCCCCGCCTCGCTGCTCGGCGACGACCCCGACAGCGGCTACTTCGACACCGACGAACTCGACGCGGCCGAGCTGGAGGAGGCCGAGGAGGAACTGGTCGACGCGGCGACCGCGGCGCGCACCGCGGCCGAACTGGAGACCGAGATCGCGGACTTGCGCCGATTGACCGAGCACGCCCGCAGGCTGCTGGACTCGCAGCAGGACGTGAAGTGGCGCGAGCTGCGCGGTGTGATCGAGAGCCAGGTGCTCACGACGCCGGACGGCAAGCCGCGCAAGCTGATCGTGTTCACCGAGCACCGCGACACCCTGAACTACCTGGAGCGGCGCATCACGCAGCTCCTAGGCAGGCGCGAGGCGGTGGTCGCGATTCACGGTGGTGTTCCCCGTTACGAGCGTCGCCGCATCACGGCCGAGTTCACCTCGAACCCTGAGGTGCAGATCCTCATCGCCACCGACGCCGCGGGGGAGGGCCTGAACCTCCAGGCCGCGCACCTGATGGTGAACTACGACCTGCCGTGGAACCCAAACCGGATCGAGCAGCGATTCGGTCGCATCCACCGCATCGGCCAGACCGAGGTGTGCCGACTATGGAATCTCGTCGCCGAGGACACCCGCGAGGGCGAGGTGTTCATCCGCCTGCTCGACAAGATCGAGGAGCAGCGCGCCGCCTATGACGGCGAGATCTTCAACGTGCTCGGCACGTCCCTCGGCGATCTTTCACTGAGCCGCGTGCTGCGGGACGCGATCCGCTACGGCGAGCAGCCCGACGTGAAGGCGAAGATGTGGGAGGTCATCGACGAGGGCGTCTCCGCCGGGCTCCAGGAACTGCTCGACGACGAGGCTCTCGCCAGTGAAGCCCTCGCGCCCACCGACCTGGAGGTGCTGCGTCGCCAGATGGAGGACGCGAAGGCCAAGCGTCTCCAACCGCACTTCATCCGCGATGCCTTCCTGGAAGCCTTCGACCGTGCGGGCGGGCGCATCGAGCGGCGCGAGAAGGGTCGCTACGAGATCACGCACGTGCCCGCGAGCATCCGCGAACGCGCGGGGCGCGCACCCGTCGCCCGCCGCTACGAGCGCATCACCTTCGACGCCGCGACCATCGACGTGCAGGGCACGCCCCGCGCCGAACTGCTCGCACCCGGCCATCCGCTTCATGACGCCGCGCTCCAGCTCGTGATCGACCAGTACGGGCCGGTGCTCGACCGCGGCACCGTGCTCACCTCCGACGCGGTGACCGAGCCCACGCTGCTCGTCGGTGTGCTCAACGAGGTTCGCGACTCCACCGGGCAGACTGTCAGCAAGCGGTTCGGGTACTCCGTCGTCGGCGCCGACGGCACCGTGCGTGAGGCCGGCCCCGCCCCGTACCTCGACTACGCGCCCGCCGACGAACCGCAGCGCACCGCGGGCACGAGCCTGCCCTGGCTCACCCAGCGCGAGAAGGATGCCGTCTCCTGGGTGATCGCCGAGCAGCTCCCCGTGTTCGCCGCCGACGTGACGACCCACCGCACGAACGAATACCTGCGCGTCCGCGAGCGCGTCGCCACGCGACTGACCCGCGAGGTCAACCGCCTCTACACCGAGGCGCTGAAGACCGACGCCGACGCCGCTGCGGGCAAGAAGGTGCGCTACTCCGCCGAGACGCTGCGCCGCCGCGCCGAGGAGCTGGAGCAGCGCCGCGAGACCCGCCTCGCGCTCATCGACCGGCAGCTCGCCATGTCGCCCGTCACCCCGCGCATCACCGCCATCGCACTCGTCATGCCCGCAGTCTCCGATTCCGGCGCGCCCGGCGACGTGGCCGCGAGCGCCCTTGCGCGCGCCGAGGTCGAACGCCGTGGCATCGACGCCGTGCTCGCCGCCGAGCGCGCACTCGGCCGCACGCCCGAGGAGCAGGCGCACAACAACCCCGGCTTCGACGTGCTCTCCCGCCCCGCCGAGGGCGCGGGCATCCGCATCGAGGTCAAGGCCCGCATTGAGGGCTCGGACACCTTCACGATCACCCGCACCGAGGTGCTCACCGCGCTCAACGCCGCACCCGACCACCGACTCGCCCTCGTGCGGGTCAGCGCGAGCGGGCCGCAGCACGACGAGGTGTGCTACATCGGCAACGCCTTCGAGGGCGTCGAACCCGCCTGGCTCACCGACTTCGATGTCGTCTCGCAGAACCTCTCCTGGAACGACTGGTGGGCACGCGGCGGAGAGCCGTTCTGAGGCCGGTTCGCTCAGAGCGCATCCCGGTGCTCCGGCGCGCTGGCATCAGCAACCCGGAGGCTATCGGTACCGTGTGAGCACACAGCACACGAAGGCGGCGCAATGGGGAGCCAGCGACTCACGATCTTTCTCCTGACAACCGACGTGACCGAGCCTGGGGATGCTCTGGACACGGGCGGCGAGCAGTCGTACACCGAGCAGGACATCTCTGCCTCGGCGGGGTTCAGCGGCATCTTCTACTCGAAGTACAACCAGCCGCGATTTCCCGAGTGGGTCAAGTACGTCTCGCCCGCGCTGGATGGGAGCCTCAACGTGAAGACGGCATCCGCGTCCGGCCTGCTGATTCTGAAGGCGGTAGAACGCTACTTCGCGCTGAGCTTTGGATTTGGCCGCAGCTTCCTCGACCCGTCGAAGATCGAGCGCCGGTTCGGGCTCAAGGTCGCGCTCAATCGAATCGACGCGCAGCAGATCCGCAGTCTCGATACCAAGACCTTCGAGGACATGGTGGTCTCGAAGACGACGCAGACGAGCAAGAACGCCGAGCTCTCGAACTTCGGCGTCGACGCCGTTCGGGATCTTCTCCGCGCTGTCACGGGGAAGCCCTCCGACGAGTCCTTGGGTCGCACGATCACGGGATCGGATGCACTCGTCATGACTACCAAACGCCCTGTGAAGGATCTGCCTGCCCTCCTCGCCGAGCTGCTTGTTGCGTACGAGGACGACGCCTACAAGGCGCGCTTCGAGTGGATCGACCACCTCGCGGAGGTGAAAGACCCCAGCAGCATCACCGCGCTCGACGCGCTACTCGTCGCTCAGCTCCAGGCTGGCGACACCACGAGGACGCACCTGGCGATGCCGGAGAACTTCGGCTGGGACGAGATTTCAGGTTTCAAGATCGGCGGGGCGGGTCGGCACCAGTTCGACGATCTCGACCTCGACGAGTACCTGGAAGTGCTCGGCGATGAACGGGGCGACCTCAGCCTGGATCACCTCAAGTCCCGCCGAGTGCAAGTGGGCTGGATCAAGTCCGGCAACTTCGACACTCGTTGGAGCCTCTACAACGCGCTCGTTTCGGAGCAAGACTTCGACGGCAAGCTGTTCGCGCTGATCGAAGGCCGATGGTTCGAGGTGGCCCCGACGCTAGTGTCCGCGGTCGACAACTACCTCGAATCCCTGTCCGAAGCCGAGACTGCCCTGCCACCCGCGCAGAAGAACGAGAGCGAAGGCGCATACAACGAACGAGTCGCCGGGCTGTCCGGCGACTTGCTCCTGCTCGACAAGCAGCTCGCTCGCGCGGCGGATGCGACAAGCTCCATCGAGTTCTGCGACCTCCTTTCGGCTCACGCTGAGCTGATCCACGTCAAGCGCAAGTCGAGGTCGGCCACCCTCAGCCACCTCTTCGCGCAGGGCAACATCTCGGCGAGCACGCTCATCGGAGACGGGGCTTTCCGTGACACCGTGCGGCTGCGACTCGGAGAGATTGCCGGAGACGACTCGGCTCGATGGCTCGACCTCGTTCCAGCATCCGACGGCCGACCTGATCGAGCCCGCTACACCGTCCACTTTGCGGTGCTCACGAACTCCAGGGGCACAGGGGCAGGCTGGCTGCCGTTCTTCAGCAAGCTGAACCTGATGCAGACCGCCAAGCAGATTCAGAGTCTTGGCCCTGCCGTCGTTGTCTCGCGGGTGCCGGTCGAAGCCGCGCCATCGACGTAGCCGCCACGCCGTACCTCCCGGTGCCGTCCTACCCCGCAGGTAGGCTCGAAAGTCGCAGTAATACCAGGCGCGAGAGCGCATCCGAGAGGAATCCAGTGGCAGTCAAGCGCAAGCTGATCGAGGTCTCGATCCCGCTCGACGAAATCAACAAGCAGTCGGCGCGTGAGAAGTCGATCCGTCACGGGCACCCGAGCACGCTGCATCTGTGGTGGGCTCGGCGGCCGTTGGCGACGGCGCGAGCAGTGCTGTTCGCGCAGCTCGTGGACGACCCCTCGGTGCGAGAAGACGAGTTCATCGCCGAGGCCCGGCAGAAGGGCTACGAAGACCCCGAAGGCTGGGCCGGCCACCGCATCAAGCAGGAGCGCGAGCGGCTGTTCGGGCTCATCACGCGCATGGTCGATTGGGACAACCTGGGCGACGAAGCCCTGTTCGACGCCGTGCGCGCCGAGATCATGAAGTCCACGAACGGCAACCCGCCCGCGATCCTCGACCCCTTCGCAGGGGGCGGTACCATCCCGCTGGAGGCGCAACGGCTCGGGCTGGAGGCCCACGCGAGCGACCTCAACCCCGTCGCCGTGCTCATCAACAAGGCGCTCATCGAGATCCCGCCGAAGTTCGCCGGACGCGAGCCGGTGTTCCCAGGCGCGGCGGGCACCCGCACCGACTGGCCGAAGGCAACGGGTCTCGCGGAAGACGTGCGAAGGTACGGCGAGTGGATGCGCGACGAGGCGCAAGAGCGCATCGGTCACCTCTACCCTAAAGCGAAGCTCCCCGGTGGCGGCGAGGCAACTGTGATCGCGTGGATATGGGCTCGCACAGTGACCTGCCCGAACCCAGCGTGCGGCATCGAGATGCCCCTCGTGCGCTCGTGGTGGCTCGGTAAGAAGAAGGGCAAGGAAGCCTACGTTGTGCCGCGGGTGGTCGGCGGGCGTGTGCAGTACGACATTGGGCACAGTCTGAAAGACGCTCCGCGTAGTGACGAGGGCACGGTCGGTCGTACCGGGGCGACATGCATCTCATGTGCGACTGCCGTTCCGCTGGAGTATGTCCGCGAACAGAGCCGTCAGAACGGACTCGGTCACGACCTCATGGCGGTAGTTGCTGGAGGCGACCGAAACCGAACCTACGTGGAACCGGATGATGCTCAGCGCGCTGCTTCTTCGCTGGAGCGTCCTGCCGACCTGCCGACCGGGAGCCTGCCCGACAAGGCTTTGTCGTTCCGAGTCCAGGCATACGGGATGACGGAATGGGTGGACCTCTTCACGAATCGGCAACTCACGGCTTTGACGCTGCTCAGCGACTTGGTTACCGAGGCGCGTGAGCGCGTTCGCACGGATGCTCTCGCTGCTGGCTTGGCGTTAGGAGACGAGCTTGAGGCGGGAGGAGTCGGTGCCCGCGCATACGCCGATGCCGTTGCGACGTACTTGGGGCAGGGTGTCAGCCGATCGACCGATCTCAACAACTCAATCGTCACTTGGTCGAACTCCCGCGACCAAGCGCGGAATCTCTTCGCACGGCAGGCGATTCCTATGGCGTGGGACTTCGTAGAAGTTTCGCCGTTTGCCGACGCGGCCGGTGATCTACGAATCGCAACCAGGTCAATCTCTCAGGCGATTGACCGCCTGCCTGCAACGCATCTCGTGCCGGGGGAGGCAGAGCAGGCTGACGCTTCCAGTAGAGACCTGAGCGGGCTTCTCATCTCGACTGACCCTCCGTACTACGACAACATCGGGTACTCGGATCTTTCGGACTTCTTCTATGTCTGGCTTCGCCGGTCATTGCGCGATGTGCATCCGAGGCTCTTGGGGACGATGCTCGTGCCCAAGGCTGAGGAACTTGTAGCAAATCCCTATCGGCACGGTGGAGCCGAGGGAGCGAAGCACTTCTTCGAGGCGGGTTTCGAGCACGTCTTCGAGCACGCACGACTGTCGGCGTCTGACGACTTCCCAATCACTGTGTATTACGCCTTCAAGCAGTCAGAGTCTGACGATGGCGGAGAAGCATCGACTGGCTGGGAGACGATCCTAGGGTCGATGGTGCGGGCGGGCTGGCGCGTTACCGCAACATGGCCGGTTCGTTCCGAGCGCGATGGGCGGATGATCGGCGTTGGGACGAATGCCCTTGCGTCTTCTGTGGTGCTCGCGTTGCGCCCCCGAGCTGCCGATGCCGCGGTAACTGATCGCCGTGGGTTCATCGCGGCGATGAAGCGCGAGCTGGGTTCTGCGCTGCGGGAGTTGCAGCAAGGCGGGATCGCGCCGGTTGATCTTCCGCAGTCGGCTATCGGCCCTGGCATGGCGGTGTTCTCGCGGTACGCGAAGGTCATCGAGTCGGACGGTTCGGAGATGTCGGTGCGTTCGGCGCTCGCGCGCATCAACGAGGTGCTGGACGAGTTGCTAACCGAGCAGGAGGGCGACTTCGACCCGACCACACGTTTCGCCATCGCCTGGTATCGCAGCAACGGCTACGACGCGGGAGCATTCGGCGACGCCGAGAACCTGGCCCGAGCCCGAGCCACGGCGGTCTCGGCGATGGAGCGCGGCGGCATCCTGAGCGCCCGCGCGGGCAAGGTGCAGCTCTACCGTCCGACCGATCTGCCGGACGACTACGACGTGACCTCCGACCAGCACACTTCCGCGTGGGAGGCGCTACAGCACACGATCCGTATCCAGGAGACGAAGGGCATCCCCGCCGCGGGCGCGTTCCTACACGACGCGAGCCGACGCTCCGACGGCGCGGTCGACCTGGATCTCGTGAAGGAGCTGGCCTACCTGTTGTTCCAGGTGGCCGAGAAGAGCGGCTGGACGAAGGACGCCATCTCGTTCAATGGCATCGCCACGTCCTGGTCGGAGCTGCTCGATTCCGGGCGGACGGCTACGCCGGTCAGCACCGCCGCGACACTCGACTTCGACGCGCTCGACGAGTAGCAATGGCGATACGCGACGCCGACCGCAAACTCCTCTGGGGGCGAGCCCACAATCGGTGTGCGATGTGCAAGCGGCCGCTTACGGCGCAGGCGGAGTCACCGCATCTGGGTGGGCTCGTGCTCGGCGTAGAGGCACACATCATCGCGCAGAGCGAGGCGGGGCCGCGGGGTGATGCTGGTGCGCGGGACGCGATCGACGCCTACTCGAACCTCATCCTTCTTTGCCCGGAGGATCACAAGCGGGTTGACGATCAACCTGATGTCTACCCCGCTGATCGGCTACGCGAGATCAAGAGCGCGCATGAGCATTGGGCTGAGGATCGGCTCGACGGAGTGCCCGGATTTCAGGCGATCAAGGTAATTCGCGGAGCCGACGAAGACTCGATCCCGTTTACACCTCGGCGGATTCAACCGGTCAACGCAACGGGTGCTGTGAGATGAAGCA
>TARA_B100000749_G_scaffold280077_2_pt1 | contig 46663 bp, 57 predicted proteins | sample TARA_B100000749 | Tara Oceans TARA_B100000749 (sample SAMEA2621232) | marine metagenome | biome: marine biome (ENVO:00000447); feature: mesopelagic zone (ENVO:00000213); material: "saline water (ENVO:00002010), including plankton (ENVO:xxxxxxxx)" | depth 800 m
CCCGTCGAGACAAGCTCCGCACAAGAAAAGACAGAGCTGCAAGCTCAATTAAGAAAGCTCCCGGAATAAATAAACTAACTCCACAGATAAAGCGAGATGCCATTGGGCGTGTTATTGATACTCGGTCTCCTATGAGAGCACATATAGACCGTGTCCGAGGATCGAACCCAAAAGAACTTGTGAAGCCCCCTCCGAGGGTCAATGTACCTCGCTCACAGAAGATTCAGCCACCAAAATTGGAGATAAAAAACGATCCTAACAAGCTCGTGCAAACCCCAAGAAAGGCTAGTGATGTGAATTGGGATGAGGTTTACGAGAATTCAACGATCGAGAAGCGGGAGAGTATGAATGCGTCTTATAGAAGAAAAACGAAAGTCGATTCTCCGTCTTATATAAGAATAAAAGAAAAAGAGGCCAAAGTGGCAAGTGAGAAGGCATTACAGGTAGCAATGGAGGATCTAGACAATGATGAAAACATTCTTTGAAATATATAAAGAAAACATCCAGGTGTTTTCGATTATTGGCTTACTACTATTGTGGGCCTTGACCGCAAGTGCGTGGGCTATAAAAAACGTGAGCTCAAAAAGACCCGTGATTATTTACTCTAATGTCGGCACTGACCCTGTGGCTGTAGACCTTGAGGGCTTAAATAAAAAATCAATCGCAACAAAAGATGCGATAAGGGAGAATTTTTTAAATAAGTTTGTTTTAGTGTGTGAGAACTTTGACCACCGAAACCTTAAAGAGCGCTTTGTATCCACCTGCTCTCATATGTTCTCTCAAAAGTATTTAATTAAAAATAAATCTCCTATAAGACGCCTTATGCTTAGGGCTAATAAGATTAAACTCACCCAAATCGCAGAGCCAATAAAAATTGAAAAATTAAGTCCTGACATTTACATAGCTAAGTTTATTCAAACTAAAGCCATGAGGGGTGAGCCTCTCACCTCAAAAACAAAGGCTTATAAATATAAACTAACCAAATCCACGCCCACGATTAATAACCCCTTCGGAGTCGTTGTAGATGAAATATCCGCCATTAGTAAGTAGCTTTCTTGTTTTATTAGTTTTTACGTCCAGTTGGGCGCGTGGCGCCTGTCCATCTAGGATTGGGTCACACTATTTAAGCCTGTGTCAGGTTCATAAACTGTGCGTGTACCCAGGGAGAAAAACCACTATTGATCTTCCCTGCAAAATATCTAGATCCACCGCAGGCCCAAGTGGAGATTTAATAATAAAGCCCACAGAATCTTTACCTAATGAAATTGATCTTTGGCTTACTACAGGAGCAAGTCTGCCTACAAACCTTACTCTTCGCTGTGGTGAGGACATTGTAATATTTGATGTTATTCCCTCTCGCGCCTCGCACACTGATTACTACAAGGTCGAAGGATTTACTAAAAAGGGTAGCTGTGGCGTCGGAGCGAACAGCTTGATTGATGCAAGCTGGAGGAGCGTAGATAGAAAAGAGGAACGAAGTGAACTAGACAAATCAGCGAATCATAATATTTCAAAGTTAAAGTTAATTGAGAGTTCTGGAGGTGTGAAGTGACTAATCTGTCTAGTTCCCTCGTGATACTCGGTGCACTTTTCTTGGCCGAAACATCATTTTCTCTCGATCTTGAATCAGAGAAAAGCAAAAACTCAAAAATTTTAAAAGATATTTTCGCCGAGCAGAAAAGCGAAGTGGCAAAGCCACGTGCTAGACAGCTCAGTGGTAATCTTCCCTCCTACTCTAGAAGATCAAATCTCACGGCCACCAAGGGCAACAGCACCGGATCTGTGATTCCAAAAAAAACCGTGTTTAACAACCATAAAGAAATCAAGGTGGGAGATATTATCTCCGCACGAATCATTCAAAATATGAAGGCTGTGAAGGGTGATAAATACCCCGTAAGAGCAGTAGTTACTAAGGGTAAATATAAGGGCTCACTATTTATAGGCGAGTACTCACTTAATATGAAATCAAGAAAAGCTTCAGTTGAATTCTCACTGTTTCGAGACAAACACACTTTAAAAGACTACGCCCTTCGCGCTGTGGCCCTTGGAGCTGACGGCGAGGAGGGAATTGAAGGGCGATTTGTTTCTAACAAAGCCCGTGGGTTCTGGGCATCGGTGTTATCTAATTTCGTATCAGGAGCCGCAAGGGGAACGGTTCAGTATTCAAAAAATGTTCTTGGTAACTACGAGAAGGCCCCTGGATTTGATACCGCCGCTCGGGAAGGAGTGGCAGAGGCGAGTGAGAAAGTGGCTAAAAAGTATGAGCGTGAGGTTGATCGTGAGCCTGTGTACACGGAAATAAAGGGGCCTATAGCTGTGCAGTTATTTATTACAGACGAGTTAAAAAGCATAAACTAAAAGGAGAAACTAAATGGATGAGACAAATAAAAAACAGATGCCAAGGGCAAGGCGCGTTCATATAGGCCCTGAAGCATATAAAAGGCTAAACCAAGTTTGGTCAAAACTTGAAGAGCGTGGAGCGAAGGACATTAACCGAGCGGAGCTTGTAGAGGAGGCCATTGATAGGCTTACGGACAAATACTTGGATGAGTATTTACAGCGCAAAACTCCACTAGAGTATCTGTTTGAAAAGCAAAAAGACGACCCTCAGTTTCGTAACAAGATGATGAAGCTACTTAAAAAGTAAGTGTGATCAGATGCGAGGGGTAATACTAAATGACACTGACAGGCAGTTTTTAGAGTTCTTAGCAGGGCAGGGGGTAGCATCTTTTGCCCAAGCTGAAGAGCACTTCTATTTTAAATACTCAGCCCCTCGCTGTAGAATTAACAAGCTTGTACGTTCGGGATATTTGGAGACTAGATCAATTGGAGAGGTATTTAAGCGCGGACGCGGAAAAGCCAGGAAGGGAAATGAGTCCTGTCTAGCACGCTCCTCCGTCGCTACGCCTTTTCCGTCCCCGGCATACTTCCCATATCTCCTAGGGCTTAACCTAAGGCCCACATCAAAGATTCTACTATTAAGTGATGATTATAGAAGGCAGCTGAACCTTACGAACAAACTCATGAATCGCGCGCTTTTTATGCATCAATTGATGCTAAACGAGGTCAGGGTGTTTATAGAGTCTAAAATTGATGAATCCCCCATATTAAATGACCCAAAGCTACAGATACTCTCCGACATTCACGCAGATAGGTTACAGGAATTCACTCCTGATTTGTCCATTGAGGCAGGAGACTACGTGGTGGCTATCGAGATGGAGCGCACCCAAAAAGCATTTCAAGCCTACGCGAGTCGCCTTAACTTCTACTTGGACTCGGCCTACACACATATTATTTATTATTATTCTTCAGAAAGACATTTGAGGTCTTTTATAAAATACGTAGGCCCGGAAAGACGGGTAGCGTTTGCTCACTATTTAAAGCCAAATGAATTGTTATCTCCCGCCTGGGGGATCGTAGATTTCCACTCCTTTGTGGATAAAGTCAGGCACATCCTTTAACCAAAAAGAAAAGATTAAAGCTATGGTTGAATCAAAAATCTCTGAAGAGGAAATTGTAGAAGCAGTAATTAATTTATCAAAACTATTATGTTTCACTGTCGTTTTGGGCCCTATAGCCCTCACAAAGTGGGCGCTTAAAAACTCCTTTAAGCTACTCTCTCTCACGCCTAATAAAAGGTATGCGCTAGGGTTATTACTCCTCACAGCGGGCGTTCTAGGCGTCTATTTTTCGTATAAACTCATTACTGATTTATTCTATCAAGGGCTCTTCATATGGTTGAGCATAAATTCAGCAGGTCTAGGTGTGATGACAGCCTTTGCTCCCTTATGGCTTAAAAGGTTCATATCTGACCGGGTAGAGGTGGAGCATACTGAAAATGAACCAAGGGACTTTAATGAACTAGTAGAGAAGCTCTATGATAAAGATGCTATTCCTGTGGGGGTGAGCCTTAAGGATCATCGGGTTATGACTTTACCCCTTGAGCAGTTCACTCGCCACACGATTATTTGTGGCTCCACTGGTGAGGGGAAGACATCGAGCATGAAGGCCATGCTTAAGCACGCCTTTATTCACGGTGACCCGGTGATTATTATCGACCCTAAGGGTTCAGAGACAGACATTGAGGAGATTAGAAACTACGCCATTAAGTACGGAAAACTTGCAGAGGAGTTTAAGCTCTTCTCACTAGCTAGGCCCGAGCAGTCAAAAAGCTACAATCCATTAAAATACGGCACCCCTGAGCAGAAGAAAACCAAGGTAGTAAACGCATTTAACCTTAATCATGAATATTACGGCTCTGTAGCGCGTGACTATGTGGGTACATTAAGTGATGTTTTTAGCTTCCTGGGTCGAGAGTTCACTCTCCGAGCACTAGAGGAGGCGTTAATTAACCAGCGCTACTTCGCAGGCCTTGAACAAGAGCTCCGCGGTGCCAGGACGAGTGAAAAGGTGAACCTACTTATTAGTAGCTTAAATAATATTAAAACCTATAAAAAGGATGAAAAGGCTGGGTTACTCGCGCAACTTCGATCTATTAACAGCCTTGAGTTCGGAGATATTCTCTCACCCAAGAAGAGTTCAGAGAATCAAATCTCCTTAGAGAAAGTCATTAACAATGGTGAGATCGCCTACTTCCAGCTTAATGTAAATGGCTATGAGGACATGGCGCGCGCTGTGGGAAGGTTACTCATTCAGGATATTAAGAATCTCTCAAGCGGCATTGAAACAGGCCACATCCGGACGACTCATAGGATATGCCACTTGTTTGTAGATGAGTTCGGATCGTTTGCTACAAACTCTTTTGCGGATCTATTAAAGATGGCGCGCTCAAGTCGAATTGCCATTCATATGCTTTTTCAATCTCTAGGTGATCTGGACCGCGTGGGTGAGGGGTTTAGATCACAAATTCTAAATAACGCTGTTCAATTTATTCTATATCGACAGAATATGCCTGAAGAGGTGGAGCTGTGGGCTAAGATGGCGGGCACGATAGCTTCTACAAAAACGACTTATAGGGTGGACGAAAAAGCGGGATTAGATCCTATTACTGGGATGGGAAGCCAGCGAGACGTGGATATTACAAAGATTAATTTCAATGTGTTAAAAGTCATAAAGCGCGGCCAAGCGGTCATAATCGACAAGGGTCAACAAAAGCGATTCGACATTGTAAAGTTTTGGAATGAGTGATCTTAGTAGCTGTCTACGGCTCGCCTAGAAATTTAATTTCATCAAATTACCTCACCGTTTTCCGCTACCCGCGAGGGTTGGATTGAGTAGCCACGCCAGTAGCAAAAGGCGACGCAACCCAGGGTTGCTAGCTAGATTAGTTTCGCTTTTCCAGCAATTAACAATCTAAATCCTCCATTTTTAAATCACGGGCAGCCATAGGCTGCCTTTATTTTGAAGTGGAACATGAGTGTAACGTTAAATTTTCTAAATATCCTCAATCCTTCAAGATTATATTTGAGCACCCACCCCCAACGAGAAATTGTGGTCGGGTGCTCAAATATAATCTTGAAGGATTGAGGTGGGTGTTAATTATGTTCCTGTCTACAATATTTAAATAAAAAATAAAAAATTATGACTAATTTTAGAAGATTGAATTTAGAATTCTGAAACATATATGAGAGCTGAAAATAACTTATGATGAAGGGAGATCATCAAATTTTAGTCAGTTTTTGAAAGACACTCTCACTTTGGGTGCATGGAGTGTCTCAAATTACGTTATATTTTGTCTAACCAACAAATCCACAAAAGATCTAGAATTTTACCCTGATGCCTACGCCATAATAGTCGTCAATATCGTCCCTGTTGATATAGCGGGCGCCAATAGAAACCCTTCTATTAATCTGGTAATTTAGGCCAAATCCGTATTCAGATTCGTCATCCTCTCCGCTGTCTCCTGAGAATCTATGTTGGGCTTCAGCCTCTACGAATAAACGTTTTGTGATCTGAACCGTCTGTTCAATGCTGAACACCATATCTCCGTCACCAGTCAAGTATCCAATTACTTCAAAATTCAGTGGGATTACATAGGATATACCCGCTATTGGTGAAAGCTTCTCATCTTCGTATTCTAGGCCGCCAAATGCATTGAAGTATCTTGAAAAGTAATGACGAACATAGATTTCATTTTCGATCTTCTCTCGATCATAGTCAGTAATCTCACCCTCAATAGCAACTTCATAGCGACCACCATTGTATCTGATGTCCCATGTGGCCCCATTAGAGTAAGCGGACACCTGTCCAGATGGGTAGAATTTCGAATCCATTTTCTTGAACTCTTTGATAGGAGTTTGGGCAGTTTCTATAGGATATGTTGGACGCTCAAAATTTGTGTATTTTACTACGCGAGCCATTCCGGCCTTCATGTGATAAAGATTATGGCAATGAAAAAACCATTCGCCGGGCTCATTGGCTAAAAACTCCATCACAACAGGCCTACAGCTCATTGGCATCCCAGGCATACATGGCGGAACATCGACCGTGTGCTTAAGGGGTGCGAAATCACCTTGGCCGCTTAGAACGCGAAAGAAGTGACCGTGTAAGTGCATCGGGTGATGCATCATTGTCTTATTCTTTAACTTAAATCGAATAACGCTGCCTTCTTCAATGTTTATATAAGTGTCTTCTGATAAGAGTTTTCCATTAAGTGACCAAACATAGCGTTCCATGTCTCCGTTAAGCTCAATCTCAAATTCCATGACAGGTTTATCATCTGAGAAGCTTGTTTTTTGAACGGCTTTGAGTTGAGAGTATTTAAGTGGCATCGTCATGCCCATGTCTACGTCGTCACCCATTTCGGCCATTGCCATAGAGTGGCCTCCGTGGTCTCCATCATGACCGCCACCGTCGTCCATATCACCACCATGGCTCATACCCATTTTGTAGATACTAGGTTTCATTTTCATGGGGGCCATCTCAGTATGATGGCCACGGCCTAAAGTGACAGAGGCAAAGCCAGTTACATCTTGAGGAGTAGCTCTAAATTCGTAGGCCACATTGTCTTCAGGAACCGTGAAAAGAATGTCATAAGTTTCAGCCATACCCATAAGAAGTTCCTTAGTCATTACTGGCTGAACATCCATTCCATCTGCAGAGATGGCCTTAAAGTGTTGCTTTCCAATGTTGACGTGAAAGTAACTAGAAGCCCCGGCGTTAATAATGCGAAATCGAACCTTGTCACCTTTTTTGAGATTAGGCAGGATATTACTTTTATTTTTTCCATTAATTAAAAAGGTATCGTAGCCAATGTCTCCGAAATCCATTCCATCCATACGGTTCCACTGATTTCTAAGATAATCACGAAGTGCGCCCTCTTTAATAGCGTCTATATAGTTAGGTACGGTATTTTTCTTCCAAGCGTAGTAATCCCCATCTTTTTTAATATTTGCCATCACTTGCTGGGGATGCTCATCAATCCAGTCACTTAGTACCATAACCACATCGTAATCAACAGGCATCGAAGGTGTGCGAGGCTCTATAACGATAGAGCCATAGACACCTCGTTGCTCCTGCAGGTTCGTATGGGAGTGATACCAGTAGGTCCCACTGTGACGTAAAGGAAAGCGAAATGTAAATATCTCACCAGGCTTTATTGAGGGAGTGTTGAGTCCGGGCACACCATCCATATTCCAAGGCACTAGAAGTCCATGCCAGTGGATTGAGGTTTCTTCATTGGTTAAATTCTGAACTCGTATGACTGCTTCATCACCCTCTTTAAATCGAAGCGTTGGGCCAGGTATTCCGCCTTCACCGGTTAGTGCGTTATAGGTGCTCAGGGCAAAATCGACAGTCTTTCCAGTAATATTCACTGGCTCTTGTTTGATCACAAGGTCATACTCTACAGTAGCTCCAACAGATGCTTGTGAAAAAGCAAATACCGCAAAAAAAATAGTCGCAAGGGTTCTTAATTGAAAGCGTTTGATCACCATTTTGTATCTCCAAATTGAATTGTATTATAGGGCCGCAAAATAGCACCGCGAGTCAAGATTTTCAATAGGATGGTAATCTTTATAGGCATATACCCCTGACGCCTATCGTATATTGCTCCGGGGCTCCTCTGGTCCCTATAAGTCTTAATTTAACTTGCTAAGCCGTCGATGAGGAGTTAATTAACTATTAATACCCCTTAGGGGTATTTAACAGGGAGGGATAATATGAAGTTAATATTAGTGATAGTAGCTCTGGCATTTTCAAGTGTCTCGATGGCTCATGGATCTAAGATTGAACTAGTAGAACAGGCGACCGTAGTTGCCCTTGAAAGGTTTGGTGTCGAAGAGCCGGAAGATGTAGTAAACACTTTTAATGCTGTTAAGTCTTGGGTAAGCGGCAGTAAGATTAAAGTGAAAGCTTACTTCAACACTAATGCCAACAGCGTGACTTACTCTTGTGAGATGAGGCATGAAGATGAAGTTGAAGAGATGGTCTGTGATAGGTAGTGCGAAAATTGCTCTATTGGCTTCTTTTCTAATTATTGGCTGCATGGAGGCCAAGCACTATCCAGAAAGTGTGAATTTAGATCCGGCGCTTGGAAAGCTTGAGCCGAGCTTTGAGTCAATGAACAGCAATATTTTTTACCCTAAATGTATGCGTTGCCACTCCGGCGGGAACACTCCTCATGGCATCGATTTAAGTACCTATGAAAAAATATTGAACAGCAATGCCTTCCCACCTTTAGTGATTCCGGGTGATCCTGAGTCTAGTAGTCTTTATCAAAGCATATTGAATAATTCGATGCCAAAAGACAGTCAGCCTCTAAGTTCAGCTGAGAAGTCTATGCTTTATAAATGGATAAAGGACGGAGCCTTAAAGGTGCCTGGCGGCGATGATATTGGTGAGGGGGATGAGCCCTGCGAAGGAGAGGGCTGCGATGAGCCTTGTGATGATGATGAGCCTTGTGATGACGATGGCGATGGTGATGATAATAATGAGCCTCCGTGCGAGGAAGATGAGCCCTGTGAAGTTGAAGACGGGGAACCAATATAGTCGAGACTATTTACGACGCTCTTTATTGACCCAAATATTAAGTTTGTGGCGTCTTCTAACTTTAAATTTCTATTTTGATGAAGCCTTAAGAAGTGAGAGTATTTCCTTTAAAACTTTGTCCCGCTTTTTCTTATCTGAAGCCTTCACAGCCTCTGCTACACACTCTTTCATGTGTTCTTCAACAATTCCCATTTCCACAGAGATTAGAGCGGACTTTATCGCTTTGATCTGAGTAAGAATATCTATGCAGTAGCGTTCATCTTCTACCATCTTAGCTAGGCCTCTAATTTGACCTTCAATTCTACTCAGTCGGTTTAACTGTGATTTATGCGAAGTTCCCTTGCTCACCTTGACTATTCCCCTCTCTCTGGGTGCTAATTTACATAATACACCAAAAAGCCCGGGGGGTATAGGTAAACAGAAATTATAATTATCAGTAAAATCAAATAGTTATAATTCAGAAAAGTTTTTTTTGAGGCAGGGTATACGAATTGATTCTTTTCATAAAACCACTATCAATAAAACTAGCTCAGAACTCCAAGACTAAAATACCCAATAGAGGTACCCAGTAAAATTTATTGGGACATTATGGCTGGCATTAAGCCTAAAATGTCCCAATAAAATTTCTATTTACAAGCTAGCAACGTTTGAGGCTATGTATTTGTTGGCATATTTATAGCAATTATCTTGAAATACCCCATAGGGGTAAGTATGTTGCGAAGCACGTGTTTTATTAATGTAATTGGTGGTGCCTATGAAGAGAGATATGGAAGAAACAACAAGTAATCCCCAGTCCGACAACCGTTCTGAAAATAACGGAGGTGGATGTAAACACCACGATCACGCTCATCATTCTCATGGAAAAAAGGATTTATCTAATGCCTCCGGGGACTCAGACGCAATTTACACCTGTCCTATGCACCCAGAAGTGAGGCAAAAAGGTCCTGGTAGTTGTCCGAAATGCGGAATGGCTCTTGAGCCACTGTTTGCCGAAGATAGTGAAAATTTAGAATTAAAAGATATGACTCGCAGATTTTGGCTGGCGGCATTCTTTACCTTCCCCCTTGTCATTATTGCGATGGGTGACCTATTGCCCGGCCAGCCGATATCAAAAGCCCTGTCTCCTAATATTAGGGTAATGCTTGAGTTCTTTTTGGCAATACCGGTTTGCCTATGGTCTGCGTGGCCGTTTTACACGAGAGCCATTGATTCATTAAAAAATCGTTCACTCAATATGTTTACATTAATTGGCCTAGGAGTCAGTGTTGCTTTTGTTTATAGCGTAGTAGCAACGTTATTACCTGACATTTTCCCTAGTTCGTTCAGGGATGAGTCGGGCCATGTGGCAGTATATTTTGAAGCTGCAGGGGTTATCGTCACACTGATTTTGCTTGGTCAAGTTTTAGAACTTAGAGCAAGAACACAAACCAGTGAAGCTATCAAAAAGCTTCTAGGTCTTGCAGCAAAGACAGCTCGGCGTATCAATGCCGATGGAACCGAAGAGGATGTCCCCTTAGAGTCTGTACAGCTTGGTGACCACCTTCGTGTTCGTCCAGGTGAGAAAATTCCTGTGGACGGAGTAGTTCTTGAAGGAAAGAGTTCGGTTGATGAGTCAATGATTTCTGGTGAGCCGATACCTGTTGAAAAGAGTGAAGGAGAAAGTGTTGTAGGTGCCACTGTAAACGGCACGGGCTCCCTGATCATGAGGGCAGAAAAAGTTGGAGCTGAAACTTTACTCTCAAGAATTGTTCATATGGTGGCAGAAGCTCAGCGAAGTCGTGCTCCAATTCAAAAACTAGCAGATGTTGTTTCAGGCTATTTTGTACCAGTCGTGATTGTGATTGCTGTGCTGACATTTGCAGTATGGGGAATCTGGGGCCCTGACCCAAAGATGGCCCATGCCTTAATCAATGCGGTGGCCGTTCTCATTATTGCGTGCCCATGTGCATTGGGCTTAGCAACGCCAATGTCAATAATGGTGGCAACCGGAAGGGGCGCTGGCTTAGGTGTTTTATTTAAAAGTGCAGAGTCCATTGAGGTAATGAGGAAAGTAACAACATTGGTTGTCGATAAGACGGGTACTTTAACTGAAGGTAAGCCAAAGCTTGTATCGGTAAACACTGCAGAAGGTGTTAGCGAGGAACATTTTCTTAAGGCAGTGGCCTCTATTGAAAAAGGCAGTGAGCACCCCTTAGCAGCAGCTATAGTCACGGGTGCTAAAGATCGAAGCATTGAGCTTACAGATGTTACCAACTTTGAGTCTGTTACTGGAAAAGGAGTAAAAGGCCTGGTTGATGGACAGTCAGTATCACTTGGAAATAGTGCCATGATGGAGAGCTTGGGGCTTCCTTATGGGGTTTTTGAAGATATGGCTGATAACCTAAGAGCGGAAGGGCAAACGGTTATGTTTGCTGCGATTGGAGATAAGGTTGCCGGGATAATAGGAGTAGCTGATCCAATTAAAGACACTACGCCCGGAGCTATAAAGTCGCTTCATGCAGAAGGGCTTAAAGTCGTAATGCTCACAGGAGATAACAAAACCACAGCTATGGCGGTTGCAAAAAAATTAAATATTGATGATGTCATTGCGGATGTTTTGCCTGAACAAAAAGTAGAGGCGGTGACAAAGCTTCAGGATCAGGGTGAGGTTGTTGCTATGGCCGGTGACGGTATTAACGATGCCCCAGCTCTGGCTAAAGCGCAGGTTGGAATTGCAATGGGAACTGGTACAGATGTTGCGATGGAGAGTGCTGGAGTAACTTTGGTCAAGGGTGATCTTAGAGGAATTGTCAGGGCGAGACGCCTTAGCCGAGCAACAATGAGTAACATAAAGCAAAACTTATTTTTTGCATTTGTATATAATGCTGCTGGCGTTCCGGTTGCGGCAGGAGTTTTATACCCATTCTTTGGAATTTTATTAAGTCCTATGATAGCAGCAGCTGCGATGAGTTTTAGTTCGGTTTCAGTTATCGGCAATGCGCTTAGATTAAAGAAGGTCACAATTTAAAAGAGGATATACAAATGGATCATGCTTCACATCATAAGAGGAAAACTAATACAATTTGGAAAAATCCACTAGTAATTGTTTGTGTTTTGGCTGTCGGTTACTGGCTTTACACATACCATGCTGAACATGCTCTTGGATTTTTACCCTACGCAATTCTTTTATTGTGCCCGATTATGCATATTTTCATGCATGGTGAGCACGGAGGACATGGTGGGCACGGCCATAGTGACAGCAGTGAAAAAAGATCCAAGCAGGAGGAAAATTAAAAATGCATGGCAGTGAACAAAGTGGATACGGCTTGTGGCTAATGGTGATATTGAATTCTGCAATTTTTATTATATTTGCTTTTAGTTTCACAAAACCTAAAAGCAAAAGGGACTGGCGTTCCTTAGGTGGTTTTTCTGCCTTTATACTCGCACTTTTTACAGAAATGTATGGATTCCCCTTAACACTTTACTTTATGTCGGGTTGGTTAAGCGAAAAGTACCCTGCACTTGATATTTTCTCACATAATAACGGACATATTTGGGCCACGATATTGGATACTAAAATCAATCCTCACTTCCACCCAATTCATATCGCATCGAATGTATTTATCGTGATTGGGTTTGTTATGTTATCGTCTGCTTGGAAAGTCCTTCATCAAGCGCAAAGAAATGGTTCCGTAGCGACAACAGGCTTATATGACAAGTTAAGGCACCCGCAATATGTCGGCTTTGTTTTAATAATGTTTGGATTTTTACTAATGTGGCCGACAATTTTAACTATAGCTATGTTTCCGATCCTTCTATTTATGTATTACCGATTGGGTAAAGCTGAAGAAAAAGATTCAATTCGAGATTTTGGTCAAACATATGTTGATTACATGAAAAGAACTCCCGCATACATTCCAAAATGGGAAAAATTGTTTCCCAAGAAAAGAGAGGTATAGATGTGCATGAGTCCCATTGGCATATTAGTACTTGGCTTTTTTGGGGTGCTTTAATTGTCGGATGTATCTGGTTATTTGCTAGAGGAAGAAAAAGGTAACTGATGTTAGAGTTAGGCCCTCACTGGAACTTCGATATGAATCTTTTGTACGTAGGGCTTGTATGGTTGGGCATGCTTTTAGTGGCGTTGGCAATATTAGCATTGATAATTACTAAGGGAAAAGTAAAAGAACAAAATAAGGGAGAGCAAAGTGGTATTTTTAGGAGACATTGCATTTTATATGGCAACTCTGGTTTTTGTTGCAGGAATTTGGATGATTCATCATTCAAATCATCATGACAAAGAAAATTGTAAGCTACTGCGAACAAGTGGTTACATTGTTACTATTATTGCAATTTTAGGTGCTCTTTGTACGGGGTATTACTGGGTTAAGTACTTTAATCAAGGTGTTTACGATAAGCCTGCAACTCATGGAATGATGAGGCATTCAATTATGGGTAGACAGGGTGGCGGGATGTGTACTCCTGGTATGGAGAATTGCCCGATGATGAACGGCGCAGAGAAAGTGATTGATGAGAGACCTGACGTGAACTCAGGTGATCACGAGGAGCATCACTAAGTAATTTTTTTGAAAACTAATAATCCTTAAGGAGGAAAAATGAAATCATTTTTAGTATTAACAGGTGTGGCAATGTTTTTGACTGGCTGCGGGCATTCAATGATGCGAGGAACTGTTGCTATGAAGACCGGAAAAGACGAAGCCCATATTTGTCTTGGAGATAACGCGGTAAAAGGTGGCGATAAAGTGGCTTTCTTTGAAAATAATTGCATTTCAACTGGTAGTGGCGACAGTGAGAGAGGCGGCGGTGGTCGTGAGATTGAATGTAACCTTTTAAAAATAGGTGAGGGTACAGTATCTAAAACACTAAATAGTCACTATTCACTTGTTAAGACCGATGGAAGCTTTAGCTTTGAAGAGGGAACCATGGTTGAGAGGGTTAGAAAATAGACAAATCAATAGGTTGGGAGTTTAAAGTGAAAAAACAAATTGTTGCGACATTAATTAGTGGATTGTTCGTAGTTGCTAGTGCATCAGCTAAGTCTAAGCCCGATATGAGTCAAATGCAGGGCCATATGAAAACTATGCAAAGTACTATGCAAAAAATGAAAACGGAAAAAGATCCAAGGAAAAAGCAGGAACTCATGAAAAAGCATATGGGAGAAATGAAGGCCCATATGGCTATGATGAGTGGGATGATGAAGGGTATGCATGGAAAAGATGGAAAAGGAATGGCTATGATGGGTCAGATGGGCGAGATGCATTCCAAAATGGGCACCATGATGGGCCAGATGCAGAAAAATATGATGAGCTGTCCTATGATGGGTGGCGATTCAAAAAAAATGGGTAAAGGCAAAAAAAAGATGAGCGAGGAAGAACATAAGTCCCACCACTAATTTTTTATGTTTAGGTTAATTAGGAGAGAAATGTGATTAGTAAAATTTTAATTATCTTTATCATCGCTTTTTTAACAATGGGAGCCACATGTACTCACAAACACAGAAATCATGATAAGGGACATTCAAAAAAGCAAGGTGCTCAAAAAGGCGGGCACATGGATTCAGATTAGATGAAGGAAGAGCAAGTCGAATTAAGAAAGCAATTTCAACGCCCACTTTTAGTGGGTCTTGCTCTTGCTATTTTCGGTGAGTTGATGATCTTTCTTATCTTTGGAGTCCTCTTATATCCTGAAGGCAATATTCTTTCCAAATTTCTATGGACAGTTTTATTTTGTGGTATCGGCATGGGATCAGCACTTGGCGTTTTTATTAGTTTGTTAGTTGTTGGACGCTTGGCTGGTAAAGCAGCAATTTTAGCTTGTACTATAATTAGTACGATTACCCTTGGTTTTGGTTGTAACCTTCTTTGTTTCAATCTAGATCAACACTTTCATTACTTCGGCGGACAACAGAGCCCTCAATTTTTTATTATAAACGGTATTATTATGGCAGTCATTGGTGGAGTTCTAAGCGGATGGCTTCTTTTTACCCCTTCAGGCTCTAAATTATTGAGTCGAATTGGAATATAAGGTGGACATGTGAAATTAAAGTTTTTAGGCGCAACAGGAACAGTAACAGGATCAAAGTACCTTATTGAGCATGGGAATGAGAGAGTCCTTATAGACTGTGGTCTTTTTCAAGGTGGAAAGCGTCTTAGGCTTCGAAATTGGGAAAAATTACCAGTGGATGCGAAAAGTATCACGGCAGTGATTCTCACCCATGCTCATATTGATCACTCAGGTTATCTTCCTAGGCTGGTTAAAGACGGTTTTAAGGGAAATATATACTCCACTCCGGCCACTAGGGATCTTTGTAAGATCATGTTACCTGATTGTGGACACTTAATGGAAGAAGAGGCACGGTACGCAAATAAAAGAAAATATTCCAAGCACAAACCTGCCCTCCCTCTTTTCACAATTGATGATGCAAAATCTACTTTAAGTCAATTTCATGCTGTTCAATACGGTGAAAAATTTGAATTAGGTAGTGGGCTTAGTTTTAATTATAGTAATGCAGGTCATATATTGGGCTCGGCTCACGTCTCTATTTCAGATGGGGCAAAAAATATAGTGTTCTCTGGAGATATTGGGCGACAAGAAGACGAGATGATGAGAGTTCCAGAGCCGCCAAAACATGCGGATTACCTTTTGATGGAATCAACTTATGGAAATCGGGCGCATCCAAAATCGGATGCCGAGGAAGAGTTGGCAGCCATTATTAACCGAACGATTCATCGTGGAGGGACAATCATTGTTCCAGCTTTTGCCGTTGGAAGGGCACAGTTAGTTCTTCACTATGTTTCAAAACTGCTAAAGGCAGGTAAGATTTCAAAATTCCCGATTTATCTAAACAGCCCCATGGCGACAAATGTTACAAACGTATATTGTGAACATGAGTATAACCATCGCCTCTCTAAAGAAGAATGTCATGAGATGTGTGATGTGGCACAGTATGTGTATAGTCCTGAGGAATCTAAAGCTCTTAATGAAAGTCCACGTCCGAAGCTCATCATATCCGCAAGTGGTATGGCTACGGGTGGGCGGGTTATTCATCATATTAAGGCTTTCGGGACCAACCCCAAAAATACCTTGCTGTTCGCAGGCTTTCAGGCTGGAGGAACAAGGGGAGAAAAAATAGTAAGCGGTGCGGAGACTGTCAAAATACACGGACAGGAAATTCCAATAAGGGCTGAAGTATGTAACTTAAGCCACCTATCAGCCCATGCAGACCAAAGTGAACTTATAGATTGGGCTGGAGGTATTTCAAATCGACCTCAGAAGGTATTTATCACACATGGTGAAGGAGACGGCTCCAACACACTTAAAGGCCTGCTTGAAGAGCGGCTCGGCTGGAGTTGTGAGGTGCCGGAATACCTAGATGAGGTAGATTTATGAATAGTAATCTTTTAAGTGTAGTTGATGGATCTTGTGAATCCCCTTGTCAGTGCTGCGATAGTGAGCATTCTTGTGAGCTGGTTGTCTTAACAGGTGGTCCTGGGGCTGGAAAAACTGCAGTACTTGAGGCGGCCAGAAAAGTATTGTGTGAACATGTGGCAATTCTACCTGAAGCTGCTGGCATTGTTTTTGGTGGTGGGTTTTGGCGTCTTGAAAGTCAAAGTGCTAAAAAGTCATCGCAGCGAGCGATATTTCATATTCAGCAAGAAATGGAAAGCCTTGTGATAGGTGAGAAAAAGTGGGGAATTGGACTTTGTGATAGAGGTACTTTAGATGGACTGGCTTATTGGACGGATACGGAAGAGTGTTTTTGGTCGGAATTCAATACGAACCGAGAAAAAGAATTTTCAAGGTATAAAGCAGTTATCCACTTACGATCACCAACTTTAGACAAAGGCTATAATCACCAGAATCCAATTAGAACAGAATCAGCGGAAGAAGCAGCTAGGATTGATGAAAGAATTCATGAAGTTTGGATGGGGCACAGCAATTACCATATGATTGAAAGTACTGACACTTTTCTTGAGAAGGTTAATCACGCTTATAAACTCATCGAGAGTTATGTACCTAGGTGTTGTCGAGAGCATTTTGAATAGGAAGCAGTATGCTTGAGTTGAAAAACCTAGTTGCCCACCTTAACACTCTTATCTCCTCAAGAATTTGGCTGAAAATTTTAATTGCCTTAATTCTTGGGGTTGTCGCCGGAATCGGGATTACTTACTTAGATGGTATTATTTCGGTAGGTCTAATAAATACTATTTCAAATTGGGTTGGGTTTCCTGGACGATTATTTCTAGCCCTCATCCAAATGATCGTCATTCCTCTGGTCTTTGCTTCCGTTGTCTTAGGGATTGGAGCAAGTCAAAGTATTGATCAGCTTAAAAAAATGGGTTTGAGAATCACCATATACTTTTTAATAACAACAACCGTCGCTGTTTCAATTGGGTTTTTCGTATCGAACTTTATTAAACCAGGGCATGAGATATACCTTAAAATGCGAAACTCAGGAGCAGTGAAACCTCCTCCAGCAGAAACGCTTACAGCAGACGTTTTACCTATTGAGAAAATACCTAAAATACTAGTAGACCTTTTGCCTCAGAACCCTTTAGTGGCGATGACTGAAGGAGAAATGCTACAGGTTGTACTTTTTGCAGTCATAATTGGCCTATCCCTCTTATCTATTCCCAAGAAACATTCGGAAATAATCATTAGTTTGCTCACTTCCGTACAAGAAATTTGTATGGCCGTGGTCAAGTGGACAATGAAGATTGCTCCTATTGCGGTCTTTGGTTTGTTAGCCGAGGCCACATCCAAAGCGGGTATTACGGCATTTATAGGGCTTACCGGCTACGTAACATCGGTAATTTTAGGCCTGCTGGGCATCCTTATCTTCTATTTGCTAATTATTTCAGTATTTGGTCGTATGAATCCATTTTCTTTCTTGAAAAAAATTAGACCAGTTCAAATGTTAGCATTTTCAACATCTAGTTCTGCTGCGGTAATGCCTTTAACTCTAGAGACAGCAGAAAAAGAGTTAAAAATTGATCCATCAGTCTCTCGCTTTGTCGTTCCCCTTGGAACGACAATTAACATGGATGGAACAGCTCTTTACCAAGGTGTTGCGACAGTTTTTCTTGCGCATACGGCAGGCATTGATCTCGATGGTGGAGCTTTGATTCTTGTTGTTTTGACTGCCATTGGCGCTTCAATTGGCTCACCTGGGACTCCCGGGGTGGGTATAGTTATTCTGGCAGGATTACTTGCAAACCTTGGGGTGCCTACAACAGGTATAGCGCTAATTCTCGGAGTTGATCGAATTTTAGACATGTGTAGGACGGTCGTGAACGTTACTGGTGACTTAACAGCTTCTGTTGTTATGGAAAAATGGCTCGAAAGAAAGTAGGACTTAATTTTGGATCAACTCATTGATGTGCAGTATGTTTGGTTTATATGGTCTAGTCTTTTCATAGTTCCATGGGCCATTGTTTATGCGGTCTTTCCGAAATATAGGTTTCAGATGTGGAGGGCGGCAATTTATACAGCTCCATTTGGACTAACAGAGCCTTTGTTTGTTCCAGAGTATTGGAATCCACCGACATTATTCAATCTGGCTCAAAATACAGGTTTTGATATAGAGAGCTTAATCTTTTGTTTCGGGATAGGCGGGATATGCGTCGTGCTTTACAATATATTAACTCGTAAAGACTTTGTGGAGGTTGAGGACTTTGAAAAACACTCCAGTCGACATCGTTTTCACAAAGTAGCACTTTTTTCTCCCTTTTTGATTTTCATCTCTTTGGTTTTCTTCGATTGGAATGCAATCTACCCTGGCATTTTAGCTATGGCAGGAGGTTCGATTGCGACAATTTATTGTCGTCCTGATTTGAAAAATAAAACTTGGGTAGGGGGAGTTCTATTTACCATATACTATTATATATTTTTAATTGGTCTTGAATGGTTATCTCCTGGGTACGTTGATAAATATTGGAATCTTGAACAATTAACTGGAATCAAGGTACTTGATTTTCCGGTGGAAGAGTTTTTATTTGCTTTTACTTTTGGGATGTACTGGTCAAGTGTCTATGAGCACTTGTACTGGAAAAAGACTGTCTCATGACGGGAAATTTCAAAAGTACTCAACTATTTCTTGTTGTGCTTGTGACTCTTGCCTGGGCAGCATGCTTTCCACTTATCGAACTTGGTCATAGGGCGGCGCCACCATTAAGATTTGCCGCAATTCGCAGCTTAATTGCTGGGGCTTCAATTGTAATCCCTTTGCTAATCTATCGAAGAGACTGGCTATCAGATTGGAATATTTGGAAGTATTCACTTATTGTTGCGCTTACATATACGGTAATGGGATTTGGCGGTATGTTTTTAGCAGACGGTAGAGTCTCGCCAGGTATAGCAACTGTTTTAGCAAACACTCAGCCTCTGATTGCAGCAACTCTTGGTTTTTTCATATTAGGTGAGAGGCTGACTGGGAGAAACCTGTTTGGCCTTTTTGTTAGTCTTTTGGGGATTGTAGTTATCGCTCAGGAAAGCTTGTCTGCCTTGACTATTGATGATGGCGTCTTGGGTATCACATTTATTTTGTTTGGAGCTTTCGGTACTGGAGCAGGAAATGTCTTCATGAAAAAGTCTGCAAATAAGTGCGACCCAATAGCCTTGACGGGACTTCAATTTCTGATCGGGTTTATTATTTTATATCCAATATCCCATGTATTTGAGTTTCATCTCCCTATAGATTGGCACCCTTCGTTTTTTTGGTCGCTTATGATTCTGGCAATACCTGGAACCTCTTTGGCGACCATTTTATGGTTACACCTGTTAAAAAAAGTTCGTCTAAATACCTTGAATGTATTTACATTCTTAACGCCAGCTTTTGGTCTTGGGATTGGCTTTTTATTTTTTGAAGAAAGATACTCCTTTCTAGATTTATCAGGCGTCGCACTGACATTATTTGGAATTTATTTGGCGACGACTGCACCCGGCAAGGTGACGGAGGTTATCGAGTGAATTCCTTTATTAGATTTTCGAAAGACTTTCTCCGCTGTACTTTGCAGGTCCGAGGGGTGATTATTGGTCTGCTACTTATTATTTTAAGTGGGGCAGCACTACTTTCAATATTTGAAAGAATCCCCTTGGGCGACTCAATCTACCTCTCGTTTATTACTGCGCTAACCGTAGGGTATGGCGACATCGCTCCAACAACAGTTGCAGGGAGAGTTTTTAGTATTTTCATTGGAACTACAGGTATGATATTTTTTGGAGTGATTATAGGTATTTCAACTCGAATTATAATTCGGCAAATGCATCCAGACGAGTTTGAGGGTAAAAGAAAATGAAAATTGCTATGTTTGATACTCATGAATTTGAAAAAGGTGTTTTTGAAATGGCCAAGTTTGCCACCTATTGTGCCAAAAAGTACAGCGACCGGTAGGGCCAGTCCAAAAAAGAGATAGGATTCATGTGCCAACTGGGGGACTCCAGTGGAAATATGAGGTTTGAGGAGTAATCTAATTGCTCATAACAAGTTCATACCACATAATACCCCTTTGGGGTATTATGTGGTATGATGACGTTTTGGAGCAGATAAGTATATTAATTTTGCAGCCTAAGGGAGGCCATATGGCTAAAAAAAAAGGCGCGCCGCACAGGTCACAAATGCATAGAATCAATCGTATTGAGGGCCAAGTACGAGGTATTAAGAAGATGGTCGAGGAAGAGCGGTACTGTCTAGATATTCTGACTCAAATTAAGGCTGTAAAGTCCGCTCTTAACTCTGTCGAAGCAAATATAGTAGAGGATCACCTAAATCACTGTGTAAGCAATGCTGTGGCGTCTAAGAGTGAGAAAGAGACTAATGAAATGATGAATGAAATCAAGAGTTTGCTAAAATCTTCAGCAAAGCAGTATTAATATTTTTTGACATACCCCCGATAGGTATGTTAGGCTGTGCGTAAGATAGAGGGAAAATCTGTGAAGAAAATAGCTTTATTAATCACTTTAACGACGCTCCTGGCCAGCCAAGCCTTTGGTGCAGCCCTATGTCCTTCTGTATGCGAAAGTTTAAAGAGCCAAACTTCAGAGAGTGCGTCGGCGGGCTGTCATCAGGAAATGCCGACTGAAGAGATGCCCGCTGATTGTAGTGTCATGGCCATGCTTGAAACACTTTCTACTTTTAATGTTTCATCAAATGCACTTGAAGGTACTAAATTTGATTTTGAAAAGACATTGTTCAAAGCCACGGAAGAATCTCAATTTGCCACATTGGCCTTTGCTGATCCTAGTCTTTTGGTCATTGGCAAGTCTCCTCCCTTCAAACAACGTCCTATTTATATTCTTATCCAAAGCTTTCTAATCTAAGAAAAAACCTGACTCTAAGTTAAAGTGCATTAATATTTAGTGCACCAGTTTATTTTAACGCCCTTATTGGGAGCAGGTTTATGTTTAGAAAGTTTATTTTTGTATTAATTCTTCAATCTATAATTTCACCGAGCATGAGCTTGGCTGAGGAGATGTCTCTAGAGTCCTTGCTAAAGCGGGCTTATGAGAATAACTCTTTGATCCAAGCACAAAAAGCTAAATTCAATGCTGAAGACTCACTTATAGCGGCAAAGTCGACACTTGATGATCCAATGGTTGGAATTTCCACACTTAATCGTGGTAATGAAACAACTTACGGTGTGATCTCGCAAAGGTTGCGGTTTCCTGTGAAATATTATCTTCAGGGAAAAGCGCAAAAAAGTAGAGCGCTGGCTGAAAAAGCAAAACTTGTCAGCCAAAGCTTTGAAGTCAGGCGGAAAGTCATTGACGCCTACTATGGCATATTTGCTCTTCAAAAAGTGATTCAACTGACTGAAGCCAATATGCAAGCAGTAAGAGAGTTCTCTAGAGTTGCCGAGAGAAAGTATGCTGCAGGCCGTGCCAGCCAGGGTGATTCCATGAAAGCCCACTTTGAGCTAACGAATTTGGAGCTAGATCTAATCCGGTTCAAGCAGCAAGAAGAGGCAATGCAAGCTAAACTAAGAGCAATTCTAAACGACCAAACAATTAAGCCCATTCAATTGGCGAAGCAAGAGCTAGGAGTGCCCACGAACGATCTTAGGTCGATCAGGCTAAGTCTTGAGAAATTGTCTCAGGCTTTGCAGGAGAAATCTCCAAACTTGCAGTCTGAAATCCATAAGTTAGAAGAAGCCGAGACTAAGAGCTCACTTTCAAAATGGGAGTACGCACCTGACTTTCAGTTGCAGTATCAAAAGCGAATGTCGGGGCTTCCTGAAGACTCAGATATATTTATGGTGCAAATGAGTGTTCCACTGTGGTTTTGGAAAAAGGGATCAGAGGCCTCAGCGGCATCATCGCGAAAAATGGCTCAAGAAAACAGGTTGAGAAGCCGTACGGATAATCTAGTTGCGAAAATTCAAGATCTACAGGGCAAAGTTGAAACTGGTGCTAAGACATTAAAGATATATAAGACAAGTCTTATTCCACAAGCGCAAGGTGCTTATAACTCATCAAAGGCCGCCTACCGAGCCAATAAAACAAGCTTTTTAGATCTACTAGACAGTGAGCGTTCTCTTTTTAAAGTGAGGACCGGATATTATCGTTCTCTTCAAATGTATGTCAGTCACCTTGCTACTCTCGAAGCTGAGCTTGGCTTTGAGGTATCAAACATTAATCGAGGTAAAAAGTGAAAAAGTTAATCATAGTTATTATTGTAGCCATCGCCTTTGGCTTCGGAATTTATTGGCAAATGTATATGAAACATGCTGGTCATGGAAACAGTACTCCTCATGCCGGTCATGAAGCTAATGAGAAAAAGAAAACCCTATATATATGCCCTATGCATCCTCAAATTACGTCAGATAAACCAGGTCAGAGTTGTTCAATTTGCGGAATGGACTTAGTCCCGGCAGATGATTTTGATGAACATGAGGGACATGATCATGATGAGCATAGTGAGGCCACAGGTGAGGAAAGCACTCAACCTGATAGTCATACAGGGGTAAAGGTCTCAGCAAAAAAACAACAAATGATCGGTATTAAATTAGACCGAGTAAAAAAAGAAAAACTTTTTAAGTCGATCAATGCTCCTGGAAGAATCGCATTTGATCCAGAACTTTATACCGCCCAGAGTGAGTACCTTGAAGCCTTGAGGCAATGGAGAAGAGTTAAAGAGTCGCCACTTTCGAATGTTCGTAGAAATACCAGTGAAATGATTAAGTCAGCAAAGATTCGGCTTAAGGTTTTAGGTCTTTCAGAGGGGCAGATCAAAGCTTTGGCTCGTAAGGGCTCTCAGTCAGAAGGACTACTGGTATCTGGTAAAGGCCAGGAAAGCTGGGTCTATGCCGATGTATTTGAAATTGATTTACCGCAAATAAAAAAGGGGCTTGCGGCGCAGATCACAGCTAATTTTCTTCAAGGCAAGACAATGGCGGGTGAAGTGGTTTCAGTGGATCAGGTGATCAGTCCCGAAACACGGACAGCCAAAGTGCGAGTTCGCCTTGCTGATATGGATGCGTCCATTCGACCAGAGTCCTATGTCAACGTGAAGATACTGGCTCCACAAGGAGAGCATTTATCTGTCCCGGTGGATGCCCTAATGGATACGGGTAGAGACACTTTTGTATTCGTAAAAGTAGATGAAGGAAAGTTTGAGCCAAGAAGAGTCACTGTGCTTTTAGAGACAGATAATAAAATTGCCATAGGCAGTGGGCTTAAAGAGGGCGATGAAATTGTCGTTGGTGGCAACTTTATGCTGGATTCAGAGTCGAGGCTAAAAGCTGTGCTTCGTGGTGGTGGATCATCAGGCGGGCATAACCACTAAGGGGTTTTGAAATGTTATTAAAAATAATTGATTTATGCGCAAGAAATAGATTCATCACCATCTTTATGGTCACTGTGGCCCTAGTGGGTGGTTGGATGAGTATGAAGAAGATCCCCATTGATGCTATCCCGGATCTTTCAGACACTCAGGTCATTGTTTATTCAACTTGGAACGTAAGCCCTGATATCATTGAAGACCAGGTCACCTATCCAATTGTCACAAGTCTCTTAGGGGTTCCTAAGGTTAAAGATATTCGAGGCCTTTCAACATTTGGAGCCTCATATGTCTATGTGATTTTCGAGGATAATACGGATATATATTGGGCCAGATCTAGGGTGTTAGAATATTTATCAAAGATTACGCCTACTTTGCCTGAAGATGTAAGTACAGAGCTTGGACCCGACGCCACAGGCGTGGGCTGGGTCTACCAGTACGCTCTTAAAGATACTACTGGTAAGCACTCACTTGCCGAGCTTCGGTCATTTCAAGATTGGTTTTTAAGGTACCAGTTACAGGCCGTGCCTGGTGTATCAGAGATCGCTTCATTTGGCGGATTTGAAAAACAGTATCAGGTTCAGGTGAACCCAGAGTCATTAAGAGCCTATGGCATACCTCTTACAAAGCTATCTAAGGCTATCAGTGAGGGTAATAAAGAGTCTGGGGCAAGGGTCATAGAGTTTTCGGGCACCGAGTATATGGTGCGAGCAAAAGGTTATGCCAGGTCACGAAAAGATATAGAAAATATTGTTATTGGGGTTAGCAAAGCTGGTGTCCCAATATATGTGAAAAATGTAGCCCGTGTGGCAGAAGGGCCTGATATTCGTCGAGGTGTCGCCGATCTTGACGGGTTAGGCGATGTGGTCGGCGGTATTGTGGTTATGCGTTTTGGAGAAAACGCCAACGATGTCATTGATCGAGTTAAGCTGAAGTTAGAAGAGCTAAAGCCCTCTTTACCAGAAGGTGTAGAGCTTGTTGAGACCTACGATAGAAGTGTGCTGATTAAATCATCAGTGGATACGCTTTATAGCAAGATCACCGCTGAAATGATCGTAGTTGCGTTTATAATCATTATCTTTCTTCTACACCTTCCTAGCGCTCTTGTGCCGATCATTACACTTCCAAGTGCTGTAATTATTAGTTTTATATTTATGTACTGGATGGATGTATCAGCCAACATTATGTCCCTAGGTGGAATCGCTATCGCCATTGGTGCAATGGTCGATGCGGCCATTGTGGTGGTTGAGAACTGTCACAAAAAAATGGAAGATTGGCGAAGAGAAGGTGCAAAAGGCTCAGTTGATGAAGTCATAATTTCAGCCATCAAGGAAGTGGGGCCTGCCAGCTTTTACTCGCTTCTGGTGATTGCAGTTTCATTTTTACCTATTTTTGTACTAGAAGCGCAAGAAGGAAGACTTTTTAAGCCATTAGCCTACACAAAGACACTGGCTATGTTGGTAGCTTCGGTTCTTTCTGTGACGCTTGTGCCAGCACTGCTTATTATTTTCACAAATTTTAAAGAGATTAAATCTGGGCCAAGTTGGTTTACGAAATCCGTTAACTTTCTATTTGGAGCCAATACAAGATCAGAGGACAATCACCCTATAAGCCAATATTTATTTAAAATTTATGGGCCTACTGTGGACTGGGTTGTGGATCATCGCAAAAAAGTCATCGCTATGGCCGCGGCACTTTTTCTTCTAACTTTGCCTATCTATTTTAAATTGGGCTCAGAGTTCATGCCACCACTTAATGAAGGCACTATTTTATATATGCCGACGACGATGCCAGGTATCTCTGCAGGAGAAGCGCAAGAGCTTCTTCAAAAACAAGATGCCATTTTAAAAAGTTTTCCAGAAGTGGTCAGTGTACATGGTAAGGCTGGACGAGCAAGTACCGCTACGGACCCCGCACCACTTTCCATGATGGAAACAGTTGTGGTCTTAAAGAATCAAAGAGAATGGCGCACCAAAGACAGGTGGTATTCATTTATGCCTGACTTTTTAGAGGCTCCATTTCAGTGGATAACTCCAGCGCAGATGACTTGGGAAGAGCTTATTGCAGAAATGAATAGCAAAATGAAGTTTCCAGGTCTGACCAACGCTTGGACTCTCCCGATCAAAGGGCGCATTGATATGCTCACTACGGGTATTCGAACTCCCATTGGTATCAAGATAGCCGGAAGCGATCTCAACGAAATTGAACGAATTGGAATGAAGCTTGAGAAAATCATATCTCAAGTTGAAGGCACAAGAAGTGTTTTTGCTGAACGAGTAGCTGGCGGCTACTTTTTTGACTTCAATTTTAATCGTGAAGCCTTGGCAAGGCATGGTATTTCAATACAGAGTGCGCAAAAGATTTTGTCAACCGCATTAGGTGGGGCTAATGTCACCACAACAGTTGAGGGTCGTGAGCGCTATTCAGTAAATGTCAGGTACGCTCGCGCATTTCGGCAAAATAAGGAAGATATTCAGCGAATACTTTTAGATTCACCTAAGGGCTATCAAATACCCCTTTCCGAAGTGGCCACCATTGAGAAGATCAATGGTCCTGGAATGATCAGAAACGATAATGGGCTTCTTACGGGCTACGTCTTCGTTGATTTAGAGTCCAGTGACGTTGGTTCCTATGTAGAGCGCGCAAAAAAAGCAGTGAATGAAGGCTTAAACTTGCCCGCTAGCTACTCACTGACGTGGAGTGGGCAGTATGAAAGCATTGAGAGAGTAAAAGAAAAGTTGAAGGTCGTCCTTCCTATTACCCTTTTAATTATAATAATGCTCATTTTCATGAACACGGGTTCAGCTATGAAAACGTCCATAGTGCTTCTGTCTATTCCACTATCAGCCATCGGGGCTATATGGCTTCTTTATATACTTGATTACAATATGAGTATTGCTGTTTGGGTGGGCTTGATTGCGCTCCTTGGTGTGGACGCAGAGACTGCCATTTATATGCTTTTATATCTTGATCTGGCTTATGAAAAAGAGAAGAAAGCTGGAAGAATGAATCGGTTCGCCGATCTCAAGCAGGCCATTCATGTTGGGGCAGTTAAGAGAATCCGTCCAAAGATGATGACAGTGATGACAACATTTCTCGCGCTACTCCCGATTTTGTGGGCAAGCTCAGCTGATAGTGGTGCAGATGTCATGAAAAGAATGGCAGCACCAATGGTCGGAGGAATATTTACTTCATTTATGTTGGAGTTATTGGTGTACCCAGCAATATATGCTCTCTGGAAAGAGCGAAGCCTAAAAGGGAAGGAACTAGTTAATGGTTAGTCTATCGAGGTTAATGATTATTTTGCCTGCACTTGTCATGTTTTCAAGTATCGCTTTTGGGCATGGCGATGAGGACCACTCTAACGGTGCCAAAAAGGTAGGTGACACAGAGATAGTCGCTAATGAGATATCCAAGGAGGATCTGGATATAATTGCTCTTGAATATGAAAAATCTGTGAAGCCTATATTCCAAAAGAAGTGTTATGACTGTCACGGCTCAGGAAATAAAAAACCTTGGTATTATATTGTGCCTGGAGCAAAACATTTAATGAATTCGGACATATCTGAAGCCAAATATCATATGGATATGACAAATGGGTTTCCTTTTTCTGGCCATGGAACCCCTCTTGACGATTTAAATTCTTTGAGAAAAACTACTAAAGAAAATACTATGCCGCCGAAAAAATACCTTATTATGCACTGGGGTAACTCACTCGGTAACGAAGATAAGAAAATTATAAATAAATGGATTGATAATAGTTTAACAAAAATGAATAAAGGAGAAGGTCAATGAAGAAAATTATTCTAATTACAATGGGACTACTGCTTTCAAGCGTCGCATTTGCTGACAAAGTTATTGACGTAAAGGTAACAAGAAAGGGTTTTGAGCCAGCCCGTATAGAAGTCAATGCAAACGAAAAGGTCACTCTCAATATTACAAGAGAAGTGAAAATCACATGTGCTAATAAGATCACTGTGCCTTCTGAAAACATCGAAGAGGATTTGCCTTTAAATAAAACAGTATCTGTTGAGCTCACCCCCAATAAAAAAGGTGAGATTGCATTCGGTTGCGCTATGAAGCAGATGTTAGGCGGAGTAATTGTGGTCAATTAATGGATCCCATCTTATGACGTCTTCGATCAAATAATGTCAAACAAAATTGGTATAATCATTTGACTGAATAGAATAAATATTCTAGATGTGTTGTGAGGAGAGGGTAGTGCAATTTAGAATTTTAGTTTCTTTGTTGATAATCGGGTTTTTGGGGATGTCTTTAAATTCCCATTGCATACCAGAAGTTCAAGGTGAAACTAGTCTTTCAAATTCTGTCAGTACTGCCCCGGTTTCCTCTCTAAATGCATTGATGCCACCGGTCGACTGCACTGATCATAGCACGAACCAAGACTCAAGGAGCTTATCACATTGTCATCATGTTCATTGCTGTCTAGTATTGATAACTCCTGATATCGCTTTTATTTCTAATTTTAATAGCAAAATAGAATATAAATTCGTATTCCCTTCAGGACCTATTAAAGGTCTCTTTCGCCCTCCTATATCTTAGTTTGATATCCATTATTTAGTTAGATATTTCAAAATAAGATTTACAGGAGAAATTTAAATGAATTCTTTAATAAAGAAAAGTATAGTTTTTTTATCTACGTTATTATTGTCACTAAATTTATTTGCATCCACTGACGGTCAAGGCTCATTTATCTGGAATGGTGTTGTAAGAAGTAGTGAGTTGAGCCATACAACGGACCACACCCACTTTTTGGAATTTGTTCGTTCCGAGGATAAAGAAGTTTTTGATATTGTCGATAGCCCGGAGCTTGCAAAACTACACCATGATACCAATCGAAATTACCGGGTAGAAATTGAGGGCCAGCTAACTTCAAAATTCCTTTTTTGGGGCGGAAATTTGGTGGTCAAAAAATTCAAGGTCCTCGAAGAACTAGATGTTGTTGCTCTTCGAGAGCCAAGAAGAATAAGTGGATCATCTGAGCTAAGATAAAGTATTTGGCTAATGGGAGGGATTATCTCCCTCCCGTTAAGCAGGTTTGATCAAGTAAAAAAGTAATACTTGGGGATATAAATGGCCTGTAAGTATTTCTGGCTCAGGATTCTGGAAGAGTTGCCTTTTAGGTAAGGAAAATATAGATGTTTCAGGGAGCCAATAATTTGAGTAATTCTAGGAAATTGCCGATTAGATTTGACAATGGTTGGGCTTTTAGTCTAGATGTTACTGATCTGGGGAAAGGAACAGAGTGATCCGCACTATTATTTGCTTTTTATTGATCTCATTAAACGTTGTTTATGCGTTTGAAAATCACGAAGGTGAATTCCAAGGTGTTGTAGAGTCACATATGCAAATTTCCAATGAATTCCACAGTGCTGATGCAGATGACCCATACAGTGACCACAGTAAACATCCCGCCGGAGAGCATACCTGTCATTTAGGGCATTGCAATTTTTATATAAGTAGCTTTCAGTTTGTAGCTAGAATTGTAGTAACCAGCACTTTCTTCTCTAAAGAAGTCGATGTTCCCTCACCCTTTATCGATGAAGAAACTCGTCCCCCCATTTTTTCTTAGTCAATCAGGGCATTTCTATGCCCAAATTTCTAGTTGGTTGCAAAAATTAAATAGTTTTACTACGTTACTCGCGGCATGAGTGGTCGTTTGGAAATAATTTTTCTGAAGAGGAATAAAATGAACCGCAAATGGATATTGATTTGTGTATTAGCCTATATTTTTTCATCGCCAATAGCTTTTGGAGCAGATAATGAGCCAAAACCTACAGATTGTGGCGAGATTAAAGGTCCTGGTGACATCGTAAAGTGTGCCTTGAGAGTTCACCCAGAAGCTCGTGGTGCAGTTTATGATAAAGAGATTGCTTATGGCCTCGTAAGCCAAGCAAGGAGGCTTCCAAATCCCGAATTTGAAGCCGAGTTTAGCCAAACGGATAATATTGGTCAGACCTCGGATACTGTAGAGTTGAGGCTTATGTTTCCACTTGAGATTGGTGGTAAACGGGGGGCTAGGATCAAGAAATCAAAGGCGCAGGCGGATTTAGTCCTATCAGAAAGCTTAAAGACAAAAGAAGATGTAGTTATAAATTCGCTTTTAAAGGTCTATCGCCTCAGGCAAGTGCTTAATGAGTTGGAATTGACCATAGAATCTTTAAATACTTTCAGAACGGTAAAGGGCCAGTATAACAGAAGGAAATCGCTAGGACCGGAGCAGGCAGTATCACTTGATATTTTTAGTCTGGCAGAGGCGGATTACTCTATGAGGCAGTCTGCACTAGAGGCTGAAAGAGGAGAGCTAATCAGGGAGCTTTCCATATTTATTGGGCGTCCGTTTAAAGTGGATAGAAAAATATTGCCGAAGTTTCGAACAAATTGGCCAAAGCTGCCTGCGACTGGAGATCCCGTTGGTAGCGAATTTGGAATAGCTAGAGCGAAAAAGAGGTTGGCTGATGGCGAGCTCGAAGTTGCTAAGAGCGAAGCTTGGCCAGATTTTGCAATTGGGCCCACGTACAGTTTAGAGACAGAAAACAATGATGAAATTAGTACCGTTGGTATCAGTATTGAAATGCCACTACCCGTTTTCAATTTGAATGGTGGAGCAAAAGCTGTAGCGAGGGCTGAAAAGAAGAAAGCTGAAATTTTAGAAAGAAGCCAACAAGTAAACTTCAAAAATATTCGAGAAAACTTAGTAGAAATCTATAGCTCTGTAACCCAACGATTAAAGAAAATTAATCCAGATGTTTTGAGTCAAACAAAGCATAGAAGAATACACAAATATTTAAAACGTGGTGTTGTTGGAGCTGCACTAGTCATTGAGTCTCACCGTCAGATCGTGGAGTTTCAAGAACATACCAATGAGCAAGAGTTAAGAGCTCTATTAGCCCTATGGAGAGTGCGGGCCCTTGATGGTGAATTATTGAATGAGATTAATAATATTAAAAATCCCTGATGGGATTAGGAGGAAGAAATGAAAATTGTATGTATGCTGCTTATGCTTACGGTATTTGCTGTAGGGTGTAGCAATAATAAAGATGACTCACGGTTGGCCGAACGCTCTGAAGTCGAGGCTAAGGCACAGATAAAAGCTGAAGAAGATAGAACTGCCGCAATCGTGGCAGACCTAAAACAACAGTCTATGTTTTATGAAGCTCTTTACGGAGAATTTGAAGGGACTCTAATAGTAAGTGGACAGCATTTTAAATTACGGGCAAATTTTGTTCCTCAAATTCCAATTTATATAAGTGATGAGCGCACACTAACAGTATCTGAGGCTGAAGATTATTTAATCAACCAGAGTTTCAATATTCATCTGACTAGCTGGGACCCATCAAATGCTCTTTCTGCATCTGGCTGCCAAGTAGAAGGGGTAAAGCCTGATTTATTGAAAGGCGAGATCTATGTTTCGTCTGAGTCCTGCTCTAACTTATTCTTAATGGCAATTAACGATGAGACGTTAAATAGCATAGTTAATCTTAGGGAAAGATTTTCAGCTGCACTGGATGGTGTTTCAGAAGATTTAGCAGCACAAATACTAAGCGGAGATGACTATATAGTTGAAGAAATTGTTGGAGAAATGCGTCCTACAACAAATGCCGCAATACACCCATTTAGATTAGTGAGGGTAAGGTAATGAAGAATTCGTTGTTAACCCTATTACTCATCATATTTTCATCTCATAGTGCATTTGCCACCGCAGATATAAACCTTGAAGAGGTCGTAGATATTGTGAGCGAGAGAAACTACCAAGTTCTCGAAGCTGCAGAAAAAGTATTTCAAGCGAGAGCTGAAATATCAACCGCAAGAGGTAATGTTCTCCCAAAACTAAATTTTTGGACAATTATTAAACAAATTATTAATCCGACGTCGTTAATTGAAGCAATTTTGCCTGGAGAAGCAGGGATTGCCCCTTTTTTAGTGCCTGCTAATGGGTTTCGTCTAAAAGAGTCCCAAATTCTTTTTGATGCAGAGAGAGAGGCATATAGAGGGGTATGGGCCAACGAGGTGATGAATACCAAATCTTTGTATTTGAACCTTTTGCTGGATCAACAACTACTGGACCTTGTTCGCGCCCATGCTGCCGAAGTAAAGAATGTTTATAACGTGGCACAGACTCACGCAGCTCTAGGGTCTGCTCCTTTAGAAGTAGTGCAAGAACTGGAGATCAGGTGGTCAAATCTGAGCGATGACGTAAAGGCACTGGAAAGGCTTATTCAGCTTGAGTATAAATCTCTTTCTTATGCCTTAGGCATTTCATTTGATGAGGATATTACCATTGGGAATATTCTAGTGCCTGATATTAAAAACCTTGATCCAATAAACTACAGTGATTTTGAGTTTCGAGCGGTTGATTCGTCACCGGAGAAGCGTCAATTAGAACATTTCTTGAGAGTCATTCCCTATTTAAAAAAGGAAGCAAAATACTCTTTCTTTGGAAACTCTAGTGCCTCAAGAGGTGTTGCAGGGGGCGTATTCGATGACGTTTCCATACAGGATGATTTTGGTTTTGGTCGAGGCGCCACCAGAAGAATATTAGAAGGAGAAGAGCATATTCTAGAGCTTCAAAAAACAGGTGTTGTTGAAGTGCTTAAGAGGCAACTACAAAGCGTGGTTAGCGGGTACAATTTAACTTTAGAGCAATACGCAAATATAGAGCGAAGAACGCAAATAGCTGAATCCAGAGTTACTCAGCTTATCAATCGTCTTCAAATGGGTCAAAATATAGATTTGGTCGACCTCACAGATGCATACCATCGCAGCGCTTTTGAAAAAATGGACCTTGAATCCTTGAAATATAATTTTGTCATAAATGAGGACAAATTTCATAGACTTATATTTCATGGTGATTACAGAAGGGCGAGGGAGTCTTTGCTGAAAATTGATCAAGAGCGAAAGAAATATCTTGCTGAGTTAGCAGAGCGCGAGTCTAGAGAGCGTCGTGACTCACGAGATAATAGAAGGAGAAGACCATGAAGATATTATTTTGTATATTGTTAGTTTTGCCGATTCTAATTACAGGTTGTAAGCAATTAGAATCTATAACTGAAGATATCTCTGTTTTAACTCAGTTAAAAAGTGAAATTCCCACAGCAGGTCCTTATTCGTATGAGGATCATGAATTGCTGTCTGATTATTTCTCAGGCCTAAACCTTTTAATCAAGAAAATAGATGACCACCCTAAAGGTAAAAAGGGCTTGGCAAAGTATATAAGGAAAAATGGTCTGGTTAATACGTGCGGAAAAATACTTGTGGATAAAGAAAGTTGGGCATCTATTAAAGCGAACTGTTGGAAGGGTGAGTATTTTATTTGCTCTGAAGATGTACTTGAATTTGAAGATTCAATTAATTTGTTTGCGAATAATCTAGAAGGCGGAAATAGGAGCACTTTTCTATCAAATGAAGCTTGTGCTGGTAATTGGGATGTTCAGTAAATTTTTTTAGAGAGGAAAAAATGAAAAAAATATTAGCAACAGGAATTTGTGTATTTATGAGTTCAGGAGTTGTTTGCGCTGATGAAATGAGTGTTGAAATTACCTCGTACGTACGCGCAGGCTTACGAACTCGAAGTGCTGAACTTTGTGGGAAAGTAACAAATATGGATCAGCCCTGGGTGATTGCGAGGGTGAAGGTCGATGCAAACGACAAGAATCCTGGTTTTTATAATACCCTTGTTGGAAGTGAGGCAAAATTCTGCATTAGTGTTGTTTCAAATGGTGGTGATGCTGTGGTTTCTCTGGCTTCGCTAGAGGGTAAAGCGTTGACATCAAAGCAAGAAGTAAAACTAGTAATTAACGGTAAGGAGTAAGGAATGAAGTTATCAGTTTTATTATTTTCACTTTTTTGTTGGGTAGCTGTACCTGGTATATCTTACGCCGGAGATGGGCATAAGCATGCAAAAGGTGAGCAGCATACGGAGAGTGAAAAAAGTGATGATCATAGTGGCCATGACCATGGTCAAGTTCATGGAAAGTCTAAAAAGAAAGCTAAGAAAAAGAAGGCTAAGAAAAAGCATGGCGAAAAGGGGCACGATCATTCTCAAGAAGAAGATCATAGTGAAGAAGATGGTCATAATCACGACAACTCATCAAGCATTGACGAGGGCGAGGCTCATGGTGAAGACCATGGGCACGCTCATGCTGAGGGAGAAAGTCATGATGAGGAAGAGCATGTTCATTCAGAAGGTGAAGAACATGCTGAAGAAGAGCAACATGCACACTCTGAAGAAGGCGGCCATGATGATCACGGTGATGAAGGTGGTCATGACGAACATGGAGCCAGTGGAATAGGGCCCGGCAAAGCCATTATAGAGGTAGCTAATGAAGGAAATAGATTTAAGCTTTCTAATGAATCAGAAGATTTTTTAAATATAGAAACCACAAACATTGAACCTCTTGGTGGCGGCCAATACAGAATTCCAAAAAGCATTATTGTGACTTATCAAGACAGCAAGGGAATCTATATTAAATCCAATGGCTGGTTTGAAATTAGAAATATCAAAGTACTGAGTACAGTAAATGGGCACTCTATTGTTTCTGGAAATGGAATTGAGGCCAATACTTTGGCGGCCTCAACTGGGTTAGGTTTTTTAAGAGCGGCTCACCTTCAGGCAACTGGACAAGGTGGAAAAGGTCACGCGCATTAGTCGCAACAGTAAAATTAACAAGTGGAACCCGGGAGCGGACCAGTGATTGACAAAATAATTGAAACATCAGTAAGAAGCAAAGGCTTAGTTGCCATACTTAGCTTGGCAGTAGTTATAGCGGGATGGCTATCATTTCAAAGCCTACCAATTGATGCGGTTCCGGATATCACAAACGTTCAGGTGCAAATCAATACTTCTGTTGAGGGACTTGTTCCTGAAGAAATTGAAAAATTTGTTACTTTTCCTGTTGAGAGTGGAATGGGTGGGATGCCTGGGGTGGAGCAAATTCGCTCAATCTCTAGGTTTGGTCTTTCTCAAGTTACCATTATTTTCGAAGAAGGTACTGATATATACTTAGCAAGACAGCTTGTTGCTGAAAAGTTGCAAGCTCTGTCTGGAGAATTACCCGAAGGGACACAGCCTCAGATGGGGCCGATTACTACAGGGTTGGGGGAAATTTATTTTTACTCAATAGAAGCAAAAGAGCCCGCTACAGGAGAAGCGCGAGCCGAACAGCTTATGGAGCTTCGTGCTTTAAATGAGTGGTTTATCACACCTAGACTGCTCATGGTTAAAGGAGTAGCCGAAGTGAATGCCATTGGGGGCTATGAGAAGCAGTTTTTTGTCGAACCAAATCTTAAAAAATTATCAAGTTACGGTATTCACTTAGATGATGTTGTTAGCGCCATTGAAAATAATAACAGAAACACAGGCGGAGGCTATATTCAGCAAACCGCTGAGCAGCTTCTAATTCAAGCCTCGGGTTTAGTCAGGAATAAGAAGGATATAGAGAATATCGTAGTTAAATCCCTCCCTTCACTTCGTAACATTAAAATTGGAGATATTGCAAAAGTTAAGCTGGGTCGAGAGTTGAGAACAGGCGCCGCTCTTGTTAATGGGAAAGAGACCGTAGTTGGCACTATCTTAATGCTGCTTGGTGAGAATAGCCGAACTGTATCAATTAGTGTTGATGAAAAAATACAAGAAATCAAAAAGACTCTTCCGGACTGGGTTGTATTAAATACTGTTTATAACCGATCGGAGCTTGTGGATGCGACCTTGGGTACTGTCCAAGGAAACTTAATTTTTGGTGCGCTTTTAGTAGTTTTAACGCTACTTCTTTTAGTGGGAAATTTAAGAGTTGCATTAATAACGGCCATTACGATCCCTCTTTCTATGCTTAGTACCTTTATACTCATGAAGTACTTCAATGTATCGGGCAACCTTATGAGCCTTGGCGCTTTGGATTTTGGTATAATTATAGATGGCGCTGTAATTGTAATGGACAACTGCATTCGTTGGGTGGCTCAAAAAAAATCTGAGCTAGGGAGATCCTTAACTAGAGAAGAAGTGAAAGAGTTTGTTGTAAGTGCAACAAAAGAAATAAGATCGGCGGCAGGTTTTGGACAGCTTATTGTGGTCATTGTTTTTGTTCCACTTTTCACCCTCACTGGTGTTGAAGGAAAAATGTTTATTCCTATGGCATCCGCATTTTGTTTTGCCTTAGGGGCCGCATTCATTTTTTCATTTTCAATTATACCATGTCTTGCGGGACTGTTTATTTCTAGAGATTTAGAAGCCAAGACACCCTGGTTGATGAGAAAGCTAGATGCCTTGTACCCACCAATTTTGGAGAAAGCACTCCTTATGAAAAAGACAGTAGTAGTCGGGGGAGTTGCAACTGGAGCTCTTGGTGTGGTGCTGTTTTCCACGCTTGGTTCAAATTTTCTTCCCCAACTTGATGAGGGGTCAATAGCTATTCAATTTGTTCGGCCTACGAATATTAGTATAGATCAGTCTGTTGAAATGCAGAAATTATCCGAAGAAGTTATTTTAGAGTTTGCTGAAGTAGATAGAGTTGTTTCGCGTATTGGTACAGCTGAAATTGCTACTGATCCGATGGGTCCTAATATTTCGGACACCTATGTACTTCTAAAGGACGATAGTGAGTGGCCAAAAGTTGATGGCAGTAAAAGAAATAAAGCTAAGCTAATTGATGCCTTAAAGGAAAGAATCGAAGCATTCGTGCCAGGGCAATCTTTGATTTTTTCCCAACCCATTCAACTTAGATTTAACGAACTCCTAGAAGGTGTTAGAGCTGATGTATCTGTAAAAGTATTTGGTGAAGACATGGAAGTAATCACGGAAATTGCCAGCGAAATAGCGACTTTACTGCAGAATGTTGAGGGTGTGGGCGAATCTGAAGAAGAAGTCAAAGGGCTATCTCCAGTACTGCGAATTACTCCCAAAGCTGAGGCTATTTCAAACCTAGGGATTCCCAAAGAGAATATCCTTACTACTGTTGAGACCGCTATTGGTGGTAAAGAGGCTGGGAGCCTTTTTCAAGGGGTTATGAGGTTTCCAATTGTTGTGCGCCTCGGTGATGAGGATAGATCAAATATTGATGCAATTAAGAATATTCCAGTGGGCATAACTGATAGTTATACCGAGCCATTAAGTGAAGTGGCAGATGTTAAAATTCAAGAGACTTATGGGGATATAAGAAGAGAGCAATCTAAGAAAAGAGCTGCTGTTCTTATTAATGTAAGGGGCAGAGATACTGAAAGCTTGGTGAGCGAAGCCCAAAAGCTTGTTTCCGAAAACGTGAAAGTCCCGTCAGGCTATTATATTGAATGGGGAGGGAGCTTTGAAAACCTTAAAGAAGCTAGAAAGCGTTTGATGGTTGTAGTGCCTATAGCCTTAATGCTTGTTTTGTTTATGATTTACATGGCATTTCAAAGTGTTCTCCAAACAGCTATGATTGCAGCCTGTATCCCTATGGCTCTGGTGGGTGGAGTTATAAGCCTTATGCTTAACGGATTGAGTTTTAGTATCTCGGCTGGAGTAGGATTTATTGCACTTTCAGGGCTTGCAGTTCTAAATGGTATTGTTCTTGTGAGCTATTTTAATAAGCTGAAGCTTTCAGGGCTTAGCGGAGATGAGTTGATAAGGGAAGGTACAAAAATGAGGTTGCGGCCAGTGGTGATGACAGCGACAAGTACTGTTTTTGGGTTTATACCAATGATGGTATCTACGGGCATGGGAGCTGAAGTTCAACGGCCACTAGCCTCTGTGGTTGTGGGAGGTATTATATCGGCGACAATACTTACGCTAATTGTTTTGCCAATTGTATATCGGCTCTTGGAAGATAAAATGGTGGTAAAAGAATCAAGTATTTCTCATTAACTCGCTAGTTTCCGTGAAGATTATTATATGGAGTATAGAAGGAGGGCAGTTTGGATATTGATACTTTTTCTAACTACTTGGATAGCGTGCTTGTTTGTTTGATGTTTTTTCTCTTTCTTGCCATTTGGAAATGGAAGAGAATTGCTCAGGCAAGGCTAACGGGGATTGATCCTGAGGTTATCAGAAATTCTTCAAATCGACTTCAGAAATATATTTATAGGATATTTCGGTTCTTTGGAATCTATGCCATTTTCTTGATCATTGCTCACACATTTAAGTTTGATTTTTTCTCGTTCTTTTCAATTTGGGAATATACTAATAGTCATCTCTTTGATTTATTGGGATTTTCGGTGGGTATTTTTGGTCTAGCTATATGCTTTTGGGCCCAAAAAGAAATGGGAAATTCTTGGAGAGTTGGTATTGATGTGGAAAATCAAACTGACCTTATTACTTCAGGATTATTTAAGATCATTCGAAATCCTACATATTCAGGCCTGTTAATGCTCTTTTTAGGGCTTTGGCTAATATGGTCTTCCTGGGCAGTTTCTCTGCAATTTATATTGTTCTTTTTAATTATTGAGGTTCAGGTGCGCTGTGAAGAGGAGTATTTGCATGCAGAGCATGGTGATAAGTACTTGGAATACATACGATCTAGTTTTAGATACTTACCTTATGTATATTGATCGTTATACTTATTTGAAGAGGATTTGATGGCTGGCTCGCATTCCCACCATGGCGATTTGAATAACAAGAAACTGTATTGGGCAGTTTTTATAAATATTGTTCTTACTGTTTTCCAGATCGCAGGTGGGGTTGTATCGGGAAGTCTTTCTTTATTAGCTGATGCCCTTCATAACTTTAGTGATGCGGGGGCCTTGGCTATTGCAGCGATTGCCGCAAAGATAGCAAAATTTCCACCAAGTAAAAAGATGACCTATGGGTACAGAAGGGCTGAAATTATTGGGGCCTTGATCAATAGCACTACTTTGGTCCTAATTGGCCTTTATCTTATCTACGAAAGCTTCAGCAGGTATCAAGAACAGTCTCCAATTGATGGATGGGTAGTGGTTATTGTGGCTGGAATGGCTCTTGTTATAGACTTGGCAACTGCATTTCTGACTTACTCGGGGTCTAAAGATAGTATTAATATTAGGGCCGCATTTATTCACAATTTGTCGGATGCAATGGCTTCCGTAGTCGTGATCATTTCTGGATCGCTGATTATTATTTATCAAGTTTACTTAATTGACTTGATCGCGACAGCGTTGATTTCAGCTTATGTTCTTTATCATGCCTATATCATGATCAAAGAATGTATTCAGATTCTGATGCAAATGACTCCTGAGGGCATGAGTATTGAATCAATTATAAACGAAATTTCGAAGCTTCCAGGCGTCGAAGGGGCCCACCATATTCATGTTTGGCAGCTGGACGATAGAAAAATATACTTAGAGGGTCATATAAAAATTGGAGAAACTAATTTAACAAAGATTGAAGAAATAAAATCTCGGATTAGACAGTGCTTAAAGGATGGCTTTGCTATTGAGCATTCTACACTAGAAATAGAGATTGCTGAGAAGTGTTTAAATATTTAACAGATTAAATGATCTAGACTTTGCTTTCTTCGAATCGGCTATTATTATCGCTACAGGAGTTGTATGGAATTACAAAGAAAGATAATTGATACACAAATTCTAAACGGCAGAATGTTGGCAAAAAATTTTCCATTTATTCGCTATTGGGTTCAAAATTTATCTATTATAATAATCTCAGTTACTTTACCGGCTTTTCTTTTTCTTATATTTCAAAACTATGCATCGACTGAGGGGCTAGCTATTGAATCAGGGTGCCATGGTCCAGAATTAGGCTTTGGTATGCTCTCTGGTGTTTTGATGTGCCTTCAACTTCGCTTCTTTACGTCCCACTCGGATAGTTAGTATTAGTAAAACACCAACCCCTAAACAAATTGATATATCAGCTACATTAAATGCAGGGTAGTGCCATTGACTGCCATAATGAAAATCTAGAAAGTCTACAACGAATCCAAGCCTAATTCGGTCAGATAAATTCCCAAGTGCCCCACCAGCGATTAGCGAAAATGAAACTATACTAAACAAATCATTTTCTCTGGTTCCTTTTAGCATCATCAAAATTACTACAAAAGCTACCAAAGGAAATAAAATAAGGAGAGGGGTTCTAATCAGTGGATCTAGACTTGCTAGAAAGCCAAAGGCGACTCCGTAGTTTTGAATATATGTCAGATTAAAAAAATTGGGAATAACATCAACTGATTCTCCGATAGAAAATGATGTAGCGATATACGTTTTAGTTGCTTGATCGAGCATTGCAGCCAGTATTAAAATGACAAAAAATATTTTATACTTCACTGGTTCTGAGTCTCCTTTGAGATCTTCAAAATTCGTATAGCTCCATTTAGAACAATGATTGAAATGAGAACCCCTATAACTAAGTCTGGATACCTTGAACCTGTGAAGTAAACTAGGGCTCCCGCAATGATGACGCCTATATTAGCAATTACATCATTTGCCGAAAAAATCCAGCTGGCCTTCATGTGGACACCGCCATCCTTGTGCTTATGAATGAGTGCGAGGCAGGCAAGGTTGGCTGTAAGGGCAAGAATAGATATGCCAATCATATATGTAGATAAAGGTTCGCTCCCATAGAAATACCGTCTTGCCACTTCGAATAAGCACCCAAGGGCTAACGCCATTTGAAAGTAACCGCTAGCTACTGCTGCATTGTTCTTAATGGACCCTGCTTTTCCCACCGCATAGAGACTAACTGCGTAGACGAGAGAGTCGGCCAGCATATCTATGGAGTCAGCAATGAGACCAGTAGAATCTGATAAAAAACCATAGACTATTTCGAAAATGAACATTCCAAAGTTAATGAACAGTAATATTTTTAAAGTGCCAGCTTCAACAGAAGCCTCACTTTTTTCGATTTCGTTTTCAGATATGGTAAGTGTTTCGAGGGCTTCGCCATTTAAGCCAACTCTTTCAAGAGAGGATAGAATATCGTGAATAGGGATCAGGTGGTAAAATGTAACTGCCCTTTTACCAAGATCAAAGTTGATTTGTCTTACGCCGCCATTGTCCTCAAATAAAGCTTCGATTTGCTTTATTTCTGAGGGGCAATCCATTTTATTAATAAGCACAACTGATTTAAACATAGGTCTTTCCGATCAGTGCGATGATCGCAAAATAAGTGTTTTGCTTAGTACGAAGTACATAAAGATGATTAAAAGGACTAAAAGTTGAGCTATTAAAACCTCTAACGTTGCATTAAAACCAAGTGCATCGACAGTTGGAAGGTTTAATTGAGTGGCCTGTAGGGCTCCTACTTTTTGAAATGCACCTATAGCCTTTCCAAATATGACCATAGATAAGATAAGAATTAGGCCAGTGGAAAACTTAAATAACGGGTCTAATTTTAATTTCATTGAGAACTTGATAGCTCCAAAAATTAACGTGACAGAAAGCCCAATGGCCATTAGTGCGCCAAGGCTAATATCCATAGTGGAGTGCCCATCAAAGATCATAATTTTCATAAACAGTAGTGTTTCAAATATCTCACGAAATACGGAGGCAAATGCTATTAAGAAGAGAGTTAGGGTTTTCCCGTTGACAATAGAGTCACTAACGGCGTCTTTAATACTCAGCTTCCACTTTTCAATATTTGAATGTCTATGGAACCAGATTCCAACATAAAGCAATACGGCGGCCGCAATTAGACTCACATAGGCTTCTAAGGATTCGACGAGTCGACCACTGATTGTAAAAAGGGCCTCTGATATAAAGTATAAAATTATTCCAGAAACGATAGCACTCATCCAACCAGCATGAACATAGCGCTTCAATTTTCGACCCTCAAATCGATTCAATACACTAAACAAGAGCAGTAAAACAAGGCCAGCTTCTAAGGCCTCTCTAAGTACAATGCCAAAAGACATAAGCACCGTACCAATGCTTGTGGTTTCTTTCGTCACAACTGTTTTAGCTTTGGAGAGGTGGTCTTTTAATTTTTTGAGTTGAGCTTGGACACTTGCCTCAGATGAATTTTGATTCTTTAATAAGCTTCGATAAATGATCATGTCTTTTTCAAGCTCAACAACCAGTTTTTGATTATTTGACTTTAAAATGCCTTCTATTGGCTCGACTCCACTTAAATAGGCTTCAAGGGCAAGGTTATTAGCTTCAATAGTCTTCTGAGCTTTAAACAAGCTAAAGCTCTCTGAGAGCTTAGTTTCAGCGATTTCTAGATATTTCTCTGCATTCTTCTGCTGCTGGGGTGGATAGGTAAAGTTGTTCCGTACACTAGCGAGAAAGCCCATTTCATCGTCGCTAGAGACTTCATATTTTTTTACTAAATCAATGTCGGAAAGTGCAGCGATGTCGGTCATTGGTACAGAGCTAGGCTTTTTAGGGCCACCGTATTCGCTGTATCTAAATGCTGATATATAGAAAGCCAGTGACCATCTGTCATCTTCAGATAAAAAATTATAGCTAGTCATTCCCGTGCCATCGACACCCAATGAAATTGTATTATATGCTTGGAATGGAGAAATACCTCTCATTCTATCGAGGTCCAAAAAGTTGGTCGGCTTGGGAGAAAGGTCTTTACCGGCGATCCCGTCGCCTTTTCCCCTATCGCCATGGCATTGAACGCAACTTGTTTTGTAAAGTTTTGTAGCTCTGGCAAAATTAGGAGGATTTTTCGGCTCTGTTACAATATTAAAAGTTTCTATAATTTGGAACTTAATCGTATCTGCAAGTTTGGAGACCTTTGACACTTTTTCTTTTGCATTAATACTTCTATCTAAATCGTGAATACTGTTCAAGAGGGGAGAAGGATAGTTATTACGTTCAGCAATCAGTTTAACTTCAGTGACAAACTCTATCTGTTCATTGAATTCGCCTTGGCTGATGATTTTCCCATTTTCTACGGCCTCACCATAGTCTTGAGAAAGGTAACTAAGCAGATGTACAGCGAGCTCACTGGACTGAGTTTTTGCAAATGCCAGATGAGGCAACACTGCGAGGGCTAGTATATATAATAAGAATTTACTTTTCATGGTCGGCATTCTCCATCTGATGAATATTCTCACAAAGCCCGCAACCAATTTCAGGGTCACATTGTAAATAGTAATGTTGGAATTCTTTTAAAAAATTATAAACTACTTTTCTGTCGGATCTCAGGAATTGAACAAATTTTAACAAGGCTTCTCCAGCCTCGTCAGATAATAGGTGCTCGATTTTGCAGCTATCCAGTGTGGCTGTGCCGAGATCTATACCTAAGACCTCTGAGAAAAAGACAATCATTGTTTGTCGTTTGTTGGCAACTTTCTCAATAGTGCTTATACCTTTTTTGGTCAGTAAGATAAAATTGGCATCAGAAACTCGTAATAATTTTTTTTCTATCAGTTTTTTCAACTGCAAGGATACAGCGTTTCGACTGACGTTGAGTTCTTTTGATAGATCCACAGCACGCAACTTATAATTCTGATGGCGCGTCATTGAATAAATGGAAAGTAAGTAATGAGCTTCTGAGTGAGTGATTTCGTTCTCCTCAAACTCTCTCCAATATTTCTCGTATTGTAAGTTCAATAGCCCCCCAATAGTGGTTTCAAATACCCAGGGAGAACTACATGGCATTCTCAGCTTTGTCAAGCATGCTTGACAAAGCTGGATTAGAAACTATATTACCTTGGGCGCCAGTGCATATCGAAAGTCAAATTGCATTTTCGCTTTCACATGCATCAATAAAGTTATTTAAGGCTTTGTCCATTTCTCTTAGTTCTTTCATTTTGTTTTTGATTTCCTCACGCTTTTTAGAAGCCATTTTACGACCGGTCCTGCATGTAGCACCTTTTTATTTAAGCTCAAAAAGCTCTTTGATTTCTTAGAGGGTAACCCCTTAAAGTTAAAGAGCGATGATTCTACCTAGACCTTATAGAGAGACAAAATAAAATCAAAATTGAAGGAGGACAGTTTGTATGGTTATTATTAAAAAAGCACCGGGCAATGATAAATTTCGTTAACCTTGTCACTTTTATTTTTCATGCATACTGTCCCTCAAGTGGATTCTCGACATTTAGCTAGTTTGGACTAGAGTTTATTCATTTTTAACGAGAATTAGTGCCTCTGTTTTCATTCTTAGTATTTCAATTGTGAGTAATAGTATCAAAAGAAAGATGACAGGGGCGGTCTAGCCCTTTTTCGCCTTTTGATTCACAGGCATTAACAAAATTTCTAAGTGTTTTCTTCATATCCTTCAAAGCCATCATTTTTATATCTAGTTCTAGAAGCTTAACTATCGCCATATCCCTCCCTGTTCGGCAGCTCACTCGCCGCCCTTTGAGGTCGATTAGTTCTTTTATTTCCCTCAATGTAAACCCCGCATCTTTTGCGGTCCTTATAAAAGATAGTCTGCTGATGGTTTCTAATGGATAAACTCTATAACCTGAGTCGGTTCTTGTAAGTTTGGGTAGGAGGCCTTTTTTCTCATAAAAGCGCAAAGTCTCCCTATCTAAGCCAGATTTCTTTAGGACATCCTTTGTTTTCATTTTAGCCTCCTGCATCTGTACTAAGATGAGTATAAAAAGAACTTGAGGTGGTACTATAGTACATAGTTTATAATAAACTCACTTTCCAGTATAGGGAGAATTAATGGCTGATGGAAAAATTCCTGAGAATAGATCCAGTGTGCTTATTGGGGGCGGAGTATTTGCAGCTTTCGTGGCATCGTTATGTTGTATCGGACCACTTATATTGACATTACTTGGAGTTTCAGGGGCGGCAGTTTTGTCAAAACTAGAAATCTTGAGGCTACCAATGACTTTTATAGTTGCTGTCATGTTTGGAGTCGCTGGGTTTCAGCTTTTCCGCAAAAAAGAGACTTGTGAACCTGATTCAATATGCGCCAATCCCAAAAAATACAAAAGAATGGTTAGGGCATACTGGATAGGGCTTATTTTGGCAGTTTTAGGAATTACTTCACCAAATTGGATCGTATGGGCATTTTAAATAGGTTTTTTAAGGAGAGAAAATGAAAAACATCATAATACTTAGCCCACTTTTATTTATGGGTCTAGCTTCGACAACATATGCCGATACTAAAACAGCCTGCTATCAGGTCGAGGGTATGACTTGCACGACTTGCTCACTCACTCTTAAGGTTGCAGTGAAGAAAATTGAAGGAATTGTTAAGGTTGATGCATCAGTTGAAAAGAAAAACGCTATTATAAGCTATGACTCTAAAAAAACGAATACTAAAACAATTGGCAAAAAAATAGATTCGACGGGGTATAAATCAACTCCTATGGCATGTCCAAATACAAAAGGATGAAAATGGCAGATTATAAATTAGTTTATTTCAGGGGATGCCCCAATTACTTGCCCGCTGAAGAACTTCTTAGGAGTGCTGGCGTGAAATTTGAATCTGTGTGTCAGGACGATCTATCCAACTCTGATCCTCTCAAAAATTACTCCTCTCCAACGTTGCTAATTAATAATAAGATTGTTTTTGGTTCTGAAGCTGTGGGCGGCGGCTGCTCAATGCCGCTGCCATCAAAAGAAGAACTCTTAAAAATTTTAGAAACCTAGATTAGCTGCAATTATCCCTGGACGAAAATTCCTTAGTTGATAAGTGAATTTACCAACAAATACTAAGATTCTCACGAAGCCTTTTTACCTTTTCTCCACTTCAAAGGCTTCCCAGTGACTTGATGTTCTCTAACATTGCCGGAAAGCTTTGCAACTTGCATAGCCACTTTATTGTATAAATCATGATTAGAGAGCTTCTCAGCTTTGGACTCAATCCGATCATACTGCCTTCTTTGAACGGGCTCTATTTCAACTTCTTGATCCATGACGCAGACTTTAAGCTCATTATTTAAAGTTTCACGAAACTGAGCATTGAAATTTGCATAATTGACATTGGATTTTATTAAATACCTCTGGCCCAAAAAGCTCACGGTTTGATCAGTACCGATCTTTCTTTCAGTAACAATGCAAAGAATTGCATCAAGGTTAATCCACGGATCCAGTGGTTCATAGGCCGGGGTAGGGTTGAGGGTATTGATGGTTTTCTCTTTATTCCAGTACTTTTTAAGGAATGTTTCATTCAGGTATTTATTGGCCGCAGCCATGTTATCAATTTTGTTATGCCGAAGTTCAGGAATCAATCGATCTTGAATGGTCCTAAATGACCGCTCAATGCGTCCTTTGGCCTCAGGTGAATTCGCGTATATAACTTGAATGCCGAGCTTCTCACAGGCCCGCTGAAAGCTTGAGAACTGGGTGCGCTTTTGCCCACCGGACCAACCGGCTCGATCTGTGTAAATGGCTTTGGGTACACCTTTGATTTCAATAATGCGTTTTAAAACCTTCATGCAGGCTAGGGTGGTTTCGCCATCAAAGAACTCAGCGTACGGGATTTCTGAGGTAGCATCGTCGATGGCCGAAATCAGGCACCAATCGTCTCTACCGTTGAATCTATGATGGCAGCCATCCATTTGTAAAAGCAGGCCTTCTTGGGGCATTCTCGGGCGAAATACGTGTTTTTTACGGCGTCTTTGATGTCTTTTCTTAACAAGCTTTTCTTTATCCAGCCATCGCCAGAGAACAGAATAGGAAACCTCAATACCGTGGTCATTTAGAAGTATTTCTTGAAAATGAACTGTATTGAAATCGTAATATTTATCCCTTTTTAATTTTATGATTTCGGCTTTAAACTCATCATCATATTTCTTATTTATCGAATTCCCCATATTCCCATGCTTTGCACCGAAAATTCCTTTGTCTTTAATCTTTTTTGCATATCTAGAAATAGTTCTCATACTTACATTTAATAGCTTTGCGGCCTCGTCTCTGTAGAGAGAACCATTTAAATACTTAGTTATTATTTGAAATTTATAACTCTCTGAATGACTCAAAAATACTCCCTCACAAACCATTGCTGCCTCCATACCTTGGTGTTGAAACCAACAATTATCTCTTTTTAATTAAAAGGGACAATTTGTTTGAAAAGTATGTAGGTGACAGTTTGTATGGTTATTATTA
>TARA_B100000749_G_C18450126_1_pt1 | contig 45090 bp, 42 predicted proteins | sample TARA_B100000749 | Tara Oceans TARA_B100000749 (sample SAMEA2621232) | marine metagenome | biome: marine biome (ENVO:00000447); feature: mesopelagic zone (ENVO:00000213); material: "saline water (ENVO:00002010), including plankton (ENVO:xxxxxxxx)" | depth 800 m
GAGACAGTTGGTGCTGTATTATCAACAGTGATTGCACTGGAAGCGGCCGAAGCTGCGCTGGGGTTGCTCGATGCATCTTCTGCGATACCGGCACCCACAGTGATAGATACATCACCGTCGCCCGTACAATTAGTTAGAGTGACTGAAGGCGTGGCTGTAGTGCCGTTACTGATCACTGGTGTGTCACAAGGTCCACCACCGGAGTTATTAACGGTGATATCGCCAGCGGTAAGATTGACAGTTGAAGAGCCAGTTATGGCAACAGAAAAAACAAAACTCGTGGAATCACTACCAGTTGAAGGGGTAACGCCAGATACGGACACCAGTGGTCCAGCATTGGCTATAGAGATCGCCCCGGAATCGGCCGGCGCGGTACTTGAGTTTCCAGCATCGTCCGTAGCAACACCTGATGCAATTGAGATAGTAAGGGAGCCTGTGCCTGCACAGCCACTAAGTTCAACGGTTGCAGAGTTTGAAGTTACCCCACTGACTGCTGTTGTATCACAAGGTCCACCGCCGGAATCATTGACTGATATATCTCCACTCGTAAGGAGAACGTTATCTGCACCCGATATTGTGATGGGAAAATTAAAGGTCGTCGCATAGCTACCGCTGGATGGAGTTATGCTACCTATACTTAAAGTTGGTGCTGTATTGTCAATTTCAACGGTACTCGATGTGGCGCCAGAATCCGTTTCATTAGACTCTGACAGAGATGACCCGGGAGAGATGTTGAATACGAGAGTTCCATCACCGGTACAGTTAGACACCGTAAACGTCGGAGTGCTTGTGTTTGCATTAGAAATTATAGGATCATCGCAGTCAGCCGTACCGGTATAAGTGGCTGAGATATGACTATTGTTAAGATCTACTGATTCTGTATTTGAATACTCTAAATTATAAGTGATCGTTGATGAAGAATTCACCGATGTGTCCGAGTCCGGAGATGTAAAACTAAGTGTCGGAAGTGAATCCTCTTCAGCGTTTTGTGGTAAGTTAAATTGGCCATCCAATTTTGAATTACAGGCTGTTAGAACAACCATAGATAGGGTTGTAACAGAAAGCTGACCTACAATACGCAGGTGAGCAGATATGAATTGGATCATCCTTGTAATCAATACTTCCATAATAGTTTTCCTTTTGTAGCAAACGTACAATTCCAGCTTTAAACTATATGTATTTGTCGGGATGAGTGGATTTGATGATGAGTGGATTGATCAGATCGATACAATAAAATATGTGACTGTTTTCAGAATGTTGCGAAATCACTAATGTTGAAGGCTATTTGTTTTAAATTGAGAGTTCATAAAATTTTAATATGGTCCAAATTCGCACAGATCCGCACTTTTTACATTGAGGCAGCTGACTGGGCGGCTTTACAATGTTGGCCGGCATTCTCTGTATAGCTTTGTTTTCATTATTTTATTCCAAAACGTTGAGCCATTGGATTAGAAGTTACTCTTCTCGAACTTCCACCAGATCCGGAAGCAATAGATAAATGAGGTTACGCAGACTGCCTTCATTGCAAAGAGCCACCATGGCTTGTACCAGGCTCCAGTATGCATTTCGATGAAATCACTGACGCCAAATATAAAAAATGAAATAGCAAAGGGGATGAATATTCGCCTGATTGGCTCCACAGATTTTCTAGACTTTAATTGTAAAATGACGATTCCGACAACAAGCCAAAGCAGGCCCTCGAAAAAATTGAAAGTCTGGTGGATATTCCAAAGGCTAATATAGTCGTCGTAAAACTGTACTAAAAACGATATCAAGCCAGCACAAATAATTGGTCCTCCTACTAGTAGCCAAGTGAACTTTTGATCTCTTCCGAAAATTGATGCCATAGACTCTCATTTGAAGTAATGAATATTCACTTTTATTTCGTTTCCTCATTCATGAACCGATTCAAATCGCTCACAAAATAAGTTGATAGCTCATCCATATGGAAATGGGTGTGCTCGGAGTCAACTTCTAGAGTTATGTCGCCATCTACAGCAACATAAACTAGTATATCCTTGTTATCACAGGAACCTTTGGGAATCTTTAGTGCTAGTTGATCATACTGATCAGAGTTTTCAAAAACTAGGTATTGCACCCAATCAGGGTTAATATCTTTGATCTTCTGGTTGAAAACTATGCGAAACTCATTCATTTTTTAACCTTTGCTCAATAATTTTCTGTTTGATTTTTAATTGGCGTTCGTCGGCTTTTTCAATACGATCGATTACGGCTGTAATCAAAAGAGCTATGATTCCTAAGATTACCACAATGAATATTGACCACCATGCGCCTTTTCCCTGCTGGTTGTTGATCATTCTGAAGTCCTGTTTTTAGTTTGGTTTTCAACTCTTTTGGCCTTATTTCTCGATTTAGAGTTTTGCCTTTTGTGGGAGTTCACTTGAACATCAATGAGATCGACAATGTTTCCATGAAGTTGGCTATGTCGAACATCTAGTCCTTTAATTTTCCAATTTATAGAAAAAATAAGCAATATTACGACAAATGATAAACTTCCGAATATTACTTCCAGGGATTTAACCACTCTGAAGGTTTCAGGATTGTCCTCTACGCTTTTGCGAAGTTTAGTAAACTTCCAACCAGTGTACAGCAGCAAAAAAATTATCAATAAATCTAAGATGTAGCCTGCCATATGTCTGCCTTCCAATGAATTGACTTAAAAATCTATCAACCAAAATAGAAATCCGAAAAAAAGAATCTCAACTATAAATACTCCAATAAAATAAAATATTACCTTCTTTTTGCTGGGTCGATCCGTGTACTTAAGTAGTTCAATCACAAATGGATTTTCGGCAGGTGCATGTTCCAAAACATCGGCTTTGAAATTTTCGAAGCCACCAAGATAAAGTGCAACCCACCACCAAAATGCATATTTATTAGATCCAATTCGCTTCACCTTGATGTAGGGAAGCACTCCGTGAAAGTAATGCAGCTGAGCATCCTGAACTTCTGACCATTTAAAATGGTTTACATAATAAAATGTTACACCATTTTCGTTGGCAACAGGTCCATACTTGCCAATTGGTGGTACCGGAAGTTGCAGCATTCTAGGCCCTAATTGTGTGTACTGTTTAAAAGGATCAACTTCAGTACCCATTTTCTCCTTCGGGAGAGGTAGGTACAAGGAACTGTAGATCCATTTGTGATGATTCCGGCCAAACGTACGGACTTTAGCTGTCTAATCATTGGGTGGGTCACGAAATTTTCGGTGCCAAAGGGGTGGGATTAAAAAAAACAAAAGCCGCTCTACGAGGCGGCTTTTCAATGGTCTTCGCTGGCTTCCGCGCCGTCCAATTGGGACGGCAGCGTGAGCTGCGCTCGGTATTTTCCAACTTTTTCTGCTGCCTATGGCAGAGAGAAAAAGTTGGGGCGAACGACGGGGCTTGAACCCGCGACCAATGGAATCACAATCCATTGCTCTACCAACTGAGCTACGTCCGCCACAAGTAAGCCCCAGTTATAGAGAGTTAACCCCGCGGGATCAATGGTTTTCCTGCCGCTCTATAAATTATGCGCCATGTAATATGGCTCCAAAAGCAGAGCTGGTGTCTAAAGGCTGTAGTTGGCCAGAATGGCCTTAATATCGTAGTCGTAGAGTTTGTCTTCTATATGAGGGTCGTAGCTCATAATGGACTCTGTATCGTCATCAAATTGGTGATGAAGCCCGAGAAAATGCCCCAATTCGTGGGTATGGGTTTCATCCAATTGCCCCTTGATTCGATAATCATAGAAGTCCCATCCAAAAGCTTCCACTTCAGCTCGATAGTAGAAAATATCACCATCTATAATTTTCTGAGATCGTCGGTTCATTGCCAGAACCGTTTCAGCCAATAGGCGGCGTTGCTTTTTTGGATTTTCTAAAATGTAATTTTCAACCACATAAACGCATCGGGTATTTAAATCGGAAAAAGGAGGATATTCAGTTACCACTTCGGAGGTAATCTTTACTTTGCCTTCGAGTGTTTCATTCCACTTCTCGGCTCCGGTAAAGGTATAAGGTCTTTGCGTACAGAAGTTTAATTGGATCTCTGATCCAACAGGCCACCGAGTTTTTACACCAGGGCCAAGAATATATTTATAGTTCTTATCTTCCGTATATCCAGCGGGCTCCTCTTCTGGAGAGTGCTTCGTCCAAAACGCATGAACCAATGTGGTTTCTTGAATTCCTTTATGCCAGGTCAAATGCCCATTTCTTTCAATTCTTGCTTTGATAGAAAACAGAATACTAAACGCCGATTGATCTTCCACCCAACTCATATGAATGGGGGTCACCGCAAGCGTGATTTCTGGTAGTCCAGAATTCTTTTTAAATTGCAATTGAGTTAAATTAAAAACTGGCGATGAGGAAGCTTCTTTGGATTGAAAAACAAAGGCATAGTTGTTCGTTTCAGGAGAGTAAGTGATTTGCGAACCAGTAAGTTTAGCAATAAACGGTGTCACCTTAATTTTAGTGAGATCATATTCGGTGGGTTCTTGTCCATCTTCAATGGAAGTCATGGCAAGTCCCGAATATCGGTCGTCGGAAGCTTCCGAATAAAAAGTGATATGTGCCATCTCGAATTGATTCAAATGAGGCATATCGTTTTGACGGATTTCAATTTTTCTATTGGGAGTGGAGTCGGCTAAAAGAGCCATGGGGTTGCCACGCACAAACTGGGTCTTAACTGCTTTGTTCTTAGACTTGGGAGGGCTGCAGCTCGCCAAAAGAAGCGTTAGAGCTCCATACTTAAATAACCGCTTAAACATTTGCTATACCTTTGAATGGAGGGATTTTGCCATCTGTGAGGGATTAAGTAAATAGAGCAGGAATGTTTCCATAGTGGATTGTAAAGGTTCGTTTAATTCCTAGAAAACACTCGAAATTCACTAGTGTTTTTATATAATTAAGGAAAGGTGCAAATGCATGCCGAAAAGGCATTATTTTCAATAGGGGATTTGTAACATGGCAGAAGGTATGCTCGATTTCGGACTCATCTCAGATGATGCTCGAGTAAGAAAACGCATAGAAGCCATCGCTAATGAATTCGATTACAGCTTTGGCATTTGGAATGACTTGGAAGAGTTCTTTGAAGCTGAACAGCACTGCAAATTGATTGCCTTTTCTGTCAGTGCGGACACCTCCAAGGAAGTGGCTCAGAAGGCCGCCGAAGCCGCACAATTGGCGAAAGCCTTTTCTGAAGAGGGTTATTTAATTTCTATTGTTTCTAAAGGCCTCCCTAGGGATGAAGTGGAATTTATACAAAAATCGGGGGTTAATTTAGTGATCCCTGCCAATGAGGTCATTGATACAGGGAAAATGGACTTTTTTGCCAGCCAAGTTTTACGTTCAAAATACATTCCCATAAAAGACACCGATATCATTCCCGAAACTGAACTGCAATTTGACCTTTTCCACCTTATGCCGTTGCGAAGTAAGTTTTTACGAATCGCAAAAAAAGGCAGGCAGATGGAGCCCAAGCAGCTCGAAAGAATGCATGATGTGAATGAGTTTTATGTTTTGAGAGAAGAATTGCCCGGGTTCAAACAATACACAGAAGATACCGCTGACGATTCCCACGCTGGATTGCTGAGAAGATGTCGGGGGCAGTTTCTCGAGTTCTCAGGCGCTTATCTAAGTCTTGTTGAAATGATGTGTGACGACAGTAAATCCGTGGGTTTTGAAGAAGGGCGACAGATTCTTGAAGATTGTAAGGAAATGGTGACCGGGTTGGCGCAGACTTTGAGCCAAGTATCTAACGCTGAAGTATGGGATATTATCAATAATTCCGTTATTGGCGAGTTTGGATCGGTGGAACGTATGCCTGCTATTGCTGCCTATGCCACCCATTTTTCTACAGTTCTCGATGTGGAAGTGGAAGAATTGGTAAAAATGATTTTTGCCATTTTGGTTATGGATATAGGTCTTATCATGGTTCAGCCGACCATTACTGAAAAATTTAGGTACGGGAAAGAAGCGGAGCTTACAGAAGAAGAGCTTGGAGCCTATCACAATTACCCTAAAATATCGATCAATGTGTTAGCTAATAAAAAGCTGCCTGTGGAAGGTGATATCAAAGATATTATCTTGCTTGTGAATGAGAAAGCCGATGGAACTGGGTTTCCCTCAGGTCATCCTGCGGAGCGACTGACCTTTGAATCTCAGTTGATTCGATTTTGCAAAAACTTTGATAAAGCGTCCGTATTAAAAACGGGTGAGCAAAGAGTGGATCACGGTGTAAAGCTCAAAGAAATCGTTGAGGCTCAAGTGAAGTCTTTTGATGAATTCCAACCGACTTTTTCAGCAAAGTTAAAGAAGCTGATCCCACCTTCTACCTAATGCATGATTGCTTAATGATCGGCGAATCACTGGATGATGAATCGATCGATCGGCCCACTTCTGTGGTGTAAATGATTGTCCGTGGAGATTGCTCAAGATAACTGATGGCTTCTTCTTGGGTCAGGTTCTTTGTGGGTATCTCAGAGTAATCTCTATTCCTAACAAGATTTCTTGATGGTGCAATGACGGACTCCCATTTAAATTCAAGGGCATTGTCATAGGTTAAGATTAATAGAAACTTTCCATCTGGAGAAATATCCATTCCGGTAGCGAGTTTTCCGTAATCTCCTTTTTCGGCATTGATTTCATGAATTGGAAGATCTCTAACTTTCTCAATGGTAAGAGTTCGACTACGTTGAGTGAGCCATTGGCTCTTTGTAAAACGGAACAGTTGCGAGGGACGGTGACCATATTTATCGAAACGAGACTCTTTTGTAAGAATAAAAAGATCTCCTGTGGTGGGATGTACGGCCATGGATTCGGCATTATGGGGACCATCAGGGTACTTCACCTTGATGGTGTGAGAGAACTCTGGGGCTTCGTCGGGATGTAATGATTTTGATTTAAATACATGTAACTCGACCATGGGGTATTGAATGATGTTGGCCACAAAGCCCATGCCCGCAAGGGCCTCTCCTCGACGTTCATGATTGTCGCCAATGTCTCCTACAATTATATAATTAGTTTCCGGGGTCTTAAATACAGCCAGAGCCTCTGTATCATAATATCTGTCCACAGAGAGTCGGTGCGTTTTAACTAAATCACCGGTTTGAGTGGTCCAGTAGAGTTTTGCCGCTGATCCGGAATCGTTTATGTTCAACAGATGAAATGGAGTCGCTATGAGGCCACTGGCTTCTTCTATGGGGTCCTCAGGCAAGCTGCCCATCTCTACGGGTTCAGACCATTGATTACAGAGAGACTCTGCTGAAGCGGTGTACGAGGAAAAGGCGAGTACTAAAATTGATGCAATATAGCGCATAATAGGTTCCTTCTTTTGAGGGTCTATACTATTACTTAGCCATTCATTTTTAAAGGGAGATTCGATGAGAATTGTATTTATTTTTTTATTATCTGTGTTGTTCTGTAATTTAGCGGTAGCTGAGAAAGGTAAAACCTTTGGAGCTCCAATCTCTCTCACTGAGGTATCAAAGGTAAAGGATCTCATTGCATCCTACGAAACCATGGGTGATCGACCGGTTTTAATTGAGGGGCAAGTGGATCAAGTGTGTAAGAAGATGGGCTGTTGGTTAACCTTAAAAACGGATGCAGAGCCCATGCGAGTGGTTTTTAAAGATTATGGCTTTTCTGTACCTAAAGACATCGATGGGAAGAAGGTTCGTTTGCAGGGAAAGCTAGTACAGAAAATGATGTCCGTTCGGGAGCAACGTCATTACCTAGAAGATGCTAATGCCTCAAAAGAAGAGATTGCAAAAATCACTGAGCCAAAGCCCACTTACAGATTTATTGCTGCGGCTGTTGAGTTGAAATAATTTTGTCGAAGGCCCTCAAGACTGCATTTAAGGCGCATAGAGAGGGCCTGAGCTGTAAAAAGGAAAAAATGACCCAATGAATTTGTGTGTATCCTGGTGGTTCGCTATCGTGCGGGCATGGGGAAAGCACATCACGGATTCATGGTCCTTTTATTTTCGATTTTTCTTGGCCCGAGCTGGTGCTTGGCAGGGCCTGATCTTTTCGTAGAGTTTCATACCGTAGATGTGGGTAATCTGATCGACTACCATGGGTATGATACCCAGCTTGAACTGTATCTTTTGTTAACGGTGGATACCAACGAATCCAAAGATCAATTTGTGGGTTATTATTTTGTAGGTGACTTGCAGACTCACAAACAGCAACAGCCTCTAGAAAGTCTTAAAATCCCATTTGAGGATATTCCATTAGATGCCACACATTTGAATTTTCACTTGGTGGAGGGATCCGTGCGGTATCCGTTGGAAAAGTCCGTTGAAAGGCAAGAAAATTGTGCCTCTTGGGAAGTCGGCTGTGTTTTGGAATTGAGTGAGCTAGAGCGGCAGCATCTCAGATGGCTAGAGAAGCAGGCCATGCTAGAGGTCTATAACCGTAAGATGGGCAAGAATAAGTGGTTTTTTAGAAGCTATATGTGGGAAAAGGTACAGAAGGAGCGAGTTCAGTTTTGGAAAGATGTTGCCTCGGCATCCACGTCCATAAAAACTGTTCCGTTAGAGGATTTGCATCATTCTACGGGAGCTCACATGCTCTATTTCAGCTCTCACCCATTTGTTGAAAGGTTGAAATTTGATTTTGGATTTGACGTCAGTCTATCCCGCTAATGAAGCAATGATCTGCTTTTTCTTCAAGATCTCAGTTTGAACAACATTTTCTAGTTTTTCTAAGGGGAGCGGCTTTCTCAAAATGCCCTTAGCCCCGATTTTTTGAGCTTGTTCTTCTGTTAAATCCGCACTGCCAGTGACAAAGTAAAATTCAAAATATTCGCGGGCTTTAAAGGCTTGAGCTAAACGACCTTCACCTTCAGCATAACCAGTTATAAAACCAGGAGTGTAATAGTCCACAAATCCTAGAATGATTTTTTTATTGGCATTAAACTTTAAAAGGGCCTGTTCTATGCTTGAGCATTCATGTACTTTGCAGCCAAGGTCTTCAAAGGCTTCCACATACATTTCGCGGATATCGTCATCGTCCTCTAAAATCAGGATTTCGGCCGCATACATACTTTATCCTCCAAAAGATTAGTTAACTCTCTCATCGACAACTCAAGAGAAATACGTTAGTTCCTAAATACAGATTGTTTTAAAAGAGATAAGTGCCTGTTTAGATTAATATTTTTACAGGTGTTTGAATAGAGTATTTTTACCGTTGTTCCGCTCAATAGATTTGATAGAATTCTCGTATGCTAATGATACAAAAAAAAATCTTGTTACTCGTTTTGATTCTCTTTTCTGGACAAGCATATGGCTTTGAGACGTCCTCTTTAGCGTCGGGAGATATTGTGTTTATACAGAGTACAAGTAGACAAGCTAAGGCCTTGGAGGAGGGCACAGGCAGCATTTGGACTCATGTGGGAATACTGTTTCAGTCACAAGGCAAGTGGGTGGTTTATGAAGCTACACAGCCTGTAAAGTCCACGCCATTGACTGACTTCATAAGTGCCTCGAGAAGTCGAATGGGTGTTTTCTCTATCAAGCGTTTGGTTGATTCCGAATTGCAATTGGATAAAAAAAATATAGGTAAGCTTCAAGTAGAATGTAAAAAGCATTTTGGCAAAAAATATGATCGTTTTTTTCTTTGGGACGATGAAAAAATGTATTGCAGTGAATTCGTCTACAAGTGTTTTGAAAGAGGGCTAAAGGTTCAATTGGCTAAATTTGAAACTCTGGGGGATATGAATTGGAAAAGCCCAGCCGTACAAAAAATCATCGATCAGCGCTGGCTAAAAGATATAAAGCTAGAGTCCGAACGAAAAGAAAAATTGAGCCAAGTTTTAAAAGAAAAGGTCATTACCCCCATCCAGCTTTATAAATCCCCGAAACTACAGTGTGTCCAGTCGCATAAAGGGGCTGTTTGTCCTTAAAAATTTCTCCAATTATTGACCCACACCTAAAATCAGTTGATGCTTGGATCTCGGTTTCAAGAAGGAGCATTCATGTCTGATGAACTGAAAGAGAAAGTTGAAGGGCAAATCGATTTAGCCAGTTGGACTATGCTGTCCGAACATAATGAAAGAGGCGCTGTAGTTATCGTGCATCCGGATATAGATTTGGTTGAGGTGGCAGTAGAAGTGGCGCAAGATAATGTTACATCTGTTCAGGGTTGGCTGGATTCGGGAATGATTTTTAAGCCCGAAGAGTCTCAAGTTCAGGCGTTTAACACTCAGCCTGAACGTCAGTTTAAATTTATTATTGTTCAACCATATGTTCTTGTGCAAGAGCAGTCGAATTAAGATTTTTATGAAGGGGATTGTTATGAAATCATTTTTAGCTGTAATGTTGGTTTCAGTTATTGCCGGAGCTGTTGAATATAAAGGGGTGGAATATCCTGCCACCATAGAGTTGCAAGGAAAAACCTTAACATTAAATGGATTAGGTCTAAGAACGGCAACCTTTTTAAATATAAAAGTATATACCATCGGTTTGTATGTAGAGAAGAAGTCCAAAGACGGGAAAAAGATTGTAGAATCTAGTGAAAATAAAGAATTCAGGATGCAGTTTTTAAGAGATGTAGATAAAGGCGATATTGTAGATGCGTGGAAAGAGAGTTTTAAGAGACATTGTTCCGGTGAGGAATGTAAATCTTTAAAGCCAAAGTTAGATGAGTTGAATGCATTGATGCAAGATATGAAAGAAGATCATAAGGTTCACTACCGTATGTATGGTGGGAAGTTTGAAGTGGTCGTTAATGGTAAGACCATCGGTGCGGTAGAGGGAGAAGCCTTTTCGAAACTTCTGCAGAAGATTTGGCTCGCGGATAACTCTCAATACAAGGAAATGCGCAAAGGGCTGCTAGGTTTAGAAGATGAATAAAAAAAGGCGGGTGGGACCCGCCTTTTTTATTGCTCCAATGAGAAGATTTAGTTTCTACATCGAGTGGTGTTGGGATAGTTGATCACTTGATTGACTAGATATCCAGGGATGTCTCCTTCAAGCGCTCGGTTAACCATGGTTCTGTTTTTAGAGGTGGACATATTCGAGAATTGGTTTTCAGCCGTCCATCCATCGTGGGATGCTAGTCTTCTTGCCTGTACAGATGAAGAACAATCAAAATTCATGTCATCTAACCGAATTGTAACTCGCGCTCTGTCTGCCGTGTATCGAGGAACAAAATGAACGACCTTCTCATCCAATTCGTAAACAATATTCCACTTAGAAAAACTACCTGTCGCAACTGAGTCGAGAATATCGAAAAAATAGCTATCGATGGATTTTTGATTGGCAAAGGATTTAGCCACATAGCTCGCTCTCACAAATCGATCTAATGAGCCAGATCCCGTCGGGATAGGGCGACTACCACCAAAGCTTACAAAATTTCTGGCATACTCCATGGATCTTGCATAGGTGTTATTGGTAATAGATGGGGCTTCCATGGCTGGAGTCAGTGAAGTTGTTGAGTGGATTACGAGCTCTCCATTTAAGTACTCGAAAACTGCGCAATCGCTGTTTGCATCGCAAGCCAGATAATGAACTTCTGCTACAACGGGGCTAATTCGAACTTGCCGTGCTCGTTCGATCATTTCTGGAACATTAGCGGATGTATCTAAGTGATATTGAATCCACTGTAATTCGTTTAGGGATTGAAGGTGAGAGTCGTCAGGATATTCGCTAGAATTTAGCCAAAGAACTTCGATGGCCATTCCTGCTTCATTGATGCCGCCCAGAGGAAATTCATGACCGTATTGATTGAATGTGACACTGCCATATTCAGAGGTCCAACTGATTCGGTTGTCGGTAGGGAAAACCAGTAGGCTTGATTTCTCTACGTTACGTTTATTTGCAATGAGATATCCATGGCTCATGTGCCAATCGTAACTCTTACCCATCACGCTTTGTGAACCAGACTCACCATAAAATGCACTACATGGAATTCCAGTGGATGGCGATAGTGATAACGCCATGGCGGCTATCCAAGCGCTGACGCTCTTGATTCTTGAAGTCATTAATCCCTCCTTAGATGGCTCGCCAAATCCTATGGCGTCGTGTTAGCTTTCTATTTGCCTATAATCCTACCAATTTGGCGAGGGCCCCACAATCAAATGGATGGGTTCAAGACCAATAGGCTTCTGAGGCTGATAGGGTATTAAGAATGCCAGGACTTAGGTCTGCTCTGGGCTTCCGAATGAGTTCATTGGTGATCGGAAGATCTCATTGCATAGAGAGTTCTAATAGAGTTGATTCTTTCATCCCGTAGTTTTCATCGAAATATTAGAGTTAGTATTCAAGTCATCGTTTCGACTCATTCAAGTGTAAATTTATATTTGGTCGGTGATTCACGTAACTCAGTGATTTAAAAATACTGGAGAATAAGATTTTATGTTGAGCGATGGAATGACAGATCTGCATGAAGGTTTAAATAGTTATTCATAAAATCGTCTAGATGTTTAACAGTCTCTTCATCCATGGAGATAGAATCTGTATTTCAAGGAGTCATTATGTCGACGATATTAAAATGGAAGGGGCCATTCTACTTAAGCAGAACAAAAAAAGATTAGGTTTGTGTTATAGAAAAAAATTATGACGAAGCTTAAAAGTTCTTTGCGCAGACTTTTATATAAAAATGAAAAAAATAAATTCGCGCTATTGCAATTGAAATAAAAGATCTTTATATTGATTGAATATACAAGATGTACACGGATGCGTATGTCTTAGAACGGAGGAACCATGATTAACAAATCCATTTATACAATTAAAGTGGCTGATGTGACTTCAATGGATACCTCTGTCGATATTCGCCCAGGAGCGTTTGCACAAATTACAATGCCTATGAGATTAAGAGGCGTTGTATGCACCAAGTGCGAAGGGCTGCTGGGATCCACCGAGTCCTGACAACAGTCACAAAAACCAAAACATTTTAAGAACTTAGCTTTGCGAATTCATTCGTGTGGCGCGCGTACGTTTTGTTTTCGTAAAAGAAAAGTTCATCAATCTGTCTTTAAACCCATTGGGGGTTTAAGGAGCTACGTTTATTTTTAGGAGAACTACAATGTTACTAGTTAGAAGAAAATTAAGTCGTCTTTTGGAATTACAACGTCGTTATTTACGCGTTGAAAGAACTGTCTACCGATATTTAAGGATCGGTGCGGTTTGGGTACAAAAGTTATTAGGTGGTTTTGTGAGATCACTTTGGTGGATTGTTTTTGAGCAAGTCAGCCACCATGAGCAAAACAAACAACAACAAAATTATGAACATTTGAGGTGGTAAAATGAATAACCAACCATTGGAAAAACAATTTGTAAAAGAAGTCTTAGGTCAGTCGGTGGACTGGCCAAGACACCTGCTGGATTTAGACAGACAAGGTGAGTTGCTCGCCTGTGCGGGATTGGATTTAAGTGATTCGTTTCAGTTTCAGAGTCATTGGCTCTATATCACTGAGAAGACGGTGGGTGTTCTCAGTGAGAGCGGTGAACTGCTTGAGTCTATAGCGCTGGAGAAGATCACAAGATCTAATATTATAGAGGGATTCTCTTCGCATCGTTTGAGTTTATTTGCAGAGGATGAATTGGTGTTTACCGCACTATATAGTCATCGGCAGAAACGGGCCATGGGTCAGTGTGTACATATATTAGAGCAGCTTTTAGAGAAGAAATCTTTGAGTGTAAAAAAATCCGCTGAAGATATCTATTTTGAAAGCGTCTTTGATCCCTATGAAAAAGGACATGGGACCAATATGGGTGGCGAAAGCACTGTGGTTTGGCGCCTTTTAAAACTGCTCATTCCCTATAAGAATCGAGTGATTTTAGGAGGTATTGCCGCAGCCTTGATGACATTAGTGAGTCTATTGCCGGCCTATCTTACCGGCTATTTAGTGGATAATGTCATAAAGCCTTTTCAATCTGGCCAGTTGACTCATGAAGATGCCATGCAGATCTTTGCCTATACGATCATCGCTTTGGCGGTCACTAAAGTAATGCGTGAATTCTTTATGTGGATTCGCCTGCGAACCATGTCCATTTTGGGTGAAATGGTAGCTAAAGATTTGCGGGATCAGGTTTACTCGCATTTGCATAAACTGTCGGTCAGCTATTTTAGTAGTAAACAGACCGGTAGCCTTATTAGTCGAGTGAGTTCTGATACGGATCGCCTTTGGGATTTTATTGCCTTCGGGGTTGTGGAGGTAATGACCAGTGTGATCATGTTGCTCGGACTGAGTATGGTGTTACTCTATCTGGATTGGCCGCTGGGATTGATGGTGACTTTACCGGTGCCAATTATCCTTTGGTCGATCATGAAACATGGCGACGAAATGCGTGGTTTGTTTATGCGATGTTGGAGGCGGTGGTCGAGCATGACGGATTGCTTGTCCGACACCATTCCTGGAATTCGTGTGGTGAAGGCTTTCAATAAAGGCGAGGATGAAGTGGAACGGTTTAAAGATCGTAACCAGGACTGCCTCAATGAATTCACCGGAGTTCATCAACTGTGGACTACGTTTTGGCCCAAACTGATGCTCACCATTCACGTGATTGTTGTGGGCGTTTGGTTATTTGGTGTGCCTCGCGTGTTAGATCACGTGGCGGAATTCAATGCCACCGGTTCGACTGATGTGGGGCTAACGCCCGGTGAATTTGTGGCCTTTGTGATCTATCTCACCATGTTTGTTCAGCCCATTGAGGTGATTGGACAGATGGCGAGAATGGTCAACCGAGCCACCAGTTCCGCATACCGGGTATTTGAGATCTTGGATACTGATCCCCAAGTGGTCAATTTGGACCAAGCGGAAGTGGTCAAAGATCTTAAGGGCGAAGTGGAGTTTAAAAATGTTATTTTTAGCTACGATGGTGTCCGTAAGATTTTGAAAGGAATTTCCTTTCATGTGCAGCCGGGTGAGATGATCGGTTTAGTGGGACCTTCGGGTTCTGGTAAAACCACCATCACCAATTTGTTGGCTCGATTTTATGATCCGCAGGATGGATTCATAAAAGTGGATGGCCGTAATTTGAATGAATACGATCAGGGCAGTTACCGTGAACAGCTGGGTATGGTTTTACAGGAACCCTATTTGTTTCACGGCAGCATCCTGGAGAATGTTCGTTACGGCCGACCGGATGCCAGTCTTTCGGAAGTGGTAAGAGCGGCGAGAGCGGCCAATGCCCATGAGTTTATCCTTAAGCTCCCACAAGGTTACGACACCATTGTGGGCGAAAGAGGACATACTTTGTCCGGTGGTGAGAGGCAGAGAATCTCCATTGCTCGTGCGATTTTGCGGGATCCTAAGATTTTGATCTTGGACGAAGCCACGAGTGCTGTGGATACGGAAACGGAAAAGAAGATTCAGCAGGCCTTAGACCGTCTGGTGCAAGGAAGAACCGTGTTCGCCATAGCCCATAGGTTAAGTACTTTGACTCGTGCGGACCGCATTTTAGTGGTGAAAAATGGTGAATTGGTTGAAGAAGGAACCCATTCCAAGCTTATGAGCATCGAAAAAGGTGTTTATAAGAAGTTGGTGAATATGCAAACGGACCTCAATAAGTTCGATGAAACGAAGGAGGTGTAGTGTGGAGAATTTGAATATGAGTGATGGAAAGTTAGAGCGGGAAGGGATGCCTTCCCGCGAGGATCTGTCCCGACAAGTGGAATTTGTGGAAGGACGAGGACTCAGGTTGAAACACAATGATCATTGGGTGTGGGTGACGGCGAAGGCCAGTTTCCCATGGACCCATCCAGAGGAGTTTATCTCTCTTGTGAACGAGGAGGCAGAGGAGCTTCTTATGGTAGAGAGTCTGGAAGACCATGTATTAGAGGTTCGAAAGGCATTGAAGCGAAGTTTAGCTGAGGCGGGATTTTGTTTTGAGATTCTAAAGATCACTGGAGTGGAAGAACGTTTAGATCTGCGTGAATGGCAGGTGGAAACTCAATCTGGGCCAAGGGTGTTTCACACAAAGGTGAGTCACTGGCCCACGGTTTTGGATAATGGTCAGGTGTTTGTCAGGGATTTGCATGGCGACATCTACCGCATCATCGATCCCGAGTCGCTGGACAGTAAAAGCCAAGAACGACTTTCGGCCTTGGCAGACTTTTAATCATTATTTTTTGATGTGCTCTGAATAGTCGGAGCACATCTTTAGGTCTTATCGCATGGAGTCTCTAAATAGCGGTAGTGCGCATACCCGCTCTTCCAGAGGAGCGTTGATGAGGGCGTCAAAGTGCCGTTCTCTTCCATCGGGTGATGTGATCTTAGTTCCTTTGCAGGATTCGGCGAAATCTTTTGGATTGCTCATACCCAAGATTTGAAAGCAGAGCTGATTTCTATTGTACTCAGATAAGCTATTTTCCTCTTCCGGGTCTAGTAGGTCCTTGAGTTCACCTTTATCTCTTTTAAAAAACGCTGAGAAAGCTTTGATCTGTCTCTCGCTCAGTTCCATGGCGCCGTTGACGTCTTGAATATTACTAAATAGTTCCGCATTGGATGAAATGTTCAGGGCATCTCTCACTAAGGCCTGACTGTCCCTAAAAAGAGTCTCCCGGGACGCTTCCCCCTTTGTACGTGAATCATAATTGACCACATTGGTAGCTATAGTGGAGACTTGGTTTATGAACTCTTGATTGGGACCCAGGAGTTCAGTCATTTTAGCGGTCAAGCTTTTGATGTCACTATCTGTTGGAGTGTCCTTTTGGAGGATGGCATCGCTGACCGTAGTAACATTGGAAATTCTCGTCCTTAAACTTTTGAAATCTGTGAATTTTCCCTCTGGAGTCCCTTTGAGTTTAGATTCTGCGAAATCCAGGTAGGCTAAAATATTTTTTAAACTATCATTGGGACTTCTAAATTCATTATCAGCGCTTCCTACATAAAAGCGGGTGGCCAGATCTCTGCGTCGCGCATCTGAAGGTTCTGTTGATAGCCGATTGATGCCATTGGCTTTGAAGCTATTTATCCCACTGGCAATTGTTTCAAGCCCCTCTGCCGTAGAAAACCGAGCTTTAAAATCATTTAGAATATTTTTGATAGCATCGGTGTCTTCTATGTAACGAATGAGTGTGGGGGAAGATAATCGAGTGATGGGTTCGTAGGTTCCATCATATTCTGCATCATATTGTATTTTTCTATAGGCGTTGTATTTTGCTAACAGATCATTGTGTAAGCGGCGGGCCTCCTGTGGGTTGCCCAACATGATGGACAGTCCCGCATAATCCAGCTCTTCTTCAATCAGGTCTCCCTGCAGCTGATAGCGAGCATCTCTATCTACGCTGGCGGAGGAGCCAGAATCAGGGTAATATTCGCCATCTACCATAAGTCGATTTAGATCATCTAGTATATCTATTGCCTTTTCATAAAATCTCTTTTTTCGTTGAACCTCTGAGGAAAGGGATCGAGCATTGTTAATTTCATTAGAAAGAGATTGGGATATGTCCTCTGCAACAAGAACAATCATTTTCCGAGCATCCAAGCGCTGTTGATTGACCACTTGGTTGGAGGAGTCCCCAATTAGATCTCTTAAGTTCACCCAATCATTGATAGGTAAAAGATCTTTAGTTACTTTGTTAGATCGAGCGAGTGCATTTTCTTCGGGGCAATCATGGCACACATTGGCCTCTTGGCAATTAGGATCTCCCTCTCGGCAGGAGCGTGGACCGCTAACACGAGAGAGAAGATCTCTTTTTCGGATAAGATTACAATGCTGTTGCGATAGGCTTTCAAGGGCGCAGCCAAATCCCAGCCCCAGTTCGGCTTTTAAGATGGGCTCGACGGATCGCAAATATCTTGAATTACTACCGCCAAAAATTCTAAATAAATTTTGCAGGTTCCGGGCAGCGGCGGTGGTGGCCACTCCAATGGGGGAGCTCATAAAGAAGCCTGAAATACCAACCAGAGCGGTTAAGCTGTATCGTCTCAGTTCTTCCTGCTCTTCAAAGCAATCGGGGTTGTTTGTGACGGCATCAGCTAGGCGCATACCCAGCTGATCGAGCTCAGCAAGGCCTTGGATTTTATTTCTTCGCATTAGCTCGCTGTCTTCCACAGAGATGTCGGCTTTCAGTTTTAAAAGTTCACTTCGAGAAGTGACAACAATATTTTGTAAGTCGGCCGAAGAGGGATATAAATACTGCTCCTCTGGGGAGACTTTTCTCTCAACATAATCCAAGTTAGCCAGAGCTTCGTTAATCGTCGCCTCCAGCTCGTCAATGCGTTGCTCTTTGCTAGAGTTTTCTATGCGAGCCAGTGTTTCTTCTATACTAGGTAATTCAGCGATGGCGGCTCCCACTTCAGCACAGGAGTTGTTTGGGCCATTTAGAGACTTCATCATGTCTTTTAGATTTGAAATTGAACTTCGTATGGAGGCCGTCTCCGAGCCTAAGCCTTCGCATTGGAAAGATCGTAAAAGGGCTGCTCCCGCTTTTTCAGCTAATGCAAAGTGGGGTGATAGGCCAATAAGGAGAATAAAAAAAATTAGAAGTTTCATTGGACCATAACCACCCTGCGCCCAACAAGCTGCTTAAATCCAAGGGATTGTGAAGGCCCCATGGCCATGATCATTCCGCCTTTGGTTGAGAAGATATGGGCGGCTTCGCTGTTTCGGAAGTAAAACAAAGCTGAATTTCCAAACCGTTTGAATTTTAAACTTTTTGGATCGCCTTTCAAACGCTTCAACACATTGTGAATGGTCTTTATGGATTGGGGAGGACTCTCTTTATAGGAAATGAGTAGGTCCGGTTGTTTTGTACTGCTTTTCGACGGGGTGATTCTTAATAGAGGGTTTCCGCCCATGGTCAGTGGCTCGGGGTTTTCATTGGTTGCAACTGATATTTTATAGGGACCGTAACGGAAGGGGGTCACCACTTTCGCGTGTGACAAGGAAATTTCAGTGAGTATTGGGGTAGCAATAAATACTGCTATCATCAATACCTTAAACATGGGTGACTCCGGTTGCTTACAATGATTTAAGATTTCCATCTTCAAATATTTCCAACTTATATATCGGTCTATTTGTTGGTTAATTAAAACTTTAGACCTCTGTTGGCCTGTCTCTGAAGTAAAAGTAGCTAATGTGTAGAAGAGTACTGCAACTAGATGTATCAAACTGATACAGAACCCCCAAAAAGAGGGTTTAAATGGTAGAATGGGAAGGTTTTGCTATTGGGAAGAGCTGCTCGAGTCTACAGTTGGCTCAGAATTTCTTCCGCGGTCTTTTCTTTGATATTAAATTTATAGCCATTCACGTACACGCGAACATAGCCTTCAGATCGACTGGTGGAAGGCACTTCTTCCACGGCGCTGACATGATCTTTTTTGATCCAAACGGTGAGATTATCGGTGGTTTTTAACTCTAAATATTTATCGCTCATGTAAAAATCATAGGTGTCTAAAGCTGACTTGCCAACTCCTTTAGCGGGAGGCAGTATATGACGCTCTACATCCGACGAGATGCCAACTTCTCTATTCACTTCAACGGGAGAACTGATGGACTATTCTGAAACTTACGATTTTATAAAATATGAAAAAGAATATTTAATTCGTGAATCCTACATGGACACTTTGGGGCACATGAATAACGCTTCTTACATCCGCCTTCTTGAGGAGGCCCGATGGGATCTCATTGAGGAAAGAGGGTATGGATTAAAAACCGTAATGAGTGAAAAGATCAGTCCCATCGTTTTAGAGATCAATATTAAATTTTCCAGAGAGATTTTGAATCGAGACACCATCAAGGTGCAAACTCAAGTGTCGGAGTATCGCGGTAAGGTGGGAAACATCCGTCAGCAGATCTTTAAAGAGGGAGAATTAGCCTGTACCGCCGATTTTAAATTTGGTTTGTTTGATTTGAAGTCTAGAAAACTGATCAATGCCACTGACAAATGGTTAAATGCCATTGGTCAAAAGCGGCAGTAAATATTTAAATCATTTTTTTTAATTCATCTAAATTAATGGGCATAGATAATGTATTCTGCTCACCCGTAGATAAGTTCTTAACGGTGGCAGAATTTTCTTTCAGCTCATTTTCACCCAAAATGATGGCAAGCTTTGCATTCAGCTTATTGGCCTGCTTCAGTTGAGCATTAAACTTTGCTGTTGAGAGTGAAAGACTGGTTTTGATGCCCGCCGCGATAAGGGGTTCTGCCAGCTCGGCCGCTTTAGCAATGGCATCTTCATTGCCTGTTACAAAAAACACATCGATATGGCTAGCAACATCTGGCAAAAGTTTATGAGTCTCTAAAAAGTTTTTAAGGGTGACATCGCCCATTCCAAAGCCAACACCGCTGAGGGTTTGGTTGCCAAACATGCCAATGAGGTTATCGTAACGGCCACCGCCAAACATGGCTCTATTGTTTTCAGGCGATACATCAAACACCTCGAAAACCGTGCCCGTGTAGTAGTCCAGCCCGCGCATCACTTTTGGGTTAAACTCCAACACTTGAGATACGGGATGGTTTTCTAAAATTTTAAATAGAGAAGTGAGTTCATCTAAGCCCTCACATTGAAATTTGGATTGTGCCGATTCTAAAGAGCTATTGAAAAAGTCTTCCATGGTGGCAATTTGCTCGGCGGAAAGGCCAATTTCAACAAGCTGTTTATTGTAGGCCTCTTCCCCAATTTTATCTCGAGCATCTACCGCTTTTGAGGCCTTCAGGGCGTCTTCTGCCGAGAGCTTTAACTGGTCCTTGAAAACGGAATTGATTAATCTTCTATTGTTTACAAAGATCTTAATGTTTTTTTGGCCCTCAAATGCGGCAATGATGGAGTAGGCCACTCGGAGTATTTCCGCATCCGCCCAAAGTGATTCTCCGCCTAGGATATCCACATTAAGTTGCCAGTGTTCACGCAGTCGTCCTCTTTGTGGGCGTTCATAGCGCCAAAGGTTAGGAATACTGTACCACCGTACCGGTTTCGGCAATTCCATCACTCGGCTGGCCACCATTCGAGCCAGAGTGGGAGTCATTTCCGGGCGCATGGCCACCTTTCGCTCACCGCGATCCATAAACCAATACAATTGCTTTTCAACGATCTCCTGCCCTGATTTTGCGGCATACAGCTCAAAGGGTTCAAGCATGGGACCGTCATAGGGCTGATAGCCATAGCCTTCAATCACTTCAGATAAGCGTTGGAAGATATGTCGGTGCAAGTACATGTCTTCAGGAAAAAAGTCTCTGGTTCCCTTGTAGGGTTTCGTTGAAAGTGCCATGGGATGAATTTATACTGAGACCTCCCGGCAAGCAAGCGGACATCCTATGAAATCCGGCGATGGGGGCAGGAAGGATCGATACATTGAAGCCAAGTGTTTACAAATATGATCAATTGGAGGTCCATGGCGTGTCTTCTGCCGGCACGGGAACTTGTTTAACAGTACCCCGCCTGAAAATGGCTATAGATACGGCCCAGGGATGGCCCTTTGTTTATCCCATGAATCATCTTTTTCTAACTCATGCTCATATCGATCATGCTGGCGGAGTGGCTTACATCGTATCGCAACGGGGTCTGATGGGGCTCAGAGACTTGAAAATCTATATGCTTCCTGAATTGCAAAAGCCCATTCGTAAAATTTTAAACACTTGGCAGGAGTTAGAAGGGTTCGATTATTCCTATGAAATTGTGCCTGTAGAGTCAGGAGATCGAGTTAAAATCGACGAATATCATTACGTTCAACCTTTCCAGACGGTCCATAGGGTCCCTTCGCAAGGGTATGCCTTGTTTCAGCAGAAAAAGAAGCTCAAAGCTGAGTTTCACGGTAAGAACTCCCATCAATTGGCTGATTTACGTCGGCAGGGAGTGGCTCTCGAAGATGTTTGGTATGAACCGCAATTTGGGTATACAGGGGACACGGATATCCGCTTTATGGATCATTGTGATCCTGAGATTTTAAAGACTCAGTCGTTGTTTGTGGATTGCACGTATTGGGATGATAAAAAATCCATTGAGCACGCTATGGAATGGGGGCATATTCATTTGGATCAGCTCATTGAAAGAGCGGGTGAGTTTTTGGGAGAGCGATTAGTTCTCACTCATGCCTCTAGAAGATATAAAAAGAGCGACTTAGAAGAAATTCTAAGCCGCTCAATACCACTACAGTTCCGCTCCCACTTTATCCACTTTCCCTAATCTACCGCTTTAAACTACTCCAACTCCCGCTTCAACATCTGTATTCTGCTGTGGTAGTACTGACTAATTAACTCTAGCCTTCCCTCCAACTCATCGAGCCGGCCAACCAGATCCGGGTCGCGAGCAAACAGCCTTGCAAATTGAAACGCGGTCACCGCCTGAACAAAGGGAGACGGGTCGGCTTTTCCTAGAACTTGCGATAGTTTCGCTTGGAAGTTGGAAAAATCTTGGTGATCCGTCAATATTTCACCCACGTCGAAAGTAAACAATTGCAGGTGATTAAAATGTTTTAGTCCTTCGTTCATTTGGCTTCCTATCTTTGTTCTGAGCGGGGAGGGTTCGGGGGGCCGACCCACCGCCGCTTTCAACACAATCAGAATGCCAAGGAAAAGCCCTGCTGTAGGTGAAATGAAGGAATCTTAAATTTTTTGAATAACTTTGATACGATGCCCGTCGCTTTGTTGCTACTGCTGTATCCATAAGCAAACTATGGGATGAAGTGGACGGAGGAGGGAATGCGCTTAAAGTTGTGATGCGTCAGACCTTATAAATCAGTGCTGAGCTCGTCGATCGAATGATACATTTGGACTTTGTTTTAAACAATACTGACAGCTTTGATTAAGGAGAGAAAATGAACAAAACAATTCTAATGCTGACGGCTTTGCTTGGACTGTCATTCCTGACTGTTTCTTGTAAAGGAGACAAAACTCCAAAAACGGACAAAGAAAAGGTCAGTTATGCCATCGGTCAACAGATCGGCCGAGGAATTAAAATGCAAGAAGTTGATGTGGATTTAGATATGATGAAGCAAAGTATTCAAGATGCTATTGCTGATAAAGAGCCAAAGCTAACTCCGCAAGAGATGCAAGAAGCTATGATGAATATGCAAAAATCCAAAATGGAAAAGCGTCGTAATCAAGCCAAAGAGAATATTGAAAAGGGTAAGAAGTACCTAGAAGACAATAAGAAAAAAGACGGTGTTAAAACCACTGAAAGCGGTCTTCAGTATGTTGTTGTAAAAGAGGGCGAAGGTGCTTCTCCTAAGGCCTCTGATACAGTGAAAGTTCACTATAAAGGCACACTTATTGACGGTAAAGAATTTGACAGCTCTTATAAACGTAATGAGCCGGCTGAATTTCCAGTGGGTGGAGTTATTAAAGGTTGGACGGAAGCTCTTCAAATCATGAAAGTCGGAGCTAAATATAACCTTACTATTCCTAGTGATTTGGCTTACGGAGAAGTGGGTCGTCCTGGAATTCCACCAAATTCAGTTTTAAATTTCGAAGTTGAGCTTCTTGAAATCGTAAATAAAGATGACAAATCTAAATAAGGGTTTGTTAAATTAGATTCTTAAACTTGTGCGCCTCTTGAAAAAGAGGCGTTTTTTAATCTCTTTTCAGAGAATCACTTTTCAGTGATTTTTTTAGATAAAAAAATAGGAGACTTCAGTGAACGCCAGTCAAACTAAGAAATGGATCAGCTCGATAAAGCATGTGCAGAACTCTTGGATCAAAGGTGCTGTTAGAAAGGTGCCAAAGCGCGCCAAGTCGGCTGAGGTGACTCGAGTTTTTGTGATGTTCTCCCAGGAAGAGCGTCGACTGGAAAAGGCTTTGAAAGATCTGCTTTCAGATCGTCAAATACAACGAGCGAGACGGTCGAAGTCGCCCATTGAAAAATTTGAAGGATCCGAAGGGTCTATTTATGTGGTTTTCCCCAAAGCCTTGCACCCGGAAAAATCTCCGTCCAAAGCCAGTCTTGCCATGGGTGCCTATGGTGCTTGTAGAGATGCCTTGGGTACGGCCATGGGTATGGCACAAAATGAATCCTCGGATTCCATACAGGTTCTCTTTGTAGATACTCCTCAGGATTCACTACATGGTGGATTAGTGGGGATAGACATTGCCTCCTATCGATTTCGAAAGGTGATTTCTGGTGATTCTAAAAACAAGAAATTGATCCTTTTAAAGAATAAAGGGGAAGTGACAAAGCGAGAGATTGATGATGCCAGTGCCGTTGCCGTAGGTGTAAACCTGGCCCGTCATTTAGTGAACTTGCCTCCCAATGTTTTAAAGCCGGCCGCCTATGCTCAGAGTATAAAGTCTCTTTTTCAGGGCGTCGCTGGTGTAAAAGTGGATGTTTGGGATAAGCCGCGATTGAAAAAAGAAAATTGCAATTTACTGTTGGCAGTGGGTGAAGCCAGTTCCAGCGGACCTTGCTTGGTACACCTTAGATACCGTCCCAAGGGAAGCTCTTCTAAAAAGCCTGTGGCGTTTGTTGGTAAAGGAATCACTTTTGATTCCGGTGGGTTGGATATCAAGCCCTCTCAAGCCATGCGTTTAATGAAGAAAGATATGGGGGGATCGGCAGCACTGGTTGGATTGGCACATAGCTGTATTCAGTCGGGGCTGAAAACGCCAATGGATTTTTATTTCTGCCTAGCTGAGAACGCGGTGGATGATCATGCTTTTAGACCGAGCGATGTCTATATTTCACGTAGTGGTATCTCTGTAGAGATTGACAATACAGATGCCGAAGGGCGATTGGTCATGGCAGATGGACTTGATGTGGCTGTGTCTGCCAAAGGTAAAGAGGCTCCAAGTGTTGTTATTGATGTATCTACTCTTACAGGCGCTATCAAAGTGGGTTTGGGTGCTGACATAGGTGGCTTGTTTTCGGATAATGATAAGCTAGCCAACCAGTTATTTGATTCTGGACTCTTTCGTTCAGATAGAGTGTGGCGGATGCCTTTATTTGATCCTTATAATTCGTCATTGCGCTCTGATGTGGCCGATACGGTAAACTCAGCCAGTGGATTTGGTGGGGCTATAACAGCGGCTTTATTTTTACGTAAGTTCACTCGTGGAATTCCTTGGGCGCATTTTGATATTTATGCCTGGTCCGATAGCTCTTCTGGAGCATTACTGGAAAAAGGTGGGAGTGGTCAGGCTGTGCAGTGTCTCTACGAATGGTGTCACAAGTTTTCGGGAAAAAGTTAATTTGCGGATATCTTAGGTAGATAAGATTTAAGCTTCGCCACTCGTGTGGTATCCCATTTATAAACGGCAGCGGAGGATTGGTACACGCTGTCTATAAATGTAAAGTAGGGTAGTCCTAAAAATATTGTGGGAATGATAATCGAAACGCCAACAAAACTCACTATTGTACACATAATTGAGAAAGCAATGCTTTTAAACCAGCTAGAAAGTTGTTTTTTAACTTGGTTGCGATAGGTCCACATTAATAGAAGAAACACAAGGCTGGCGCCAAACAGATGGAAACGCTTTTGTTTAAATCGAGTTGCCAATGGGCCGAGTGCTCGAATGACTCGGCCATCACTGAATACGCTTAAAAATTTGAGCAAAGCCACTCGCACCTTTTCTTCGGTTTCAGTGAGAGGTTGGGAATACTTCGACTCTGATAGAGTTTCTTTGAGCTGGCCGGAACTCCCAAGTTGATTTATGTCAATACCCAGCTTTTCTTGAAGCTCAGCCTGCATTTTTCCAGCCGCTTCTGTGGATTGTTTCATCATATTCAGAGAGTTTTTCAGTTCGCCCATATGCTTTTCTTGAATGTCTTTGAGCTTCTCTTGGGCTTCTTGGTTTTGACTGGAATTACGGACTGTTTGGGAAAAGCTAATCCCAGGGATAGATAGAAGCAAAAAACAAAGTAGGATCTTTATAGATGTCCGCAACAATTTTTGCCTCTGGTGATTCACTAAGATTTTCCCTTATAATTAAATAAACCATTTTCAATAATGAGTTGCCGTACTTTTTCTGGAACCAGTGTTTCCCATTCCGTTGTACCCTCTTGCAATGATTTACGGATTTGATCCGAGCTGATGGATGTGTCCACATCGTCACAGCCAGCAATGTCTTCAAAATTTTTATTAGTCATTAAGTGTTGGTATAAATGGCCAAACTCAGGACTGGGATTGAAAGTTTTTGCCGTATAGCAGAGATCATCTGTTTTATAGGGGTATACAAACATTTTTGTCTGCCTGTCGAAGAGTCGACCAAAAGCAAATAGGGTCCCACCTTGTAGGTGATCATAGTATTTTGATTCAAATAACTTTTCTAATGAAGTGGCACCAATGAACATGGTTATCTGTTCTCGTGTACAGCGGCGCAGATATTCTTTCAATTCGTAGTAAAGGGTAAATTGAGAAATCAGAACATTGTATCCTAGGGCGGTAAGTGTATCCACCCGGTCTAAAAAGTCTCTAGCATCAACGAGACCTTCTTCGCTGCTCAAGCTTCGCATGGAAATCTCCATCAGTACCACTCGTTCATTATCTTTCGAAGGGAGCTGTTTGAGTCCATACTCTAAAATTTTCTCATTGGTAATAGTGATTGGGCGAAAGGTTCCCCTTTGAACGACCACTTGTTTTTTAAACAAAACCTCTGCCGCTTGCACAATATCGCCACTTTTATCAAACAAAACAGCAGGGGAGAGATCCTGTCGAATCAATTCCAGGTTCACTAATCGGTTATCAATATGTTCCAAGTCAGGACCTGAGAAGCGTAACAGGTCCACTTCTATGCGTTCTGACTTAAGTTCATCAAGAAGTCCGCATACAAACTCTTTGATATTGTCACGTTTGTAAAAACAGCCATGAATGAGGTTAACGCCCAGGGTACCTAGTGCCTGCTGTTGAGCCAGGCGAAAGGCGTCTTTCATGTTAACGTGTAGAATAACATCGTTGAAAGGGCCGCCAGGGACAGTTTGAAATCGCAACCCTAACCAGCCATGGCAGCGGGCCTTGTTGGACTGCTTGCTGGTGGCTACAGTATCTGCGAAAGCAAAAAAACAGGTATCTTTCCCGCGCTTTTTATTCAATCGATCTTGAACCAATGAAAATTCATGTTCTAACATGCGATTGAGTCGTGATTCACAAACATAACGTCCGTTTTTCTCACGGCCATAAATTTCGTCACTGAAAGTCATATCGTAGGCGGACATGGTTTTAGCCACCGTATTGGAAGCTCTCCCGGCAAGAAAAAAGTTTCGTGCAACTTCTTGCCCAGCGCCGATCTCTGCGAAGGTTCCGTAAATGTTCGGATCCATGTTTATATCTAATGCTTTATCGATGGTGTTTTTTGATTCTGAACCCATAGTACAATTATAAGTGGTTAGGAGGGGGAGCTCAAAGTGCCCACCCTGGTGTTATTAAAGCTCAACTTTAGTGGCTGCAGGATTTACCGACTGGATGGCCGTCGAGGGCTCAACTTTCAGCATCCCTCAACTTTCGTCTAAGGATTTTACCCACATTACTCTTTGGTAATTCTTCGCGAAACTCTACATGTCTAGGCACTTTGTATCCGGCTAGATTTTTCTTTGAATGAGCAATCACTTCGTCAGCAGTTAGACTTCCATCTTTTGGAACAATGCAAACTTTGACCACTTCACCGGACTTACTGTCCTTTACTCCAATGGCTGCCACCTCAAGAACTTTATCCATTCCAGAAATTACATCTTCAATTTCATTGGGATAGACATTAAAGCCAGATACTAAAATCATATCTTTTTTTCGGTCTACAATTTTAAAGAATCCATCCGGCTGCTGAATGGCGATATCGCCCGAATGAAACCAGCCTCCTTCGTCAATGACCTTCTCTGTTTCTTCTGGACGTTGCCAGTAACCCTTCATGACTTGTGGGCCTTTGATGCAGATTTCTCCCTCTTCATTGTAGCCCAAGTCCTGCCCTTGTTCTCCGACGATTTTCATGAGCGTGGAGGGAACGGGAATACCAATAGTTCCGTATTGCCCCTTTTCATCCAGTGGATTGACTGCGGCGACAGGAGAGGTTTCTGTGAGTCCGTAACCTTCAGAAATTCGGCAGCCAGTGAGTTTTTCCCAGCGCTGACCGACACTGGTCTGTAATGCCATTCCACCAGCCACAGTCACTTTAAGACGGGACCAATCCACATCGGTGAAACCATCATGATTCATCAAAGCGTTGAACAGAGTATTGAGGCCACCAAATATAGTGACAGGGCGCTTTTTCAATTCTTTTATAAAACCAGGTATGTCTCTTGGATTAGTGATCAAGATGTTTTCTGCTCCATAGTACATCATAGCCATGCAGTTCACAGTTAAGGAAAAGATATGATAGAGCGGAAGCGGAGTGCAAATGACTTCCTCACGCTCTTTCAGGTTGGGCCCCATCCAGGACACAATTTGCATCATATTGTGAAGTACATTGTCTTGAGTCAGCATTGCGCCTTTAGATACACCCGTGGTTCCACCTGTGTATTGTAAAAAGGCTATGTCTGTTTTTTTAATTTCCACATTTTGAAAAGTCTGCTTAGCACCCATGGCGAGTGCATCGTTAAATTTATAATGCCCTTTTAATTTGTAAGGAGGTACCATTTTCTTAACATGCTTTACCACCTTGTTAACCAATAGTGATTTTGGAAATCCTAAACTATCTCCCAACTCGGTAACGACCACTGTTTCGATGTCTGTTTTATCTAAGATAGGTTCCAAGTTATGTGCAAAGTTGGCCACGATAACTATAGCTTTAGCTCCAGAATCTTTAAACTGGTGCTCCATCTCCCTTTGTGTATAGAGTGGGTTAGTATTGACAACGACATACCCGGCCCGTAGAGCCCCGAACAAAGCGATGGGGAATTGCAAAATGTTTGGCATTTGGATAGCAATTCGATCGCCTTTTTCCAAAGAAGTGTGGTTTTGTAAAAACGAAGCAAAGTTCCGACTCAATTCATCGATCTGATTGAAGGTAAGAGTCGCACCCATGCAGGTGTAGGCGGGGCTATCCTTAAATTTAGAAACGGACTTTTCAAAAACGTCTCTTAAATTCTCGAATTGATCGGTGTTTATTGATTGGGGTACACCTTCCGGATAGCTCTTCAGCCATGCTTTTTCCATGGGTTATTCCTTGTTAATAGTTAGCCCTTAGTTTGCGAAAAATTTGGAAAAGATACAACTTTTTCGGGGGCTTATGGGAAATTCTAGAGGGATTTCTAGAACGGCAGAATGAATTCTCTTCAATGGCGAGTGGAGCACTCGCCATTATGCATAAAAAATAAGCTACTATAGGTTTTAAGCTTTAGCTTGGTTCGCAACGGCTTGGGCTTTTTTCTTCGCTTCCTCTGGATCACCGAGGTAATAGTTTTTGATCGGTTTGAGATTCTCATCGAGCTCATAAACAAGCGGAACCCCAGTGGGAATATTCAATTGGGAAATTTCATCCTCAGGAATGTTATCTAAGAACATAACCAGGGCTCGTAGGGAGTTTCCATGGGCGGCTACAATGATTTGCTTTCCCGCTTTAATGGCCGGGGCAATTTCACTGTCCCAATAGGGAAGTACTCTTTCACGACAGTTCTTCAGAGCTTCAGATGCGGGAAGTTCTCCATCGGCTCCATCATAACGGCGATCTTTTGAGGGGTGCATTTCGTGATCGGGCTCCAAAGCTGGAGGAGGTGTGTCGTAAGATCGTCTCCAGGTAAAAACTTGATCTTCGCCATACTTTTCTGTGGTGTCGGCTTTGTTTAAACCCTGCAAAGCTCCGTAGTGACGCTCATTCAAACGCCAGCTGCGACGAACTGGAATCCACATTTGGTCTAATTCTTCTAATGAAATCCATAGGGTTTTGATGGCTCGTTTTAAAACTGAAGTGAAGGCTAAATCAAATTGAAAGCCAGACTGTTTAAGTAGCTCCCCGGCGGATTGAGCTTCTTTGAGCCCTTGCTCAGAAAGGCCCACGTCTACCCATCCAGTAAAAAGGTTCTTTTTATTCCACTCGCTTTCACCATGACGTAATAAAACCAATTTATACATTGAATCTCCTTTTACTTTTTTATGGGGCTACTGCTCAGATTTGCCGGTAAAATTACCATAGTGGCTGACAGCTGCAAAGCTCAATTGAGCCAGATACTTTCACGAGGGGGGTGAGGGGCCGAACTCACCCTAAAACCCATATATTTGATCAGTTGCATTTTTAACCAGTTGAATTTTCTTAAAGTCTTGGTAAGTTTCATCTTTAGATAGTTTCTCAATAGAGGAGATCGTTAATGAAAAACCTAGTACTCGTAGCCGGCTTGATGCTTTTGGCAGTTAGTTTTCGCTTTTTTCCCCATCCTATGAATTTCACACCGGTTTTGGCAATGGCACTGATGGCGGGACGTTGGACAAAAACTCCATTGGGATTGAGTTTGCCTGTTTTTGCGATGTTTCTTTCCGACGTGTTGATTGGCTTTAGTTCTATTTCCTTAGTGGTCTACGCTTCTATTGGTCTGATTTATTTAATGGGTGCTTGGATGAACTCAGGATCTTATAAGACCATTGGTATTCAGGCTTTTCTGTCTTCTGTGCTCTTTTTCTTTGTTACCAATGCGGGAGTTTGGATGATGACAACGGCTTACGAGCCCGGTTGGAAGGGATTGATGGCCAGTTATGTAGCTGGAATTCCCTTTTTCCATAACACCTTGTTAGGTACCTTGGTGTTTTCTTTGGGTCTTGAGTGGGTTTACAGAAAATCTGTGGCCAAGCTCAACCTGAATCCTTCTTTTAAGGCGTATTAATCACTTTTAAGCTCCAGTGAAGTAGGAGTTTTTAGAGCCAGAGTAGTCCAAATGTGACGAGCTTGTGTTGCTAGCCATTATAAGCTCAGGCACAATAGTGTTATGGACATGGAAGCCCAGAAAAAAATCTCAAATTACAATAGCTACATTCAATCGGCCGTGTTCTTTTCCGGTGGGGGTGCTCGAGGAGCCTACCAGGTGGGAGTTCTACAGGGTGTTTTTAAAGTGCTTTCCGAAAAGAATCACCTTTTTAGCTTGTACTCGGGCTATTCAGCTGGGGCTATCAATGCCGCTTATTTGGCTCAGCATGCTAGGTCCCAGAGGAACGCCGTCGATCGCCTATCAAAATTTTGGCTGGATTTGCATTTTGCCGATATCTATAAGTCGGACCCGGTCTCTTTGACGAAGAACTCCCTTCGATGGGCGAGTGATCTTTCCTTTGGTTTTTTACGGGGAAACAAATTGGCAGCATCTCTGTTGGACTCTGAACCCTTGTTGCATCTTTTAAATTCCAGGCTGAACCCTGGGTGGATCGACAAGCAAGTGCGGTTAGGCTACCTAAGGGGTCTTTCTTGTCATAGCTACAACTACAATTTGGATAAATCCATCGTCTTCTATCAAGGACATTATGATATGAAGGACTGGAGTCACGAGAAACGGGAAAGCCGCCGAGTGCAAATCACTCCCAAGCATATCTATGCCAGTTGTTCGATACCCTTGGTGTTTCCAGCAGTCACAATGAATGATCATGTTTATGCCGACGGGGCCGTGAGAAATATGTCTCCTTTGAGTGCATCCATTCATTCGGGAGCCAAGCAAATCTTGGTGATAGGTGTGGAAAAGCGGGGAGAACCCAATCCCAACTTTGAGCCTTCAGTGGGGGCGATCATATCCACCATGTTGAAAGCGCTGTTTTTTGATGCCTTAGACGCAGATCTTACGCGTTTGGAGTATATGAATCGGCTTATCGCGGAAAAGTCCTCCTTTGTTAAAGGTTCTTTTCAAAAAGTGGACACTCTTTTAATTAAGCCTTCCAAAGAAATTCGTGAAATTGCAAAAACACATTTTGAAGAATTCCCGACAGCGATCCGATTTTTATTGGAGGGCTTAGGATCTGAGGATGATGTGGCTGAGTTAGCCAGTTACTTATTGTTTCATCCGTCTTATATCGAGAAGCTCATTGAGTTGGGTCGGGATGATGCCCTAGATAGAGCCGAGGACATCCAAAAGTTTTTTGAATCCTTGTAGTTGTCTTGCAAGAGAGTTGAGTTAAATCAACAGGCTTGCAATACATGCGGTCATAAAGGCCGCGAGACTTCCACCCACCATGGCGCGAAAACCAAATTGTGCTAGTTCTGATTTTCTATGCGGGGCAATTTCACCTATGCCACCAATCTGGATGGCAATACTGCTAAAGTTAGCAAAGCCACAGAGGGCATAACTCAGGATAACGGAAGTGCGAGTGCTGAGCTGTTCGGAAACATTGACCAATTCAGCGTAGGCCACAAATTCATTAAGAGTTATTTTTTGCCCCAACAGAGCGCCGGCAACAGCGGCTTCGCTCCAGGGAATCCCCATTAAAAAAGCCAGGGGAGCAAATATCCAACCCAAAACCAATTCAATGCTTAAGTTCACCGGTTGGTCGCCTTGTAGAAGTGTGGGTACAAAACTTTGTCCCCATTCGGTGAAGCCGACAAGGTCGCCGATCCAGCCGAGTAGCCCATTGGCTGCAGCAATCAATGCGATAAACGCCAACAGCATAGCGGCCACATTCAGTGCCATTTTTAATCCATCGGCGGCACCTTTGGCTGCGGCTTCAATCACGTTGATACTTTTCTCATCGCCTACATTTGCTGGGAGAGTTCCAAGTGTTTCGGGCTTTTTGTTTTCTGGGATCAGAATTTTCGCGAAAATAAATGCAGCAGGAGCACTCATCACGCTGGCGGTGAGGAGGTGGCCGGCGATATTGGGAATTTTATCACCAAGCATTCCAACATAGCCGGCAAGAACGCCTCCGGCGATGGTGGCCATTCCACCGGTCATTAAGGCCATTAATTCTGATGGCGTCATTTTATTTACATAGGGTTTCACAACGAGTGGCGCTTCCGTTTGGCCCACAAAAACATTGGCTGCCATGGAAAGACTTTCGGCTCCACTGGTTCCCATAAAACGAAACATGATCCAGGCCATACCGCGAACAAGGTATTGCATAATTCCCATGTGGTAGAGAACGCTCATGAGAGATGAGAAAAATATAATGGGTGGCAAGGCATGCAGTACGAAGACAAAGCCCTTTTCTGACTTATCGATGTAGGAACCTACAAGAAAGCCGGTGCCCCGATCGGTGAAGGAAATGATGGCCATGAAAAAATCATTGGCGGCCGCAAACAAAAATCCTAATACACCGGGGACGCCTAGAGCGGGAATACCGAGAACCAATAGCCCTAGAACGAGCTGAATCAGGAATCCATTGCGAACCAGTTTAAAATCGATGGCTTTCCGGTCGGTAGATAATCCATAGGCGATTCCGACAAATGCAGCCATACCTAAAAGTGAGAATAACTGACTCATACTTAGACCCCTTAAGTTAGAGGGTTTTTATAGTGGATTTTCCCGACGAGGGCCAGAAAAGCGATGCCTCGCCCGTTTGGGATGCGCCGCGGCTCCAAAAGGTGCCTGGCACCTTTTAGCGGGAGGATGGAGAGGTGAAGAACTCGGAGAAGATGCTGCGATAGTAGCGCTTCAGGAAGTTCGGATCATAGTTAGGGTAAACTCTTATAAGTACTGGGTTTTGTCGAGTCCCAATAGCTACAGTGACAACATCAAGATGTTCCGCATAGACGTCAACAAGGTATAGGTAGGGATTGTCGGGGTGAGGTTTCGGGTTAATTCGATCGAATACCTTTTTGGGTAAACGATCTAACTCGCTACTTTTTACTGAAATTCTGCGAATTTGAGATTTAGCTGCAGTTAATATCTCAGCCATTTTTTGTATTTCTCGAACGAGTTGGACTGCCGAGGAAGGTTTAAATTGATCAGTAAAATCGACGATCACTCGGTGGGTCTGCTCTATGACCTCCGACTTTTTTAAAATGATTTCCGCACCAATCTCTCCGATGCCTTCCACGCGAGATTGGTTGGCAGAGCTTTGAACATCAAACAATTTACCCTCACCGTTGGGATATTCCACATAGTAGTCGGGGCTCCGGCCGGGTGCGAGATTTTCACTAGCAACTAAGTCATCGACAGATTTGTTTTTGTTTTGGCCTCGACGAAAACTGGAGGTTCGGGATTCTAAATTGGTATGGATATCGATGTCGTAGTTTCTTAGTATACCTTCGAACAATTGGTTTTGAGCTTCCACAGTAATAATGTTGGCTTCACTAGCTCGGGGATCCCATTCTTCGCGAGCGTACATCTCTCGCACTTTTTTATCAGTGAGTGGCAGTTCATCTGTTCTGCGTAACATGGAGATGGCCGTATGGGGGTCACAATGGTTTTTTATACAGTCACTGAGCGCAATCCTAAAAACCTCTCGCCGGTTGGAATCCATCCATCGGCCATTAGAGAGGTAGTCATGAACATGAGTCACTAGGGATTTTACACAGCCTTGATTAGGAGGAAGGCAGTTTTTTGCCACTTGCTCGGCAATTTCAATATCTCGAACCACCACATCGTTTTTCATAAGGAGGCGCAGTGTTCCCAAAGTGTCTTCATCGCAGGCTTCTGTTTCAATACATTGATCCACCGTTCGGTTGATCAAGTTAATGGTTTTTTTATGTTTATGGGCAAAGCCGGGTTCTAGTGATTCATAGTAATCGAACTGTGCGTAGCGCTCTTCGAATTTTTGCTGTGCCTCCGAAACAGTTTTTTTGGGAGGAGCTGGTGGCTCTTCCACTTTTTTAGCCATCTGCCGTTCGTAGGCTTCGGCCACTTTTTGACGACTGTTCGGTTTTTTCTTTGAGGAACCCCTTGTGCCTTTTGATGTTGGCTTGGGTGGTTTTCCTGTTAAACCCACTTCCATTAAAAATTGGGCTTCTTCCGGTTTTACAGCAGGGCCGAGCTCGGCAATGCGATCAGGTCGAACCGTGCTTTGCTGTTTCAATTTTCGTTTTGACTGGAGCATGATTTTATATTTCTTTTGGATCTCGGCGGGTGTGTATTGTCCTACTCCAGAGCGCCCCGAGTTATGGGCCAGCATCACCCTTTCTAAGGTTCCCGGTGACGAACGCCATTCAGGGAAATAACTTAAAATGACCTCTCTTCGTTCAGCATCATTAAGTTTTGAATATCTCTTCTGAAGTACTTTTATGGCGGCATCTTCATTGGCCGTTCGGATGTTTTCTTTGTGCAGAGCTTTGCGTACACGACTCTGTACTCTTTTTGTCTGACTTCTTCGGGCTGCCTGTCGAGCAGCAGCAGTATCATCGGCGGCGCGGACAAAAACACGATGGCGCTGAATCAATGAAGCCAGATCATTGGGGCTCTGCAGTCTAGAACCACCGCTTTGGGATAAGTCTTGGCTGAGGCGAGTAAAAATGTCGTTGGATCGGGCTTGTTCCCTCTCAATAGCTCGTTGAAGAGTTTGTCTAAAGCGAGGCGATCGTTTGGCTCCGCTACTGAGAGATTGCTTGGCGGCATTGACAATGTTCTGGCTGTCTGTGAATTCCTGAACTAGACGATCTCTTGAGTTAAGTAGCCTATAGTCTATGTACTGTTGATCTCTCAGTACTTGTTCGGCAAAACGAGTTTCTTGATAACTTCGGGTTCCGCCGGATCGTGTGACATAGGGAATGCCTGTTGAGTCAGGTTTTGGTTTCGCGGGGCCCGTATGGCTAAACATAGTGGCTCTTCGACCATAGCGTGCATTGAAATTATCGGGGAGGCGCTCAACGTCTTGGATTAATCGATTGGCATCTACAAATCTTCGTCGGCTTAAATCATAGTAGCGGACGGTGATGATTCCCTGAGACTCATCCAAGCCCACGACTTTTCCATAGGCGCCCTGGCTAGAATTTAAATTAACGTAAGCGAAGTCTTCGCCCACTTCGTAGTCTCGATGAATCTGATTCATATTGACTTGGGTCTCGTGAGTTTTAGCGGGAACGCCTGCGCGACGAGTAATGGTGTATTTTACTTTCACATTGCCTTGGGCATCGGGTTTGCTCAGGATGCGAATGGGAACTTCCCCCGCGCCCGTGGGGCTGGGCATATGATATCTTACGGATTTAATTTCTATAATTCTGCCGTTATATACAAATTGTACATTGGGTCTAGGGAGCTCAAGTGGTCGAAACGGTAATAAGTTCTCCTCACTCACTGGACGACGTAAACTGTTAACGGGGAGGGAGTGTTGTCGGCCGGATACACTGACTATGGCCTGTCCCGTCTCTTCATCGATGCTAACGACTCGACCGTTTGTGGATCGGCCTCTGACTGAGACGACAATATTGTCATTTTCAGTCAGAGCTAAGCGAAGTTGGTGGGCTGCCACATCTTCTGTTTCTATATGGCCAGTGACTTCATTGCGATAGCGCACTCGAACGGAATCTGGAGCACTCCCGCGTCCGGCCACCAAAACTCGAGACTGAGACCCATCGGCTCGAACTACATTTACAAACGTGTTTCTTATGAGTGTGCGATCTCCAGAGAGCAATAGGGTGTCGCCAAGAACTTCATCAGGCATCCGGCCGGGAGTTAAGCCGGGCCTGCCGGCTAAGCCTAAATCTATAAATGACCGGGCATATTCTCTCGGGATAGCGGCATCATCCATCACAGAAAGTCGGGCTCGAATTTGGCCGTCGGTATACAATCCACTTCCTGGGCCAGGCAGTTCATGGGCTCTAAGAACCGCTTGGACTTGATCCTCAGTGAGGTCTGGAGCGAGATCTCTTATCATTGCGGCTCTTAAATCTGTGTTCTCTAAACTCGTAACAAAATACCGAGCTTGCTCTAGATCATAGAATCCGTTGCGTTGTATAAAACCATTGGTATAGATCAGGGAACGTTGTTTTTCAGATAGGTCACGGGTGACGGTGAGGTTTCGTGTGGGGCGAACGTAGCCGGCTTCATCAATTGTGATATCCTCAATGACGTCATAGCCGGAAAGTTGACCGTTTCTATTTTTTCCGGCTCGTGCCACCTTTAGAGATTGGTTACGAACGTTGTAGTCGACAACAGTTGCTTGGTAGGTTTTGCCACTGGACTTAGATTTAAATTGAACTTGGTCACCCGTGCGAATTCTTGGACGTAGGCTGGTGGTATTTACAGTCACCAACTGGGGCCGATTGGTGTAGGGTCTTGGGCCGGTATTGAGAACTTCCACCTGAACGTGGGGCTTTCGACTGTTCACATTACTAGAGCCATGTACTATGGCTTGCCTCGGAGTGTTGTCTCCTCGAGACATAACAGTCACTCTTTGTCCTGCACGATAGACTCTGCCATTAGCAATGAATTCCCCTCGTTCTAAGGGGTAGGGCCGGCCGCCTAAACCCGAATCGTCGGCATAGCCACTGGCTTTTATTTCAGGTGTAGTACGGGTCCGTGTTACTGGGACGCTGAGTGTTTGGGTACGTCCACCGGGAACAGATCTTTCAACGAGAACGGTGTTGTTTATTCGTCCCGTTCCCACCACGCGACCTTGAAAAGTATTGCTTCCCGAGACAAATTGAACATTTTCATTTCTCGAAAATTGCCGGTCACCAACAACAATCTGCATGGGATCATTGGAAGCAATTCGCCCTGGGCGAAGAGAATCTCCGTTGGTCAGGCCTAATCGAATCACCCGACGAATTTGCTCATCGTCCATGTCCAATTCTTTGAGCTTTCGATAGGCGATGTCTACATCTCTAGAGGGATTTCCTGTGGTCTTCTGTCGCAGTTCGATGATGGCTTTGGCTTGTTCGGGAGTGGCATTGGGTACAAATTCCTCTATCAACTCATCGACCTCGGAGTCCGTGAGTCGTGCGGCTTGGTTGGCAACATCATCAAGATTTTCAGCGGCCAAGCGACCTGACATAGTGATCACAGCATCTTGGGTGATTTCCTCTTCCGTGCGCAGGTCCGGTTTTGGTGGGGGGTTGGCTTCTAAGTCTTGGGCTTGTTGCTGTGTGCGATGGGCCTGTCTACGAGAAAGAGCAATGGAGCCTGCCGGGAGACCCACAGCGGCCACTCCCATGACCGCACCCAAGAGACAACTTGTGAGATTGTCATGGGTTCGGATGTCCTCTAACGGTGCTGTATTGGGGCATTGTATTTGGCCTTTGGGAATTTTTGTGAGAGCCCCCCCACTTATTCCGTAGCGATCATTACATGATTCTATGACCATAGGAATGTCGATAAAGGCTGCAGTTCCAACTTCAGCGGCGACGGAAGCTCGATTCACGCCGGTGAGAAAAGAGGCTCCCTTGCGAGCTGCGTTGGCAGCATCGTAGCTTGTTGCAAATTTTTGAATGACTCTTGAGGATCGAGCCACTGCCGCAACTAACCCCGCAGCCCCCATGGGAGTTAGACTCAAAGCCACAGTAGCTGCACCCATGTATACGGTTTCGGCCAGTTCATCATCGGTCTTATTTAAATCCTTCATACACTGATTGGCTCGAAGATAGTTATTAGCGGTCAGAACTTCATAGGCGGGGCGTTCTTGCTCTTGTGAAAGCAAAGCTCGATCTTCTGCCGACAGTTCAGAAAAGACATCCACCATTTCCGTATTCACATCATGAAGACTGGAGGCATTGGTTGAAGTCTCCGCAAAGTCATCGGTGTCACATCTTTGATTCGGCTTAAATATACAACCCAATGCGGATTGGGTTTCATTGGCAGTCTCCAAAAGTTCTTTACGGTTGGCTGCAAGTTGGGATTTAATGGCCTTTTCTATCAAGGATTTTTTTTGGTTCTCAGATTTCGCTTCGTCGTATTTTTCCATATGGTCTTGGAAGCTTTCACCATCAATCCAGGGAACCAGTTGTTTAGCTGTAGCGATCTGTTGCCTGAGGAGCTTTACTTCTTCCCTTCGAGGATCCCCCTTTGGATACTCTTTGGTGGTCCATAAAAATCCATCATTTAGTTTATCCAGACGCTTTTGCAGGGGTTTTAAAGTCTCAATCGCAGTCATGGAATTTTTAATCATGCCGTCTATTTTTAATTCGGCGGCTTGTTGAGAAAAGCCTTTACATTTTTTCCGGTAACTCTCACATCGCTCTTTGTTGCTTTCTAGTCCGGTATCGCATTGTCCAACAGAGTGAAGTATTTTGTTGGGAGAGAGGAGGGCATCGATGCTGGCAATGGCATCAATGCTGTTGTCGAACTGATTTCTTAAACGAGCTCCTGAATGGTAGTACTCAGCTACAATGGCTTTTTTGAACTCTTCGTCTTTGGATTCAAAACATCTGGGATAGGCTTCGATCAAAGATTTTTCTAATCCCAAATCCGGATCTTGGCTGAAGTACCCATCCAATTCTTCAGGGCTGGCCAGAATGCCATCGGGATTGTGAACCGCATTGCAGGTTTGCCAAATGTCCTCTTCACCGAAAATTCCTAACCACTGACTGGCGTAGCTGACATCCTTAGATTCCACAGCAGCTTCCATTAAACTTTCTGGACAGGGGGCAGAACTGGTAGGGTTATCTAAATCGCAAATCTGTGAATGGGGTCGATTTGTTAAAAGGGGTTGAGCTAATCTCAGATAATGCTCAATAGCGGATTCATTGGCATTTGCCAAAATAGGTGCAGAAACTAAGATGAAAAAACTGAGCACGAGCCGCATATGACCTTATCGGTGTTTCAAACTAGTAATCTTCAATGTTTCTATGCGTTTACATTGAAATCTGGACCCTAATTTTGATTTACGAGCGCTAAATTCTCGCAACTTTTTGAATAGTTTTGTTAGAGAACAATAAGTAGGCCTAGATCTAGGTTGAGTGTTGTACAGATTGTCCCGATAGGGGACCTATGGGTTCTAATTTCGAAAAAATTATTGCAATGATTTTAGCGGGCTTTATTATGCTCGCCTTTCAAAATTGTGATGGGTTTCAGCAAGACGGAACCAATGGTTCTGCGGCGGCCATTCAAGATTCAGAATTGGGTGATGATGAATTCGAAGATATAGATCCGGAGACGCCGCTTCTTCCTACTTTGAGCGGAATTGATTTCTCTGGGCCCACATCTTCCACAGTGGGGGAATGTTCGCAAGCGTTTACAGTGCATGTGGTGGATCGTTTTGATAATCCAGTGACTGTCACCCGTAATTTAACGCTTTTGCCAGATGGTTTTCCTTCTGGAATTCGCTATTCCGATGCGGATTGTATGAATGAGGATAGTGGAGGTTTCACGATTCCCGCGGATTCGGATACCTATACTTTTTATTTAATGAACGATATTGCTGAGACTTTGCTTCTCGAGTTGAGTCTACCTCAATTCGCCTCTCCAGCAGTTCTTGTCCACACATCCAATTAGATCACTTATGAGACGTCGAAAGTTTGTACAGGACTGTCGGATTTCTAACAAGTGTCACTTCAAATCAAATCTAGAAAATCAAATCTAACAGATTTTTTTTCAGTTGGTACGCCGGTTGCTCTTTAGTGTTGTGGGCATTCGGGCCGATAGATGTTTTAAGGAGCCAGACAATGTTAGGTGAACGTTTCGCAAATTTTATTATAGCCACAGGGTTTGTAGCTGCGAGCGTTTCTCTGTTTATGTTGTTTGGGCCTTCCGATTCTTTAAAGAATTACATCTCTCCCTCGATAGAAAACCTGCCTAAAACAAGCGCTGCAAAAATTCAAGAGCCGCGCCAACCTGTATCTTTGGATGCAGATATTGAAGTGATTGAATAATAGTTTGTTTCAAATTGAAACAGCTTTTGATATCCCGAGGGGGGATCTCAAAAAAATATAGATTAGACTAAAGTGGAGCCTAGAGGGTTCCGATATGAGACATGTAGTTAACGGATCATTATATTAGAGGGGGATCCATGAAACTGTTCACTCAAATTGTAACAGTACTTATCTTTTCACTGTTTGGAGCGGTGTCTTTTGCCAATGAAAGTCAATTGGCCGATGTCGACAAGCTGGGGAAGGGGGCTGCATCCAATATTGCCAAAGCTAACGTGAGTAAACTCAATGAGGCCGATGAAGCGGCATTCATAAAGTTTGAAAAAGAGTACCAATCCATGATTGAGCAGTATAGATCTATTTTCTCCACGTATATGAAGAAAGATGCTCGCAACAGAAATCATACTCTCTATAGATCTTATGCTTTTGCTGATAGATTCTATTATAAAGGAAACATTTTTTCGGGTCCTGGTTACAATAGTTGTAGTAAAATAGTAGTGGCTCAAGAAGTAGCAGCATTGAATGCTCTCATGGAAAATTTTAATGAGCAAAACGCGACCTGTAAGCAAAACTATCAGGGTGAAGGCTTAGTAAATTGCGGTAAAGGAGTGCGTGCACAAGTGCAAAACGAACTGTCTACGCTTTCAAAGAAGCGGGCTCATTGTGCTGAGTTAAGAGATGATTGTGAATCAAGACATGTTGCCTCGTCAGGTGAAACAAAAAATGGTCTAGAATCATATGTTGGAGCTGAGACAGATATAACTGAAGCGCTTGAACTGGCTAATAAAGACTATACTACCTATCAAAACCAGTATAACTCAAACTGTCTTGGGGAAGATCCTCCTGCTGAATGTCCTGAGATAAAATCTAAAGCCTTACAGGCTCAAATTGAAGTTGAAAAACTTTACCAGAAACAAGCTCACCTTAAGAATATTCAACTTTATGAAGATGAAGGTTTAAAGATGTGTAATGCGCTTACTCAGAACATTGCTGAGTTGGATGGTGCTATTTATCAACGTCAAACTCAGGATGCAAATTTACAAAACTTTATTTCAAGTTTGGAATCTAAAGATGGTGGTGGAGTATCATCTAATACGGACGTTGTGGGAGCTGATAGCCCCGGAGTGACGACAAGTCCAAGTGGTGACGGCGATACTTCCAATTGGGTGACCTGGGGAGTGGGTGCCGGAATTGTTGGTGGACTTGCACTTTGGATGAAAAAGAATCGTGATGACGACAAAGATAAGGAAAGAGCTCAAGCAAAATTGATCGAAGATCAACAGGCAGCTATGGATGCCGCGGCTGCCAGTGTGGAAGAAGCGGAGGCTTGTGCTCAGCCAGGTTCAGAGAACTTTCCCGGTTGTGAGGGCTACTTGGTGACAAATTGTCAGGTCTATTATGGCGAACAATACGCTCCTTTTTCGCTTGTTGATGAGCCAAGTTCTAGCGCCACGGAAGTGGAGCGTGTTGAATACGAAGCACAATCTAGAATTTCCAGTTCATTACAAACAGTTTGTGGAAGTTTTAGCACCACTTATTGTGGAACGGAAGATGAACCCTCTTCCAATGCGGGCGGAGATTTTTGTCAAGCCATGTCCGAAAGAGCTTACTGTTTAACATCAGGTAATACAGAGTCTCCCACTTGTGTGGTTTTGGCCAATCAGTCCAATCCCATTTGTATTTCCAATCCATCCACATGTGAAGCGGATTACAGTGAGGCTTACTTGGCGTCAGTTTGTAGCACTTATACGGAAGATCCCATCTGTGTTGAGTATACTGAGCAGCAAATTGCAGCTGGAAATAATCCAGATACAGAAGCTGATGTAGATACGGGAACAACAGACGATACAACCACTGCCGATGCGACGACAACGAATCCTTACTATGGACAATCTAACGGTATGAGTGGGTATGGGCAGTCAGAAAGCTCTTCGACCAGTGAGGTAATTGTAGTTTCTAGTATGTCAGCTAATGGCGGAGAGGTGGCTGCGGACATTGCTCCCGCTAACTCCACAAGTAATTTAAGTGCAAATTCGCAAGCTCACTTGGTGTTTGCCTGCGAATTGGGTCAGGTCTATGCCTGTGCTCAAATAGGAAGATAATTGCAATTTAACTTTGCTTCTTGAAACTAAAAGGCTTCCTGATGGAAGCCTTTTTCTATTGAATCGCCCTTCGAACAAGTTATCTAACAATGGACTCTTCGATTCTAGAAAGTTTATGCCCCTCAATGAGCTTTTTTACGATATTGAGTTTAAATCTAAAGGGAGCACAGTCGGGAGTGTTATACAGGTTCGTTATCATACTTTGACTGAGTGAACGACGGAGCTCACCTTGTTGTGTGACTATTGGTTGTTGAGAGTTTAGGGTTTGAATCATAAAAGCCAATTCTAAATCCAATTCATTTTGCCTTAGGGCATTTTTTTCTGATGCGGTATTTGGGTTGCAAAGTTGACTGGCGTGTCTAAACCGAATGGTTGGAATTTTAACCGGAGTGTTTTGAATGTCCGGATCTAGCGAATCAAAGTGATCGACACGCCCATTGGGTGCCACGATAAAAGCCTTTTGCATTAATTTAGCAGTAGGAGCTTCACGACCTACAAATCGACCCCGTCGAGTGCCATCCGTTAAACTGCTGAGTGTACTACATCCTAAGTTGGCAGTAGCTATCAGCAGTACCAAACCAGTAGTTAGTCGTTGAACAAGTACCCACATTTCAAAACTCCTCATAGTTTCCATATTCGTAAACCTCGTTTCCCTAATGGATTTTACGAATCTCCACGTTTTATATATGAGCAATTGGGGTGCCATAAGCAAGGGTACTTGTAGTAATCAATAGGCATCAAAAATGATGCTCAGATGTAATTAAAGTAGTAATGACAGGTGAATAGCTGTTTTGTAAGTCCTATAAGGTGACAAAATTTTGATCGGAAATTGAATTAATTTCTATGACAAATAGAGAGTTATAAGTAGGGGAGAAGATGCTCAATCTTTGTGACATCTTCACCTCGACAAGAATCATCGGCACAAGTATTTGAAACAAAACACCCGTCCTGATAGCTGAGGTCGCGTTCGCCTCGAACCAGGATACCCTCTACTATGCCCGATTCAGAGTCTACGACGGCACTACCTGAATTGCCACCATAGGTGTCTAAATTGGCAACAAAGAAATCCGCATCAATAGATCTCACTTGCGCACCATCGGCAAACTTGGTGGGTAAACCCATCGGGTGGCCAATAACGGTCAGGTTTTGACCAAGGGTAATTTCCCCAGTTGATCTTAAATCAAGAGGGGATCGATCAATAACAGGTCTGTTTAATTTGACAATGGCGAAGTCAGCGCCATTAGGTACAACTTCACTATGGATGAGTTCTTCACAACTATAGACATTGTCTTTTTCGGCTCTTGAAACCTGGGCCGGAAATTGATGGTAAGCAAAATCAAATACAAATTGAGTGCGACCACATTGGGTGGTGGTGCGAATACAGTGACCGGCAGTGACTATTAGGTCTTCGGCAATAAGAAATCCACTGCAATAAGCCGCAGACTCCTGTTCAAAAAATCTTTCCGTGGGGCAGAGGCGACGACTTTCACCATAATGATCAGTATAGATTTGGAAATGATCACCATTGTCTAAAAATTTGTTGTTATCAATCAGGGCCACTGTGGCTTGTGCCCATCTTAGGTGTTCTGAGTTTTCTAACTCATAAAGGTCTTTTCGATGGTCCTCACCGTAGATGACATTGGGTGTGAAGTGGGCGTTAGCACTACTGTTGGAACTATTTTTCTCTTTTACACAGGAGAGCGCAAAAAGTGGGATTAAGATGAAAAAGCAAAGTCGTTGAGTCATGCTTTTCTATCGGATGAAAGATGGGGAAAGTTTTGCCTATTCAGCTATGAAATAGAATTGTATTCGCTTTGAAACAGGACTAGATAAGGCAATAGTACTGAAAGCCAGCTCATAGTCTGAGCTTTACTTTAGATCAATCCAATACCTAAGTTTATTTGTATTTTCTTCGGGGTAAGGAATTTTGTTTTCCAACTGACCATTGTTGTTTTCGATGGTTTTCTTTGAAGCCAAATTGTTTTCGTTACAGGTCACTAAAACCCGTTCGATCTGAGGAAGGTGGGTTTTAACATAATCTAAGCTGAGGCGAAGGATCTCAGTGGCATAGCCTTTATTTCTGTAAATGGGTGCCACACCGTAACCCACATGACCTCCTACTTTTAGAAGGCTGTCGTTCAGTTCATGCCTAATGGAGCTTCGGCCAACAATATTATTATTTTCATCAAAGGCGAAGAGTAGCGTCGAGGGAACATGACCCTCAGGTAGATTTTCACCCTTTTGGATTTTTTGGGCCAGATTTAAATATTGATTAAAGTCATTGTTTGCTAGGGAATCATAGTAATGCACAAAAGTAAAATTGGGTTCCCAGGTATGTTCGAGAGCTTTTAAAAAAGTCTCTCGGTCTTTGGCTTGCAGTGTTCTTAAATCTAGTTGCATAGAATTATGGTAGTTTAAAAAAACAAAAGGCGCAATGGAATGCGCCTAGAGTTCTTAATCTTGTCCCGGATCTTGTCCCGGATCTTGTCCCGGATCTTGCCCTGGATCTTGCCCTGGATCTTGCCCTGGATCTTGTCC
>TARA_B100000749_G_scaffold280895_1_pt1 | contig 39425 bp, 35 predicted proteins | sample TARA_B100000749 | Tara Oceans TARA_B100000749 (sample SAMEA2621232) | marine metagenome | biome: marine biome (ENVO:00000447); feature: mesopelagic zone (ENVO:00000213); material: "saline water (ENVO:00002010), including plankton (ENVO:xxxxxxxx)" | depth 800 m
AACGGCAGGAGGTTCTGAATACGGTGTAGCTAAAGACGCCACACTGTATGGTGTTCGAGTTTTAGATTGTTTAGGTAGTGGTAGTTACTCCAATGTGATTGAAGGTGTTGAGTGGGTAACGAACAACCATATTAAGCCTGCAGTGGCTAATATGTCTTTAGGGGGACCGGTTTCTCAAGCCTTAGACGATGCGATAAAAGCTTCGATTCAAGCCGGAGTGAGCTTTGTTGTTGCGGCTGGGAATGATAATACGGATGCTTGCAATGGGTCTCCCGCGCGAGTGGGCGCAACCATTACGGTGGGAGCATCGACCCAATCGGATCGTCGATCTAGTTTTTCCAACTATGGGGAATGTGTAAATGTATTTGCGCCGGGAAGTGAGATCAAATCCACTTGGTATAGATCTGACACATCTACCGATACTTTAGATGGTACATCCATGGCTTCGCCCCATGTGGCCGGAGTAGCGGCACTCTATCTGGAGAGTCAGCCTAATGCCAGTCCATCAGAAGTTAAGGCGATGCTTTTAAATGGAGCTGTAAGTGGTGCGCTCAGCGATGTTAGGAGTGGTTCCCCCAATCTATTAGTGAATGTTAATTTTATATCGGCACCGAACTCGGAAGAGCCCGGTGATGATGAAGTTGAAGACCCACCCGTGGTTGACCCACCGGAAATTCCTGAGGAAGACGATGGGCTTTCTAATGGAGATGAAATACTGCTGACTGGTGAGCAGGGGAGTGAACAGTATCATCAATTGGTGCTACCTGAAGGAGCCTCCCAATTAAAAGTCACTCTATCTGGAGGTAGTGGCGATGCGGATCTATATTTAAAGCAAGGTGGGTCACCCAGTGCATCGGACTATGACTGTCGTCCCTATGTAAATGGGAATGAAGAGAGTTGTTCATTTGAAAACCCTAGCTCAGCCACTATTGGTATTATGGTGAGAGGTTTCCGAGCTTATTCAAATGTGAAATTAAGAGTGGAATTCGAGGAGCCTGATCCTACCGAAGAAGAGGCTCCATGTAGCGGGTGCACTCAATCCACAGGTGAGCTTTCCGGATCTGGTGAAAGAGAGGTGTATCCTGAATTTGATCATAGTGAGGGGACATTAACAGCAATTCTATCAGGCCCATCGGAATCAGACTTTGACTTGGAGCTAGAGCACTATGAAAACGGGCAGTGGAAAAGAGTGGCCAACTCCATTTCATTATCTTCTAATGAAAATATAAATTACATTGCTGACCCTGGAAGGTACAGATGGACAGTACTTTCCTACAGAGGATCTGGTGAATACGTCTTGTGGTCCAATAAATAGAGATTTATCTTTCAGAACTCTTTGTCTTTGATGGAGAGTTCTGAAACAATTTGTTTATGTGGCATTGGTCAAATATCTGTTTGCAGATTTTTTTGTGGTTTCTGGGCGGTTTGTTTCTTTTTACAATGCCTGAAGTGCCTCCGATCCGTTCCGAATACGTACCTCAGTTTGATCATTTCTTTCCAGTTAATATGTTTTTAACACTCTCCATTCCGATTGTTTGCGTATTAGCGACATCACTGCTTTATGCTAGCGAAAAATTTTTTAAAGAGAAGTTAAGTGCCGTTGATTACAGAATGGTTATATTATTTCTAACCCTTGTTGAGGTAGGTATCTATCTAAGGGTTGCACTAAGATGGATAGATGGGATCAACTATGCCGTTATAATTGGAACTATGATGTTTTGTATCTATCTCTATCAGCGACTACCTAGTTTAAAATTAAATCGACTCATAGGAGTTCGTGTTCCTTGGACTCTAAAAGATGAAGTGGTATGGGATAAGACCCATAGAAAACTCTCGGTGTGGATGGCGCCCACATTTTGGTTAGGGTTTGTGGCTTTTGTAATGCCTCAGTTCGTTTGGGTGTATTTTACCACGTTTGTTCTCGTAAACCTGGCTGCCATTCCCTACTCTTGGTGGGTCTTCAGATCTTTAAAATCTAAATCGACCACCATTTGAAGAAATCTGAAATTAATTGATCTTACCTATCTGTAGTTCTGCTCTAAGCTCCATCAAAATTTCGAAGTAGTAGTAAGATGGAGGGGAGTTGGCTCTTAAAGTGTGATCCGGAAGTAGCTTTAAATTACCGGTTGAGAGCAACAATTCTTTCACCTCTGAGTTTTGTAAAACCTTTTGGCGAATGCCTTCGCGAATGATCTCATAATGTCTTTGTGAGCCGGCACCGAAGTCTTTGTAATTGAATTTCTCACCACGGTAGCTCACCCAATCGATATTATTCTCACGGTTGATTTCATTCGCAGACTTTCCAGCTCGCTTACCTTCAAACCCAGCCATTCCCCGCACTTGATCTCTTGTAAACGGATAATTAAATTGGCTTCTTGGATCGCTTCTAAGAGCAGAATCGGGATACTTCATCATCTGCCAAAGTCCTTCAACAGAAGCATATCTAATTCCTTCCAGGCGAAATGAGGCGGCCCCAAAATTTGAAAACACTCCCAATTCATTACGTTTAGATAGGATGAGTTCAACACCCGGTTCGGCTTTGTCGGGAGTGATTTCCCAGCTGGGAACCTCTCCATCCACTGGTGCCCACCAATGGGCGGGAAAATCATTGGCGCTTAAAGAAAAGCAATAAAATGTGGCAATTAGCCCCAATAAGACTTTCATAGAATCCCCCAATTCTTTGGTAATGAATTAATCGCAAATGGGCTCCAGATCAAGGTCTTACAGACTGTATAAAAGGCTCAATTCTTACTGATTCATTATGACTATAGGATGTATTCGAAAATTAGTACTATCCGTGGAAGCCGCTCTGGGATTACAATTAAACTATGCGGTATCAATGGATTCTTATTTTGATTTCAATCATGTCCCTCACAAGTGGAGCCAATGCGCCCGGAGAGTTTGATTTGGTCGTTAAACCCTCACGCTTTTACGACGTGCAGATTCGAATTAATGATAGGGCTATCCCTTTGGATGTAAGAGCCAGAAACTCCTACTCGTTTTCAATAGATAACAATTTAAATGTAGAGTTCAATTCTATGGAGATTTGTTTTCGTCACAAAGAGAACGCTAAGGGAAAGCCAAACCTTAAAAGCCTTGCCAAAGTTGAAGTTAAAAGAAATCGTTCGGGTGAGGAAGGATTAGTCTCAAGAAGAATCTACAGAAAGATAGCTCCGGCGGCACATCAGTTTAATCCAGGGCAAATCAACTGCGAAAAAACCTATTTTTCCAGTTTAAGCAAAAGAGATTTAGAGCGTAGAAGACAGCAAATTCTAAAAGAAGAAGGTGCACTTCCTAATTCGTTCATATCGATTCAGTAGAAAAGAAATCACTCATTAGTCCCACTATAATAATAGAAATCAGTTTACAATGCTTCCGTAATTTTGCATGGTTGGGCCTAGCTTAACTATCAATGAGGAGATGATATGGACCAAGTTTCGGCAAAACATATACTTGTAGAACATGAGCATGAAGCCCAAGATCTAATTTCAAAACTTAAAGACGGAACAAGTTTTGAGGAACTGGCACAGAAATTTTCAAAATGCCCATCAGGTAAAAATGGGGGAGATTTGGGGCCTTTTGGTAAAGGGCGCATGGTTCCCAGTTTTGAGGAAGCGGCTTTCGCATTAGAGGTGGGTAACACTTCCGATCCCGTAAAAACTCAGTTTGGGTATCATTTGATTCATCGTTACGAATAATAATTCTCTAACATAATCAACATATTGAGCCTTGGAGGTAAGATTCATTTTACTCCCAAGGCTTTTTAATTTCTGAAGACCTTACATTGTGTTTTTGGTGATGTTTCAATTGTTAGAATCTCTTCTCGCCTCACAACAATTGAGGTTTAGTTCATCAATGTGAATTTGGGCCGAGACCTTGCATAGGTTTTTTATCGAACTTTTAAAAACTCAATTAGGGGACCCCAATGTTTTTGAAAAAACAACAAAATGTAACCTTTGCTCGTGGCCTTATGTTTTGGTTAGCAAGCCTGTTTACCACCGTAGCTTTAGCCGATGCTCAGCTGGGATATGATCCTGGTCCAGACCCAGACACTGATGTGGGAAAAGGCTACCTCAATCTTATTGATGAAGCTCCACACTTCCCAGTGATTGGAGAGGTGTTAAATGGTGGATGGCACAAGTTTAGGTATCCATTTGGAATTATGCCTTGGCGCGGACCCACTAAAAAAGATTCGGTTAAGGTTCTTGTGATCGGCCAAGATGGAACTCACATTGCGGAAGCTGCAGGGAGACCATTCACTGGCGGTACCGGTGGTCGAGTGCAAAATGCATTGGGGTATATCGGTGTTCGCGACAGTGCGATGTTCATTAATACTTACTCCTATACCATTTACGGTCAGTATTCGGACTGGGCACCAATGATTAAATATGGCGATATGAGATGGGGAGCTTTGTTGTCTCCCGAACAGTATCTAATGGGCCAAGATCCTAATAATCCTATCGTTCAGTGGAGAAACAATTTTATTGAGCATATCATTGATTCGAATCGTGGGTCTTTAAGATTAATTATTTGTATTGGTGGTGCAGCTGCGGACTCATTGGCGACCTATATTAAAAGTCGTGGTGGAGAAGCGCCTACGTGGGTGACTGAAGAGAATGTAGATCAGTACCAACTGGTTCTTTATGAAGGAAAGAGATCTGAGGGAAATCGTTCTGTATTCTATCCAGTGGATGAGCGAGGAGATAATGTTCTTCTAGAAGAGGATGAGAGGTTTAACCCAAGAAGCTCTTCACAGTGGGAAGAGTTGGTAGGCCGTGGTCCAGAGAAAGTCGATAAAATGGTGAAGCTAACCAATGGCCCTTATGGGAATGGTTTACTTCACTTAGGCCAATTGGGCTACAATATCAGAGGAGCCACTGCGGGCCAAATCCCCGGATCTCTAAAAGGATTGGAAGTAAAAGGACGAGCACTTGGTGCAGATATAAGAATTCTTCAATTTAAACATCCTGGAGCAATGTCTTCGGATTTAGAGCGGAGATTTCGTTCGGAGTTTGATCGTTTGAAGTCTTTCCTAGATGATGGGTGGAGATATCCTATTCCTGATAGAGGAATGGTAAACCGACAGGCTGCTGGAGAAGAGTTTTATTATAATGCAAAGCCTCCTATTCCAGAGAAGGATTTTCCTTTAGGAAAATCTAAGGCGGTCATTGTGAATAAGTCTCTTGCACAAAGGCCTGATAAACAGATCATTTCATTTGGTGGCCGATCGCGGGCTTATTTTTCAAGCTCAGACCGTGCTCGGTCGAAGCGAGGCCTTCCATCAGAAGGAGTAGAGCATTTTGTTGGAACGCAACCTTGGAATCCGGCACCTACATCTTTAGGCTTCGACAGAGGCCCAGGAAAAGAGTGGGCAAAGCTATTCAAATCTATTGAAAATGATTTTGACGAAATTTTTCGCCCTAAAGAAGGCATGAAGTTTAGCGATGATGAAGGTGATATTGGGGAGCCAGAAGAGACCGATGGATTGGCGGCTCTTAATGTTAAAAACTATCCTCAACATGGTGCCTTTGGGTTTCATAGAGGGAATTTGGATAACCCTGAAGTGATTGTGATTGCCGATCCGAGCTCAAGAGACTTGGATGACATGTATACGGCTCGGGCTCTGACTGGCGGTGTTGGTCAAAGGTTACATGGTTTTCTTTCAGGTTTGGGTGTAGGAGAAAATTATGCTGTTATTAAGACGGCGCCTTTTGATATGACAGATGCAACCGTAGAAGAGTGGAATGCCACCTTTAAAGCTACGAATAGTTGGAGGAAAAAGGTCTTAAGAAAACTGTTAAAGCAATCACCGAGATTAATCCTTACATTAGGGCCTAATGCAAAGAGAGCTGTGGACGAGTTGACCGTACGTAGAGGTATAGGGCGATTTAAACCGCTACGTGACGTGGAGACTGTGGTCGATATCGAAAACTTTGACTACGCAGCCGCTTACGAGAAGATTGAAGAATTGGGAGTGTATGCCGAACAAGAAAGTAATGACTGGATTCCAGACTTTGTAGAGGATCTTTATACAGATGAAGCGAGAGAAATTGCCTATGTTGAAGACTCTATGAGTATTCCTAGAACACATTTGCCTTATCCGATACAGGCATTTTTTGGAACCTCTGGAAGTCGCGGGTTGAGAGCCAGTGGCCAGCTAGAAGGCCTGTACTATGGAGTGATGGTGCCTGATTGGGTTTTAGATGTGGCGGATAATGAAAATCTAGTCGCTGAAAATTTAGAAAAGGAAATTGAATATATCCTTGAAGTGAAAGATCTACTTCACACTGAAGGTTTCTCACGTTTTGGACGATCTATGAGTCGGTTACAAACAGAAAGAGATGCTGAATATCAAGCGATTGAGTTTGATATAGCTAACTAGAAAATTGAGTGTTACAGAGTTTCCAATAGGTGGAATGATAAGCAGTGTTCTTGAGAACACTGCTTTTTTTTATCCATTCGCTTTGGCTTTTGCATTCGCGTATTTTGCCACCATCCACTTACGAATAAATTTCTGTTGATGATCAGTTACGCCGACAAAAATAAAGTCGTTTTTAAATACATCTTTTTCTATTTTCTCACTGTAGTGGCACATTGCCGTCACTTCTTCTTCAGAGGTGCCATCCACAGAGGGAATGATAAACGTCCTCAAAGTAGTAACGGGAAGCTCTCGGTGATACATCAGTGTGAGGCCTATTTCAGAGATCTTATTCACAGGCACTTCGATGGCGCTTTTAATCGAATCTTCCACTGACATAATGTCCCGAGTGAGAACTTCTTTGTTTTTTATTTTCCAGTTTGGACAATGTTGTTTGAGTTTTCGATCAAAGTAAAAACGATCTAGAGGAAGAGTAAAGAAGTCCGCATAATCCTGGTAGCGCTTCATTGATTGATAATTGGAAAGCGGCTCTTCATCTATCGCGAAATACTTAATGTGACTTTTTGGATCACATCTTTTATCTATGTATTCTTTAATGTTTTCAAAATCATTATTTTTGTGAATCTCTTTATGGACAAAAACAGCTTCAACAGGAAAGCCTGCTATACCTGAATCTTCTTCTTCAAGCGATTCATCTATGGTTTTTGCATGTAGAAATTCAATTTGTTCAAATCGGTCTTCTATTTTACTTTTTGTATCCTCAAAGAGTTCAGGGTTGGCGGTGAGAATTATAACTTTCTTATCCAAATCGATTCGCTTTTCGTCTTCATTAAGTATAGGTTCGGATTCCTTGTTATTCGCCTTTTGAATATTGATTCGTACCTTGCGAAGGTCTTCTTGGCCGGCACCAAAAAACGAGAAAGAGCCCTCAAATTTTTCATCTTCCTGCTTTTCCGTATTTGTGCAGTAGGCAAAAATAGAACCAGGAGTCTCCTTGCTGCCGAAATGTTCGGATATATAACGTGCTTTATTGCCACTTTCTATAGGTCGGGAGGCTTGAGTTCTAAAGCCGATCTCAGAAACAGCTCGAAGGGGAATCAGTTTTATAATCTCTAAAACGACTTCGCCATCGTGTTGGTACATTTCTGTAGCAATGGGGGCTCTTCCAGCCAGAGCGACATTCAGAAATTCTTTTAAGGTCATTTTATCAAAGGGTTTATGAATGATATTAAATACGGTCTCATGAATGTGGGCGCTGATCTTATCCAGGCTTGTAGAATATGATGTTAAAATGAAGCCAGCGGGTTGCTCAGGGTCAGTAAGACCACCTTGGACGAGTAAATCACGCATTTTTGCGAGAAGAGCGACATTCAATTTTTCCGTCAGAAGATCCTCTTCAATGACAAAGAGACCTATATTAGGTTTCTTGCCGCCTTCTTTTGAGGAGGCAATCACTTGCTTTAGCCAGCCAAACAACTCCTGTACATCTATGTGGCGGACGACTTCATATTCGCCCAACTCTTTAAACTGAGTTTTGATTTGATCAAAATAGAGATCGTCTCGCTCTAATACAATAATGTGTTTCATACTTAAATTATAAGTGAATTTAATAGTTTAGGTAGAGGTAAACTTGAATTGTGAATAAACCTTCATACCAATGGTGCGAAACTAGACAATAGTTTTAAGGTTCCTTAACAGTAATGTCTCACGGGAAAAATCAATTATCTAAAATTCCCCACAATTCCTCATATTAAATTTGAATAACTAAAATAAGTGTATGAGCAAAAAAAATAAAACAGACATTTTAAAAGAATCCTCTGAGGGGAAATATATGGAAAAAGATTTACTTGATGGATCTCTGTTCTCTTTAGGTGAGAACGAGCCCGTCACTCTAGGTTGGCCAAAATGGGCTGAAATCCTTGTTTGGCTTTTTCTATTCACCGTGACTTTATTAATGCTTCTACAAACCACCATTTTAATAGTGAGTGTCTTCTTTATTCTCTCGTCGTTAGTGATGGGTTTTTCAAAGTATCATAATGAGCCACTTCTTGGTTTTTTGATGGGTCCACTTTTTTATGCAAGTATCTTAAGTTTCGGAATCCTCTTCTAGGTCGGTGGTCTGCGAGGGCTAAGTGCTCGGTATTATTGTGGATTAATTTTTTGAAAATGGTATCGCAACTTTTTCTTGTCCGCGGAGTTCTACTAATAACCGCGGAGGTAAAAATAATTCCAGGCCTCTTGATCATGGAAAGATCTTTGCGGGGATTTTAATGCTGATAAACCTAAAGAAGGGTCGATAGGGGCCTTTGATATAAATGTATGTTTAAATGTTTTAGGAAAGAAACTCCCACATTCATTTCCTGATTCAACGCCCTCTCCGGAGGGTTTTTTTTATCCTTCGCCTAATAGTTTAGGATCAATCTCTTTTAATATTTCACGGGTCGCTGAAAATTGATCTGGTCTGACCATAAGGTTATAAACAGTAACACCCTCGAGCGGAGCTCCTGGAGTGGGATCAACTCTGCAATCAATGCCTCTTTGCTGTAGTTCTCCAACAAGTGCAAAACAGGCTCCCATATTTAGGTATCCATTTCGGGGTTCTAAGCGAACAAGAAAAACATAAGGGTCTTCAGTTGTCATTTTTCTCTCAGTCACTAAAAGCCAAGGGGTAAGTCCATGAAGCCGGCAAACTCTTCTCCGAGGGCATCATCAGTTCCATCGGAGGCTTTCATAAGGTCCCATTGAACGTCTCCCTGCCAATTTAATTTGCTAGCAATGTATTCAATACTATAGTGACGCACTATTGGTTCGGCAATAAAAAGCGTCGCCGGAATGATAGTGGTATAGCAAAGGCCAATTATCACAAGGTCCCAACCATTTAAACCCAGCTGAAAGGGCTTGCCTTGGAAAAAGGTGTGTTGTGCACGGTATTCCCGAACTTTTCCATAGAAATATAAGAGGGAAAGTCCCGCCGTAAATGGAGCTAAAGCAAAACCTAAAATATAGAACATCAGAAGGTCTTTGGTTTTGCCTGTGTAATAGAAGCTTTGGCCTCCCCAAAGTGTACGGTTCACTAAGCTCCCATACACATTGTTGTGAAACCAAGGGAAATACAGCCCAAAAGTTACAAGCAGTAGCAGGGCATCTATCCAAAACTCGAAAACAAAAGATTTAAACTCTCGGTTCATGCTCATGCGGTATCCGCGAAGCCGAGTGTTTCTTAAGCGATAATTGCGGGCAAAATAAATAGCGGCCGGAACAATAGCAAAAACAAAAATGGAAAATGCGGCTGGAACTAAGATGTTTATTATCGGTATCCAAGAAGTTAAAAATACCAAAAGAGTCCCGCCTAAATAAAGTGCGATAAACTTTATTGCTCCCCAAAATAGATCTTCGGGTTTTCCGGTGTATTCAAACCGATCAGAGCCAAACTTCAAGTGGCCCCAAATGTAACGTCGTTCCTGGGTTAGTCCCCAAAAATAATAAATGCCAAATGTGAGTACGGTAAAAATAAAGTTCTTAATAATGAGAGCAAAAAGTTCTCCAACTTGCCCTTCATACTGGATGGTAGTGGTAGGTGTATTTGAGTTCATAAGTTATTCTTTAAAAATATAGGGCTAACTCTCGTCAGATGGTTAGCCCTTCAAGTTTTGTATTTATTCTTCGGTGCTGGCTTCAGCTGTTGCTGTTCCAAAAGTGCCAGCTCCCATACGCCAAACTCGAGCTTCCCCTTGACCAGTCAATGTTTTCACAACCACACACCAAACACCTTGATCATCAGTCATTGTGGTGTAACGGCTTTCAGCACGTCGTCCTTTATCTGTAGTTACAATAATTCGATCTGCTCCATGAATTTCACTTACACGTCCACACATCTCAGCAGTTGGTGAGCGGAGCTCATTGGAGTTGATGTAGACAAATCGTCGAATTTCCAAAACTGGAGTTTCGATGGGTGTTTGCTCATCAGCTGGTGGAGTGTCAGCCAAAGCGACAATGGATGATATTAGTATACTTAAAGTAATTGCGATTAACTTCATAGATCCCCCTTTGAATATGGCAGACATAGTAACACTGGTCCTTTTCTTGGCTAGGACTTTTCTTTGTGAAGCCCCAGCTGAGGTGTTTTCAAGGAGAGATTGGGGTCAGATTTAAATAAAGTGCGTGACTCCTCGCATTACCTATTCTATGAGCTCAGTATGCAACTCGCCGATTTACAGTTTGAATATCCGAGCGAACTCATCGCGACCACACCCAGTGAAAGCTGGAGAGCACTTTTGTGCGAAAATGGAGACCCCATTGAGCTTGAGCAGAGCCAGGTTCTTGATCAAATTCAACCGGGTGACGCTTTTGTTATCAATGATACCAAAGTTTTAAAACGTAGGGTGTTTACTGAGAGCGGACTCGAAATACTTTTTCTTCATCCGCATTCGGATCAGCGTTGGGAAGTCTTATTTCCAGCTAAAAAATATAAAGTGGGGGATGCCATACCACTTCCTGGGGGGCGGGAAGCCACTCTTATTGAAAAGGGAATACCGCAAACCATTCAAGTGGATGCCGAATTAGAAGAAGAGTATTTTCTTAAATACGCTGAGTTAGCGTTACCTCCATACATTCAACAATCTAGATCCGATCGCCATAACAATGAGCAGGATGAAAATTGGTATCAGACGGATTGGTGTAAAAACCAGGGAAGTTTCGCCGCGCCCACCGCGAGTTTACATTTTGATTCTAACGACTTAGATGTTTTAAAAAATAAAGGGGTCCATGTGCTGCCTATCACTTTGCATGTGGGGCTAGGTACTTTTTTGCCAATCCGGACGGACTCCATTGAGGAACACAAGATGCACAGTGAGTGGGCCTCTCTTCCTAAGGAAACATTGGATACCATTCGAAGAGTTCAAGCTAGCGGTGGACGTGTTTGGGCTTTGGGAACCACAGTCACTCGTGCACTCGAATCTTGGGCTCAGGGTCTTTTAGAGGAAAAGGACTCCGGTGATGTGGCAGGATGGACTGAGATATTTATAAAACCGGGTTATGAATTCAAATGTGTTTCGGGTTTGATGACGAATTTCCATCAGCCAGGTTCCACATTGATGGCGTTGGTGGCCGCGTTCAGTGGCCTTGATACGGTTAGAACATGTTATCAATTTGCGGTCGAAAAAAAGTTTCGACTTTTTTCCTATGGAGATCTTTCCCTATGGAAGAGATAGTTAATCCCACTCAAGCTAAGTTTGCTCCCATTACGGACGCTCCGGGTAAATTCACTGTGGAAGCCACGGCGGGCAAAGCTCGAGCTGCAAAGCTGGAAACAGCCCATGGCCCTGTGGAGACCCCTGTTTTCATGCCAGTGGGAACTAAGGCCACCGTAAAAGCTATGCTTCCAGAGGAGCTTAAAGATATAGGTGCTCAAATCATTTTAGGTAACACCTATCATCTTCATTTGCGCCCCACTTCGGAACTCATCAAATCTCAAGGTGGCCTCCACCAGTTCATGAATTGGGATGGACCTATTTTAACCGATAGTGGTGGGTTTCAAGTGTTCTCACTCTCGGGGTTAAGGAAAATCAACGAAGAGGGTGTAGAGTTTAAGAGTCATATTGATGGGGCGAAGTTCTTCATGTCTCCTGAAAGCTCCATGGAAATTCAGATGAACTTAGGCTCAGATATTATAATGGCCTTTGATGAGTGTGTTGAATATCCAGCAGAGAAATCCAGAATCAAAGAGTCTATGGATATGACTCATCGCTGGCTAGAGAGATGCAAGGCTGCCATGACCCGTAAAGAATCCCTTTTGTTTGGGATTGTCCAAGGGGGCTTGGATATAGAGTTGAGACGAGAGAGCCTCAAGCAGATCACAAGTGTGGATCTCCCAGGTTATGCATTAGGTGGCTTTAGTGTGGGGGAGCCCATTCATCTCATGCATGATTTAGTTAAAGAAATGGGCCACGAAATGCCCGAAGAGAAGCCGCGATACCTAATGGGTGTGGGAACTCCCCTGGATTTAATTCTCATGGTGGATGCGGGGATTGATATGTTTGATTGTGTGATGCCCACTCGCGTGGCACGTAATGGAACCCTATACACATGGCAGGGGAAGATAAGTATCAAGCGGTCCGAATATAAAAATGATCCGAGTCCGCTGGATCCAGAATGTGAATGCTACACCTGTAAAAACTATTCCAAAGCGTATCTCCGACACTTATTTGTGGCAGGTGAAATTCTGTCCAGCCGTTTAAATACGATCCATAATCTGCATTTTTACCTTCATCTAATGAAAAAAGCTCGAAAAGCCATTCAAGATGGAGTTTGGGAGTCATTTCGGGATCATTGCTTGGCTCGATTCAGTTGAATGTCCCTGATTTCTGCAACCAAGTCTTGGAGCATTTTGTATAGGGTTTGCTAAAGAAAGCGGCAGAGAGGCTCGTTGAATCTTGATGCTCCGCAGTGCTAAGGCGGATTCCTTTCCCGGTATCTGGTTATTGGTTGATTTTTGGGCCCCTCAATGTTGATTTAGCGGTTTAATTTTCGATAGTTGGAGGAGAGCACATGTTCATTAATTACGCCTATGCTCAGGCAGCCGGAGAAGCCGCTCAGCCGAGCACATTTGAAATGCTTCTACCCATCATCATGATATTTGGAATTATGTATTTGTTGGTCATAAGGCCACAGACCAAGCGGATGAAGGCCCATCAAAGTTTTGTGGGTGGTCTTAAAAAAGGGGACGAAGTTTTGACTTCAGGTGGGATATTAGGAACCATCGTAGGTCTGACTAATGAGTATGTAACTCTGCAAGTGGCCGATGATGTGAATCTACGTGTTGTACGCAGCCAAGTAACGGCGACGCCGAAAAGGGAGAATGAGAAATGATTGAGAATCTGCGCACTCGAATCATTATTACAGTTTTAGTTTTAGCTACTGCTGTGGTTTGGATGGTTCCCAACATTCAGGACATGTCTGAAAAATGGTGGCCTTCCAAAGAAAAGTTAATTTACGGTTTGGATATTCAGGGTGGACTTCACTTGGTCTTGCGAGTGGATATTCAAGGAGTTCTTGAGGAAAAGATCACACGGCAGGCTCATGCTTTAGAGAGCAATATGAAAGGTCGTGCGGTTGCATTTAAAGAAATCAAACCTGTAGATGGAAGTACTTCTGAGCTGATTGTGACTGTTAATTCTACGGCCGAGGCTGAGGGTGTAGAAAAATTTGTAGATGAGTTTTTGATCAATGAATTTCAGGTGATTGAGTCCGAAGGCACTGAGCTACGATTGCGTTACTTAGACACCGCTTTGACCAATTATAAATCTCAGGTGATCGATCAAGCCATCGAAGTGATTCGAAACCGAATTGATGAGTTCGGGGTTTCGGAGCCTCTTATTACCGCTCAGGGTGATGATCGAATTTTAGTTCAACTTCCAGGTGTTAAAGATTCTGCCAGTGCGAAGGAGTTAATAAATCGTACAGCACGTCTTTCTTTCCGACTTGTGCATGATGAGTTTGGAGATGAGAAAGTGGCTGAACTTGTTCAGCAAGCTGAAAAAGATGGTGGCTACTCTTTAGGTCAAGATGAGCTGGGTTATTCAGACTACGTAGAACGTATCAATACGGACCTGAAAGGTAAAATCCCTGAAGGTTGGAAAGTGGTTTTTGAAAAAGACAAAGCCGCTAAAACTCTAGAAGCGGGTAAGATTGCCTATCTCGTGGAGCGAACTGCGGACCTTAGCGGTGACATGCTAGATGATGCTTGGGTGGGTCGTGGTGAGTACAACGAGCCCGAAGTTAATTTTAGATTTAATATTGAAGGACGACGTTTATTTGCTGATATGACGGGCAATAATATTGATCGTAGAATGGCGATCGTATTAGATGACGTCATTAAATCTGTGGCGAACATCCAGACAAAAATTGATACGGAAAGTGCCAGAATCACTTTGGGCCGAACCAACTATCAAGAGACTTTGGACGAAGCGAACTTTATATCTACAGCGCTTCGTGCCGGTGCTTTGCCGGCCGCACTTGAACAGTTGGAAGAGCGCACAGTGGGTCCAACTCTGGGAGCTGATTCCATTGCTCGAGGAAAGCAAGCCGGAATTATAGGCGGTATTCTAGTTCTTATATTTATGATTATTTACTATCGCAAGTTGGGTGTCGTTGCTGATGTTGCCTTGGCGATGAATATTCTCTTGGTTTTGGCCGTTCTTACCTCATTAGGTGCGACCCTTACTTTGCCGGGTGTGGCAGGTATCGTATTGACTGTGGGTATGGCGGTGGATGCCAATGTGATTATATTTGAGCGTATTAAGGAAGAACTCGCAAAAGGAGCCGGTTTAAAATCGGCCATTAAAGATGGTTTTGGTCACGCTTTTTCAGCGATCTTCGACGCCAATATAACCACGGCTGCTGTTTGTATTGTGTTGATGAAGTTTGGGACAGGGCCTGTTAGAGGTTTTGCTGTAACGCTGCTTTGTGGAATTGCCACCTCCATGTTTACAGCGATTTTCGTTTCTCGAACAATGCTGGAAGTACTGATTAATAAATTCAATATGAAAAACCTCCTAGTTGTGAAAGCGAGGAACTCTTAATGGATACGTCTAAATTTAAAAATGATAAGGAATTCGGTAAATTTGACTTCTTAGGTAAGGCGACCGTTTTCGCTGGAGTATCAGCCTTGCTGGTTATTGCATCCTTGGGTGTGATTTTCGCAAAAGGATTTAACTACGGGATTGATTTTTCTGGAGGAACAGAAATTCAAGTTCAGTTTGAAGAGACTGTAGGGACAGCAAAGATCCGACAGGTCACTGGTGACCTTGGTTTTGGATCAGCTACAGTTCAGTCCATTGGTGAGGACAATGAGTTTCTTGTACGGCTAGGAGTCATAAAAGGGAAAGATGACGCTGAGACCAACCAAAGAATCAACGAGGCCATTCAGACGGTAACAAAAGGTTATCAGGATCAGTTTCAAGCTGCAGGGGTAGTGATTCGAAGAGTGGACTCTGTGGGTCCAGCTATTGGTGACGAATTGAAGAAGAACGGCCTACTGGCTGTATTCTATTCTCTATTGATGATTTTGATCTATGTGGGTTTTCGTTTTGATTTCCAATATGCTCCAGGCGCCGTGATCTGTTTGTTTCATGATGCTGTGATTACTTTAGGGATCTTCTCTCTTCTTCAAAGAGAGGTGAATGTTCAGACATTGGCGGCTGTATTGACGATCATTGGTTATTCGTTGAATGACACTATCGTAACCTTTGACCGGATTCGGGAAAACGTGAAGCTCTTTAGAGATCACGCGTTTGCATTTGTGGTGAATCGATCACTCAATGATGTTTTATCTCGTACATTACTGACTTCGATCACAACCATGTTGGCTGTTGCTGCTATGCTTGTGTTTGCAAGTGGAGTGATTAAGGATTTTGCTTTTACTCTCGCTATTGGTGTAATTGTTGGTACTTACTCTTCCATGTACGTGGCATCGCCTCTTGTGATTGCTGTAAATAATTTTACGTCAAAAAAGTAGCTCCATCAGGGGTTACTTTTTCTAATTTTTTTTATTGGGGGGATTCATGCCAACACAATGGCAGGCAAAACATTTGGGTGAATCGGAACCCCCAAGACCAATGCCTCAAGTGGTTTGGTCTATTCTCTCCTCTAGAGGCATTTTATCCACAGAAGATGTGGATAATTTCTTAGCTCCACAGCTCAAGTCCATAGCTGCCCCAGGCTCTATCGATCAGTTGCAATTGGCCGTTGATCGACTGATTCAAGCACACACTAATGGTGAATCCATAATGGTGTATGGTGATTTCGATTTAGATGGTTCCTCAGGTTTAGCGCTGACTGTAGAAGCGTTGAGGGCTATGGGATTCAAAGAGGTTAGCCATTATCAACCTCGTAGATTATCTGAAGGATATGGTTTTCATACCCATGCCGTAGAGCAAGCTCATAAAAATGGTGTAGACTTGATTGTCACGGTGGATGTTGGAATTACGGCGATTGAAGCCACAAGCAAAGCCAATGAGTTGGGGGTGGATGTCATTCTTACGGATCATCATTTGCCAAAAGAAACCTTGCCTGAAGCCCTGGCGGTTCTGAATCCTAATAAAGGGTTCTGTTCCAGTGAGTTGGGGCATCTCTGCGGAGCGGGGGTGGCTTTTTATTTAATTATGGGCTTGCGAAAAGAGTTGGCAAATCGGGGTGTGGTGGAAGCCAAACAGCTGAACATTAAAGACTTATTGGATTTTTTTGTAATTGGAACTTTAACCGACATGGTGCCAGTGGTTCGTGAGAATAGAGTTCTTGTGAAGCACGGACTAAAAGTTTTAGAACAAACTCCAAGAGCTGGATTACAAGCATTGCTCAAAGAGCTTAAAATGTTTGGGCGGCCACTCACGAGTCAAGACGTAGCCATTCGTTTTGCGCCGAAACTCAATGCTTTAAGTCGGATGGATGGTGAGATTTTACCCGTCGATATTTTTTTAGAGAAAGATCATGGACGTGCTAAGCAATTGGTGAAACAAGTGATGGCCACAAATGATCAGAGAGTAAAGTCCCAGCGCAAGGCCGAGATGTTGGCTGAGGAAATTCTAAAATCTAAAGATCAGAAGGGTTTTGTTTTTGTTCACTCGGATCAGTTTCATAAGGGTGTAGTGGGCTTGGTGGCAACGAAATTAAGTCAAAATTATGGGGTGCCAGCTTTTGTCGGTTCCGAGGCTGAAAATGGAATGGTGGCTGGAAGCGCAAGACTGCCGTCCGAAGGTTTTCCAAGTCTATTGGATGCACTAGAGCATGGCTCAAAGCACCTGACTCAGTTTGGGGGGCATGCCCCTGCAGCGGGATTTGAATTTAAGATTTCCGAGGCCGAAAATTTGGAAAAGGCCTTCGCTGATTACTATATGAAGTTTTATATGGGTGAAATAGAGACCAGTGATGAAATCAGTTACGATGTGGAGTCGAGCTTTGCGGATATCACTCCGGATTTTATGAAATGGTTTGATACTTTGCAGCCCTTTGGAACCGATTTTGAATCGCCGCTATTTCGATTCAATGAAATTCAAATTAAAGGAGTGAAAGAACTGCGTGGCGGGCATTTTCGCTTTGATTTGTGGGACACGAAGGTCATGACTCTACGGCAAGGGTTGTGGTTTAGTCCTCCAGCTCAACATGAAGTCCTTCCGTTATTAGATGGCCAGAAACCCACGGTAGATATTTTAGCGGAACCACAGTGGAACTACTTTGCTGGAGCCAAGACTTTGCAATTACTTATCAAAGATATACGACTTTCCTCCTAATGGAGTCTGAAGAATTGACCGATAGATATCCCATGAAGACGATTAAAACTATTCTTTGGGTGGCCTCCCTTTTTATTTACCTTCCCGCCTGGTCCCAGGTGAGTTTAGAAGCTATTCAATCGGAAAATTATTATAATCAGGAGCGGTTTGAAAAAATGTATGCCGCTGGAGATGGTGCGCGAGATTCCGCGGAGGCCCGTAGTTGGGCGAATCATCAAATAAGTAAATTGAATGATTATATTTCAGACCAAGTTGAGTTGATGAATTCAAATTCTGTTAAGCTCGTTGAGCTTAAAGATGCATCTAATGATGATTTGTATTTAGACGGTGCAACTCGGGCCTTAGCTGAATATTACGAAGATAGAATGAGCTACATTTACTCTCGAGCAGCTAACAAAATGTATGGGGGAATGTCCATTTATGGCAAGCCTCAGGAAAAGCAGGCTGAGTCCGAAGTCACATTGTCTAAGTATGAGGAGTGGAGTGAAGCAGCGAGCTCCTATATAAAGAACCCACCAGAGTCCATGTTTTTAAATGTACGTTTTAAGGATTGGTATCCCAAGTTTGAGAATGAGTTGGTGTTCAAAAGGTTTGTAGGAGTCTATATGGCTTGCGCTAAGGATTTTTGTGAAAAAAAGCCAAGCTGTGTCCAAAGTATTGGTCAGGCACGAATGACTCCGACACCCACAGCGGACTGTTATGCCCGTTGGAATCAAAGGTGTTCTGAGCAATTGAAGGGTACACTGGGTGGCCAGTTTGAATGGATCAGCTATCTACCACAAAAAGATGAAAGTCATTGTAGAAACTCCAGTTCTGACCCGCTGGATGTGTCTCGATTTTTGTCTTCAGATAGCTACGAAATGGCCATAGAGAAAGTACAAAGTTATCTTGAAATTGAGGATGGTCGAGCTAGAGAATTGAGCCGAGAAGCTCAATCTGCAGGAGCGAGCCGCTAAAATCATTGCTTGCTTTTCTATACTTTGCTAATGCTGGGTTATGTCAAATCAGCCTTTAAAATATGTAGTTCTTCTATCAGGTGGACTGGACTCCACTGTGAATCTCTATGTCGCGCACCGGGGCGGAGAAGTGCTTTTGGCGCTGACTGCCAACTATGGGCAAAGAGCTTTTAAAAAAGAAGCTGAAGCTGCCCAAGTTTTTGCTCGAGATTTAGGGGTTCCTCATAAAATCATTGATCTCAGTTGGTTTAAAGATTTTACCAATACGAGTTTAGTGAACGCCGATTCAGATGTTCCGACCGGTTCGGATGTCTCCATTGATGATATGGCTGTTTCAGGAAAAACTGCAGAGCGAGTTTGGGTACCAAATCGAAATGGAATTTTACTCAACATTGCTGCTGGGTTTGCAGAAGGGCTGGGAGCCCACGCCGTCGTACCGGGTTTCAATATAGAGGAGGCCGCTACCTTTCCAGATAATAGCTCAGATTATATGGAGGCCTTGGATAGAAGTTTTTTCTTTTCTACAAGCAGTCATGTGAAGGTTCAGTGCTTTACAGACCAACTCAATAAGACGGAGATTGTTAAATTGGGGCGGGAACTTAAAATTGATTTAGATCAAATATGGTCTTGTTATTTCGATCAAGACACCCGATGCGGTGAGTGCGAGTCTTGCCAACGATTTGAAAGAGCAGTTAAAGCATGAAGTATAAATTCATAGAGCGGGAATTTAAATACGATGGGAAGCAATTGTCCTCACTTTTTGCCTACTTGGATTATGAAATACTGGGAGACTCCATAGTTTCCTGGGTGGGGCCCTGTGAGATCACTCCCGAGCATATGGTAGATGGGGAAGATCTCCTTCAGAAAGCTGAGATCAAGGGAGACTTGATGCTTCACTTTATCGTTGAAAAGTTTCAAGTGGATCTTTTTGCAGGAGTGTCTTTGCAAAGACTTTTGGCCAGTCTCGTAATCGACTGTCTAAAGAAACTTTCAGATCAAAATTTGATCACCCAAAATCTATATCGGGATGGGGACGATATCTTCTACAAGGATCAAAAACACTCCATCTCTATTGCCACTCAAAGTCCTACAAGTACACTTATTCATTTTGCGGTAAATGTTTCGAATGCGGGAACTCCAGTAAAAACGCTTTCTCTTGAGGAAATGGGGGTCGAACCTCGTGCATTGGCCGATTTGGTCATGGATTCTTTCTCTAAAGAAGTGCATACTATCACTGAAGCCACCCAAAAAGTGAAGTGGGTAAAATAACTTAACATCCGAGATTCAAGTATGACCGAAGAGAATTCTGCATCAACGAAGCCACCTTCTATGACGCCAATTATGTTGGCTGTACTAGGGATTGTCGCCGGGTTGGCCTTTCTGCTCTACAATCAAATGCAAAAGTCCACAGAGTTTATAAGTGCTAAGTTTCAAGCCTATCAGTTTATGACCGATCTACAGTTTTACTTAATGGATGATTCTACCTGCACTGAAATGTTAGGTGGAAACCAGGTAGTTGAAGGGGGAGATGCGGCCTTAAAGTTTCAATCTGGGGAAACTCTAGTTGCCGGTTCGACAAAAGATCTAGTCACCATCAATATTTTAAAGTTTTCAGATATTATAGGCGGTAGAGAAAATTTCTATTCAGCAGAGTTATCTTATAGTCTATCTATCCCTGATACGCCCCATTTAAATAGGGACTTTTTTAACGAGCGTCGGCTAAAATTTTACTATAAATCTGTTGATGGAAAGACTCTAGATAGCTGCGGTGTTAAGGATATGCTTTCCGCCGAATGACTACATTACGGCGACCACCTCTTTTATTTCAGGCAGAGCCTGCTGAAGTCGGGCTTCAATGCCTTGTTTCAATGTTAATGTTGAGCTTGGACAGCCAGCGCAAGCCCCTTGCATAAACACATGGACAATATTGTCTTCATACTTATGGAAAACAATGTCTCCACCATCCATAGCCACCGCTGGACGAATTTCATTGTTAATAATCGTTTTGATGGTTTTCACCTCATTAGAATCATTGGAGTCGTCCACAAGATTGGCGGTGTCAGCACTTGGATTGAGTACAACTTCATCATTCTGAATATGCTCTTGAATGAGTTGGCTAAGAGGATCAGCTAGAATCTCCCAATCGACCCATTCTTGTTTAGTGACTGTCACAAAATGAGGCCCAATATACACACCTTCCGCCCAGGGAAATCCAAATATTTTTAGAGCTAGAGGGGACCTACCAGCGCTGGCGGCTGTCTCAAAATTGATCGATTCCTCTGATATGGTCTTGGTGATCACAAACTTCATAGATTGAGGGTTTGGAGTACTTTCGTAGTAAACTTCAATATTTCCGCTCATGGATTTCTCCTTAACCTCTTATAAAGACGAGGCACAGTAAACTTGGGTAGCATTAGTGGGGCAAATTAGCACAATCACTTGGCACTTCAAGTCATAAAGTTAAGTCTTTATATGTCCCTAATTGAGATGCTGGACAAACGCCTAAATAGTTAAAATTAATCAAGTTTGTATATATTCCGGGTCCTCTTTTGTCGATAAAGAGTCATGAGTTCAGCAACAAAAAAGATAAATTCATCTCTCTCAGATGAGTATTGTCAGGAGATCGTGGCGGCGGTTTCGGAAAACTATATTGTGGCTTTCACTGACGAGAAGGGCAAAATTCTTTTTGTGAATGACAATTTTTGTGAAATCAGCGGCTACTCCAGTGAAGAACTCGTGGGGAAAGATCATCGAATTATCAATAGTGGTTTCCATGATAAAGTCTTTTTTGAGGAGATGTGGAACACCATCAAAGTTGGAAAAACTTGGTCTGGACAAATAAAAAATCGAACTAAGGGTGGAGGAGAGTACTGGGTAAATACTGTTATTTATCCTCATCGCAATGCAGAGGGAAAATTAGAGGGTTACTTAGCACTGCGCACAGAAATCACCGAACAGAAAAGGTTAGAAGAGGAAGTTTCTTCAGCCACTCATATTTATCAAAATATTCTCAGTTCTATGAAAGAAGGAATCGTTCTTTATAATAAAGACGGCTCTGTTCAAAAGGTGAACCAAGCTGCCTGCGACATTACAAATCTCACTATGGATCAGTTGATGGATTTGGATACAGCTCCTGAAGGCTGGCAGTTGGTTTCGCAAAACAATGAACCCCTAGACAGAAAAGATTTTCCTTCGACAGTGGCGCTTCAAAGTGGAGTCACCTCAAAAGATGTTCAGATTGGTATACGAATACCAGGTGTTGGAATGAGGTGGATTCAAGTCACGTCAATTCCGATTTATGTTTGCGAAGAGGAGAAACCAGAACCCGACTTTGCTTTGGTGGTTGTTCGAGATATAACTGAGGAGTTACTGGCTCAACAAGAATTGAAATTCGAATTAGAGTTATCAAAAACAATCAATAAACTTCTTTCTATTGCTGACCTTTCCTCGGATTTAGATGGTAAACTGGAATCTGTGTTGGACACCGTTTTAGATAACGAGGTGACAAGGATTAAGCCACAGGGTGCTATTTTCTTAATGAACCAAGCGGAAACGACTCTAGAAATGGTGGTTGAAAAAGAGTTGGCAAAGCCACTACTTTCCCTGTGTAAGCGTGTTGACGTGGGTAAATGTCACTGTGGTAAAGCAGCTGAGCTCAAAGAACTGATCTTCTCCAGCTGCGTGGATGAACGGCATGAAATTCAGTTCGATGGAATGTCACCTCATGGACATTACAATGTACCATTTGTTGATCCTGATGGGAGAGTTTTAGGTGTGATGGTTTTATACCTTGAGCACGGACACCAAAAGAGTTCTCGTGAGGTCGATTTTTTAAATACAGTGGGAAAAATTGTTGCAGGAATCATCCAAAAAGATAGAGCTGCTCAAAAGTTAAAGGCGGCTCAACATGCGGCAAAGATGGCATCCATAGGTGAGTTAGCAGCGGGTGTGGCTCACGAAGTCAATAACCCATTAGCCATCATTGGTGGCTACTTGTATCGATTACAGAGGATGTCGAAAAAAGATAACTTAGATCCAAAGTATTTTGATGCCATTGAGCGAATGGAAGATGCGGTTCACAGAGCGAGTAAAATCATTAAGGGATTAAGAGCTTTTGGTCGTCAGGAAACCACTGAGGTTTCCGAATTTGATCTTTCAGAAGTGATTTCGGAGGCCATTGCCTTGGTCAGAGAGATCTATGAAAAAGAAGGTGTAAAGGTTGAATTTGACAATCAACTTACGGACCACGCTATGGTGCAGGGGAATTGGGGTAAGGTTCAAGAAGTCTTCATGAACCTATTGAGCAACGCCAAAGACGCTTCAAAAGGACAGGCAGATAGACAAATTCTCGTTAGGCTTTGGACGGCAGGAGGTCACGTCTATGCGGAGATTGAGGATAATGGTTCTGGTATTCCTGAGGATATTCGTGAAAAGGTATTTGATGCTTTCTTTACAACCAAGGAATTGCATGAAGGTCCTGGGATGGGATTGTCAGTGGTGCATGCCACAATGGTGGAGCATAAGGGTCTAGTAGAATTTCAATCCGAGTTGGGAAAAGGAACCACTTTTAAAGTGCATTGGCCGATTTACCAAGCTGTTGCTGGCAATTCTCAACAGGTTTCTGCCGTTGAGGAAGAGGCAAAGGCTCAAGGGAATGGAACTTCTAGTAAGAAAATACTCATCGTAGAGGATGAGCAAGATTTAAGAAATATTTTTACTGAGATATTTGAGGATGCCGAACTGAATTTTGATATAGCAGTGGATGGCGAGGACGGTTTCAATAAAGCCATGGCCGGAGATTATGGCCTGATCATTTCCGATATTAAAATGCCAAAATTAAACGGTTCTGAAATGTATGAAAAAATCCTTGCTCAAAAACCAAATGCACCGAAAATTATGTTCATTTCGGGTGGAATCAATATTGAGTTTGAACACCTATACGAAAAATTTAAAGGTGATTTGTTACATATATTCTCTAAACCTTTCGATGAAGATGAAGTGGTTAAAGTGGCGCAGTCTGTCTTAGATGGAAGCTTTGTGCCAGATGAGAAAAAAGCGGCCAGCTGAGAATCTTTCCCTCTCGATTCCTATTTCCCAAAAATGCTTTGATTATAGGCTTCAAAGCCAAAAACCATCCGCGAATCCTTCGAATTCTATAGCATTGAACTTGTCCTATTTTTGAGCCGATGCTAGTGTCTCGTTTTTTAAAATAAAGGCATTTTGATGAGGCTTTTTGAGCCCAGAGGAGAGATCAATGACGCCAAGAGTAAGAGAGATATTGAGCTGGTATGGGGCTGACAATCCGGGAGTTTTGACCAACCTTGCACGCATTATGAATCATGGTCGACTAGCGGGAACAGGTAAGATGGTAATTTTGCCAGTTGATCAGGGTTTTGAGCACGGGCCGGCCCGAAGTTTTGCACTCAATCCAGATGGGTACGATCCCTTCTATCATTTTCAATTAGCCATTGAGTCAGGATGCAGTGCCTATGCCGCTCCATTGGGTTTTCTTGAAGCCGCGGCACGTGATTTTGCCGGGGAGATACCTCTTATTTTAAAAGTGAATAATTCTGATTCGCTCTACAAAGATAATGATGGCCCAATCTCGGCTGTGACATCTTGTGTGGACGATGCTCTTCGATTGGGTTGTGCTGCGATCGGTTTTACAATCTATCCTGGTAGCGAAAACCGAAAAGAAATGTACGAGGAAATCAGACAGGCTTCATTGGAAGCAAAACATGCGGGACTTCCCACTGTGATCTGGTCCTACCCAAGAGGTAAAGATATTTCTAAAGACGGTGAAACGGCGATTGATGTAGTGGCTTATTCCGCTCAAATTGCCTGCCAATTGGGAGCACACATAGTAAAGGTTAAACCACCGACGGCTCATATTGAACAATCCGAGGCGAAAAAGGTTTTTGATTCCCAGTCGATCAAAGTCACTAAACTTTCTGATCGGACACGTCATGTGGTTGAGTCTTGCTTCAACGGTCGTAGGATTGTCATCTTTTCTGGCGGAGCCACAAAAGGTACGAATGATTTACTAGATGAAGTGAAAGAGTTAGCCGCCGGCGGAGCATTCGGCAGTATCATGGGAAGAAATGCCTTCCAAAGACCAAAAGATGAGGCTGTCGCTTTACTACAAGACGTAATGGATATTTTTAAAGGATAAATATGGAAACCACAGAAGAAAACACCAATTCCAAAGTTGCCACAGGTAGAGAGAATCCTCTTCGGGCGGAGAAACGACGAAAACTCGAGTCTCTAAAGGAATTGGGATTCAATCCTTTTCCCCATGAGTTCGATAAATCCATTTCGAACCAAGCTTTGAGAGAAAAGTTTAGTCATTTGGAAGAAGGTGAGCAGGCTGAAGGGGAGATCTTTACTCTCGCCGGTCGACTTATGACCAAGCGAGATATGGGTAAAGCCGCCTTTTTTACCATACAAGATCAAAGTGGTGTTTTCCAGGGCTATATCCGGATCAAAGAAGTGGACGAGGCCTCTCAGGTTTTTTTCAAGCACGTTGATATAGGTGATTTTATTGGATTTTCTGGATTTGTTTTTAAAACCAGAAAAGGGGAATTGAGTCTTCACTGTAAAGACTTTCAAATCATTAGTAAGTCGTTGGAGCCATTGCCCGAGAAGTATCATGGTATCACCGATACTGAGTTGAAGTATAGACAACGCTATCTAGATCTAGTGATGGATCCAAAGAGCCGTAAGGTCTTTGAAATGCGATCGAAGATTATCCGTGAAATTCGTAGCTTTTTAGATAACAGAGGTTTTTTGGAAGTGGAAACGCCCATTCTGCAACCCATCTACGGTGGAGCTTCGGCCTCTCCGTTTGTGACACACCATAATGCCCTCGATATGCAGTTGTTTATGAAGATCTCTCCAGAACTGTACTTGAAGAGATTGATCGTAGGTGGCTTTGAGAAGGTCTATGACCTCAACAAAAACTTTCGTAACGAAGGAATTGATAGATCACATAACCCCGAGTTTACAATGCTTGAGTGGTACGAGGCCTATACCGACTATAAATATCAAATGAAGCAGTTCGAGGAGCTTTGCGCTCATGTTTGCAAGGAAGTCACAGGTGGTCTGAAAGTGACTTATGAGGGAAAAGAAGTCGATTTCACGACTCCTTGGAAGCGCATTACTATGATCGATGCCATTAAAGAATATGGCCAAATTGATGTCACTGCTCTTTCTGATGATGAGCTTTTTGAAAAATTAAAGTCTTTCGATGACAGTTTGGATAAAGCGCCACTTCGAGGAGAAATGATTGCTGAGCTTTTTGAGCATACAGCAGAACATCACCTATGGAATCCTACATTTGTTTTAGACCATCCTGTGGAGATTTCTCCACTCACTAAGAATCATCGAACTGAAAAAGGTATGGTCGAGCGATTTGAACCCTTCATTTGCGGTATGGAGCTGGGAAATGCTTATACGGAGTTAAATGATCCCGTGGAGCAAAGGGAGCGTCTTCAAGAGCAAGAAGCTAAAAGAGTTGTTGATGATGAGGCTCAGCCAATGGATGAGGATTTTATCCGAGCCATTGAAGTGGGAATGCCGCCAACTGGTGGAGTAGGGCTTGGTATAGAGCGGCTGGTGATGGTTTTGACGGGCTGTCACAGTATTAGAGACATTATTTTGTTTCCAACAATGAAGGTTAAGTAGACTTTTGTGGTTTATTGGAGATACGATTTTTTTAATAATTGTGTCTCCATACCCCAAATATTGAGGTTTCATGAGCAGAATTATCTTACCCTTTCTTTTCTTCGCCTTACTGGTTTCCTGTCAGTCTCCAGAAACAAAGTTATATTCTAAATTTGATGCCGATTATTCGGCCCTAGTTGAGGGTCGAAAAAAGAAACTCATCCTCAATAAAGATGTGATCATTGTTGATGCGAGAAAAAGATTCGATCATACAATGTTGAATATTCCCGGATCTATTCTTTTGAGCTGGGAGGAGTTTACCGATCATCGAAGTGAGCGTCCGGGGTTATTGCAAGATGATTACTCTAGGATGACACAAAGATTGGCGAGGTTAGGTATTACACCTGATACGAATGTTATTGTTGTGGGTTATGGAGTCCATGGTAGGGGAGAGGAAGGTCGCTTGGCTTGGACTCTTTTGTATCTGGGAGTGAAAAACGTTCAAGTCGCTGAAATTCATCTTTTTAAGAAGCATCTCAGACAGGGCACGGCACAACCAAGAGAGCCTGTACCTTATTGGAAACCTAAATTATTGAGTCCCATTCGTATTCGAAAGGCCGAGTTTTTGGAGTTGGCTAAAAGTGCTCGGCAAAACAAGGTACGCATCATAGATGTTCGAAGTGAGAGAGAGTATTTGAAAGGGTCCACAGCGATATTTGGAATGCCGGAAATCACAGCCATTAATATTGAGTGGCGGGAGTTTTATAACCGGCAAGGACGACCCAATTTGGATCTCATCAGTAAACTAAAAGCCATTGGTATTCATTTTGGAGATTCTATTGTTGTTGTAAGTAACAAAGGAATTCGGTCGGCCGCTGTGACAACAGCGCTGCTAACTTTAGGTTATCAAAATGTTAAAAACTACGATGGTGGTTTGGTAGAGATTAAAAATTACTAGGAGAGTTTTATGAAACAATGTTTAGCAGCTCTATTCGTATTATTTATTGGGTTTGTAGCTAGCGCTGAGACCACAGTATTTGTTGTTAAAGCAAAAGGTTCGGTAGATAGTGCCACTCTTGAATCGGTGACGGCGTTGGTGGAAGATGCGGTTTCTCAGGCTGGAGATTACGCCATTTCAGATAATCGGTGGGAATCGGATGTCGTTTTAGTTCCTAAGTTGTTGAAGTTGGGAAGTAGCTACATTCTGCAGGTGGGAAAATATGTAGATAAAAAGTTAGCGACTTCCAAAAAAATGAAATCAGCAACCATAGAGGATATGGATACCGTTGTGGGTCGTGTGGTTCGTGCCGTATTAAGCGACGTGAAAGTGGCTGAAACCGCTCGTGTGGACGAAGTTACCAAAGATGAAATGGAGCGCAGTCAGGTCCGATATCAAGCTTTAAAGCAGTGGAGTGTGGGCATTGGGGCTGCTTGGGCTGGAGGATTGCATTATCCTGGTACAGGAGCACTACTTTTAGGTGGCTACAATTTTGGAGTGGATCCAGATTATGATTTGTCTTTGTATGGTGAGCTACTTTTTGCGACCGGTGACTCGGAAGTTCAATTTACCAACTTTTCTGTAACTATGAGCTGGTTTGTTAATAGGAATAAAACCGCACCGTATGTCAGAGGTGGTTTAGGTTATGGATTTGCTTCAGCAAGTCAGGACAATCAATCGAACACCTTGATAGGCAGCAATGATAATGTTTCTAGCTTTTCAGCTGTCATCGGCGGTGGGTTTAAGTTTTTTAGAACGTCTACAGTTCACATGGGTTTAGATGCGACTACGACCATCTTTTTTAGTGAAACTGAGAAGTCCAAAGAAACACCTTCGCTTACGAGTTTAAAGCTAGTGATCTCCTATTAAATATTAATTCTGTTGTGTGGGGGAAGGATTTTGCTAAAAGTGGAATCTGGGATTCCATTGCATGTGGTATTTAGACTTCCATTTTATTATTGAGAAATGGAGGGGGCTGGAGACCACATGCAATAGACATTGAGGGTTTCTAATGTCTTTTACCGCTATCTATTCGTTCGGACATTTTCTTGGCAAAAATAGCCTTTTGTTCATCTGTAAGGATAGCTCTCAACGCTAACATTTTTGTAAAGCGTTCGTTCATTCCAGACATTTTGGCATCATGAAAGGCTTTGTGCAGTGACTTCATAGTGGCGTCGTTGGCATTTTCTAGCCATCCATTACGAAGTGCATCTTTTGCCTTCTTGATAGCCTCTCGATTCGCTTTTCCACCACCCTTGTTTTCCATGTGGAGTTCTTTCATTTTAGATCTTTGTTCGTCGGTAAGATTTAGCTCCTTCATTAAGCCTTTCATCATACCTTTGCCCATTTTTCCATGTTTGTGATCTTTGGCAAAGGCGGGTGAAGCCAATGCGCTTAATAGAAACAAAATCACTAGATGCTTCATATTCGTCTCCTGTTTATTTATCTTTAGCTAGATAGGTCTTTTTGCATTTTAAATAAAACCGTAGACATGGCTTTGATCATGTCGGGGTCATATTTTCCAAACAATTTAGACTCCATGAATTGAACCGCGTCTTTGGGAGTCATTGGCGTATTATAGGTCCGCTTAGTTGTGAGAGCGTCATAAGTATCAGTGAGGGCCACAACTCGTGCCATCGGGTGAATCTCTTCGGCTTCTAAATCTTGAGGGTATCCGCCTCCGGACCAGCTTTCGTGATGTTCGTAACAACTGGCCATCACTCCCTCAGTAACGTCTTGTTCCATTAAAATCTGCAATCCGAATTGAGGATGTTTTTGCATTTGCGCCCATTCCACATCGTCTAGTGGGCCAGCTTTACATATGATATCTACATTTACATTTCGCTTACCAATGTCGTGAAATAGAGCTCCTTCACCCAATTCCTTTAAATCGGCTGAGCCAAAGCCCACAGCCTGTCCTAAACCCAAGGCATAAATGCAGACATCTAAGGAATGGTTATAGGTATAAAAATCGTGCGATGAGAGGCTAATGAGGTGACTCATGGCCGATGGCTCTTCATCCATAAGATCAATAAAGTTTTTAACTACCGGACGGGAATCAGCGAGTGCCTTAGCCACATCGGGGTTTTCATAAAGCTCTTCTACTAAAGAAATGGAACTCTCTCGGAGTAGTACGGCCTTTTCCATGGCTGAAAGGTCCGAACTTGTAAGTCGATCATGAATATAGTCTTTATAAATCTGCCGCTGATCTTGCGGGATGTAAAATTGGCCCTGAGCTTTCTCCTTAAAACTGTACAGTTTTTCTGCAGTGATTGAGTCTCCAGCTCGAAGGTAATGAACCATTTTTTGATTGAGGGATATGAATATATCAAAGGGAATGGGGCTCGAGGGATGTACGGAATTGATTCTAATTTTAAAATATTCGTTTGTAGCTTCCATTATTTAAGTTTGCCACGGATTGATTGACTGTCCAAACAAGAATCATTAAGCATTACCTATGTCTTTGTTTGTCGATACTCCCATTCAGTACCTTAAAGGGGTTGGTCCTAAGCTGGGGGACCTGCTTAGGAAGCGGGATATTCATACTGTGGGTGATCTTCTCGAATGGTTTCCTCGCACCTATCAAGACCAAAGGGCAGGTCGATCCATTGCCGATTTAGAGCTGAATCAAAACGTATCTATTGAGGCCACGGTGATCCGTGTGAATTCTTTTAATATGGGGCGAAGCCGTAAAAAGATGCACGAAGTGATTGTTCAAGATTCATCGGGTCGCATCTCCTGCAAATATTTTCGAACCCCTTATCGGGGTTATTTTGAAAGATTCCAGCCTCAGATGCAGGTTCGAATTACTGGGAAAGTCACTGAGTATCGTGGTGTGAGGCAGTTTCAACATCCGACTTTGGAACCCATTGGTGAAAACTCCGAAGATGTAAAAGATCAGCTTTTACCGCTGTACACAGAAACCGAAGGTCTGAGTCCCGGTAAATTGAGAAAAATGATCGATAAGGCGATTTACGAATTGATCATTAATCCAAAAGAACCTGATTCTTGGAAAAACTATTCCGACGAATACAAAAAACCATTAGGGGTACCGGAGATCTATCCAGACTGGCTATTGGATGAATATAAACTCATGGCTCGAAGTGAAGCTCTTCATAAAATACATCAGCCAGGCAATGAAAGTGTGGATGAATACCTTCAGTTCAATTCCCCGGCACAGAAGAGAATTATTTTTGATGAATTTTTTTGGTTGGAGCTACATCTGGCGTTACAGAAAAGTGGTTATAAAAAAGCTGTGGCCCCCAAAATGGGCGCGCGTAAGAATCTTTACGATAAGATTATTAGCGCGCTACCCTTTGAACTCACTAATGCGCAAAAGTCCACATTAGGAGAAGTATTAAGCGATATGGAGAGTGGGCATCCCATGCACCGACTCGTGCAAGGAGATGTGGGAAGTGGAAAAACTATGGTGGCTCTATTGTCTGCATCGGTAGCGATTGAACATGGCTATCAAGCCTGCATTATGGCTCCCACCGAGATACTTGCTGAACAGCATTTTAAAAATGCTAGAAAGATTTTTGAACCATTAGGTATTGAGGTGGCTTTTATTAGCGGGCAATTACGCGCCAAAGAAAAGCGAGAGGTGCTTGAGAGGGTTCAGATGGGGCAGGCCCGCCTAGTGGTTGGAACCCATGCAGTGATTCAAGATGCGGTTCATTTTAATCAACTGGGTTTAGTGATTATAGATGAGCAGCATCGGTTTGGAGTGGAGCAAAGGGCAAAGCTTATGAAAAAGGGGGAGAGTCCTCACTTTTTAGTTATGACAGCTACACCTATCCCAAGAACACTAGCTATGACGGTCTATGGAGATTTGGATGTTTCCATCATTGATGAGCTTCCAAAAGGAAGGCAGCCCATAGTGACCCGAAAAGTGTTTGAAAATAAGCGGGAAAAAGTACTGGGTTTTTTGCAGGAGCAGGTGGCTAAAGGTCGACAAGCTTATGTTGTATATCCGTTAGTGGAAGAGTCTGAAAAAATTGATTTAAAGAATGCTACAGAAGAGTATGAAAAACTAGTCGCTCAATTTCCAGATATACGGTTTGCCCTGTTGCATGGAAAGATGAAAGCGGATGAAAAAGATCAAGTGATGCGGTGTTTTCGAGATCATGAGTTTGATGTATTGGTCTCTACGACCGTCATCGAAGTGGGAGTTGATGTTCCCAATGCTAATCTTATGTTGATTGAGCATGCTGAAAGATTTGGTTTGTCTCAACTTCATCAGTTGCGCGGGAGGGTGGGGCGAGGTGAACATAAATCTTATTGTGTTCTTATGCTCAGTTACGCACTTTCTGATGAGGCTCGCTTTCGCGCAGAGATTATGGAAAGTACTGCTGATGGTTTTAAAATTTCTGAGGCGGATTTAGAGTTGCGCGGACCCGGTCAATTTTTAGGAACTCGACAATCTGGATTGACCGGATTTAAAATGGCCAATCTTGTACGTGATATGGCCACCTTGCAGCTGGCCAGGAAGGCGGCTTTTCAGTTGGTTCAAAAGGACCCTCTCTTGAAGTTAGAAGAGCATAAGGTGCTCGCTTCCGAATTTGATCGAAAAAGAAAACAACTTGTGGGATGAGTTTTTTCTAGCTAACGTTTCCCCATCATCTAATTCTATATCGGGGGATATATGCGTTCTTTAATTGTTACGACACTCATTTGTTTTGGAATTTCCTATTTTGTTGAAGCCGAAGCTACGGAATCTTCAGAAATCTTTTATCAAGCGGAGAGTGTTTATTTACCATCAGTTAAAACTTGTGAGTCTTGGACTCCAGTTCGTAATGGTTCCGGTTACAACTGCAGTTATTATCGCTATAGAAATCTTGCCGACGACGGTACAGTGCGTATTCTATTAAATGCCATTGATCGATTAGAGAGCCGAGTGAATCAATTAGAGGCCCAGCTGAATAACGGGCAATAATGCCTTTTCAGAATCCCGGCCTGCTGTTGCGGAGCGGTAAAAGGAATGAAAAATACTTATAGTATCAATAAGTATAAACTTGTCAGAATCTTACAAATGGAAAGGGGCTTAATGGCCCCTTCTTCTTTTTTTAGCCCCTATAGCCCTTTGATTAAGCTACAGTTCCATTTTGGAGCGCACACCGTGGCAAAGTGGCCCAAGGAGCTGTTCTAAAAAAACAGCAATAGAGAGATATGTCTCTCTGAAAACCCAGTATCCATAGGGTGTTTAGGGGGGACCCTGAATTTTTTACTTTGTGTTTGGAACATGACGTGATTCACTCTTTGCCGAGATCAAGGAGGGGATGGATGTCAAAAAGTTCTAAGTTGAATGGAGTTTTTTTAGCAGTCGTATTGAGTAGCTTTGTAGCTGAAGCTGGGGATCGACTTCTATTTAAAAATGCCAACATCAATACCGCCACGGCTGAATCAACCATGCACGGATTGAGTCAACTCAGTGGTAATATCGGAGAAGAAACCACACACTTTGTGGTTCAGTTTAAACAAAAAATCAGTGCTCAAGATAAGTCTTGGCTGGAAGCTAAAGGAACCATCTTAAGATACATTCCAAATGATGCTTACCTTGTGAAGTTGAACGAAGAATCAAATCTTTCACAACTTCAATCCAATGCTGGAGTGCAAGCGGTTGTGCCATTCATCGCACCATTAAAAATCGATGAAAGCTTTCCTCCGCAGAACGTTTTTACGCAAAATCAATCCATGAAGATGCTCGTTAGTGTAACTCAAGAAGGACTGCTGTCCACCGTTGCGGATCAGCTCGAAGGCGCTGAAATGCTATGGAAAGATGGCAAATATATGGTCATCGAAGCTCGATTAGGATCGGTTCAGGAGTTTGCAAAGGTCGATGGAATTGAATGGATTCAACCCTATCACGAACCGCAAACTATGGTTTTACCTCTTAATGAAAATGAAGATGATGCCGAAGAAACTTCTGGTGAAGTTGAGGTGACTGATTTCGTTGGTAGTATAGACAATTTATCAGGTCATGAATCCGGTACGACAATTATGAATTTCGAATCTGCATGGGATAGAAATTTGACTGGAGAAGGTGAGTCTGTAGCGATGGCCGACACAGGTCTAGACTCTGGCGATGTTAACGACATTCATTCGGATTTCGAAGGTGTGATTGGTGGGCAGGTTTATGGCCTATTTGCGAACTCTTGGAAGGACCCAATGGGACATGGGACACATGTTGCTGGTTCTGTAATGGGTAGTGGAGCTTCTTCTCATGGGCAAATTAAAGGTGGAGCTTATGACGCATCCATGTTGGCTCAGGGAATGTGGTCGCCGCTTTTACAAAATCTTTCTGTTCCACCTGAACTAAAGAAGCTCTATAGAAAAGCTTATGAAGAGGGTGCACGTATTCACACGAACTCATGGGGTAATGGTGTTGTTTTCGGAAACTACGATAACATGGCCCAAATGACTGACGAGTACATGTGGGACACTCCTGATATGTTAATTCTTTTTGCTGCTGGTAACAGCGGGAAAGATGCTGACGAAGATGGGCGTGTTGATCCGAATTCGATTGGTTCTCCTGGAACGGCAAAGAATGTTCTTACCGTTGGAGCCTCTGAAAATATTATGATGGAAGGTGGACTTCAAATGACGGCCTCAGAAATGAAGCCCGGAGTTTGGGATGCTGAGCCTTTAGCATCCGATCGATTTTCTAACAATGCAGAGGGATTGGCTGTGTTCTCTTCTCGTGGTCCTACAGATGATAGTAGGCTTAAGCCTGAAGTGGTTGCTCCAGGAACAAACATTGTAAGCTTGTGCTCCTCGATAGATGGTTCCAGTGAGTTGTGGGGTCGCTTCAATGAAGACTACTGTTTCTCCGGTGGAACAAGTATGTCTACGCCTCTTGTAGCAGGTGCCGCCGCGGTAACTCGTCAATACTTGCGTCAAGTACGTGGTATTGAGAATCCTTCAGCTGCTTTAATTAAAGGTATTTTGATGAATACCGCTACAGATATGTTTCCTGGTCAATTTGGTTTTAGAGATGTAGGCCAAGAAATCCTTCAGCCTGCACCTAACAATGATGAAGGTTATGGGCGAGTGGACATGGCCAATGTGGTTGATGATGCCCGTTACCTGACACTCATTGATGAAGTGGATGGAGTGGCTGATGGCGAAGAAAAATCCTACTCTATCCAGGTGGGCGACGCAGAATCTGTAAAGGTGACATTGATCTATACAGATGCTCCGGGATCTCCTTCGGCAGCTAAGTCTCTTGTAAATGATTTAGATTTGTCGGTGAGTGCTGGCGATCGCACTTTGAATGGAAGCGATTCAGTGAACAATCATGAGCAAGTACTCGTGACAGGATTTGCTGGAGAGACTTTAACAGTAACGGTTAAAGGTGCCTCTCTTCCGGTAACAAAGAGCGGTGCTGTGCCGTACTCTGTTATTGTTACCCAAGTTCAGTAACAAGATTTATGAAATATTTTCAGAAAAGGGCTCCTATAGGGGGCCTTTTTTACGGCCTGCGGATATCTAATCTTTCAACAGTATTTTCTGGTTCATTAATTCTAGAGGTTGACCATAGACCCTATATTTATTTCCCGAATTGAGTTTATAAATTTCAGGGAACTGGTGAATTCCTTTCAGGAGATGAGTTCGAAGGCATTAATTTTGATTTATCGTGTCAAAGGTGTTATATAAACAATGCGCTAGATGATTATAAAATAGCCAGTATTAAACAGTTCAGTGGGTGAACAGTTTGTAAGTCGGAGGTCGTAGTACATGGTAGAATTTAAAGCCGGTGATAACGCCGTATATCCAGGTTATGGCGTTGGTAAAGTCACTGCCGTTGAGACCAAAGAAATTATGGGAACAAAGCAGACGTTTTACGTCATTCGCATTGAGGAAACGGGAATGAAGTTGATGGTTCCTAAAACCAATGCAAGTTCTGCGGGTTTGCGACCTATTATTTCCAAGTCAGAGGCTGGAAAAGTCATTGAGATTTTAAGAAAAAAAGAAGTGAAAATGGACAATCAAACGTGGAACCGTCGTTACCGTGAGTACATGGAGAAGATTAAGACCGGTTCTATTTTTGAAATTGCTGAAGTGCTTAGAGACCTATTTGTACTAAAGGTGGAAAAGGACTTGAGTTATGGTGAGCGAGAAATGCTCAGTAAAGCTCGAAAGCTGTTGTTGAAAGAATTAACTCTGGCCACCAGCCGAGACGAGCTAGAGAAAATGCAAGTTGGTGGAATCCTCGGGCTGTAATGAATGAAATCAAGGGGTGCAGACCCGGTTAGTGTCCAAAGCTCAGGCAATGTGTCTGAGCTTTTTTTATGCCCAAAAGGTGCCAGGCACCTTTTGGAGCTGCAGCGCAATAAAGGGGTGCGCTAGAACTTGGGTTGAGATATATCTGTCGGTGATTTTGGAAAGGATCATATATGAGTCGACCTGTGCGCGTGAGATTTGCACCAAGCCCCACTGGATATCTACATGTTGGAGGAGCGAGAACTGCTCTCTACAATTTTTTGTATGCTAAAAATCGTGGTGGAAAATTTATCCTTAGAATTGAAGATACGGATTTAGAGCGTTCCACCGAAGAAGCCATGCATATGCAGATTGGTGATCTTAAATGGCTGGGTCTAAATTGGGATGAAGGTGTGAATCCTGAAACTCTCGAAGATATGGGAGATAAAGGACCCTATCGCCAGTCGCAGAGATTAGAAATCTATAAAGAGTATGCGGAAAAGCTGATTGCATCAGGTACGGCTTACTATTGCTTTATGACGGACGAAGAGATCGATAAGCAACGTGAAGAGCTGAAAGCGGCAGGCAAACCACCGCAAGTACAGAGTCCCTATCGAGATATGGATCCCGCGGAATCTAAAAAGAAGTTGGATTCTGGGGAGTCTGCCGTTGTAAGATTTAAAGTGCCAAAAGATAAATCCGAATTTGTTTTAAAAGATTTAGTTCGGGGTGAAGTGAAGTTTCCTTCGGATATGGTAGGGGATTTTGTTTTGATACGTTCAAACGGAATGCCTGTTTACAATTTTTGCTGTGCTATTGATGATGCACTTATGGAAATCAGTCATGTTTTCCGTGCGGAAGAACACTTATCAAACACTTTACGTCAAATGATGGTTTATGAAGCCTTAGGTTTAGAAGTTCCAGAATTTGGTCATTTGTCTATTATTTTGGGGGCCGATAAGCAAAAGCTGTCTAAGCGTCATGGGGCTACAAGCTGTAATCAATATCGAGAGTTAGGTTATCTGCCCGAGGCGATGAACAATTTTATTGCTTTGATGGGGTGGAGTCATCCTGAAGGAAAAGAGGTCATGACTTCCGAGGAAATGCAAAAGGCGTTTTCTACAGATCGATTGAATCCGGCGAGTGCAGTATTTGATGAAGTGAAGTTGAAGTGGATGAACGCCAGTCATTTGCGGGAATTGGATCATGCTGAACTGTGGTCGCGAGTAAAACCTTTTCTGGACGAAGCGGGCTTAGAATTGCCTGAAGATCCGCAGTGGCAAGACCGTGCATTGAGTGTATTTAAAACATCTATGGAAACATTGGCGGATGCAGTGGAACTTTTTCGACCAATTTCTGCTAAAAACTATAAAGTGGATGATACAGCTGCTGATGCATTGTCATGGGACAGTTCAAAAGCCGTTATAGAGAAGTGGAAATCTCTTGTTGCTGCCGCGGCCGAAGACTATTTGTCCGAAGAGCAATTTGTCGAAGCTCAAAATGCTGTTAAAACAGAATGTGGTGTGAAAGGAAAACACCTGTTTATGCCGATTCGAGTGGCCGTCATTGGCAAGCCACAAGGAGCGGAATTGAAGCATTTAGTGCCACTTATGAAAAAAGATTTATTAATTGAACGAGCCCAGTTGGCTCTTAATCAGTAGGAAAAAAAGATGAGTATACAGATATACAATACGCAAAGTCGCTCTAAAGAAGAGTTTGTACCCGTACATAAAGGCGAAGTGCGAATGTATGTCTGTGGCCCCACTGTTTATGACTTTTTGCATATTGGGAATTATCGCGGAGCCATTTTTTTTAATTTGGTTCGTAACTGGTTTGAGAAGTCTGGATACTCGGTAAAGTACGTATATAACTATACGGATGTCGACGATAAAATTATCAATCGTGCGAACGACGAGGGTGTGACTGCAGAGGATATTTCTAAGAAGTATATCGCTGAGTTCGAGAAAGATTACTCCTATTTAAAATTACGTCCTCATACGGCTAATCCAAAAGTGTCCGAGCATATGGAGGATATTATAGAGATTATCGAAGGCTTGATTGAAAACAATAAAGCCTATGCGGTGGATGGCGATGTTTACTATGCGGTTCAGTCTTTTGAGGAGTATGGAAAGCTATCCAATAAGAAAATAGATGAAATGCAAGAAGGACATCGCATCGAGGTGGATTCTCGCAAAAAGCACCCGGCCGACTTTGCGTTGTGGAAGAAGGCTAAAGACGGAGAGCCGAGTTGGAAGTCTCCTTGGTCGGATGGAAGACCTGGTTGGCACATCGAATGTTCAGCTATGAGTCGCGCTTTGTTGGGAGATACATTAGATATTCATGGTGGTGGATTGGATTTGGTTTTCCCACACCATGAAAACGAAATAGCACAAAGTGAGGGCTGCACAGGTCACCAGTATGTTAAGTATTGGATGCACAACAATATGCTTGAGTTTGGTAATCAGAAGATGTCCAAGTCGCTAGGAAACGTGCGCACCGGCCGCAGCTTCCTTGAACAGTATAATGGTGAAATCTTAAAGTACATGATGTTGTCGGCACATTACCGAAGCACCATAGATTTTAGTGAAGACCCGGTGAATCGAGCCATACAGGCGTTAGCTAGGTTTTACTCCGCATTGGCTTTGGCTAAGACGAATATGGATAAAGGTGGTGCTTTAGCGCCCGTTCCTGAGAAGTTTCAGAAGCTTTTGGATGAGCAGTCTGACAAGATTAAAGATGCGCTGGATGATGATTTTGGAACACCTGAAGTTTTTGCGGCTTTGTTTGAAGTGGTTCGGGAATTTAACAAGCAGGTACGAAGACCTGGAAAACCCAATGATGCAATGATTGCCACTAGCGAAGTGTTTTATCATTGGATCATTTCTCAAGGGGAAGTGATGGCGTTGTTTTCCGAGCCAGCGGCTGAGTTTCTAAAAGCTTTAGATGATATGCTGTTGGATCAGAAAAGTCTTAAGCGAGAAGAAATTGATAAGCTGGTGGCCCAGAGAGCTCAAGCGAGAGCGGATAAAGACTTTGCGGCTAGCGATGAAATTAGAGATCAGCTCATCGATTTAGGGATTGCTGTGATGGATGCTGCCGATGGTTCGACTTGGGAAGTGGCTAAGTAAGCCATCTTAAAAAAGTTTATATAAGAGTGTGGGGCCATATCTTTAGTGGTCTAAATTCAATTCTATCTAGTTTTTCGACCAATGGACTATTCAGATTTTACTTGTTCAATGCGCTCTTGCATTTTTTTTCTTATTAGATCTTTGTACTTAATTTTAGAATCATGAGTGAGTTCTACTCGTAAAGGATGAGCCTTGTCTCCGTCCAAATAGTAGTACTTGCTGGAGTGAGGGTTACCTACCAAAATTTTGGCTTCGTATTCTCCTTCCGAGGGAACAACTTTTGGTTCTGTTTCTTGGCGAGTGGGAGTGTAGAATTGGGGCATTTTAAAAGGCATCACCAATTGTTTAAAAACGCTCACGTAGACTTTGCCGTCTTTGGTTTTTGACCAGACTTTCACTGGGGCCACTGCCGAATCCATATCCTTGGGGCGAAAACGAAGTGAGGTGGTAATCAACTGGTCTTGATAAAGCGTGGCTTTCAAATAGAGAGTAGGGAGTTCATCATGGGGCATTATTTGAGGGCGATACATGTAATTTATAATTCCAGTAATGAGCGCGCCCAAAAAGGCCAACACAATCAGTAAAGTGAGAGTATGTTTTTTATGTTTTGCCATGGATTTATGGTCACAATTTTAGCCTGAGAAGTCACCTTCTTACGGCAAGTTCCGTTTAAAATTCTAACAGTACCGGTGACAATCTACAGTTTTGGCCATCAAGAAAGACTTGTAAATGGCTGTAATTACAGGATTTTGTATTGGTGCCAAACTTGTAATATATAGAAATAACTCAACAGAATCCCCCCTCTTGTTGAGTTAC
>TARA_B100000749_G_scaffold226430_1_pt1 | contig 37195 bp, 38 predicted proteins | sample TARA_B100000749 | Tara Oceans TARA_B100000749 (sample SAMEA2621232) | marine metagenome | biome: marine biome (ENVO:00000447); feature: mesopelagic zone (ENVO:00000213); material: "saline water (ENVO:00002010), including plankton (ENVO:xxxxxxxx)" | depth 800 m
TTTTTCTTAGCGGCCTTTTTAGTCGCTTTTTTCTTAGTGGCTTTTTTAGTCACCTTCTTTTTTGTGGCCTTTTTAGTCGCTTTTTTCTTAGCGGCTTTTTTAGTCGCCTTCTTTTTTGTAGCCTTTTTAGTGGCTTTTTTCTTAGCGGCTTTTTTCTTAGTCGCTTTTTTCTTTACAGCCTTTTTAGTGGCTTTTTTCTTAGCGGCCTTTTTAGTCGCTTTTTTCTTAGTGGCTTTTTTCTTAGTTGCTTTCTTCTTAGCTTTTGCCATTGATTTTCCCCCAATTGGAATTGTTATTTAATCACAAGCAAATGATATACAAAGGGAATACCTTGTCCAAACAAAAAAAACACATTTCTACTCTTTTTTTTGATTTTCCCTAGGGAAATAGGGTTTTTTTACTAGTTTTGCCTTGGTTTTAAGCCGCTTTCCCCTCTGAAAACTGGCCGAACACCCCTTGTTCATTGAGTTTTTCCAACTCCAAGTACATCTCTTGAACTTCAAAAAACAGTTCTTTTGCCTCTGCACCTTCTCCACTAGCATCGTTTTGCCGATCCGGGTGAAATTGGAAAACCAGTGCTCTATATTGAGATTTTATCCTAGCCCAATTCACAATCTCAGGAGCAGAACCTCCGTTCATCCGGAAAAAACTCTCGATACGTAGCTGCTGTTCAAAAGTGAAATCATGAAAACTAAAACCCTCTACTCGTGAGTTTTCAGATTGTGATGGCTCACTTGAATGACTCTTCGAATCTGAACATGAATCTGACGGCGAATTTTGATGGACTCCATAAGCATACGTCACGCTGGCGCAAGAAAACCTGCGCACCTCGGCACCTACTGCATAGAAGAAAAATGGATCAGGGTCACAAAACTGCTGGCCGGAGGCCTGAACCACCTCCGCATCTTCCCTAGTTTTCATCTTTTTTAATAGAATTTTATGAAAGTCACTCATACCTAATACATCGGCCGTCCTCTCTGGAGGCTGAAAGATCCTCCAAAGTTTGTCCGCTGTACTAGGTTAATTTTTCCGATGGGGTGCTTTAGTTGAGGCGTCTGTACTTGATTCGAGTAGGAACCAGCTGATCCACGCCTCTGCGTCGCTTCAAATCCGCCTCATAGTCCGTATAACCACCGGCAAAAAATTCCGCATGACTATCACCCTCAAAAGCTAAAATATGGGTACAAATACGGTCTAGGAACCAACGATCATGACTAATCACAACGGCGCTTCCACCATATTCAGCCAAAGCTTCTTCTAGAGCTCGCATTGTGTTTACATCTAAATCATTCGTGGGCTCATCCAATAAAAGTAGGTTAGCACCCTCACGCAGAATTTTAGCAAGATACACTCGGTTTTTTTCTCCGCCCGAGAGCATGCTTATTTTCTTTTGCTGATCTCCACCAGAAAAGTTAAATCGCGCCAAGTAATTTCTCGCGTTCACCTCACGAGATCCCAAATAGAGAACATCTTCACCACCAGAAACTTCTTCAAAAACAGTTTTATTGGGATCTAGAGGACGATTTTGATCAATAAATGCCATCTTCACCGTTTCACCTACAGTAAATGTCCCGGCATCCGGCTTATCTTGCCCAACGATCATTCTAAACAAAGTGGACTTACCTGCACCGTTCGGCCCTATCACACCCATGATTCCACCGGCAGGAAGTGTAAAGCTCAAATCATTCATAAGTAGTTTTTCGCCAAAACCTTTCGTTACGTTTTCGGCTTCAATCACTTTCGCTCCCAAACGAGGACCCGGTGGAATATAGATTTGCACTTCATTGAGTTTTTCAGGAGTGATTTCTTTCAACTTCTCCTCGTAGGCCGAGATCCGGGCCTTCGCCTTAGTCTGCCGCCCTTTTGCTCCCTGACGAATCCATTCCAATTCACGCGCAAGAGCTTTATTGCGCTTCAATTCTGACTTTTGCTCCTGAGCCAAACGCTTTTCTTTTTGCTCCAACCATGAGGAGTAATTTCCTTTCCAAGGAATCCCCTCACCGCGATCCAACTCCAAAATCCACCCGGCCACATTGTCCAAGAAATAACGATCATGGGTCACAGCGATGACTGTTCCCGGAAACTTTTCCAAGAAGTGCTCCAGCCATCCTACAGACTCTGCATCCAAATGGTTCGTAGGCTCATCCAATAACAAAATGTCAGGATTGGATAAAAGTAATCGGCACAGCGCTACGCGGCGTTTCTCCCCACCCGAAAGCTTCTCCACAGGCCATTCTCCCGGAGGGCAACGGAGGGCATCCATGGCCTGATCGATCTTTTGATCGATTTCCCACCCATCTACAGACTCAATTTTGGTTTGAATATCACCCTGCTTCTCAATGAGTTCTTCCATTTTCTCCGGAGTGATATTTTCATCGCATAGTTCTTCACTGATTTGATTGAACTGCTGAAGCCAATCATTGATGGGACCCAGCCCCTCCATGATGTTCTCTTTGACCGTCTTCGCCTCGTCCAGTTCAGGCTCTTGTTTTAAATATCCAACTTTGAAATCCCTAGCCGGAAATGCTTCTCCCACAAAATCCGAATCCTCGCCGGCCATGATTTTTAACAGCGAACTTTTCCCCGCTCCGTTTAATCCTAGGACACCAATTTTAGCCCCATAGTAGTAAGACAAATATATGTCTTTCAGTACGTATTTACTTGGTGGATAAACCTTACCCACACCTTTCATCGTATAGATAATCTCTTCTGCCATGAGTCCCTCGAGTTTTTGGATTCCATTTTCTATTCCTGTGACGAATACAATACCCTGATTTAAAAGGCAAAGTGAAAGCGAACGAATTAAGCAGGGAAATCCCTTTTAAAATTAATAACTTGCCTTACCTATCTCGACTTAGGTAAGGTACCAATATGTCGAAAACAAGGAACAAGTGTTCGGCCACACCGACCAACAACATTCGAAAACTTTGTAGTGATCTAGGGGACCTATTTGACGTTTTAGATGACGACAACATCTCCTATCAGGCCAAACGATCCGAATCGGAATTTCAAAAAAAGAAACAAGATGCCTTTAATGAGCTGAAACGAAAACTCGCTGAGTTTTCTTAGAGCTTAAGAATTCAACTGTACGTTTAAAATTTAGTGAGAAGAGCCACCCTTACAATCGGGAGAGATGAGACGGCTTTCGGGGACCTCTGCCCACTCCTCAGGACTATAAGTTTTTTGGGCAAGCGCATGTAGGCCTTGCTGAAAAACCGACTGTAGAGCCTTATAGACTCTCTGCTGGCGCTTCACTCGGCTCACATCTGTAAACTCAGAGCTAACAAGTATAATTTTAAAGTGTGATTCTGCGCCCTCTGGCACATTATGCATGTGACTTTCATCGACCACCTCTAGGTGATCAAAACTCGGAAATTCGGACTTTAATAGTTGTTGAATGAGTTGTGCTCTTGGTCCCATGGGTTTGGATTCAACACCAAACCCTGAACCGCCGCAACTTAAAATTTAAAATCGCGCTGAGAATTATAATCGTTAAACCAACCCAACTCTGGATCTAGCCAACGAGGTGACAAACCCATGGAATGCATAAAGTTGAAAAATCGATGAACCTGCTGTCTGGCTTTGCTCAGACTGCCCACTCCCAATTTCACTTCACCGTACCCAAGGATTTCGCAAGTCATCTTGTCCCCGACAATCATGTCCAGTTCTCCAAGAGTGTTTCCACCATTTCTAGGATGGTACTCTACAGATCCGGAAACAAATAGTCCCGTACCCTGACGATCCAGGCGAGCCTGCATGCGGACGATAGACAACAGTTCTAAGATTTCACCCTCTACCTCAAAATGAAAATCTCGATCTTCATGATTCTGACGTAGCATTTGGTAAGTCGCCCATAGATTGTCTTGTTGACGTCGTATCTGAGCTTCGTATTGGGCTCGATCTTCACCATGACTTCTCATAGCTCGATACAGTAAGGTCGCATGATGCCGCAGAAGAGGAAATTCATAATCAAACCCTCTATCTCTAGCCCCTGTTGGCCCCACTGTAAAAACATGAATGGTATCTTGGTCGAAATCTCTTAGCTCTGTGGTTCGGCAGTGCTCGGGAACAGTAAGATCGTCCCGTAGATTCTCAAGTGTTGAAGCGAAAGTCGAAGGAGATGCGACCCATCCCCCAGATACAGCGATTGCGAAAACTGCAACTAGCCTTCTCAATTGTCCCCCTTTGGCCCTGTTGGCCAAACCTATGAATTCTTTACATAAGAAGCAAGTAGTTATTTCACAAAAGCCAAAGTTCTCACAGACCTATAACAATTGCAGGGAAGGTAAAATGTAAGTTTTGTAGATCGAGCTAAAGAATATCTAAAGTTTAAGCACCAAAGCCCTTTAGAAGAAATTAAACCATATGAAATACGGTTTTTACGAACAGAACAAATAGTAACCCACCCAGAACAAACTTTCTCGGATTGGCTTGTAATCTATGTTGATACCTTCGTGACCATTGTGAAGTGGTCATTGCTCCCAAAACAATGCCGATAGCTAAATCCAAGTGCACAGATCCCACCATCATCGAATGAGAGTGAGCTGTTGTTTCCATTAGAAAAGCCGGCACACCCATTCCTGTAGTAAACATCATAATTCCGTTACTGGTGGGGGACAGTTTCTCGTTGGATACCACCTGTAAATTTATGAGAATGGCTCCCAGAATCATACCCGAGCCCACACCTGTGAGTCCTGATAAAAGACCGGCCAGCGCTGAAACGGCAGCTAAAACCCACCAAATAGAACGATCCATAGATCCGGATTCTACTTTTCCTTCTAACACTTTTGGGGTCTTCTTCAGCAGAGTCCAAATCATCACCACAAACAATACCGTGGCTAAAAGCGCTTTTAGCTGAGTGTCGGTGAAAGAAAAACTTAATCGACCAAATATAAAAGCCAATACGCCAGTGATTGGTCCCATCCGTAAAACCACAGGCCAGCTCACCAAATTCATTTTATGGAATTTCCAGGTATTATTAAATACGACTAGAAAAATACAGAAAAGCGAAGTCCCAATGACCTGCTGCTGGGGCAATTGGGTGATAAGCGGCAGAAGAGGAACTATTAGGATTCCTCCTCCTAATCCTAAAAACCCCGAAAGGATTCCAATGAATCCTCCCATAATTAAGGAATAGATATACATTTCGATAGAAAACTAGCCTCGGTTATGAACTAACTCTCGTACTTCGTCCTCAAAGACCACAGTGATTTTTTGCGGTGTGGACTCTGTCACAAAACCCACTCCAAATTTAGGATGAGAAAGCGCGCTGTCCGCCTCAAAAGATCCCTTCATATTATAGGAATCGGCATTATCCATACCACGTGACTCTTTCAGCTCTTCCCATTGCATTCTTGCAGAAACAGTTTTTCTTCGACCGGTACCCGCTTTTTTAGGCTTCTTAATGGTAAAGCTTTTCTTAACACCACAAACCTCACATTCCAGTTTGGCGGAACGCTCTGTTTTATGAGCCAAAACTTTAAAGTACCGATTCGCCTCGCATTTTCGACAGGGCAGGTACATATTTTTACCCACTCCAGGAAGTTTCTGTATATACTCATCAGTCTGTGGCGTTTCGGACATTTTTCCTACTTTCTTCTATAAATCGAAAAAGGTTGCTCCAAAGGCTTTTTGCGAATTTCTGAGGCATCAAGGTAAAATGGCCCTAATTTCCTCTCAAGCATATGCTGGAAACTCTGCTGGCTTTCGGTACTCCTAGGATCTAACAAAACGTCTGTAATTTCAAATGATTCTCTGAAATCTTCGGACTCTTCTCCAGTAAAAAAGCGAACCCACTCGCTGGGATCCACCTGCAGCCGGTAAGTGAGCGTATTTGCATAGGTATGGGCCGGCGTATAGGCTGTAAGAACTTCTAAAACTCCATAATGGGAGTGTAGGCGCATGGCTGGAGAGCTCCATTGAGTCATACCGCAGCAAGTTTGAATGTTCGCATAGGCTAGCCCAAAGGCTTTCGACAGGAAACCAAGCCCATATAAACGGTCCTCTTTGGGTATCAAGGAGTTGATGGAACTCAAATTGTGAGCCACCCACTCGTTCTCAACCATTGTAGGAATAACAATAAACATGGACACTGGAGTCCATTCGCCCACCAAATTCCTCTCACCGAGAAAATCCGTGATCGATTTTGGCAATGTGCTTGTTCTGCGCGCGAAGCCGGAAATAAAACCGGGCATAACCGCACAGTCATAAAACACCCAGCGAGGCATGGGCATATCGCTCTTTTCAAAGGCTTTAGCTTCCATGTTGAGAAGTGCGTTCGAAAAATAAACATCCCCCATACGTAATGGATCCATAAAAAGAGGCTCTTGGGGAAACCAGTTGAGATTAAAATATTTACCCGGATCCTCGAGCCGACTCTCTTTCCGAGCCAAAACATAGGGACGGACATCTTCACTCCCCAACCAATTGAGGCGGGGGTTGAGTTTCGAAAGATTGGTCACAATAACTCCCACTCTTTTTTCAAAACATCGATGGCCTGAGCACTGTTATTCACCACATCATAATAATGGTTCAAAGGCTCTCCGATCATTTTTTGCTGCCGAATCTCAAACATCATATCGAAAAACCGATCCCAGAACCCGAATAAATTCACAAAAATAATGGGTTTCTCATGAATATTGATTTGGCGATAACATATCATTTCGATGGCTTCATCTAGGGTACCAATTCCACCTGGAAACACAATAAAGGCATCCGAAGACTCCAACATGGCTTTTTTTCGAGCAAAAAAATCAGGAACCTTTTCCAACTGACTTAGACCGGAGTGAGTCACCTCTTTATCGGCAAAGACTTCCGGCATGATTCCCAGAACCTGACCTCCCACCTTTAAGGCACTGTCGGCCACGCGTCCCATCAGTCCACAGTTGGCACCACCATAAACCAATCTAAACTGGTTTTTACCAATGAGATGTCCTAGTTTTTCGATCTCATTGAAAAACACATCACTCACTTGATCACTCGAACTGCAAAATACACAAACTGATTTCAAAGTATTTCCCTATGCCTTAGGCCCAATCATATCTTCTGGGCGGACCACTTCATCGAATTTCTCTGCAGTTAATAATCCCAAATTGATCGCCTCTTCTTTCAAAGTGGTGCCATTTTCATAAGCTGTCTTAGCTATTTTCGCAGCATTATCATACCCAATATGAGGGTTAAGTGCCGTAACTAGCATGAGTGAATTCTGTAAGTGCTTGTCAATGTTCTCTCGATTGGCTTCAATTCCAACCACACAGTTGTCGGTAAAACTCACACTGGCATCTGCAATCAATCGAATAGAATTAAGCACATTAAACACAATCATAGGTTTAAAAACATTCAACTCAAAATGACCATTGCTGCCACCCACGGCCACAGCCATATCATTTCCTATCACTTGGGCACACACCATCGTCAATGCCTCACACTGAGTGGGATTGACCTTTCCTGGCATAATCGAACTCCCCGGCTCATTTGCTGGCAGAATAAGTTCAGAGTGACCGCAACGTGGTCCACCTCCCATCAGTCGAATATCATTGGCAATCTTCATTAGACTACATGCGATCACTTTAAGCACCCCACTCATTTCTACGAGAGCATCATGGGCTGCTAGTGCTTCAAATTTATTTACTGCCGTTTCAAAAGGTAAACCGGTTTCTTTAGCGATGTGAAGGGCTGCTTTTTGAGCGAATTCAGGATGGGTATTTAAACCCGTTCCCACTGCAGTACCCCCCAAAGCCAATTGATAAACTCGAGGTTGGCTATCTTTAACTCTTTGGATTCCTAATTCCAACTGGCGGACATATCCGGAAAACTCTTGCCCTAAAGTTAAAGGAGTCGCATCCATCAAGTGAGTGCGTCCAATCTTTACGATATCGTTAAACTGCTTTTGCTTGGACTCCATCGCCGACTTTAAGTGCTTTAACGAGGGCAGAAATTTATTTTCCAGCTGTTCTGCAATAGCAATATGCATAGCCGTTGGAAAGGTATCGTTGGACGATTGCGCCTTGTTGACATCGTCATTGGGATGAACCACAGACTTATCGCCTCTCTCACCGCCTAGAATTTCTATGGCTCGGTTGGCAATCACTTCGTTAGAATTCATATTGGTTTGCGTACCACTTCCCGTTTGCCAAACCACAAGAGGAAAGTGGTCATCCAACTGCCCTTCGATCACATCATCTGCGGCTTGCGTAATGGCTTTGGTTTTTTCATCATTCAATAAGCCCAATTCAGAATTTGTAAGAGCGGCACACTTTTTAAGGATCCCTAAGGCGCGAATCATTTCACGGGGAAACTGGTCATTACCAATTTTGAAGTTTTGTAGAGATCTCTGAGTTTGCGCACCCCAATAACGGTCAGCGGCCACTTCAATCTCACCCATGCTGTCTTTTTCAATTCTCATATTGGACATATGAGCCCTCCTCGACGAAAATCCATTAAAAATGAGCGGGAAGAATAACGACTTTTTGCTCAATGAGCATCTGTCTTCCGAGTTGCCCAATCGCGTCAACTGACTCCTGGTTGATTTGAGCATAAATTGACGTCTCGTTCGTTGTTACTATTGGCTAAAGTCGAGATCCACTTTCCACTCTAACCTTTTGAAACCTTTAATAATTTTGAAGTTGTCCCGATAAGACTATGGGATTGTTCATCAACTGCAATCCAATGAAAGGTCTTTTTTGAATGTCCAAAGGTAACGGATTTAAACGTGTGGGTGAATGCAGCCTATTCATTTGCACCAAGACTCTCACCGGCAGTTACGGCCAAGAGGTGGTCTCTCTACTGGAAGAGGCTATGAAGGATCTCTCTGTTTATGAAGGTAAATGCGTTGCCCTGGATCTATTTAACCAAGTGGAATGGGAGAATGACTTTTTAAGACTCATCTTACCGGTGATTAAAAAGCTCAAATCTGAGAAGATTGATTTCTACTGCATCAATGCACCCAAATCCGTAGTGAAATTCATAAAACAAGAAGGTGTGGATTCGGTCATATCCATTGAAAAAACCATAGAAGAAGTTAAAGCTAAATATGCCGACAAAGGGGCTTCAAAAAAGGCTCCGAAGCTAGATTTGGGATTTACCAATCCCTTTATTTACGCCGCCATCAACACCATGCAGACGCAATCGCAAATTGAAGCTAAACCCATGAAGCCTAAGCTCAAGCAGAACCTTTTTGATGAAGACACTGATGTGGCGGCGGTTTTAGATTTTAAGAATGAATCCTTTCGATTTTACATTGCGCTCAGTTTCTCAAAAGAAATGGCCTTCGCTCTCGTGGAAAAGATGCTGGATGAGAAATATGAGGAGATCAATGACGATATCATCGACTGCATTTTTGAAACCCTAAATATTGTCTTTGGCCAATCCAAACCGCAATTGGCCCCTTTTGGCTTCGATATCTCATCAGCAACCCCTAAAGCTGTGCATGGAGATCAAATCGCACCGTACTTAAAACAGTCCATGCCCACTCTATCCTTTCGGTTTAAAACCGAACTGGGCAGCTTCAAAATGGAATTCGCCGTTACTCCTTTACAAGAGACCGCCCAAGCCGCCTAGATTCCCTATTCTGGAATCGCTTTGGGTTGAAAAATACCAAGACATTTGCCATAAGAAGGTTCTAATAAAGGAGCTCATGTGGCGAAAAAATACTGGTTGATGAAATCTGAACCTGATGCCTATTCGATTGATGATTTTAAAGGCGACAAAACGACTTACTGGGATGGAATCAGAAACTATCAAGCTAGAAATTTTATGATGAAAGATATGCAAGTGGGAGATGAATTTATCTTCTATCATTCCAATGCAAAACCTCCAGGAGCGGCAGGAGTGGGAGTCATTTCTAAAGCCGCCGAACCGGACCCCACACAATTTGATAAAAAATCGAAGTATTTTGATGAAAAATCCAAAACGGATAACCCCCGGTGGCATTGTGTGACTTGCAAGTTCAAGTCAAAATTCAAAACTTTTATTCCGCTCCCTGAGTTGAAAGAAATGAAGCCATTAAAAAACATGATGCTTTTGCAAAAAGGAACTCGACTTTCCATCCAACCCGTTAGCGCAAAAGAGTTTGAACATATAGTGAAACTTGGACAAGCTCAGTGAGCCGCATCTATCTAGCTCCTATGGAAGGAGTGGTAGACTTTGTGATACGCGATCTCTACGGGTTGATTGGTGGATACGATCAAATGACCACCGAGTTCGTTCGAGTCACAGATAAACTATTGCCTCCCAAAGTTTACCATCGCTACTGCCCAGAACTGAACACTGGAGGCAAAACGCAAACAGGTATTCCCGTCTATGTACAACTTTTGGGTGGAGACCCCATTTGCCTTGCTGAAAATGCCGCTTTGGCCACTGAACTCGGTGCTCCCGGCATTGATCTCAACTTCGGATGTCCTGCCAAGACCGTCAATAGACATGATGGTGGAGCTAAACTTCTTCAGAACCCCCATCGACTGTTTGATATTATTAGTGCCGTCAAAAAAGCCGCCCCAGGCCAGGTGGTCACAGCGAAAGTAAGACTTGGTTTTGAAGACAAAAGTCTCTCCAACGAAATCGCTCAAGCTGTGGACCAAGCCCAGGCTCATCATCTTATTATCCATGCACGTACAAAAGTAGAAGGCTATAAACCACCGGCCCACTGGGAATACATTGCTAAAATGAAAGAGCATTGTCCCAACACCAAAGTGATTGCCAATGGAGATATTTGGACCGTTGAGGACTATAAACTTTGCCGAAACATCGCTGGATGCGAAGATGTAGCTCTCGGTCGAGGCGCTTTTGCCAACCCCTATCTTGCCAAAGCAATAAAATCTGAAATCCCAGATTCAGATTCTGACAGCCAGTGGAAGGAGCTAGAAACACGCTGGCTGCCTCAGTTCATCCATAAGAGTTTGGAATTTAAAAATGAACATTATGCAGTCACTCGGACTAAACAATGGACGAAATTCTTAGGGCGTAACTTTATACCTTCTGGAAATTTATTTGAATCCATTAAACGCAATCGTTCTTTGGAAGAAGTCAAAAGTCATATTACGTTCTAAAAAGAACGATGTTGTTCTTATTGTAAATCATCTCCAGCTGGTAGCGATCCGCAATCCACTGCATGGTTTGTAGGCTATAGAAACACACATGTGTGGGATCTTTAATATACCACCAATCGGAAAAATGAATGGAATCATTGTACAGACCTGTCATTACAGATAGCAGGCCTCCGGGCTTAAGAAGACCCACTAATGTCTTCCAATCCCTAGCTGGATGATAGAAGTGCTCCACCACTTCGGTGCAAGTGATCCAATCATACTTTCGTTCAAGTAGCGATGATTCCGGAAAATAGAACGGATCGTAATGGGAGGTTTCCCAGTGATGTGGAAACAGAATTTGAAAGGGACGTCCTTCTCCGCATCCATAATCCAGTACTTGAAGAGGCGCATCTAAACCCAAAAAGTCTCCAGAAACCCTCATAACAGGCCTCAAAAAATCCAAATAGTTCTCATTGATTTCACCATTTTTATGACTGTCATATCGGAATTTCTCGTCATGGGGCGACATTCGCATTGATGGTTCTAGAAACCTCAATTCACATTGTGGGCACAAAAAATAGGCCCGATTCTGCATTTGACCAAAATATTTCATTTCAGTGGCACAAAATTCGGTGGTTTTTGCTGTAAGACACAATGGACATGAAATCATGAGCACATTTTTTACACACCAGAGATTCTCTGTCATGGTTATTCCGCGTATTTCTTGCCAGCTGTAAACTCAAGGAGGATACTGTGAAAAATTGGAGAAAAATTTGGAATCCGCTCAGAAATCCACCAGTCTAAACTGGGTTGTTGCCGCAGGAATCGTTGGAGCAGATATTGGGACATCCATTTTCTATGGAACCGGTATTCTCTTCCCTATCGTTGGTTATTTAGCCCCCGTGTTTGTACTCACTACATGTTTAATGATGTGGGCCTTTAAACGCACCTATGAAGAGGGACTTGCCTTAAGCCCGTACAATGGTGGTGCTTATTCAATGATCCTTCGAAGTATGGGGCGAAGGGCTGCTGTATTAGCCGGAGCTTTGACTATTGTAAGCTATCTCGCAACGGCCGCAGTGAGTTCGCTCTCCGGGGGCTATTATCTATCCTCGTTATTCGAAGGTGGTCTATCTAGCTCAGCGGTGGTCTTTTTATCTTTTATCCCCATCGTTCTATTTGGTCTTCTTAACACCAAGGGCATTGAAGAGCCTGCCAAACTCGTAACCCTTATTGCAGGATTACACTTTGGGCTACTTCTCATTATTGCCATTTGGGGATTCAGTTTCTTATTTATAAATTTCGATGCCATCGACTTCACGAAGATGCAAAATATTAAACCTAATGGTGAGCTCACTTTTGCCACCGTGATGTATGGATTTGCAGCTGCATTTTTAGGAATCACCGGATTTGAATCCGCCGCACAAATTGTGGAGGAGTTGGAGCAACCCACGCTAAAAACCGTAAGACGACTCTATAAAACAGTTGTTACTCTGGTATCTTTGACGGCTCCAGCCATTTCATTTCTATGTTTAGCTCTTTTAACAACGGAGCAAGTGGAAAGTAATCTGGACACACTACTTTCTCAGTTGGCCAGCATGTTAGGTGGAAAATTCCTACTCACTGTTATTGTTATCGATGCGACTCTCACTCTTTTTGCTGCTACCAACACGGCTTTTGTTGGCTTTATTGGCTTGGCGACCACCATGGCCAAGCAGGGAAACTTGCCTCAATTTCTTTTAAAACGACTCGCTCACCGATATCCCTCTATCCAAGGGTATCCTCTCATTGCTCTACCATTCATGTTTATTGCTGCATTTATGTCAGCAACAGTTGCCGGTGAAGTTGAGATCGCAGCCAAAGTTTATGAGATCGCCTTCTTAGGAGTCATGGTGAGTTTCTGTATCGGCGTGGTTTTGATGCGTAATCGCACCATGCGGAGAGACACCCCTGTTGAATATTTAAGTAACAAATTATTCAGAATTCGTGGACGTGTGATTCCCGTCGTCCCGCTGTTCTCAGGCCTTGTCTTGGCCATGGCCACCTTTGCCTTACTCACTCACGCCCAAGAAGATGCTCTTCTGATGTTAACCGTCTTACTTTCCGGCACCTTAATGCTAATGGCTTATTATCGATGGGGCGTTCTTGAACAACGTTTGGAGATGAGAACCGACTTGCGTTTAGGAATTGGTAAATATGCGAACGCATCCGAATTGCCACCCGATTTGCCCCATCACATTTTAGCTGCTGGCGGTAACAATGCTCGACGCTTAATAAATTCCACCATTCAACATATCTTGAAAAAAACTGAACATCCTTTTGAACTCATAATTTTCCATGCAGAGGAAGGTAAAGATCCAGAAGGATTTTTCTGTGAGCTATTACAACGGGTGGTCTCCCAACAGATTGCCCCCATTTATCGAAGAGATTTCATTCTCACAGTTAAGATTCTCCCAGGTAATTTAAGTGAAGGCTTACAGACCATGAAAAAGGTTGTTGATTTTGAAACTGTCTATTTCGGAACAGGTCGAGATGCCTTTGCTGCAGACAAATTAGCACGAAAGATAGAAGAAGAATTAGAAGTTAATGTGGAAACTCTTGCGATTTAGGAAATCCGATGGCTCAAGTTAAAGTTTATATCTGGACCTCTTGCCCTTATTGTCTTAGAGCATGCTCACTATTAGACGACAAAAATGTGTCCTACGAGAAAATAATTTTGGACGGTAAAAACTCTGAGCTCAGCGCTCTAAGGCAAAAGACTGGACACCGCACGGTTCCGCAGATTTTTATAAATGAGGAATTTATAGGCGGCTACGATGATCTTGCTGCTCTTGAATCATCTGGGAATCTGGATAAAATGTTGGGTAACAGCTGACCGATCTCACACAATAAGATCTTAATTTACAACACCCTAAAATTTTTTCTTAGGGGTTTATTTTTTCTCCTACCCACTGGTCAGGGTGTTAAAATACACACACTGTTTTTACACCCAAGGAGACAACATGTTGGTGAAGAACCCCTACCGCATAAGTTCTAATGTTTTGGAATGGCAACAGATTCGCTGGGATCAGATGGCCATAGGACTGATTGCTCTTAGTGTCTCCGCATACGCCGAAGTCAAATTGCCTTTTGGACTTGTCCCTTTCACCTTTCAAACTCTTGTAATCATGCTGATTGGCTTAAAGTTAAACCCTCGGGAAGCTTTGATTACAGTAGCCAGCTATATTTTCCTCGGAGCAATTGGAGCACCCATCTGGAGTGGAGGCAGCTTTGGCTTAGCTCATCTAGCAGGCCCCACTGGTGGTTTTCTATTTGGCTTTTTCTTCGCCGCACTGACCATCAGTTTTTTAGTTAAGACACTGGATTGGAATCATTGGGGATTAAAACTTCTAGCACTGGTTCTAGGGCAAGCCTTCCTGTTTGCAATGGGAGTGAGCTGGTTAAGCCTGTTTGTAGGATGGGAGACCGCCATTGCCTCTGGCCTTCTACCCTTTCTTCCCAGTGCCTTTATCAAAACAGCCATTGCCCTGGCACTGGTGCCCACGCTTCACACTAAGTAGCGTTAAAACGTTTCCTCTAGTGGAGTTTCTTAAATTCTAAGCTGCGTGCGCTGAACCATAGTTTGCGGACGACTGAAAAAATCATCAATTACGGCATGCAGTTCCTGATAGCTGTTTGCCGAAAGGACTTTGGCATGAAAGGCATGCCCATAGGTGAGCCACATATGAGTCATCCTTACATGAAATTTAAATCGACGTACACCCAGAGATTCTTTGAAACGCGCCTCCAGAACACTCACTAAGGCTTTTGCGCATTTGCCATATTCCGCACCCTCTTCAAGAGGAGTACTCGGTGCTTTCCCGCTGCGTTCCGGTGGTGGCTCCCAACCAAACTGCTCGGCCCACTGCCAAAGAAGCCATGGTCGTGCGGCCAAACCTCTACCCACCATAACCATATCGCAATGGGTGGACTTAAATATCTCATTGAGATCTTCAAGACATTGTACATCTCCATTTCCAATAATGGGCACACTGATACTTTCGCGCAATTGACGAATTTGCGACCAATTCGCTTTACCTCTGCGCTTTTGCGCTGCGGTTCGAGGATGAAGGCAAATCCAATCGGCACCTGCATCGACCAATGGCTTTACAAATTCCACCAGGGGCTCAATTTCGATGGGATCTACGGCTCTGAGTTTTACTGAAAGTGGAAGGTGTGTGGCCTCTCTCGCCATGCCTACCACATCTGCGGCATACTGCTTATCTCCCATCAGCGCTACACCATAGTTATGTTTAAGCGCCTTTTTGACAGGACAACCCATATTTATATCCACTCCCAAAACACCCCATTCATGCATTTTCTGTAGTGTTTCTTTAATGGGTCGGTGTTCATTTCCTAAAATCTGAGGAACGAGATCCATTTCTTCATCAAGGCGATAGGTCTCTGGAGTACCACCTAAATTTTCATGGGGAATTCTTCGGGAATTCAGCATTTCCGTTGGCCAAAACGTATTAGCTCCCTTGGGTAAATATCTACGCACCACTGAACGCAGCCCTACATGGCTCAGCCCCACCATGGGAGCTAATGTCACAGGAAAGTTCACATATTCAGTTAAAAGGGGGCGACCTAGCCCAGGCATTGTTTGCATTCAAAAGGTATAGGTAAGTTCAGTTGCCCCGTCATGTTTTTTATGTCAAAAATTCATATATGCCCATTACACGTAAAAAAATTGGAATACTTGGCGGCGGTCAGCTGTCGCAAATGCTGGCCTTACAAGCCCATCGCTTGGGAGTGGAGCCTCATATACTCTGCCCCAGCGAAAACGATCCCGGCGCCCAGGTCACGCGATACTGGCACAAAGGTGATCCCAATAATAAAGAGGCTCTAGAGCGTATAGCTAAACATGTAGACGTAATCACCTTTGAGAGTGAGTTCATTGATCCTGAATTGGTGAGGACCGCCACTGAAGGCACCAATATCCAGATTCACCCAAACTTAGATACGATCGGGAAAATTCGAGACCGACAAAGCCAAAAGAAAATCCTATCGAAGAAGTCCATACCCTCTTCCAATTATATGAAAGTCTCCGATAGCAAAACTCTTCAAATGGCTTCGAAAGAACTGGGGCTTCCGTTGGTTCTAAAAGCACGGCTTTTTGGATATGATGGGTACGGCACTCACATACTGCAGAATGAGAAAGATTTTAAAAAATTCGAAAAAGGACCGCTGAAAGAGAATAAAGCTGGCTTTATTGCGGAAACATTTATTCCTTTTAAGAGAGAGTTAGCTTTTTCTATTGCACGCAATGTTTCCGGAAACGCTATCGCTTTTCCCCTAGTGGAAACTCATCAAGAAAACTCTCGATGCCTATGGGTCAAGGGACCCGTTGAACATAAAAGTATTATTTCTATGATTGAAAGATCGAAGAATCTTCTGGATTCGGAAGAGTACGTCGGCATCATGGCCTTTGAGCTCTTTGAGACTCAAGGCGGCTCATTGTTAGTGAATGAATTGGCACCTCGAGTGCACAATTCAGCTCACCACTCCCAAGACTCCATGAATGTATGTCAGTTTGAAACCCATTTAAGGTGTATCCTCGACTGGCCCTTAATTTCCCCTAAAACGTTGGCGCCGGGATTTGCCATGCACAATTTATTGGGGCAATCACCCGAATTACAAAAGCCCATTGTGATCGATGATGTTCATTTACATTGGTATAACAAAATGGAATCTCGACCTGGACGAAAGATGGGCCACATAAACCTTCTTGATCAGACTTCCGACAAAGCATTAGAAGAACTAAAAAGTATTGTTAAGGATCAACATTGATGAGCAAAAAAGTAGCTATTATTATGGGAAGCGATTCGGACCTGCCAAAAATGCAAGGGGCCATTGACCTTCTTAAAGAATTTCAAGTTCCACACTATGTGGAGGTGGTCAGTGCACACCGTACTCCAAATGAAATGCTTCAATTTGCTGCTGAAGCCGAAAAAAATGATTTTTCCGTAATTATAGCAGGAGCCGGTGGAGCCGCTCACCTTCCTGGAATGGTGGCTTCAAACACTCGTTTACCTGTAATTGGAATTCCGATTAACATAACCGCTCTCAATGGAATGGATGCCCTTCTATCCATTGTACAGATGCCTAAAGGCGTTCCTGTGGCAGCCATGGCTGTAGATAATTCAACTAATGGAGCGCTATTGGCGGTTAGAATCCTCGCCCTTAGTGATCCTTCACTGAAAACTAAACTAGATGAGTTTCAAAACTTTCAAAAAGAAAAAGTGGCTCGGGCCAATGCCAAATTGAATACTAGTAAGTAACCTGTTCGATATTTGAGTCATAGTCTCATACTTTAGACATACCAATTTGATACATCCCTTTTCTAGACGTTAGATTCTACGATTTTCATTAAATTGCCGTGGAATGTATGCCGATAATTGCTTTAGATATAAGGGGTTTTAGTATGTCCGAAAATAAAGATCGCATCTTAGTCGTAGAAGATTCTCCACCGAACAGGAAAATTTTAGTTCACCTCCTAGAAAAGTTAAATTACGTCGTCGATAGTTTCGAAGACGGCAAGGAAGCCTGGGACTATTTAAACGATAATCCTCCTAGTGATCTTGTTGCCATCATCTCTGATATTATGATGCCCCAAATGGACGGTGTTCAGTTGTTAAAGCATGTTCGTGAAGACGACAAATGGAAAGACATGCCTTTTGTCCTAGTTACTGCCGTTTCCGACAGAGATTACATCATTGAAGCAAAAGCCCTCAACGTCAATGGCTATATATTAAAGCCCGTTACCTTCCAAAGAGTGACCAATAAATTGAAAGAAATTTTCCCAGAAAAGAAATTTCCAAAAGCTGCCAGTTAATGCAGAAAGGGTCACTCTACTATGGCCACACCTACGCGACTCAGTCGACAGGAAATCGTTGATAAGTTGGAAGAGTTTCCCACTCTTCCAACAGTCATCTATGAGCTCAGTAATGTTATTAATAATCCCATGAGCTCAGCCACCGACGTTGAAAAAATCATGTCCAACGATGTGAGCTTAACCACCAAAGTCCTCAAGCTAGCCAACTCGGCCTATTATGCAATACCTGGGGGTGTAACTTCACTTTCTAGAGCCATTAGCTATTTAGGTTTCGACACTGTTAACCAACTGGTCTTATCCGCATCCATACTCAATGCCCTTGAGTTTGAGGGAGACGCACCATTTGATATGAACGACTTTTGGAAACATTGTATTGCTGTTGGCATCGCCTCAGAAACTATTGCTAAAGCTACTAACCATCCCCTACCGTCAGATATGTTCACCTGCGGACTCATTCACGATATGGGAAAGGTGGCTTACCTGACCTTAGATGCACCCTCTGTTTTAGCTATTTCTTCTTTAGCCAAGTCAGAAGGTATCAGCTACCTAGAAGCCGAGACAAAATTAGAGTTTGAACGCCATACTACCGTCGGCCATTTGCTGGCAGAGAAATGGCAACTTCCCGTACAACTTCAGAGTGTTGTCCTTTATCACCATGAAAAGAATCCGGACAAAAGAAACTATCTTTCGGCTGATCTTCATCAAGCCGTTGATATAGTTTATTTAGCTAATGTATTTGTGCACGCCCTTAAGTTTGGAGATGCTGGCCATTCAAAGGTGTACGGTATGCCTAAGGATGTTTTGGAACGACTAGCTATCGATGCAAAAGAAGGATACAAAAAAATACTACTCGAGATAAATACCGCCATTGGCAGAGCAGACGAATTTATTAAAATTATTGGAGGATCTTAGTTATGTCCGACTCCAACAACAACCATCTCGATTCCATTTTCCAAATCATTGCTGATGATGCCATGATGGGATTTATCGTTTTTGAAATAGAAAACAACAATTGCATCTACGCCAACAAGCTTGCCTGCAGATTGCTCGAAGTGGGCATGGATCAAAACTTTTCAAAGCTGACAGTTGATTGTATGATACCTCCACCTGTAAAAACTGAGGTCATGTCGGGCTTCCGACAACTCAATACAGATATGTTTGCTAACGAAGGTCTGTATCAAGGAGTTATGATTCAAAAATTAAATGGGCATCAATTCATAGGAAACCTGGGTGTTAAAAAAGACATTGTCAACGGCAAGGAGCACCTGGTTCTTATGGTTCAAGACACTACCATCCAAATGAAACTTCAACGTGAAGTCACCGCAAAACAGGTAGAAATTAGAGCTGCCTACGAATCGTTGGTTCAACAGAATAAACAACTTCTGGAACTCGACAAAGCGAAAGATAAATTTATATCCATGACCACCCACGAACTTCGCACTCCCACTTCAGCCATGCTTGCTACCACTGACGTTCTGATTAATAAACTCTATGATACCGACGAAGAAAGGGATGAATTCATTCAAATGATTTATGACCAAGGCAAAGCTTTGTTGGAACTCATAAATGATGTTTTGGACCTTTCGAAAATTCAAGCCGGCCGCATGGATTATTACATCCAGCAACACAACCTCACCCCCATAGTTGAGGATGAGATTGAACAACAAGAGAACATGGCACAACTTAATAATTTAACAATTCATACTGATTTTCCGGATATTATGCCAAAAGTTTGGGTGGATGATATTAGAATCCGACAAGTGATAAGAAATCTGATTAGTAATGCCATTAAATACAATCGGAAAGATGGTCAGATTTTTATAAAACTGGAACATTCACCAGAGTTTAATTTAGTTCGTTTGTATGTTGAGGACACCGGCCATGGAATCCCAGAAGAACAACAACATGCCGTTTTCAATGAGTTCGAGACACTCGGAAGCGTTTCCAATCACCAAAAAGGAACAGGTTTGGGAATGCCAATCAGTCGCCAGATGATGCAGGAAATGGGCGGAACCATCTGCTTGAAAAGTGAAGTTTCAAAAGGTTCCACATTTTGGTTAGAAATTCCCACTGAACAGGTCTTGGAAAATCCAGACTCCTACAGAGAACGCCCATCCCTCGAGGATGATCTAGCAGCTATATAAAACTTAAAGTAATTTAGGCCCTAGTTTTTTACGAAGTTCATACAGAGCAGTAATTTCCTCAGCCGGCAGCATGGTCATACCACCCAACTTTTCCGCTGACATGAGAATTTGCGATACATGCTCAATGCGCTCCATACCCATCCAAGCCTCATTCAGCGACTCACCCCAGGTCAAAGCACCATGACGTGACAGAATGAGCGCGCGATGCTCGGGAAGGAACTCCTCTAAGACCGTTCCCATGGCTTCTTCACCAGGACGTGCATAGGAAGCAAATGGAATAGACCCCGCGGCAAGAATCACTTCTGAAAGTGACTGACTCGGCAGCTCCTTGAGATCTGGTCGAGCTACACTCCATGCAATCGCCGTTGGGGGATGAGCATGAACAACAGCCTTCGCTTGCGGGCAGTTTCTATAGACAGCCAAATGCATTTTTCTTTCCCCAGAGGGCTTCCCGATTAACACATCACCGTTAATATCTAACAGCGCCATTTCCTGGGGATGCATAAACGCCTTAGAAATCCCTGTAGGTGTCATGAGAATTCGGTCGTCACTCACCCGAAAGCTGATATTACCATCGGCTGCGGCCAAGCAATTACGTCGATAGAGACGCTTACATACCGCAACTATTTCATCTGCAATCAACAATTCTTCACTGGTTAATTCGAGTTCCATCGCTTCTCTCTTTGGTGTCGTCACCTAAAAAATCAATATATCATGTAGGATCGACGTACCTCATCCCAGGCTTTGATGTCTCTATCCATATATCCATTAAAATCAGATACCGAGGATGACGGATCATCCACCCAATCTTTAAAGAAGGTCGATCCGGTCAACAAATGGATAGGGCTGCGATCCTGTTCATACTCATAATGAAAATCATTCCACAAATCAAACCCCTCGTCTCGTGACAAAAGAGACTTAAATATTCCGGCCATAAGGCGATAGGGTCTAAATTCCTTATGATTATACGAACTCACATCCGTATGAATTTGTACACCTTCACACAACTGGCCTTCATACTTATTAAAGAAGGGAACAAAGAAACATTTTCTTAAAATGGATCCACCTAACCATTCGGCATAGTTTTCGTTCAGATCCTTAATTAACCTATTGGCATTTAACTGAGGAGCCCCAAAGACTTGCAAGGGTATGGTCGTCCCTCGCCCCTCACTCAAATGTGTGGCCTCTAACAAAACCGTTCCATTATATACACGACAGCTTTCCAGATTGGGAAGCTGAGGACTCGGATTGACCCAAGGCATAGGTTCCGGCCAGCCAAAACCAGGTGCTTGTTCAGGGTTATAATCTTCCATCGGCACCACTTGCAAATCTAAATTTAAGTCCTCTTTATCACAATACCATTGAGCCAATTCGCCTAGGGTAAGTCCATGCTGCATAATTGTTGGCACTTCACCCACAAAACTCATCCACTCTGGGGAGAGAAAACTGCCATCCATGGTTCGCCCAACAGGATTGGGTCGGTCCAAAATCCAAATGGACTTTCCCTTCTTCGCACAGGCTTCCATCATGTAAATCGTAGTCGCCACATAGGTATAAATCCGGCAACCCACATCCTGTAGATCCACGAGTACGATATCAAATTCGTCCATCATAGCATCCGTCGGCCGACGTACATCCCCGTAGAGACTGTGAATTCGAAGTCCCGTCTCCTGGTCCTCATAAGTGGGAGATTCCTCCATATTGTATTGCTTATCACCCATCATTCCATGCTGAGGCCCAAAGGCACAGCTCAGCTCTATCTCTGGATGCCCCATCAATAACTCGAGGGTGTGTTGTAGTTTTTGGTTGGTGCTCGAAGGATGCCCTAACAGGGCCACTCTTTGACCTTTAAGGCGATTCAACCATTCGGATCTCTCTAGAAGTACTTCAATTCCAAGTTGCATAGATGGGATTATAGCCCGTAACTTATGGATATCACATAGCTAATCGTGTCAATTTTCGCGATTTGTTTCTAAATTATACAATTATTATTGGATCCTGACCTGGCGAGGAACATCCCCTGTAAATGATTCCAGTAACTTAGAGTGACCCAGAAAAAGCTAGGTGAATTGGCCCTTATTTTGTAACAACGAAAGTTGAAAAACCCAATGACCCCACAAAAGGACTCCCATGAGATCAAAAATCTCGACTCTGTTTGCAATGGCCACCTTCCTTGCCTATCTTCCCACGGCCCATTCTCTTAACCTTATCGAAATGGGTGATACCAAATCCCCTGAAAATATGGAGTTAGCCGAGCACATCGGCAACGAAATCTACAAAGAATTTCAAGACAAAAACAGAATGTTTGATGATGCGGATATTGAACTTGAAATTGAAAATGGTGACTTTTCAGTGGATGGACGCTGGAGCCGAAACGTTTATGATGACCATACTCCAGACCGCGATATTGAGGGCGAAGCCTATGGTGAAGACGACCTCTCCAAGTATCGCGTTGTGAGCACACTCTTTACACGTTTTAGATATCGAAATCTATTTGATACTTTAGATAACTTTTTGGGTGTGGATCTTGATTTAGGCACTGGAGCGGAATATGGGTTTAGCTTCAACGTGGCCCGCAAGGAGCTGCCTGGGAGCTTGATTGATCAAATTCTATCTAAGGGTTCTGACTATATTGATAATAATTACTCTCGCGACGATGCTCGCCGAATTCACGAGATGGCAGCCCAGCAATCACGCCAAGAAGTTTCCAACCTGTTAATGATCCAAGATCCTAACTGTTTTATCTGTGAGTCTGCCAACTCTTTTACAAAACAACTTAAACGCTTCTGGCATTGGCTCCTTTCCGGACCGGAAGCCTTTGTGAGATGGCTCGCCAGCCCATTTAATGACGATGAAAAAGTGGACAAATATCTTGAGGCTCCCCTGTCAGCCTTAAAACTGCATTCCCAATATGGCATTCCCGTAGATCCAGAAGTTTTTATGGAATCCGACTCCCGCCTCAATGTTGGGGATATAGTTAAGCATTCCTCGTTTATGACATTTGACCCTATTACCCTGGGAATTGATGGCCCTCTCAAAACGAGAGCCCGGGAGTTTGTTCGCTTCGTGGAAGAAATCTCCTTGCAAAAGGGACCGGGCAACATGGTTATGTTACAAGCAAAGTTCATCAAAATGCGAGGAAGAGCGGGAACTCTTTTAGAATTGCGTCCTCATGTTGAGCTTGGACCGCTCAGATTAAGTTACCGGTTTCACCGCATCAAAGATGAAGATTATAAAAGTGTTGTAAATACCTATGTATATCTTATTGACCTCAATACTGATGCTGGCAAAAAAACTCTTAGAAAATTAATTCTAGAAAACTACGTAGTGAGTTTTATTGATATCTACTCTGAAGATCCTCCTAAAAATCGTCCGGGAATGGAATTCGTTCAGCATATACGCGACGACAGTGACAAAAATGATTTTGAACACATGTGCCGATTTCCTGGAATTTTTGATTGTAAATATGCACACATTCAATCTGTGTCGGAGCAAAAGGTCAAAAAAGCCAAGGAAAATAGTGAGGAAACGGAAGATCATGTTTTGTACAATGGACAAAACTTACATCTTGAAAAAAAGGAAGTGAAATCCTTCTTTGGAAAGCTATTTCGGTTTTTAACCTTTCGAGGCTACAGTGAGGTCAATAAAAACTTGAATTCCCACATGAGAATTGACACTGGCGCTCGAGAACTTTCCGTACCGGAAAGCAAATCCAATCAGGCCAATGAGTTGACGGTTCGCTACGAAATGAAATATCACAATGACTTTTCGAATGAACAAGAGTTTAGAGATTTAGTCACAATAGATCACCTGGTTACCGGTTCGGACGCTTTCTATCAATTGAAAGACAGTGTGGATTTCGATGACGAAAAACCACTGCGCTACGGAACTGTACTATCGTTCAACGAACAGCATATGTGGAACATTCTCAGTGCCCATGAGAATGATATTTACCGAATAGCAGCAGAAACCTTCTTAGGTCAGGAATATGCTTATGAGTGGACCGACCCTACTCGTAGAGCTCTATGGGATCGACCCAGTAGCGGCCTAGTTAAGCTCAAGAGAAATCAAGTCGTTCCCCGTGGAGTGAAGGTTATTGAATACAATGGTCAGCGCTACGTAGAGCATCCCTCAAAGGCATACAGATTTGATGACAAAAGATGCTTTTCAAATTGGCCGAAGACTTTTATTTCCCAAGCTGGCTATTTCTTATCGCCAACGAAAGTCCGATCCTGCCAGCAAGCCTATCGTTGGACAAAAAAATTAATTGAGGCTCGAGATAATGCTTTGTCCACCACAAAGGCCAAAGAACGAATTGCAGAAATGGTTAAAGCCGCCAACCGCTTTGAAATGGTCTCGCACCTTCAACTCATTTTAAAACGACTGGCGGAACTCCCAGAGGGATCACCGAAAGTGCGATTTATTTCAGAGATCTATGCCCCAGCACTGGGTCAAAAATTAGTGAATAGCAATGGTGAGCTCTATGAAATTCCTTACACACTTGCCTACGACATGGTGCCAGACATTGAACATCAAAAAGATCAAATCGGTCGTATTGAACGCATCACTATGTTTATCGATAAAGACTCTCCCCAGGAAGCCCCCGACTATTATGCACAGCTTGTTTCAAGAAAAAAGTTTATCAATGCTAATGGCACGCCTATGCACTTAAAGTTTAATATTCGAAAATATAAAACGGCTTTTGCTGATGATCCAGTGACAAGTTTTCACAGAATACCTCTTCCGGAACCTGAACAAGTGGGAGAAGAACGGTATGTCTACCTCATTAAGCTAACATCCACAGAAGGCTCTAAGTTGGATCTTTCCCAGCTTCGACAAAAGAAGACCTACTCCGTTATCACCAATATTGTTAACAACGATGGCCTTTGGATATCAGAGCAGAAAGAAGTCATCGCAAAAAGACCAAAAATAGAAAGCCCTGCTTCTGAGGAAGACAATGAAGAAGAGGCCGCTTCGCACAATTAGGTCATCTTAGTGGCAACAAACGCAGACAATAAAAAACGGCGTCTATTTTTAGACGCCGTTCCCACAATTATATAATGAAATTCCTAAATTATTGAAACTGCAAGTTCCAAGCATTTTGCAGGTTAGAGCACAGGCTACTGCCACTACAAAAAGTTCCTCCACTATGTCCCGTTTGGCCGGACACTTTATTGTAAATAAGGTTGTTACTACTAGAACCACCTTCTCCTGGAAGTGGTGATGATAGAGCAAAGAACCGTCCCTCATAGGTATGATTCGTGTGACAGCGACTACAGCGCTGTGACAACTCAGGTTCTATGTTAGAAGCCCAGAACGATTCGGCATCTTCGTTAATTTCCCAAGCGCGGGCCGTCTTCGGAGCCGCTTCTAATAGATTTTCTGGATCATCGGTCATTGAGTAGGCATACACCGTTACAGAGTTTCCATTAAGATACTCCGAAGGCAGCTGATAAGAAAAGTAATGTCCACTTTGACTACCACCCGGCCCACGTTCGTCAGCCGTTACCGTCGCAATTAGGGTACCAGTACTTGCATCACCACCTACATAAATAAGAACATCCACTTCTTCTGCCGCATCATCGGGGTTTCTAGCAAACCCTGAAACTCGACCTAAAAGCGAAACCTCAGCCATTGTTCCCTGAGATAAGGCTCCGCCACCTCCACCGCCACCAGGACCGGCCCCGGGTAGAAAAGGTGAGGTCGCGTTTTCATCACCATGTATAGTCACATTCCACCAAAGTACAATGTCATAACATAGTCCTTCAGCGGACCCATCCGGGCAGAGATTATTTATAATGGGATTACCCATATCTGGAGATGGATCATGAACGGCAGGATCTACTAATCTGTTAATTAAATCGTTGGCAATGGCACTCTCACCTTGAATCAGATTATCTCTAATCCGATCAAAATCAAACACAGCACCTTTAGAGGCAACTCCACCATCTCTTGGATCGGCATGACAACTTGTACAACGAGCTTCAAACTGACTCAGCATGGTGTTGTCATAAAACTCGCGACTCATAACAAGCTTAGCACTGTCATCTAAAATTCCACTACTGGATCCACTGCCTCCCGTGGCTTGGCCATCGCCGGACTCACCTACTGGCTGGCAATTGTTAAATGCAATCATCAATACGGACACAAATACCAATTTCCAAAACGTCCCGCTTTTCATGTTGTCCCCCATCCTTTACTACTGAACCTAAATTCGCAATGCTTGTTAAGGACATTGCGAACTCTCTTGAAACTCTCTCTATAGAGTTTCCACAATATATATAATTAGAGCTTCTAAATCTTCAGACATCTCTGGCTTAAAATCCACTTTAGGTATCCGGAAGATTTCAGGCTCACCATCCACATTATCTTCATTATAGATATCTGTAATTACCGGATACATTCTCGTGGAGTCTCCGCCTCCTGCAACGGTTCCATCACCATTAAAGTTATAAACTTCAACTTCTAAAGCATTGTCACCAGTCGATAGGTTATTCTTATCAGCTGTCAGTGCATCTCTTCCACGGTTCGGGCTATTTAGATCATATCCGCCGCTTCTGTAATCATCATCTGGAGTGGAATCATTGTCTGGATCCCCATCGTTATTCTCATCTCTAGAGGCAATATAAGCTGCTTGCTCCGCAGGTGTCATATTATTGTAATCCGTTAATTCCTGACCGGTTAAACTCCCAGGAATAGCACCTGGCGTAGGATCCGGAATCGGGTTAGAAAACTCTTCGATGAACGAATCATCAGGTAGCGCATCCCTAGCATTATTTTGTGTCTCATAAATTGTTGTACTGATCGTTTGGTTATTTGTAGCATCAGCAGCATCCGCGATGTCCACAAAGTCCCGAATAAAGCGACGTTTACTGCTATTGAAATCAAAAGGATCCACTTGCGGCGTGCCGTGAATTCTAGATTCGTCAAAAGCAAACAATTCTTTCACTTGATCATAATCATACATTTGAGCAGTTTCCGAGGCTAAACCAATTCGAATTCGACATAGAGCTGCTGCAATGGCTTGATCTTGTCGATCACTAATAGCTCCAAAATTAATACCACATTGATTAAGGTAAGCGTCATTAGGACCGTTATTTAATACTTCATAGTAATCACGACGGAGTCGAAAATACCTTTTGGCATTATCATTGTCTTCTCCGTTACCCATGGGATCTCCGTTGATGAGGTGACACATGGCACATCGCTCACCGTAAACCTGAAGACCACGAAGGAATCGAGGATCTAAATCACTTCCCGTCCCAGAAGCATCGTATCCGCCACCACCATCAATATTATAATCAGGGGGTGTCTTGTCTCCATAGGGAAATATCTCTGCCAGCTCATAGATAACTGGCGAAGTTACTCCAAGCTCATCACGCTCGGAAGCTTCTTTAAGATAAATAGTCGTTTCGAATCTTTCGACAGTATAGGGTTCCCCATCACCACGTGCTGGCTGATGAGCAATCAGAACCACATCCAATTTACCTGCATGGTCACAATTAAATTCTACCCAATCTTTGACCGCGTCTTCTGGAGAATCCACCACTTCACAAAAAGCATTTCGATCATGATAGAAGCTCCAATTCAAAAGTGTGGCATCATCGAAGTAACCTCTATTGGCAAACAATACTATCGGGTTTTGCTCATAGGTCACAGTATTCCATACATAAATGGCTTTCTCTCCATCACCTACGGCATTTAAGGAAGAGGCTACCGAAGTGTCTTTAACTGCCTTGCCTATTTCTTCACAATTGTTAAATGTGAAAACAAGCATGCCTGCTAGAAACATTGAAGCCGCATATTTTATATTCTTAAAGGTTTTCATGCCCCCCCCGATGGTATGGCGTAAAAATCAATTCAATTAGTTCACGTCAACATAAGTCATCTCAATAAATCCGACTTGAACCTCATCTGTAACTGGATCAACAGCTTGAACAATTTCAATTCCACTAAATTGCTCAGGTACACCCGGTGAAATCACCTGGTTCACACCTGCGAAGGAAAGAGCTGTATCTTGGTACTCACCATTGAGATAAAACACCAGACCTCTTATGGATAGCTCTTGTCCACCCGCACCAGTTATTTCAGGATCAGAGAATCTATAGGTAACAGAAGAACCGTTAACTACTTTCTCTACATCCAAACGAATAACCGTTCCGTTAAACCCGGCGGAATCAAAAGTGAACGAGTATTCGCCACTGCCCCCCTCTGGAGCGCCTGATAAATTCTGGACACTGGAGAGAAAGTTGGCCCCGCCGCGAATTTCGCACTGAGGTTTTATCACTTCCCACTCATCTAAAGCTTCAGCCACATCGGCATCATTCACAGCTCCGGTGTAAGGAGCGTTATGTCCGGCGTCCACGGCAAATTGTGCCACTTTATCAATACCGATGGCATAGAAGCTTTCAAAAGCCAATGTGACATCGTCACCGGCAAAATCTCCCTTTCCACTTCCACCTGGAATATGACACTTACTACACTGGGCCGTTGCCATGGGGTGCATGATGTTCTGGAAAATCACCATAAGATCTTCACCACATGCATCCAATGATGCCAAACTCCCTGTATGTGAGCTTGGCAAAACACTGCAGTTTTGAAAACCGAGGGCCATCACCACTGTGAGACCTCCGATTCCTACAAATTTTTTAATGTTGTACTGTAAACGTTCCATTTTTCCCCTCAACTTATAAAAAACCTAAACTGTTACGTTTAGCTATTCGGAACTACCGTATAGCTAGCAAGATCGCCCGCAGAAACAATCTCTACAATATTACTTGCCTCACTGGCTGTAGATCCATTCATAGCTAGTAAATTTGAGAAAATAGCTGCAGCGGCTGTCTCTACGTTACCACCAATCAGGTTACCACCGTTAGCCACCTGGCCACTTGTATAGTTACCCAACTGAGTGGACGACACGGCTGGAGGCATTGGGTTTCCATTACCATCATCACCACTTGGATCGAAAACAAACATTAAAGTCATCGCACGGTTAGAACTATCCGTTGCCCAATCGGCAGCTTCTGGATCATCCGTCACACCTGAAGAACAAGCTCCATCAGAAATCACTTGAATCATTACCTTACGATTCATACGACGAGCCGATTCCAAACACTGTCCCACAAATCGGCCAGCATTATAGTCTCTCTGATCCGTCGTTGCACGAGGGTTACCGTGGTAATCATAACCACCCATCTCAACCAGGCAAGCGCCTGAATATCCGCGCAATACCGACATCACCATCGCGCCGTCAGTATCATCTGCTGCACCCCAAATATCTGTAGTATCTGGATTCGAAACATCAGCCACATCGCCGGAACCTGAAACAAGTGTCGCAGACGGGTTTGGTGCTTGAACAGCTTCCACGTTTTTCGCCGTCGCACATTCTGCCAACTCACCCAAAACCTGAGCCGCTGGTGCGCGAGTTAAGTTTCGAGCCTGATCATTAGATAGATTTTCTATAAGTGAAAATAAACTCACTCTCTGATCTTTAGTTAAAGTCGCCATTGCATTGGTCGCTGCACCCATGGCCGCAGCGATGGTTGACAATCCGTTAACTACGAGAGGTGCAGAAGGTTGAGACCCTGCAAAATCATGGTCCACGCCAGTCATACTATCTCTATCTCCTAAGAAAGGAACCTTACGATTATCATTGTAACCTGCGCCCTCTAACCAAGAAGAGAAAATAAATTTATTTCCGCTGTTATCAGCCAAAGATCGAGTACATACAGCAACTGATGCTGTACGACCTAGAGCTGGATGAGAGTTCACTAGCGATTCTGTAAGAGTCAATTCCTCTTCAGCAATAACTTCTGCACTTTTAGTGTTGGCATCGTTATCTGGATCTCCGTCACCATTTTCATCTCTAGCGGCAATATAAGCAGCCTGACCAGCAGCATCTAGATTGTTAAAGTCTATCAAATCCTGTCCAGTTAAACTGCCAGGAATAGCACCAGGAGTCGGATCAGCCGCTGCATTATTATCAATGGCTGTCTGGATGAGGTTAGTGGTGATATCCCCATTTTGGTTACCACTAGCACCATCATACATTCCTCTTAGAAAGGTACTGTTCCAAAAGTAGGGCGCTCCACCAAGAACATTAACAGTTCTAAATGACGGATTACTTGGACCCGCACCTCTACCCATAGACGTATAACTACTTAAAAACTGACCGCCTTCATCTAATGGAATATGGTGGGCGTTTAAACAGGCTCCACCATTTAATGAAAGAGTAATCATTGGAGTCAAAGAGTCATCATAAGAAGCTGAATCACTACTTCCACAACTAGCTTGAGCATGCGCTTCAGCCGTCATCAACATTTGAGCCATGGTTGGCGCCATCACATAAGCTGAGGACGCAATCAAACCAGATCCCAAAAACTCGCGACGAGTGACCGGCACACGGTGACCAGTGGATTCGCAATACTGCTTAATCATTCTATCTTCTTGATCCTGAAGGAACTTCTGTAAATCCTTCTGATCTTTTTCTGTTAACTCATCCTGACGGATATTCATTGATTTTAATAGATTTTGCTTAAATGATTTCATGACGTCACCCCTACCTAATAATGTTAGACTCTAAAGAACCCAACATCGCTCCACATACAAAATTTACTTTCATCTTCATTTGCGCTGCATTCCCACTAGGAAAAGCACTTCGCGCTGCAGACAAAATTAAATCCACTTCAGACTCTCTTACCTCTCGACCAAAAAAGTCTCGAGCCATTTGGTTGATCCAAGGCATTTCATCCGCCTCTTGATCAATTCCACTGTTAAAATCTACGTTACTAAAGTAACGTCTTTCTGCCGGATCAGATGGCTGCTCTTGTCGAATGATCAACTGATCACAAACTTCATAAGCGATATTACCAATAGCCAGCATCATAGGAGCGGTTAATGAATCCGGAGCTCCAGTCACTGACAGATTGTTTTTATGCTCATCAAATCGAACCTGCACATCTTCGACGGAAGACTTATACTGAGTCACCGCTAACATGTTTGGAAGAATCTGATTGATGGTTCGTATTCCATGAGATGTTGTCGCTTCCGTTACAACCAGATCATCTCCTAATGGCACTTGCCCTTCTAATTCGTTGGTACCGAAGCTTGCGCCACAACCGTTTCCAGCTACTGCAATCACCCATGCTACACTGATACCAAATAGTATTTTTATTTGATGTCTTTTCATTTTATTCTCCTAAACACTCAGGTCTGGTTGCAACCCTTTGAAAAAGGGCCTTTAATTTGTGTCCACGAACCTCGAATTCATCGGTGAGATCTTTCATAAGATCGGTTTCATCGGAGGTAGGTTCACGGTTACAAACTTGTCTAAAAACTCTCTTAACCATACATCGGCTAAACTGCTTTGAGTCAGCGATCCATTGGCCAAGGTGTCGAATGCGAGTACCTTCAAGCTCTAGGCCTGCAGGAACTGTTTTTCCCCCTTGAGAAGCGGGATATCTCCACCCAAAAGTGGACGCATTGGCATTGTTATTTGAACGCAATTTAAAAGGAATGGGTGCATTATCTTCAGGAGCCGAACCGCCCTCACCACCAGCAATTCTTAAATCAAGCCCTGGTAGAGCGCGCAAGTTATCTGCATCTAAAGGATCAGATCGTTCTTCATCACTGCGTTGGTTACCACCACCATCATTTAAACCGATAGGGTCACCAGAGCCATCCATAAGACGAGCCGCATCTGACCAACGCACCATCTTATTGATTACACCTGTTTCTGGATCGAAGAAGTCATCTGAATCCGCATCACCAATATCCCACTCTCCGATATCGTCTTGCTCATTCCAAATATTTGCCCATCGAACGACGTTACCCTCATAGTTGACTCGAGCAAATGCTGGTCTTAATGAGTCCATTTGTGTGTGGCAAGACTGACAACTATTTTTAAACTCGTCATTCTCTCCACCAGGCTCTCGAGACACATCTCGTCCGATCATATCCGTCGGGTTTTCGTTATCCGCGACATTCTCAATACCTAAGCAAGTGAAAGATCTAAAAATATACTCGACGATCCGACGGTTCGTACCATCAAATGCATGAGCGGCCATAAAGGTTCGTGAGGTAATCACACCAGCGGGGTTAGGATGCGCTTCCACTGTTCCACGATTAGCATTGTTAGCCATTCCCATAGCCATCTGTCCATCCACTCGATCTAAGATTTCATGGGGATACACTTTTCTATAGATCCCATTGTTATTAGGCAAATTTTCATCCAAGGAATAGTAGGCTCCGTTGTCACCCGTAACAATTCTATCAATGGTTCTATAATGGTTATTAGACTCTAGAAAGTCCTCAATTGGTCTATTGAACTCTTGTACGTTCGCCAAAGTAATATTGGCTCGAGCCGCATAATAAAAGTTACCCACGAGCAATTCTTTTGCTGAGATATTGTCTCTAACAACACCCATAACAGTTGCCGTAAAGTCATTAAACTCTTCTTTAATAGTTTCATCTCTAGTAGACATCTGAGAAGCAAAGTCTCTCACTGTAATATTAAAAAAGTTCTTGTCCCGTGTGGCCACTTCGGCCGCAGCAAACAAGTTGTTTTCAAATATATGAGATTCCATTTCCGTTAATGTTGGATGATCAATCGGAAGATTGGTTCCAGTTAAACGGTTATAGATCTTTCTAGCCAAGTATCGGTTTTCCGAAATGGCCTGTGCGTGTGATACCAACGACGATAACAAGATGCTTGCGATCACGATCACCAACGCCATTAAATTCGTGTTCTGTCTTGTATTAAGAAGTTGCTGCACGAGTCCCCCCTTTGAGACATACCAACTGTTCCCAAGTACTTATCGTGCAGGACTGATACCAACTAAAGTCCAATTTATTTTGAGTACACCGTGTAGGACCTGATCAGGCTCATCAAACCGACCACTTTTTCGACGTTTTAATGTTGAAGTTATGTTAGTAAAGTCGCGTAATCTCATAGGTTTGCTACATAACCATCTCATTTTGATACACCAAAATGAGACGACGTTATGGCCGTCCAAAGTTGGAACATTTAAACGACTCATTCATCGACATTTTAGACAAATCAAAGCGAATGTGGCCGCAGCAGTGTCGAACTTTTTTGTCTCAAAATCGAGAAATTTTGAGTTTATGACTACAGTTTAGATACAGTTGAGACCCACCCGTTTTTACAAAATCTAGACAAAAGCCCCATGCAAATGCGTAATTTTTGCGACCTTACAGACCTATTTGACGTGTTCTCCTGATATTTTTTCAAGTTCAATTAGAAATAAAAAAGATCTGAGCCACTGCCATTTTATTGTGCTATAGCGTCAGCTGGAAACTAAGAGGAAACCAGAACCAGAGGGAACCCATGAAATCAAGATTACTTGTATTCTTCACCATTCAATCGCTATTTATTTCCAATGTGTGGTCCATCACACTCGAACAAGCCAGTGACCGGGGAACTCCTGGAGTATTTAACTACGATGTTCTTTTTACCAACCCTGTCTGTGATGGTTTTGAGTATGAAGTGGAAATCAAATCCGAAGAGGGTGAGCTGCTAACAAAAAAACCTGTTGGTGCATGGTGTTCCAAATCCAGCGCAGACGCTTCTGGAGCTAGGGAGTCGAGTCCTCAAAATCGACTGGTTAAGATCATTAACGATCCTACTACTAAAGAAATCTTCCTTACCTATCTTAGTTTTTCAAATGGGGCCGTTACGGATGCTCTAGTCGAAAATATTGAATCTAGAGACCTCAAAGTGACTTTGATGTTCGACCACCCTGCATTTGGCAGTGGCATTCATCCTGAGCATTTTATTCCCGCTCAATTTATGGAACGTAGTCGCACAGCACTCAAGGCCTCTGACTTAGAAGACCAGCAGTTTTTTAACTATGTTTTTAAGAAACGAAACGAAAACTTTAACGCAGAAAACCCAAACAGTCCGCGTTGGGTAAATAACTATAAAGTGAACCGGCCTCTGCAGATACTTCAAGCTGAATCACAAACCGAAGCCAACTCACCCACTCTCTATTTACGAGGCCATGATCGCTCCACTTTGGGTTATGCACATAACAAATTGATCATTGTAAACCCCAACGATCCTGAAAAAATCACCTTAGTATTTAGCTCTGGAAACATGTCATCAGGGGCCATTTTACATCATGAAAACTGGCACTTTGTCACACTCTCTCCAAAGACGTATTTCGCTCAGGCTCATATGTGTTTGATGAATGGGATGATTGATCACGGTTTAACTAAAAATGATTTCGTGAGATACATAAAGTCCTGCCGAAGAGACATTTCCTATGATGAAGAAAGCGACATTAAAACCTTCTTTGTCCCTGGTGAGGGAGATGCCGCATTTGAGCAGGTCAAAGCGATGATTAACCGAGCCAGCAAAATCGATATGGCAGCTCACCGTTTCTCCCATTCAGGCATCATTAATCTATTGGAAGATCGTATTGAAGACGATGGTTTAAAATTTCGACTCATTGCCGACGATGACATGTATTGGGCCAAATTTGAATACCGTTCTGACCGTCAACGCCATCGTTTCCCAAACAACGCAAGGGAATACAACAATGTTAAAAAGCTTCTTGAGGCGGGCGAATACCGAAGAAACAACCGATCTTACAATAGAGCTAAAGTTCAATTTGTTCAGACCAATCATTGGAGTCGATTACTTCATCACAATAAGTTTATTTTAGAGAGAAACCGCTGGGGCACGGTTAAAAGCGTGTTTTGTGGTGCTGGGAACTTCACTAAGGCGGCTTTTAGCAAGAACTATGAAAACTTCTATTACATCACTATCACAAGTGTTCGTACGGCCTTTGCTGAGCAGTACGATTATCTTTGGGAGATTAGCTCCACTCACGCCGAAATGCCTGAAAGAAATATTAAACCCAATGGGGACAACACATTGATTCAGTAGGTAGCAAACAATTTAAGCTTTAAAAAAGCAGCTTCTGATCGAAGCTGCTTTTTTTTTGAAATCTTCTTGATAGCCGGACGGGTTTCCATTGCCGAACAGAGCTTTCCTTGTCATTCTAGCCTTCAAAACACCATCAAGGAAATTTTATGTTACAGAAAAACTATCCCGATGTAGGCCTACTGATTTTACGACTGACTTTTGGTCTCTCCATGCTCTTTGCCCATGGTTGGCCCAAGCTCGCTGGCTTTACGGAAAAAATGGCTGTATTTCCCGACCCCATTGGTTTGGGATCCGAAGTGGCATTGGCCTTAGCTGTATTTGCTGAAGTTTTTTGTGCTGCTCTGATCGTAGTGGGATTTAAGACAAAGTATTTTGTTGTTCCATTGATTATCACCATGCTTGTGGCTGTTTTTATAATTCATGGTAATGATCCGTTCAAAAAAATGGAAATGGGACTCCTCTATTTAACAGCATTCACCACTTTGTTTTTTACGGGACCGGGTGCCTTTTCAATGGACCGGAGATAACTCTATCCATGATGTCGTCTATATTAATGACTTATTTAAGAAGTATGGCGGCGAAAAAGCCCAATTTAAAAAAGAAATGTAGCCCAATGGGAACGATCAGGCTTTCGGTTTTTACATAGCGAAAGCCCCACCAACAACTCATTATAGATAGTGTTATGCCTTTAAAGTATAAGAAACCTTGCAATGAGCTGGGAACATAAATACTCTCCCAACTGGAAGCCAGACCAAATAAAACAGCACTAAACACCACCGCTATAGCATTGTTCTTCAAAATCTGGTAAACCGCCCAAAATATTGCAAAACGGTAAGCCAACTCCTCAATGATCGGATGCACCCCTAAGAGGATCACTCGACTTTCTAGAGTTCCATAGTCAAATGGTATCCAAGTAAATGCCATTTCACTTACATAATAGAAACTCAAACCGGACAAAAAACAAAACACAATGGAAACCCATCCTATATGTTTCCAGTGCCAACGAAAAAGCAGCTTATCCCAAAAAAGGAAAAGACCCGACATGGCGGCTAAAACATCGGTAGTAAGGTCCCAATAGGTATTATCGAATTTTGAATGCAAAAATAATTTCACAATACAAAAAGTCAGCAAAAGCGCGCCCAGTAAGATTTGGTTTTTTTGCCATCGATTTGCTAGTACACGCCAATCACTCATTACCGATAATCCCTGTATATGGCTTTAGCCTAACTAAAACCCCAAAAAAAAGCCAGCTCGAGGCTGGCCTTTTATAGGTGATTGTGAATGTTTTTTAATTATCAGAGGCTTTCGCACTCTTATTCTTCATTTTGATCTTGGCGTTTTTAATATTGTTTTCACAAATTCCCAATTTAGTCTCGTATTCTGAACGTCTTTTCTTAAGAATTTTGCGATACTTTTGAAAGCGATCAATACGCTCAGATAAGTATTCCTCAGATACGCCCACCATATCTCCTTTTTCATCCAAGCCAAAATCCAACTTGGACTCTTCGTTGATGACTGGAGCCGGCGCTTCAATAGGACTCATCGTTCCATCGCCACCTAAGGCCACACTATTTTCTTCGGTCTTACAGTCTCTGTAGGCTCCGTAAAGTCCTTTAGTTCCGTACTCTCGGTTTCCATAGACTTCATACTCAATACCATAAGTGACATTCTCTAAACGTCTCAACTCTTCTGCGAGCAATACTTTCTTTTGAATTCGAAATTTATTGTCCTTGATACCGACGCTCTCATCACCTTTGATGTTTTCTTTTTTATCCATCATTGTATCTAGGTCTTTTACTTCATTTCTTTTTTCTAACTGTGTGGCACATCCAGATAATATTCCCAATGCCAAAATCGATACTAAAATCTTACTCATAATTAGTCCTCCTAATGAGTGAACCGCTATTTTCTGAAATTGCTCGCCCATTGACAACCCTACAAAAGAGGATTCATTTGAAACTCCACTAAAATCAGTAGAACAACCTGTTTGACGCTGCGTGTTTCAGGCCATGAAAAGCCGTAAAGATCTGCTGCTTTTTTGTGGACTATAGGACACAAAATAGCCCTTTTCACAGATAGCGTAGACAGGTCGCTCAAAATCACTTAAAAAAGTAGATCTTGTACTAGTAGAGTTTTGTTTTGTGTCGGACCGTGGCTCAGCCCGGTAGAGCGCCACCTTGGGGTGGTGGAGGTCGCTGGTTCAAATCCAGTCGGTCCGACCATTTTTCCTAACAGCAACCAGCGA
>TARA_B100000749_G_scaffold25496_2_pt1 | contig 35365 bp, 39 predicted proteins | sample TARA_B100000749 | Tara Oceans TARA_B100000749 (sample SAMEA2621232) | marine metagenome | biome: marine biome (ENVO:00000447); feature: mesopelagic zone (ENVO:00000213); material: "saline water (ENVO:00002010), including plankton (ENVO:xxxxxxxx)" | depth 800 m
GGCTTTCTGAACTATTTTTTGAAGATACGTAAATGATCTTGCAGAATCAAATTTTGACACATCCTCAGAATCAGACATAATTAACCGCTATCAGATTCACTTTTAGAGCTTTGAAATTTTTGATCATTATTTTGCACCAAATCGCACTTTCCCTCAAATTGGGCACCATCTTCGATCAAGAGTTTCCGATAACTTATATCACCTTTGAGAACACAGTTCTTACCTAATATGACCTGACCATCAGCTGTCACATCTCCTATAACTGTCCCTCCAATTCGAATATCACTGCCCTGAACGCCACCCTGAACTAAACCGTTTTGGACGATCCTGATAGGACCGTTCGTACTCACATCACCATAGACCTTGCCATATATAATGATTCCTTCTTTTAATCTTATTGGTCCTTGAATGATGGCATCAGGTCCAACCATGGTATGTACATTCTGAAAATTGAATTCAACCATTATTAGAAGTTAAATCTGTTAATTTGTATTCTGGGAAATAGATAAGTGGGTCTACAGATTTTTCATCTTTCCAAATCTCAAAATGCAGATGAGGACCAGAAGATATACCAGTACTACCTACCATACCAATAACTTCACCACGATTGACCACACTCAACTGTATTTTGAGGTTCCTCTGATTGTGACCATAATGTGTAAAATAACCATCACCATGGTAGATTATAATAAGGTTACCCATTTCATAGGTCCAGCCAGAAAACATTACGACACCAGCTGCGGCAGATAGAATTGGTTCACCTTCCTTTGCAACAATATCAATACCCCGATGTGTATTTCTGATAAATGGCGACATTTGTCCTGAACGTTGACTTACAAAACCCTTTATAGGAGCTACTGAAGGAATGTTTTCTATATATGAAATTCCTTTTTCTGGAATTATTGTCATCCCGATAAGCGAATCTGCAAGAATGGGTTTTTCATCAAAATCTAGTTCGGCACCAAGCGATTTTCTAATAAAGCCATCCATTTGCTTTAAGCGCTGAAGATCCTGACTGAGCTCTAATACTTTCGACCGTTCTGCTGCTAGGCTTTCATAATTTCCTTTTATAGTATCATACTCACCGATTTTTGGAATGTAAAAGGCAATAAAGATAATTACCCCCATTATACAAAGTATACCGACTGTAAACAGAATACGAATCATTTTCCTTGAAATATTGTAAGACCTCGTAACAGATTCATCATCAGGCACAATGATAACAGTATATTTTTCGGGATTCACTATTTACTTCTTATAGCGATTGAAGCAAATCCAGTATGCGTTCTAGGTCATCATCAGAAAAATAAAGGATCTCAATCGACCCACCTACTTGACCAGGTTTAAGTTTGACCTTGGTGCCTAATAATTCAATTAATTGATTCTCAATTGCTCTGATTGGTGCTGTTGAATGGATTACTTTCAAAACACTTGTCTTTTTTGGTTTTGATTTTATTAGTGCTTCCGCTGCTCTGACACTTAGGTTCTTTTTAAGGATCAACTTCCATAATTTATTCATATGGTTAATTGTTTTTGCCTGTAGTATCGCCCTGCCATGACCACCGGAAATTTCACCCTTACTAATACTTTTCCTTATTTCCAGTGGAAGCTTTAGTAATCGTAGGGAATTAGACACTGTAACACGCTTTTTCCCAACTGACCTTGCAATGGCATCATGTGATAGATTGTATTTACTGTTCAACACAGCATAAGCTTCTGATTCTTCCATAGGATTTAAATCCTCACGCTGAATATTCTCGATCAGGGCTACTTCCATCATCTCTGAATCGGTTTTTATATCGATAACATACGCCGGAATTTTTTTCAACATAGCTTTTATTGCTGCACGCCAGCGTCGTTCACCAGCAATCAATTCATACCCTATTTTTGTTTCACGAACCGTTATAGGTGTTAAAACACCTTTAACCTTTATTGATGCTACCAGTTCATCTAAGGCATGTTTATCAAAGTAACGGCGCGGTTGATGAGGATTTGGCGTTATATTTTTCAGAAAAATTTTTGCGACGCCTGGTTTTGAAGATTTCGATGCCGGTTCCGGACTGATCAACGACTCTATTCCACGTCCTAATCGTTTATCTGACACGTTGGAGGATCTCCTCTGTTAAACTCAAATAATTTTTTGCGCCACTTGAACTCGCATCATAAAGTAAGGCCGGCTTTCCAAAACTTGGTGCCTCACTTAGGCGAACATTACGATAGATCAATGTTTTAAACAATTTGTCCTTAAAATATCCTTTTACTTCTTCCACTACTTGTTTTGAAAGATTCAAACGGCTGTCATACATGGTCATCAACACACCGGCAATTTCTAAGTTGCGATTCAAGTGTTTCTGAACAAGGCGGATAGTGTTCAGCAACTGGCTGAGACCTTCTAGTGCATAATATTCACACTGTATAGGAATAATGATTGCATGAGCAGATGTGAGAGCGTTAATGGTCAGGAGACCCAAAGAGGGTGGACAATCAAGAATAATGATATCATACCGCCGGAGTATTTTTTTTAATGCAATTTTAAGCTGATATTCCCTCGCCATTATGCTAACTAATTCTATCTCTGCACCTACGAGATCATAGGTGGAAGGAATAATATCCAGATGCGGAAATTGTGTTTTGCTAATGGCATCTTTAATGTCAGTTCCTCTGATCAATACATCATAAATATGTTTAGATGGTTTCTCAATCAAATCAGATAAACCTGTCGTCGCATTTGATTGAGGATCCAGGTCAACTATAAGCGTTTTTATTTCCGACACTGCAAGGCTCAGGGCAACATTTACCGCTGAAGTGGTCTTACCAACACCACCTTTCTGATTAATGAATGGTAGAATCTTACCCATGAATAAATTAGATAAAATATAATTTGAAAATTTAGTTGTTATTACAAAATAAAATTAAACATTAAGAACCAATAACATGCTGTGAAAATCCAATTTTATTGAAAATTGGAGCACAAAGATCTCATCTGTAATTTACACCCTTCTTCGCACATATTTTTATGAAAGCCCTAGTAAAGAAATTCCCCAAACGAGGCATATGGTTGGAAGACGTACCTGAACCAAATGTCGGTACAAACGACGTATTAATCAAAATTACCCATACGGCTATCTGCGGAACAGACTTTCATATCTACGGTTGGGATGAGTGGGCTCAACGCAATCTGGAACTTCCATTGATCATTGGTCATGAATTTTGTGGGATTGTTGAAGTAACTGGTCCTGGTGTGACCCATTATAAGCCAGGAGACCGAGTTTCCGGGGAAGGACATATTACCTGTGGATACTGTCGGAATTGCCGAGCCGGAAAACAACATTTATGTCACCGTACCATTGGAATCGGAATCCATCGCGATGGAGCATTTGCAGAATATCTCATTTTACCGGAAAAAAATGTGTGGCCTATTCATGATGACATTCCATCGGAAATTGCGGCCTTTTTTGATCCACTTGGAAACGCAACCCACGCAGCACTATTTTTTGAAATGGTGGCAGAAGATGTGCTTATTACTGGAGCAGGACCTATTGGAATCATGGCAGTTGCCATCTGCAATTTTGTTGGTGCAAGGCATGTCGTCATAACTGATATCAATGAATATAGACTTAACCTTGCAAGAAAGATTGGAGCAGTAAAAGCAATAAATGTATCGAAAGAAAAGATTACCAATGTATTTGATGACTTGAACATGTCAAACGGATTTGATGTGGGGCTGGAAATGTCAGGCAGTCCTGATGCATTCCGTGATATGCTGGAAAACATGTACCATGGTGGACGTATTGCATTGCTTGGTTTACTCCCGGAATCAACACACATCAATTGGAATGATATAATCTTCAAAGGCTTACAAATAAAAGGCATCTATGGTCGAGAAATGTTTGAAACATGGTATAAATTCACACAAATGCTGCGTAGTGGACTGGATATCTCTAGTGTATTAACACATAGATTTCCAATTGATGATTTTCAGGATGCATTTGATACATTGGAATCTGGAGAATGCGGGAAGATTGTTTTGGAGTGGTAAAGATTTAAATACGAATGGATTGAATACATAAATATATTATAATAGTTACTCCAGGTTTTACCTAAGTTAAAGAATAATGACTTTTCCTGAATCATTTTTTAAACACACACTAAATCAAATCAAGGCTGAAGGCCTTTATAAAGATGAACGTACAATCACTACACCACAAGGAGTGATCATTGATACGATCGAAGGTGGGAAGGTCTTGAATTTTTGTGCCAACAATTACCTTGGTCTATCCAACCATCCAGAGATCATAGATACAGCGAAGACAGCACTGGATGACCACGGATTTGGGATGTCATCGGTACGCTTCATATGCGGTACGCAAGACCTTCATAAAAATTTAGAGCAGAAAATATCAGAATTTTTTAGGACGGATGATACAATCCTATATACTTCTTGTTTTGACGCGAATGGTGGTCTTTTTGAAACATTGCTTGGTCCGGACGATGCTATAATCAGCGACACCCTGAATCACGCATCCATTATTGATGGAATTCGGCTGTGTAAAGCACAACGTTATCAGTATATGAATAGTGATATGGCTGATCTCGAAAACCAACTGAAAAAAACCAAGGATGCAAGACATCGACTTATTGCTACTGATGGTGTTTTTTCCATGGATGGTACTATTGCCAAACTATATAAGATCACTCTCCTCGCGGAAAAATATGAAGCTATGATAATGGTTGATGACTCTCATGCGACAGGATTTATAGGAAAAACCGGGCGCGGGTCAGCAGAGTATTGTGGTGTCATGGATAAAATTGATGTTTATACGTCAACATTAGGTAAGGCTCTGGGCGGTGCATCGGGTGGATTTACAACCGGAAGAAAGGAGATAATCGATTTATTACGGCAACGATCTCGACCTTATTTATTTTCTAATACTGTAGCGCCATCTATTGTTGCAGCAGGAATCAAAGTATTCGAAATGCTCTCAGCTACAACAGAACTGCGAGACAAACTGGAGAAGAACACGCTTTATTTCAGGAGAAAAATGGATGAATCGGGCTTTAATATTCTTCATGGTGTTCATCCCATTGTACCGATCATGCTATTCGATGCAGCATTGGCACAAAGCATGGCCTTAGAAATGTTGAAGGAAGGAGTTTATGTCATTGGTTTTTATTACCCAGTTGTTCCCAAAGGTCAAGCCAGAATTCGAGTCCAGATCTCTGCTGGTATGGAACGTGATCAACTCGACAAGGCAATTGCTGTTTTTCACAAGGTCGGGAAAAAACTAAAAGTTGTATAATATTAATTATGGATGGTTGCCCGAGCTAAAGGTCTCGGGTAAATTCCCGGGCTTTTTTTGAATAGTTTGATATATTGAATTAAATAATCGTATGCAACAAAACCTGACACCTAGATATTTGATTATTGGTGTAATTCTTGCTTGGGGTATTTATACCCTCTGGCCATCATGGCAATACCAAAATATGTCCGATGAAAAAAAAGAAGAACTGCGAGAGTCGGGTGATTTAAAAACTATTGAATCAAAGATCATTCGACAAGGCTTGGATCTAAAAGGTGGTATGTATATTGTATTGGAAGCAGATATTCCGACTTTGATGAAAAATCTGGCAACCAACCGCGATGATCGATTTGATGCTGTTTTAAACAGAACTGCTGAAAAATCTAATTTTCTAGACACAGAATTTTTTACCGTCTTTCGACAGGAGATAGAGTCCAGCAAATTAAAACCAGCACGATATTATCATGAATATGGTTCAAGCCTAGACGAGATACTGAGCGAATTGGAAGAAGAAGCTAATGATGCTATTAACCGCGTCCTGGAAATATTACAAAATCGTGTTGACCAATTTGGTGTTTCCGAACCTACCATTCAAAAGCAGGGTCAACATCGAATTCTTGTAGAGTTAGCAGGAATCCAAGATTCTGAAAGAGCACGTTCACTTCTTCAAAGTACCGCTTTACTTGAATTTTATCTTGTTAAGAACTCGGCTGTGACCAATGAGATGCTGATACAGATAGATGATCTACTTAAAGAGTCTACAACTGAAGAAGAATTGGTTGAACTGACTAAATCTCTTCAAAAGGAAAAAAGTAAAGTGGAAACTGAGACGGTGGATGATGAAGATGATGATGCAAGTATAACAGTCGATGAGATCTTCGGCGATACAGAAACAATTCAAGATGATTCTGGCAGGTCCACCGGAAGTGAGATATTCGCCGATGCACCTTTTCGCTCATTGATAGAACCTTTGCCCGGCGACATGGGTGTAAGTGAGAAAAATGTCTATGCACTGAAAAAACTATTGGCAAGAAATGAAGTCCAGTCTATGCTTAAATCTTCAATGGGGCAATTCCTGTTCAGCCATGAAGCTAAACCTGTTCCGGGATCACCATCTCAGGAAAAAATTTACCGACTATATTATCTGGAGCGTACGCCCGAGCTTACCGGTGGAGTGGTAGACGAAGCAAAGGCAAGCCTAGGAACGCTTGGGGGCGGGAGCGCGGGACAACCGGTCGTTTCACTTAATATGAATAGTGATGGTTCTCGAACCTGGGCCCGGGTCACTGGTGCAAATATTGGAGAACGAATCTCCATTGTTTTGGATGGTAAGGTCCATATGGCCCCATCCATTCGAGAGAAAATACCTAGTGGTCGAACTCAGATTGAAGGATTTGCTAATATTAATGAAGCAAAAGATATTGCTATTATCCTTCGAGCGGGGGCACTTCCCGCACCAGTTAATATTATCGAAGAGCGAATCGTAGGACCTAGTTTAGGTGCAGATTCCATTGCCCAGGGAACACAATCTGTATTGATCGGATTGACAATTGTGCTGATATTCATGGTAGTTTATTATAAGATCTCAGGATTCATTGCTGATTTTGCTTTAATCTGGAATATCTTTCTGGTATTGGCCGTCCTAGCTTCCCTGGAAGCGACACTCACCCTTCCTGGAATTGCTGGCCTGATACTGACAGTAGGTATGTCTATTGATTCCAATGTTATTATTTTTGAGCGCATACGTGAAGAACTGCGAAAAGGTAAAACCACCAAAGCTGCAATAGATTCCGGTTATAATCGGGCATTAACCACAATTATTGATGCTAATGTTACAACAGTGATCGCCGCCTTGGTATTATATCAGTTTGGTACTGGCCCTATTAAAGGATTCGCTACTGTGCTATTCTGGGGCATTTTAATTAGTATGTTTACAGCTGTATTTGTGACACGAACCATTTTCAACACCATTACATCCCGAAAAAACCTTACTAGTTTGAGCATATAAAATGCGAATAATTAAAGATACCAAAATTGATTTTATGAGCAAATCTAGGATTGCAGGATTTCTTTCCAGTACCTTCATTCTGGTTGGAATCATTTCACTTATCATTAATAGGGGACCAAATCTAAGCATTGATTTTAAGGGCGGCTCCATGGTGGCAGTGAACTACACCGAACCTGTAGATATTAATGAGGTCCGAACTGCTCTGGGCAATATCTCAATAGACGGCCAGAACTTTGATTTCAGTCAGGCTGAGATCAAACACTTTGGTGATGAATCGAACGTCGCAGTTCGGCTACCAACATTAGAAAATGAACCAGAACAATTCTCAAATAAATTTGTAGCGAAAATGAAAAATATATTCCCTGATCTGGTTCCTAAAAATGAGAATGATTTTATCCTATCTATTGAAAAGGTTGGCCCAAAGATAGGTGCTGAGCTTAGTGGTAAAGCAGTAATGGCAATATTTTCTGCGTTAGCTCTTATTCTAATCTATATATCGATACGGTTTGAATTCAAATATGCAATCGGGGCCATTGCTGCTTTAGCCCATGATGTGGCCATAACTTTAGGAGTATTTTCAATTCTTGGATATGAAGTTTCATTAGCTGTGATTGCTGCATTCCTGACGATCGTAGGATATTCTTTAAATGATACCATAGTCATTTTTGACCGGATTCGAGAAAACGTAAAAAGTATGAAACGGGTTACATTGTCTCAAGTTGTGAATCAAAGTATAAATGAATCTTTGAGCCGGACCATTATTACTTCCATCACTACTCTCTTTGTGGTGTTTACTCTTTATCTTTACGGCGGTGAAGTGATTCATCATTTTTCTTTTGCTATGATAATTGGTGTACTTGTAGGAACCTATTCAAGTGTATTTGTTGCCAGTTCCATTTTAGTTAGGATGCACCCTGAGCAATGAGTTTATTCTGCTGTTAATAAATCATCCGACAGTATATCAAATTAAAATAATCTGTCGTAATGATTCAATTTGCCACACTCGATTCACCTTTAGGAAAGTTTGGAGTACAGGCCAGCGAAAAAGAGATCTATCGGATATTTCTTCCTAATTCGATAAACTATCAAACTATATCGATAACCCCGATAAAAAACCGATCAAATATCTTGCGACAGGCTCTTGATGAGCTGAATCAGTATTTTTCGGGAGAGAGAAGGGCATTCATGGTACCATTCAATCTGATGCTACCATCATATTTCAATAAAGTCCTGTGCGAAGTCAGTAAAATACCATTTGGGCATACTGCTTCTTACCAGGATATTGCTGTTCAAACTAAGAGCCCAAAAGCTGCTCGTGCAGTTGGCAACGCCAATGCGAAAAATCCAATACCTATTATCATTCCCTGCCATCGAGTTATAACATCATCTGGTGAATTAGGTGGATACGGGGGTGGACCTGATCTAAAGAAAAAACTTCTCCATCATGAAGGTGTGAACCTATTAAACAGTTCCACTTGAAAAATTGTGTAATTAAATCCACATCATCACATGATAATTTGATCCTGTGTCATTTTGATTCAAAACTTCTGACCTATACCAATTAGAAGAGCTCTCTCTATATATTCCCCATTATAAAATGACCAGCCATAGTCTAAACGGACATTCCCTGAAATAGCTACCGGAATCCTAATTCCTATTCCAGTTCCTATCATTGGAGCACTGTCACTAAGATCTTCCCAATTATTCACAGCTATACCTAGATCAATGAATAATGTTGTCTGCAGTCCTAATTCAGATCTTATTGGCCCAAAATACGATGGTGATTGGAATGCATATTTTGGAATTATGGTCTGGCGAATTTCTAAGGATGATATAGCTCTTAAATAACCAAATCGATATGATTGGGATTGGTCACTATATATTTCGCGTGATGGTATTCGCCAGCCCCGTACAGAATTAACTCCACCTAAAGAACCAAGCCAATATTCATTTCGGAACCCTGTTATAGATGAAATATTCAGATTGAAACCCAGGGTAGTCTTTCGTTTTCCTTTTATCGGCGAATAGTATGCACTGTATGATTGAGTCCAAGCAATCGTTGATTCCGGTTCTATCTGATTTAAATGCCGAAAATACTTCCCATAGTAGAATATATACATACCTTTGCTTGGATCATTATAAATATCCCTTGTATCATAAACTGCAATTAAATCAGGTGACAAATAATAGAAACTGGTCGTGTCCTGTCCAAAATATTCTTTTTTTTTCAGTTCAATACCAGCAATCAGTTGTTTCTCATATCCAAAATATCTCCCAATATTAATTTTAAACTCCCGCGTAGCTTGCCGATAGGGTAAAAAATAATGTTCGAATATTTGCTTACTAAAATTAAAAGCGATGGATACATGGTCCCCAAAGAACCAGGGATTCTTAAAAATCACATCATAGGCACTGACATTTCCAATTCTTCCCCTTAATAATAATTTCTCATTCCGACCCCGAAAATTGTTTAATCTAGTACCCAGAATTAAAAACCAGCCCATTTCTTCATTGTAAACAGGTGAAAATATTGGTAGCAGACTGATGGATTCAATTACCCGAAAATTCAATATAGAGGTCCCATCTTCTAATGGTAATTCGTTCCAGGTCACCTCACTAAAGATACCCAAATTTTCCAGCCGATTTCGATCTTTTTCAACTAAGCTACTATCGATAGGAATATTTAATGGATGTTGTATCTCTCTTTCTATGATATATCTTTTAGTATTCTGTAATCCTTGAATGTCAATTGCTGAAATGACAGGGTTCTTATAAGAATCGGTTTCTTGTCCAAATATGTTGGATAGCAAAAATATGAGGCATAAAAAAAGGCCTATTAAAGGCCTGTTTTTATTATAAATGATTTTGAAAAAATACCTGTTACAGATCGATTCCATCCATCATGAGCCGCTTTTTATACTCTATACCCTGTTGAGAATACACATCCTCAATGGCCTTATTCAGTAACTCTGCAACCTTATAACCATCAACTTCGACTTTTACATTCCGTTCATCAAGTTTTCGAACTCTGAATTTAGAATTACCATCTGTATAAATATGCCAAACACCATCAAATTCTTTTGGCGTTCCATATTCCATTAATACTTTATGCTTTATAACATCTTCAGCTGTTAATTGCGGAAACCCAGTATCTTTCAGCTTTATTTTTTTTACAACATTCTCAAGTATGTAGTGCGAATCACTATTATTGGTGGTACTATATACATAATCGACATTTACAAACCCTAGTGTTATCTGCTCAGTGGTCAAACGCGTTATATAATGGAATTCAACTGTTGCTCTCTTGATCGGAAGAACAATATTGTCCTTTGTTGTACGAGATTCATCAGAATAGATCACTTCGACCGAAGTATCCGGGACAATGGTTAAAACAGCAGGAAGAGTTGTGGACCATGGAGCTAGAAGCTCATCACGGAAGACCCAGCCATTAGGTAATCTTTTCACTGGAATGACCGATTCAATGTTTTTCCGTTTTGGAAGGCCCGGCTTCGGTGGTTTTTGAATATTAGCTGCTTTTTTCGCCATTTTCTTTTCGGCTTTTTTCAATGGTACATTTTTTTCATCTTCTTTTTTACCGAAAAGCTGGGAATCACCATCAAAAGCCATTATCCCCGCTGACGAAAGGAGAATAGCCGCGGCCACAAGCCAGGCAGACCACATTCTTATTGATATATTTGTCATATTCTAATCATACCTTACTAGGTAATAAATATTACACCGAGGTAATTTAAGACATTTGTCTAATTATTAAAGAAAAAAAAGGCCCTCAATAGAGGGCCTTTTTCTTTGGTCTAAAACTGATTATTTACGACCCCGAGCCATTGGAGCCCGAGCCACATCACCATTTTTATCAATGAAATAAAGATAACCAGATTCCCGAGTCACGCCTGCGGTCGATACTTTTTCTGCATTTCCGCCACCTTTTCCGGCGCGTGCCATCTGAGATCGTGAAACATCACCCTGCTTATCTAAATAATACAAATAACCCTTTTCCTTGGTTACTCCAGTATTCTTTACAACTTCTGCCATAAAATTCCTCCATTATCCTAGTGTGATTTGTTCTTTGGTATTGGTTAGAGAGTTTTCCCTAAACCTCTCGACGGGAATTGTACACATTCTCTACTGTAGATGTCAAGAATTTTCTCGTCGAGCTCTCGACGAGAAAAATAGGGGTGTTTTAGACCCTTTTTAGCAATTTCATACCTTAAACCAAAACTAATTTCCAGTATCTTAATTGCCCCGGTAGCTCAACTGGATAGAGCATCGCCCTTCTAAGGCGAGGGTTACAGGTTCGAGTCCTGTCCGGGGTACTATAACTTATTTCATATTTTTTTCGAATATCTTCAGTAGTTCTACTTTGAAGATCAGGGCACTATTTGGTGGAACGTTCTGGTTCCCTCTTTGGCCATAACCAAGTTTAGGATGGATAAAAAATTCAAATTCTGCACCAGCTGTCATAAGCTGAAGCCCTTCCGTCCACCCCTTTATGACCCTATTTAACCTAAATACAGCCGGTTCATCTTTCTCGTAAGAACTGTCAAAAATGGTATCATCCAATAAACGCCCTTCATAATGTACTTGGACCTGGTCCATAGATGTAGGAGATCCACCCGAACCTTCCCTTATCACTCTGTATTGCAGACCTGTAGGTGTTTCTTTGATGTCAGGGTCACTGGTCTTATTCTTTTCAAGAAACTCTTCCGCAAGCTTAAGGTTCCCTTTGGATTGTTCCTGCTGCTTATTGCGTATAGATGCTTGCAGCTTCTGAAACGCATCTTTGCGCTCTTCCTTTGTTAGTAACGGCACATTACCCTTATCATAACCGAATCTCAAACCTGTAAGAAATGCATCATAGTCCAGTTCTACATATTGTTTTTTCAAATTTTCACCCAGGTCAGCACCCAATGCATAACTAGATGAATCACTTCCATCCTTAAGATCGGTCACTGGTTTGATAGCATCTTTGTTATCACAACTAATGATCAATAAATAAAAGAACGCAATCAATAATTTATTATTCATTTTGTTATTTTATTTAAAAAGGATTAATTAAAAATGGGGTATGCACTAAGCTGAATCATCAGGTTTTCCCTCACTATTCCCCATTACTAAAAGACCGGTGCCAATTATAATGGCGATGAGAGCTAACCAATCCAAAGCGGTCATATATGATATCAATATTTTCCAGATCAAACGAATTACTAATACTAACGCACCACCTATAATTAAATACCATGGTAATTGTTCATTATTAAAGTTCATTCGTAGTTAATAAGAATAACTTGGGTTCCCTTATTCATATATCGCAAATTAAAGAATATTTTCATTACATTGTTCGAGAAATTCATGAAGCCATCAACTGATTTCGCTGTTCGTTCTTTTATCGGAGGATATGATAAAAATCTTGCCTATATCATCACCTGCATGCAAACAGGAATTCATATTATAGTGGATGCGGCCATAAAGCTGGACCGGCTCAAACCATTTATCAGATCAGAACCGGTCGCACTGCTAATAACTCACACACACGGAGATCATATTGCTTTTCTTGATGATTATACCCAGGCATTTGCCAATATTGTTATAGTTGGGCATCCAGAATCTCAAGCTATATTAGATGTAGATGGATTCAAACCTATTGAGAATGACTCAAGATTTTCCGTAGGAAGACTAAAGCTGCGTGCGATCCATACACCAGGGCATTATTTTGATTCGGTCTGCTACACCCTTGAAAATGTGATCTTTACCGGGGATACATTATTTGTCGGTCGGACAGGACGAACTATTAGTACTCGCAGTAATATCAATGACCTATATGATTCGGTATATAATAAGATCATTCCCCTGCCACCACAGACCAGGATATATCCCGGACACGATTACGGTCCAGAACCATCTATCACCGTTGAAAAGAATATTGAGATCAGTCCTCTACTTCAAGCTAAGAACGAGGAGGATTTTATTTCACGCATGGAACAATATGAACGTACTCGAAAACCGGGAAAATAACATTGAATGAAAAGGATAATATTTATATGTAGAAAAAGGGGATTATGAAAAAATCATTGCACAGAATTTTCCCAATGGTCATAATATGCTTTTTATCCTGTGTTGATAAGAATGAAAATATTTGTAATGATTGCGCGGAAAGTTCAGATGAAGGTTATCTCTTCAAAACAGTGGAAGTAGATGATATAGCCGATCTTGCAATAATCGGTGTGACAGCAGAATTGGGAGCTTGTATCAATTTTAAAATGGATATGGAGAATCAAACATTCTCTGAAGCCACAGTTGTACCTGATTGTTGCTGTTCACAGTTTGAATAGTAGTGCGGAATTTCAGGTTGCGAATCAACTTTACTCTGTTTTAATCATTGGTCTCAATAAGCATAATATGGTTAGATTCTAAAAATGGCGATAAGACCATTGACCCGAAGAAATTTTTTAAAGGGTGGGACAAGATCTAGACCTGAATTAGATAGATTGAATCCTGAATGGCCTACCCGACAGGTCGCAAAACTTTACCGCGAATTCTTAAAAAAACAACCTCCATTTTACCATCCACCTATTTCTGAAGAAGTTCTACCTCCATTGGCAGTAACTGCTTCTTTGAGGCCCATGAGAGATGTGGATTGGGATCAATCAGCCGCTGTACACCTTCTTGGTAGAACCATGTTCGGCCCTACCTATACAAACATTGATAATTCTGGCAGTGATTCTCTTTCCAATACCTTAAACACCTTACTACAGGAACCGGAAACGGCAGAACCTCCAGGAGACTGGGTGAATGAACCGCCACCAGCCTGGGACCAGCTTACATATGACGAGGTACAGGCAGTGATGGAACAATACAGGGAATGGATGTGGCAGATAGCAAATTGGTGGATAGTACGCATGACACAGAATCCCATGAATATCACCGAGCAGATGACTCTTTTCTGGCATAATTTCTTTGCTACTGCGCAATCAAAGGTATTCTATCCTCAAGCAATGTATGAACAGAATGCAATATTTCGACAATTCGGACTTGGAAATTTCAAAGAATTGCTTCGCCGGGTAACATTTGGTCCAGCTATGATGATCTGGCTTGACATCCATCGTAGTAAAAAACATAACCCAAACGAAAATTTTTCCCGGGAACTGATGGAATTATTCACCCTGGGTGTGGATAATTATACCCAATTAGATATAGTGGAAGCGTCACGCGCGTTCACCGGTTATGTAACTAACGGGGTCGAAACAAACTATGACCATGAGAACCAGACCGGGACCGGGTTCTGGTGGGATGAATGGCATGATTTCGAAGAAAAAACTGTTCTGGGACAAACAGGTCCATGGTCCGGAGATGACATTATCAATATTCTCCTGGAACAGGAAGAATGCGCCGTACATATCTGTCGTCGGATCTATAAATGGTTCGTTTATGACGTAGTTCATGAACCGGTTGTGGAAGCGATGGCATTTGTACTACGTGAAAATGACTACGAACTTAGACCTGCACTGGAATTTCTATTTAATACCGAACATTTTTATGACAGCAACTTTAGAGGAGCAAATATTCAAAACCCAATGAGCCTCCTCCCAGGTTTGGTCAGGAAATTTGGCATGGAGGAGTTTACGTATCCGGAAGGGTTTTTTCTGCGGTCTATCGAATTTCTAGGGATGACTCCTCTTGAACCGCCAGACGTGAATGGATGGACAGGGTATCGATCCTGGATCAATTCCATCACGCTGCCAGTACGAAAACTTATTAACAGTGCGTTGGTAACCGGATTCAGTCCATTTGGCAACTTCGATTTCACAGTGGACGTCCGATCCATAGCTCAAACCATGTACAATAGCGATGATGATGGGTATGCGTCTGAACAAATTGTCAGGAAACTGGCCTTGGTTCTATTTGGAGTACCACTCTCTGATATACTTGAAACTAAAATGCTTGACATACTTTTAGATGGTGCTGAGCCATACGATTGGAATATAAATGCTCCTATCGGGGATGCTCAATGGAACCGTATGAAAGACCTCTTATTGTATATGATAAAACTTCCAGAGATCCAACTATCATGAAGCGCCGGGATTTTATCAAAACATCAATGGTCATCTCAGCATTCGGTACAAGACTTCCGCTCATGGCAGTTGGGCGCAAACAACGGCAATTAGGACGTACATCCCAATGGGAATCAGACAGAATTGTAATACTGATAAAGCTAAATGGCGGCAATGATGGTTTGAATACTGTGATCCCGATCCAGGATGACATTTATTATCAAGCTCGACCCACACTTGCAATTCCTTCGGATCAAACATTATCTGTGAATGATACGACTGGATTTCACTATAGCCTGGATCCAATTTACCCATTCTATCAGAATGGCCAGGTCGGAATTATCCAGGGGGTGGGGTATCAGCAAGGAAACCTGTCACACTTTCGCTCATCAGATATTTGGGTGACCGGTTCCGATGCAAATGAACATCTTACCACCGGTTGGTTGGGAAGGCTCTTCGAAAATGAATATCCCGATTTTCCGGATGGCGTTCCAGACCATCCTTTGGCGATTCAGTATAACAGTGCAAACCTTCTGGAATTCAGAACCAGCCAATCCAATGTGGGCATGATGGTGTTCGACCCTGAGACGATGTATGCTATTATCAATGGTAATTATGTTCCCGGAGAAGATGACCCTGCCCCGGAGACCTATGGTGGGGAAGAGTTATCATATATCCGTGAGATCGACACTCTCTCAATGGAATATTCCGAGGTGATAAATGAATCCGCTCAGGCTGGGGTCAATACGATTGAATATCCGGGAAATAATATTGGATATCAGATGGCATTGACAGCGAAATTGATCTCAGGAGGATTAGGCACTCCTGTATACCGTCTATATCAGCCAGGGTATGATACGCACGCTAACCAGGCCAATACCCATGACAATCTATTACAGGATGTGTCAAGTAGTATAGCAGCATTATTACAAGATCTATCTAATCAAGGTCTCCAGGATCGGGTCATGGTCATGACAACCAGCGAGTTTGGGCGTAGAGTCTACGAAAATGGTTCCTTAGGTACTGACCATGGAACAAGTGCTCCCTGTCTTTTCTTTGGTTCATCAATCGTGCCGGATATTTTTGGTGATAATCCTGATCTAACGAACCTGAATAATAATAATAACATGCAGGTCCAGTATGATTTCAGGCAAATCTATTCAACTCTGATCACGGACTGGTTTGGCCTACCGGAATACATTGCACAGAATGTATTTGGCCAATCATTTGATCCAATACCCTTTGTTCAGGAACCGTTATCAGTAAAACCACCAGTGCTACCGGCACATTTTAAGGTGCACGCAGCATTCCCCAACCCTTTCAATCCAACGACTGTCATTGGCTACACTCTTCCGGCATCCGGTAACGTAAACATTCGGATTATGGATTCCGGTGGAAGGTTAATTCAGAATAACCATTTGGGTCCCATTCCCAGAGGACACCATACATTCAGGATAGATGGAAGAAAATGGGCTTCAGGGGCTTATTTTGCGCAGGTGGAGACCGGCGGAACAATACTAACTCAAAAGATCACGCTATTAAAATAGATCACCCGACCCGGACATTTACTGCCCGGTCACCTTTCACATCACAATCCACATCGAAAGAGACCCGCTGCCCAGCTCTTAGTCCTCTTTCCTTTAAATGTTCACGCAATCCACTTACATGCACAAAAAGGTCATTACCATCATCTGAGTTGATGAAACCGAAACCTTTGGTCCGGTCATATTCCTTAACAGTTCCCCTTTTCATTGTTCTTTCTCTATTTGTTCAAATTCAAGTGAGGCAGAATTCACGCAATAACGCAAGCCCGTTGGCCGGGGACCATCATTGAACACATGTCCTAAATGTCCATCACATTTTTTACAGGTTATCTCTGTACGGGTCATTCCAACACTATGGTCGGAAGTTTCTTCAATGGTTCCCGGGAGTGATTCATAGAATGCCGGCCATCCACAGCCTGAATTATATTTGGTGTCAGATGTGAAGAGCTCAGTACCGCAACCAGCACAAACATAGGTCCCAATATCAAAAAATTTGTCGAACTTGCCTGAAAAAGCCCGTTCTGTACCTTTTTCTCTCAAGATATGGTATTGTTCTCTATTTAATCTTTTTTCCCATTCTTCTTTACTTAAATATAGCTTTCTATCATTCATTTCATTCTTCACACTATGCTCCTCTAATATTTGGTCAATTTTTCTGATCAACCCTTCCAGATTATCAATACTATTGAATTCTTTTGCAGACAGAACATTTGTTAAATTATCATCCTTTAGCAAGAATATAGCTGGAGGCTCCACATTTTTCATGACATTTTCAGTTAATTTATCCTTATACATAAAAACAGTCTTCATAGGTAAACGGTCAATATAGTTTGACCATTCTTGCTTCATGGCGAATGTATCATAGGTAAGAGCACACAGATCACAAGGATAGGTTTCAGGAGAAATCATCTTATGCGCAAGATCTGTGATTTCATTTATAAATCCTCTTTTAGCATTGTAAATAAAAATGAGTTTTGGATCAGTTTTATTCCTTGGAAGAATGATACCAATCAACAACAATAAAGAGAAGACCAAGGTTCGAAGATCTTTCATTTCTAATTTTTATGAATAAGGTATCATAACGGAAAAGATTGCCTAAATAAATTATCTCTTATAATAATTGATTCCACCTGATACCGACATACCTATTGTAATGAACAATAGGGGTCCTGCGATCTGTTCTGGTAGATCGAAATAAAAGGATAATCCTAAAACAATACCAGAAGCCACACTCATCCAAAATAGGATCACCAACCATTTCCAAATAGAAAGATTCATAACGAAATGATCCAAATTCCTGCTATGATTCCTGCCACATCCGCAATGATGTCCCTCCTGCTGATAAACCCACTTGGTTGCCTGCTATCCCACACTTCCTTTATTATCCCATTTCCCATGGAGATGATCACTGAGGTTGATAGTGACATATCATCATGTATATTCATCTTTTCTGAGAGCACATAGTGAGTGCTTAAAACAATTGAACAGCTCACACCGAAATGTAGTACTTTATCATACGCGAACCATGGGTCGTGATGAATAGCAGTGGAATCGTGTTCTGCCATAATAGGCGAGACCATCAGAAAAATAAACAGCAAACTGTATCTTAAATTCATAAATGAATTGACCAAATAGCTAAGTACCAGCCTAAAAGGAAGACAAGGGTTATGATCACAGCTAAACGAATTAATATTTTTCTCATTTTAATAAACTAAAAGGACCTTTTCCATAGTTGATATCCTGCAATAGCCAGAAACGATCCAGCTATTCCATCCGCCATAAAATGCTGCTTTGCCAGAAATGTTGAAAAGAACACCAGAAGAGCACCTATCCAGAAGACCCATTTTAGATCGGGTCTTTCATTCGCAAGTATTAGCCCTGTAAGCCCACTGATAGCAACATGGACGGATGGCAGTGCATTTTGCTTAAGCCAAGAGAATTCAACAGCATCATAGAGGTACATCAATGGATTCGGCTCAACACTCTTCATCACAGTTTCACAGGTGATCGGCCACAAAATAAAAACTGCATAAGAGATCAGCAGTAATTGCATAGCAATAGAGACAAAACCCTGAAGCCTTGATCTTTCACTTATTAGAAGTGGTAAGAAAAGAGCAACATAATAAAGATAGTAGGGTATTATCATCCACCAGACAAATGGTATCACATTATCAATTGTGATCAGAAGGGCAGGTGGGTCAATCGGGTCTCGGATGAAAGGAATCAGAAAATAACAAGAAGAGAGTAACCAGAATGGTAAAATAAGACCTGCTCGCTCAGTGTAATTCATGGGATCAAATATAGAATGAACCGATTCAGCTAAATGGGATCAACTAATCAAGTGAAAAGATAAGTTTATTTGATTGAAATGATCTTATCGATTAGATCTTTATTTTCAGGAAGCAGACCGCTTTTCGCCAGTCGAGGGATAAGCGTTCTTAATCGAGGTTCCCGGGAGAACACATCTCTAAAAATGGGAAGGGCTTCCTTGACCCGTCCAATATCTGCCAGCGTCACCGCGGACCAATAAGGTAACTCCGGATTCTCAGGATAATATTTTGCTGCCTTTTTATATTCGGTAAGGGCTTTCTCTATCTCTTTATGTTCTACATACAGATCACCCTTATTTGCATGCTGGTATGCACGATGTACGCGAATCAGGCGTCGGAGCTCTTGGAGTGGTTCGGGGTGATCATCTATTCTTAGATCTAGGACCTTATCCTTCCATGGAATCCCCGATGGCTCTCCAGTAACTATCAGCATTGCGGCAGATTGTTTACCACGGATATCACCACCCCTCGCTTCTGCTGCTGTCAGTGCGGCCATCATTCGATCCGCCAGGTCACCGGATGCACTCTCAAATGCTTCAGCCATGGCCGGCCAAACTGTTTCATGTTCCATCAAGTTTGCTTGTACGGAATAATTCTTTCCCTGCTGATCACCAGCTGCATAAATACAACGTGTACCTGTATGTGCGGCAACATTACCATGGATATCTATCATAGCTACCTGGCGCACTGCTTCACCATCATCCGTAGAGACCAATTTTTCCAAGGCTTGATCTGCTGTGAATCCTTGCTCCATCAGTTTTAGTCCATCTGGACCATATTCTACCTTGACAAAGGACTGGGTGGCAACAGCACCAACACCAGCCTTAGCCCAGGGAACCAGGACCCCTACAGAGAACCAATGGCTTTGGACGGCAACCCCTAATTGTCCTGTTGCTGGATCACGTGCTACTATAGAATAAGTGTGCACAGGTCGCAAAGCAGATGGAACTTGAGAAAAAACCGAATAGATCAGTAAAAAAGAGGAAATAAAATATTTCATAGTTACTCCGTTGTTTACAGTTTAATCTATCAATAGAGAAATGGCCGTCAGATCAAAAATAGAATTTATGTTATCATAATCCCAGTCACCTGCCCAACTCTCATATGTCCTCATCTCATTACCATTGAGAATATATTGTACCAAGAGTTCTATATCATTCTCGGATAGGTCTCCATCTCCATCTATATCTCCCTTAGAATTCAATTCCTGATACTGCAACATAATTTCATAGGCTTCAAAGATGCACGGTAATGCGAGTTCAGCATGGCCTCCTTCAGACTCTGAAAAATTCACCAATGTTACATCCAAGGCACCTCCCAAAATAAAATCAATATATGCAACTTCGGAATTGGCATATGGAACAATATCATCTCCCATGCCATGGATCAGGTATGTTGGGGTTATGGGCACCCAATCAAGGAGAGTATTCTCTAATAAGGTTAACCGGAAAAAATGTTCTTCATCTTCTATGAACTCTTCTAAAACGCCTGGTAGTAAAATGTCCAAAGGATTTTCCGGCATCAGATCATTGATCTCCCACCCTGAGTGTGTGCCATCAAATAGAATAGGAAGAGTGTCTGACCATACCGGAAGAAAATACTGGTCTATGTCATCCAGGGATCCATAATAATCCAAGTGAGTGAACAAGACGTTAGGCACATAATATGGTTGCGGATAGTTTGGGATAGATAAAAAATAATCCACCATCGTTCCTGCAAGATCATAAGGCCCGGCCATTGGGAAAGATGCCGTGATCGGCAATTCATCCAATAATGATTCTTCTATCCCTTTTTGCGCAGCCATAGTAGCATACCCGCCCTCTGAATAACCAAGAAGATAAAGCTGGTTGTTCCATTGGAAAGACCCAATAGGATCGATCTCGAATGCTAGATGTTTGATCGCTCTAATTAAGTTCGTCACAGCCAGCATATATGGATCAGCAATAATATAGGGATGGTATCCTTCTGAGATACCCAAACCCATGTAATCTGGGAAACCCGTAATAAAACCATTAGAACTTGCGATCATCGCAATTAAGGTTATTTCCAAGTTATCGGCACTTAAACCGGTGATCGATGGAACATTGTTATCAAGAATTGTGGTACCATGCTGATAGCTAGCAATGGGGAATGCTCTGGTTGGATCATGGGGAAATGCGACAGCGCCAGAAAGAGTATCCGTGGTTCCATCTGACGTTTGTATCTCATAAGTAATACTATACATTGATATGGAATAGATGGATGTTGGAGCATCCATACCAAATGCTATATTCAATGCTGTCTCTATCTCGCCGGCCTCCATTGACCCTATTTGCTCGTACCCAATTAGTGAACCAGGCTGAGCCAAACCAATAGTAGCAGCAAGGAATAGGGTAGGTATGGCCAAGTAACAATTCATGCGATCTTTATTATTTTGTTACCATTTCAATCTTTGAAAATTAAATATCTGTTCTAAGGTAATATACCGCAATTTGCATGGATCACACCTAATTATTACACCTGTATGTGTTGCGCTATTTAGTATCTTTTCCCTTTTCATTCTCATACTTTAATTAACATTTGCTTCTCATATTAATGATCTTCTGCTACGGAATTCAATTTGCTAACACTTTTAAGAAATCCAACCTTCACTCTTTTTTTCCTGGGTAATGCCATTTCACTGATAGGGTTCGGTTTGAATTTGATCAGTATTAGTTGGCTCGTACTAGAAGAGACCGGATCAGAGCTTGCCCTTGGAAAGATCATGGCAGCAGCAACCATACCAGGTGTTTTACTGGCACTATTTGCCGGAGTGATCATAGATCGAATGAATCGAAAATGGCTTATGGTCATTCTTGATATCGTTCGTATGGTAATAATCATTGTTTTTTTATCGACACTTTTATTGAATTCGTTCACGATGATGAGTTTATTCATAATGGTGTTCCTTATGGGAATTGGCAATTCATTATTCTGGCCAACCGCACAAGCTTTCGTACAGCAGCTGGTAGAACCGGATGAATATTTCAATGCGAACGCATTGCTATCTGCCAGCTATCAGACCGGATCGATATTAGGAGCAGGTCTCGGCGGTCTGGTCGTTCATTATTTTGGTGTGAATACAGCTTTAGCCATTAATGCTTTGACCTATCTGGTTTCTGGAATCTTGATCAGCCTGGCACCATTCTCATATCAGAAGAGATCGGGAAACACTGAGAAAATAATCTCCGCGCTTATGAAAGGTTTCAGGTTTTTTCAACAGAATATTGGTGTTCTACTTCTCGGGCTTACTACGATCTTAGCCGATGTAGCGATCTGGGGAGCAATGTCGGTTATCACGATCACCATGTCCAGAGATATATACCTGGCAGGGAGCTGGGGATATGGGATCATGGAAGGGCTGTATGGCATTGGAGCCCTATTATCAACTATTGTGGCTGGGATCGGTTCCACCATATTAGGAAAACACAGGTTCTTACTTGTGTGTTATATTATCTCGGCGATAATGGCGTGGCTTTCTCCCGGATTTTCCCATGTTGTTTTGGCTGCTTTGGCCTATCTGTTCATGGGCCTCCATAACAACTCGGCCAGGATATGTATTCGTACTACTTTCATGGAACAGGTTCCGAATGAGATCATGGGTCGGGTACAGACAATTCTGGGAGTATATACCCGTGTTGCCGTGATAACCAGCGCAATCATAGCTGGTTGGATAGTGGAGAACTATTCTGTCCAGACCGGTATGAACTTTACCAGCATTCATTTTATTTTGGCTGCAGCAGGGATAATCCTTGTATTACTTATACCGAAATACCGTCCTATCATTGTATCAAGAACAGGGTCAGCAGTATAGTGTAAAGCTTTTAAGTGAAAAAAGGATATCAGCATGAAGAAATATTCAATTTTATCGCTATTGGTCATTATCTCTTGTAGTGATCCAGAGAAAATTGTAAAACAACATTTACAAAGTGCCGAGAAACTAATGGGTCTATAGTTCACAGATTCGGAAAGGGGTTCCATCTTACCAGGTCTTATTGAACTTCGTGGACAGTATAAAGATCTGCATAAACTGGAACTACCCAATCATGTGACATTTCCACTCTATTCCCTGCCTCGGTCGTCCGGACTCCAGTTCCCTACTGGCAATGATCAATACCAATTTCAGGAAATTGTTACAGACCGTCCAGATGATATTGAAGAATGTGCGTTCATGAACCGTGGGTGAGCTCGCACATCTAATTTGTACATGAGCTGTCACATCAGAAGAATTGACCATCATGTATTTAGACCGTGTCAAACGATTCGGGTCAGAATTAGAATGTGTTATATCCGTGACCAAAGAATTAGCATTGGAACGATCGAGACGAGTAGATCAAGAAATCAAGTCGGGAAACTATCGAGGACCACTGCATGGCATCCCTTAGGGCGCCAAGGATCTTCTCGCGGTACCTGACTACCGGACCACTTGGGGAGCAACACCCTACCAGAACCAAGTTATCGCTGAAACCGCTACCGTCATTCAAAAACTGGATGAAGCCGGTGCAGTATTGATAGCTAAGCTGAGTTTAGGTGCTCTGGCCTGGGGTGATGTATGGTTCGATGGCAAGACCCGTAACCCCTGGGATCTGGAGCAAGGTTCCAGCGGTAGCTCGGCAGGACCTGGTTCAGCCACTGCGGCTGGCTTGGTTGTTTTTTCTATCGGGTCAGAAACATGGGAATCTACACCCTCTACTCGCAATGGTGTGTCAGGCTTACGACCCACTTTTGGAACCGTGAGCCGGGCTGGAGCCATGACACTTAGCTGGACAATGGATAAACTGGGACCCATGTGTCGTTCTGTAGCGGATTGTGCACTCATTTATAGTAACATACGGGGCTCTGACAACATTGACAGATCGGTCATGGATGTTCCATTTCAAGTTCCCAAACCAAGGCAAATAGAGAACTTACGTATCGCCTATGTAGGGTCTGCTTTTGAAGATACAGCCACAACCGAGAATGATAAAGAGGTTCTGGATATATTAAGATCATTAGGGATCAAACTAATACCTATCGAACTACCTGAATTCCTGACCAATGCCCTTTCCTTTCTCTTGAGTGTCGAGGCTGCGGCGGCCTTTGATGAATTGATCCGAACTAACCAGGATAATGAACTGGTGCGGCAAATGCGCATGGCCTGGCCCAATGTGTTCAGAAGATCCCGTTATATACCTGCGGTCGAGTACATTCAGGCCAACCGAGCTCGTGTATTATTAAATGAAAAAATGAATGAACTCTTTGATTCAATAGATGTATACGTCGTACCCTCTTTTTGGGAAGATAATTTATTGCGCACTAATCTTTCCGGTCACCTATGTGTAGTACTCCCAAACGGGTTCAACAATAAGGATTATCCTACCAGCATCAGTTTTATTGCTGACCTCTATAATGATGGCAACGCTATAGCTATAGCTCAACTATATCAAGAGGCAACTTCCTGGCACAAAAGATACCCTCCAAAATATGCTGTAGAGTGAATATCAGAATTGGGAAACTGACCGATCGAACTTTTTTAATTAGCAATGAATATTAATGTGAAAAATTCAAACTGAGCCTGACTGGGTCAACCGGTCACATATAGCTGAAGCTCTCTTTTCGACCATTCTAAAATCATTTCTATGCAAATCTACAGGGTCGAAAAGGGTCTTCACAAATCCTACCCCTACAGCCCCTGAGTCCAATACTGACAGCATATTATCAATATCCACACCGTTGGTTGGAAAGATCTTCAGATATGGCATGGGTCCCAGAATTGCTGATATAAAATTAGAAATATCAGCAGGTGCAGGAAATAATTTTACCATGTCAGCCCCAAGTTCATGTGCTGTCTTCATCTCTGTGGCAGTAAATGTGCCAGGTATACTGACAACATCAAGATCCACTGCGTGCCTGATTATCTCCGGATCACACACTGGTGAGACAATGAACTGTGCACCGGCACTTACAGCATCTTTTGCCTGGTCAATGGACATGACAGTGCCAGCGCCTACAAGAAGACCGTCATCTCGTCTCCTGAATTCGGAGATCAGATGAAGGGCTCCCGGAGTGGTAAGAGTGAATTCAACGATACGGAACCCTCCATTCACTGCTGCACTCATAGCATCTGCGGCAAGCTTCTGATCATCTGTTCGGATAATTGCACTGATCTTGCGAGATTCGATCTCGGTAAGTATATTTCGTTTATTGGTCACTTCATAGGCCCAATAGAATGGACATATATAAAGATGAATTGATCATCGATCTGAAAGACACCTATTAGTAGCGCCAGCTTTTAAGATCAGCATCAGATGGAGCGGTCTTTTCCATACGCTCTACCGCTTTCTTGATGAACATCTGGTTATATCGCAGCCTGGAAATGGCATTTGGCCGGGTGTGATCACCATTCCAGCAATGTTCCGCACGGTCACCGTAATCCACTTCACCATTATAATAGGGCTCCTTTGTACCCTCCAAGAATTCCTCCATAAGGTACACAGCGTTATTGAGATAATAATTATCCATATCTCCGCAATACACATGGATCTTGCCTTCCAGCTTGGGCCCAAGCTTCACCCAGTCACGTTCCAGGATATACCTTAGATCATAATTTTCTCGCCAGTAGTCCGCTACATTATGGTCAATGACCCCTGTAAGCTTATCCCAAACAGGCTGGGGGTATCCATCGGGCCCCATGGGACCATATACTGCATCCCAGATGTCCCACTGATCCCCAGAACGGCTCCGCGTTCCCAAAGCCAGTTCCTTATGGTTCATCTGCTCCAGTGTTGCATCCAACTCCCCAAGGTAATTCCTGTGACCAGGTCGTGGAACACGCTTGAATACAGGACCAGTATAATAAGCGTTCTTATCTTCGTAAATATTTACCAGGCAATATGCTCGAAAATCAATAGGGTCCGGACAAGCAGCATAACACCCATTGTACTCATCAGGATAGAAAATCTGTACAGCCAAAGCTTCCCATCCACCGGTTGAACCGCCATAGAGAAAACGGGACCAGCCTTCACCAATGCCCCGAAAATTCTTTTCTATATATGGTATCAGTTCATAAGTGATGGCGTCACCGTAAGGGCCCAGGTTCGCTGAATTAACAGCATAGGAATCATCGTAATATGGATTGGCATGCTGGATCTCTATCACTAAGACCCTTGGAAATTTCGGGCTTGACCATTCTTTATAAAATCTATGATCATGATCTTGTACAATCTGGTTGTACCCTTCTAATTGAAACCGTTCGCTATACTCTGGCTCCAGATCAGGGTCTGGTGGTTCTATCCTAAAACCGCCGAGGTCCTTTGGAAAATGTCCATGGAAGATCATAAGTGGATACCGCACTTCGGGATGATCCTCATATCCTTCCGGAAGAAGAACGTGGGCCCCCAGATACATGGGGCGTCCCCAAAATTCACTTAGCAATTCGCTTTTTATCCTAACGTGTTTGATATACTTGGTGTCATTCGGCTGCTCAATCGGTGGTATTTCCTGATCAAGCTGGACCTTAATTTCAAATCCTTTGATCGGATCAAGAAAGATCCTCTTTGGGACACTATAATTATTCCCCGGTGCAGAATGCCAATGCTGTCCTTCGCCACGGTCCATGGGTAATTTAACAGTGTGTCCCGTCTTCAGATCGAAAGTCTCATATCTGTGGAGCAGCCCTTGGACCCAATATTCACCAGCAGGTATATCATCAAGACTTTTTAAAGGATAACCAAATACGTTTCCATCTATCGTGACACCTTTGGACGGTTGATCCCCAATGGCATCAATCCCAAATACCATGGCTGTTCCGGCCTTATCGTTGATCTGGTAACGAGGTTCTTTTTCACCATTGCGTCCTAAAAAAAGCAATATGCGACCTTCCACCAATGTTCCATCATCTTCCCTAGGATAGTCAATAATAAATTTTAATTTGGATTCTGACATATGTTCACATCCCAACAATAATACAGAAAAGATAGCGAGGATCTTATTTATCAGGACCTTAGATCTTCAGGTTTGATTGGCAATTTCCGGATCCGTTTCCCGGTTGCAGAAAACACGGCATTGGCTATTGCTGGAGCGATCGGTGGTAGGCCTGGTTCGCCAACGCCTCCAGGGTGCTCATCACTTTTAACAATATATACCTCGACCTTTGGCATCTCATGAAAACGAAGAACCTCAAATTCATGGAAATTCCCCTGGACAACACCACCATTCTCAATAGTGATCTCGCCCTTCAAAGCCGCGGATAACCCATAAACAATTGAACTTTCTATCTGTGAACGGACAATTGAAGGATTAACCACTTGCCCGCAATCAATGGCGCACACAACACGGTGTACCCTTATCATTCCTTTACTATTCACGGATACCTCCGCCACCTGAGCTACGTGTGATCTGAATGATGCATGACATGCCAGCCCCTGAGATCTTCCATTGGATAGTTTCTGCCCCCAATTCACCTTTTTGGCCACCATTTTCAAAACCTCAGTATCACGGGGTGAGTTTGTAAGATAGGTAAGGCGAAATTGTAACGGATCCTGGCCTGCTGACTCAGCTAGCTCATCCATGAAGCATTCGTTCGCATAGGCGTTCTGCGAATCATACACGGAACGCCACCACCCTACAGGTACTGCAGTGTTAGCAGATCTATACTCCACACGTATATTGGGAATCGCATAAGCAACATTCTTGGCACCTTCAAGTGCAATAATATCTAATTTATCCTTTAGAGGAATAGGATATTTGAACATTTGTCCGAAAAGGATAGATGGGGCAACAACACGGTGTTTCCATGCTTCAAGCTTTCCATCCTTACTCAGACCTCCAGCCATGATATGTCGACTGGCAGGGCGATAATAATCATGGCGCATATCATCTTCCCGCATCCAGATAAGTTTGACGGGTCTTTTCATGTGATAGGAGACTTCCAGCGCATCACTAATGAAATCATTGAACGAGCGGCGGCCAAAACTGCCACCGAGAAAAGTTACATTGACATCAATTTTTTCCTTTGGAAGCCCCGTGATCTCTGAAGCTTGTTTTCGGGCATCTCCAGGCGACTGGGTCGGTGCCCACAACCGGCATCGGTCTGGCTGGACATCAACAACACAGTTCATCGGTTCCATAGCAGCATGAGCCTGGAATGGTACCTGATAGACCGCTTCAACAACAGTTTCTGCATTTCTTAGAGCCCGTTTTGTGTTACCATCATTTCTACCTTTAGCAGCTTTTTTCTTACCTTGTTCTTTAAATAATCTATCAATGGAATCGCTGTTCAGATCTGCCGCTGTCCCCTCCTTCCAACTTATATCGAGCACCTTTCTGCCCTGTAGCGCAGCCCATGTGGTCGAACCAACAATTGCAACACCATTCGAGACCTCAAAAATATCAAGAACTCCGTTTATTGATAGTGCCCTACGCTTATCTATGGAACCAAGTGTACCTCCAAAGATCGGACAGCGTACAACAAAAGCATAGACCATTCCTTCTATGTTTACATCCATGGCAAACTGCGCTCGGCCATTTATTTTCAAGGGTGTGTCAATGCGTAATGCGTCAGTTCCGATCAGCTTAAAATCAGAAGGATCTTTAAGTGGTACTCTATATGGTATCGGCAGTTTGGAAGCAGCTATTGCAAGATCCCCATATCTAATTTTCTTTCCCGTAGGCTTGTGGTGTACCGTTCCATTCTCTGAAACACATTCATTTTTCCCGACCTTCCATTTCTGCGCGGCGGCTTCAAGAAGCATATCCTTGGCTTTTGCTCCAGCCTTGCGCAAAGGTGTCCACAAACCCCGTATGGATCTACTGCCGCCGGTACCTTCAGACTCCAATGCCTGTTCAACCCTAATAGTGGACCAGTCAAGATCCATCTCTTCAGCGATGATCATTGGCAATGAGGTCCATACCCCCTGCCCCATTTCTGATTTTGTCACCTTGAAAACGACCTGATCATCAGGCCGTACAATAATCCAAGCATTTGGAGCAAATGACCTTTCAAGACCTACACTGGCTGCCTGTAAGCGATTCCGAAACGGTAAATGAAATCCAATCACAAGTCCGGCACCTGCAACGGTAGCAGTTTTAATGAAATCCCTGCGGTTAACAATAATTTTGTCAGCCACGTCTGATCTCTCCTGCAGCATGGTGTACGGCCTTACGTATTCGCTGATAGGTTCCGCAGCGACAAATATTCATTTTCATTGCGGAATCAATATCATCATCAGTTGGGTCTGGTTTACGAACCAGCAAAGCTGTCGCAACCATTATCTGTCCAGACTGGCAATACCCGCACTGAGGTACATCCTCTGCTATCCAGGCTTTTTGGACAGGGTGAAAGATATCACCCTGTTGTAGACCTTCTATGGTTGTGATATCTTCCTCATCCACGGTATCAACCGCGGTGATACAGGAGCGGGTCGGTTCTCCATTTATGTGTACGGTACAGGCCCCACAAAGCCCTTTTCCGCAACCATATTTTGTGCCAGTAAGATCTAATTCATCCCGAAGAACCCATAAAAGTGGAGTGCTCCCATCCAAGTTGATCTGGCGCTCTTTCCCATTGATATATAAAGTAAAGTTCGGCATTTAAGAGTACCAAATGTAAAACACCATATCGTGATCTCACAAGGAACGTATATTGAACATTATCCAATAAAAGAGAATGTTCATCGCCTGTTCACTAGCAATGTTATCTCTGGATGGATCCCTGGCGCGGTGATAGCATTTAGAACACTGAATCGCAGTTCAAATTTAGAAGGACTTCTAAGTGTTTTTACTTCCAATATTTTTTCTCCATGGGGCGGAATAGTGACCAGATCCGCATCAGCATAAAAGTTAAATTGTGAAAGATTTCTCATAACAAACTCCGCATCTGAATGGTTAGAAATTGTAACAGACACAACAGAGGACCCTTTACGGTACCTTACTGCTGTAATGTCAAGACATTCATTTATCAAAGGTAGGATATATTCTTCCCTACCGATCAGAAGGTTATTGAACCATACTACAGTGCGTCGATTCTTTAATCCTTGTTTGATGGATCGAGCGGTACGTTCGCGGGAGAACACCAGGGTAACCGGACGATGCCCACTATCTGGGATCTTGTACTGCCAGTCTACGATCCCATGAATATCAGATGTACCCAGGATTGTCAGGTTATGGTCCAAGGCAATCTGCAGAGCCTCATCAGAATAGGTCGTATCATTCACAACCTCTATCCCCTCCAAGAGACCATCACGAATCAATTCCTTATGGATATTGGATAAAGGAACCAGGGCATCAGGCGATTGACTGATCCAGTGTGGGTGATTCCAGAATATGAATGCACCCTGCCTTCGGGCCTCCTGAAAAACATCCAAAGGGTCATCTAAGATCAATCGATTAGCATCTTCTATGAAAATAGCATTGGCATGTCCTGGGGGCATTGATCTTGTTATCTCAGACCCATTGATGACCATTAGGTTTTCATCTCGGGAAAAATAACTCGCTAACTGGTGTGATCGGTTACGGTCAGGATGAGGAATATCATTTCTCCAAGGCTGATATTCCAAATGCTCTGTAGTGGCAATAGCATCCAACCCATCCCTTACAGCCTCTTCCACACGAATATCTGGCCAGACACTACCATCGGAGAATACTGTGTGCATATGAAGATCACATTTTAGGGTAAGATATTCAGGGATATTGGGAAACTCAATAGCCCTATTATCACGGTCGTGAGCTATCAGTATACTAATGGTCATAAGAGCTGCAGTGATATATCGGAGTATACGACCCCTATGGATGTATTCCGTTAATTGAGCCTTTAATTTCATATTATTTATGACCAGTGCGAACTGCTCTAAACCACTTTAGTGGGATGGCGTTATTTAGGATCGATTTGTAGATATTTAATAGAATATTATACTTTATTCCCCAAAATAGTCATAATGCTTGCCACCGGTCTGGACACCATTTTTATATTCCTCTTCTTTTTCTAATTTCCCATTTCCATACCAATAGATCCACTTACCATGTTTTTTATCGTTCCGGTAAGATTCATTCCTTTCTTTTTGGCCAGTCTCATACCATACCGTCAGTTTACCATGTTTTTTGTCATTCCAATAATTCTCCACTCTTTTTTTCTTTCCATTCGGGTAAAAAAAGGTCCAGGTACCATGTTTCTGTCCAATTTTGTAATTGCCTTCTTTTTGTTTTCTACCACTTTTGGACCACCAGGTCCATAATCCATTTTTTTCATCGGCTTTAAAACTTTTGAGAACTATTTTGTTTCCTCTTTGGTCCCACTGGAAAGACTTCCCCGATAGTTCCCCATTTTTCCATTGATTTTCTTCCATTTTTCTGCCCCGACTATCATAGATGGCCCAAATACCATGTTTCTGTCCATCCTTGTAACTGCCCTCCTTTATTTTCCTTCCTCTTGCATTCCACCAGGTCCATAATCCATTTTCTCGGTCCTGACGCCAGTTTTCTTCTCGTTCCTTCCTATTTCCACTCCCATACCAATAAGTTGACCTTCCATCTCTTAGATCGTTTTTATAGGATACTATACTTTCACGACGTCCTTTCTCATTATAGTATGTCCATTTTCCATTCTTTTTATCTTTGCTATAGAATTCTTCCTTCTCCTTTTTCCCGTTCTCATACCAATCGGTCCATTTCCCTTCTCGATTACCCTTTAGATAAAATTCTTCTTTTTCTCTGTTACCATTCGAATAAAAATAGGTCAGCTTTCCACTGGGTTTTCCTTTAAGATAGGTCTCGGTACTTTCTCTTATCCCATTCTCATCAAAGTAGGTCCAGTTACCATCCTTTTTTCCTTGTTTATAGGATTCTTCTCTCTCTTTTTTACCTTCATCATTCCAGTGGGTCCAGAGACCATGGCGCAGACCATTCTTATAATTACCCCTTAATTTTCTACCCTTGTTCTTATAATTTGCAAAAACTGTACCCGTAAAAGGTTTTTTCTGACCAGGCGCATAGGTCAAACCTTTTTTTTCAGTTAATCTGTGAAACATGACCTTTTGGGGTTGGGCAGTTACTTCGGTATGGGTGATATACAGAAATACTACTAATAGGAAAAAACTGTGTTTTATTTTGATTGTCATCTTTTTTGACATGATTTGATCAGATATTTGGTTTCATCATTTTCTCAACCATAGATAAAATGCATCATGTCTGAATTATCAATATAGGAGTATCTATAGGTCTCTGAAGTAAGCAGTATAATGCTGTGGTTTTTTGACTGATCCGATGTTTTGGCAATCTCTTCACCATATTCCCATAGTAACGAATGACGGGGATAATGAATCTCATTATCAGATAATATATCACTATACTGAAAATATTCCAGTTGCTTATCAGAAAAGAATTCAAGTGATCCCTTCTCATGAAACTGTGGCCATAATCCAGCGATCATACGAGCCTGTCCTATGAAGACCCGGTGCATTATAGATGTCCGGTTTATCGGATCATGGAAATGCAATAGTCGGTCAATTAAATGGATCTGTTGGGCTGTCATGATCAATATCAAATTTAAATTTTGCCTGAATGACAACCGATAATCTTTATTGATTAGGCCAGATAGGGCAAAACTGACAGTTGATGTTTGGTAGGTCAGAGCAGTAGCCCTGTCATTAATAGTGGTCTGTCTTTCAAACAAGTTCATTCCCGAGCGCTCCAACGCTATAATAAATATACAACTAAAACAAAAATTACTCCAAAAATCTGGACAAATATAAGATCAGAGAAAAGTACGATGAAAAAATCTATGATAAAGGCATTTTCGTTACTTGTTTCTATTCGGAAATTTGATCTTTTAATATTTTACCAATTTGATTCATATTAGATGATTCATTATGCTGTACCTTCTCAATTTCTGACGAAATCAAATATTCGGCCCTTAGAGTTTCTTCCAGCCATCTTTGTTTGTCTTCATTTAGCCATTTTCCTCTATCGTAGTAGATCAAGAAAATATTATTGATATCTTGTTCAGTTCGCTCAATTTTCAAATATTTCTTTGTTGGTGAAAAATATTCATCACCCTTTTTAGGTACACTAACCATATTACCTCCTAAAATATTGTATATGGCAAGAATATCTTTCTGAGAATATGTTACGATAATTTTTTCGTCATCATTAAGAATAACAAAAATTACTTCATCTTGCGAAAGCTTATGCAAAACACCGATGTGCCCAATACCAGATCTTAATAAAATTCCATCAAGGCAATATGATAGCGAGGGAATGATCAGAAGCAAAAGAACATGGTTGAAATCAGTAATAAGGTTCTTCATCCAATTCTCGCTATTTATTGATGCTGCTGTATGATAGATCTTTCCTCTATCAAAGAACCATTCTTATATAGTTTTTCCATTTCCATATTTCCATCGTAATTCCATGTAACCCAGTGACCATCTAATTTCCCGTCTTTATATGTGATCGTTTTCTTTTTATTACCATTGTCATACCACCAAATTTTCTTACTGCGCAAACCATCCCTGTAAATCACCTCATAGCTTTTTTGACCATTCTCATAATATTCAGTGCTTGATCTCAATTCAAGCTTGTCGTCAAACTCTTTATACGTATATATGGTTCTAGGCATTCTATTATCATAGAACCCCGCTACTAATCTCAGGTTCTCACCAAGTAATACCGAATTAACCAATAGCAATACGACCAGGATCTGTTTCATAATGATCTCCTCCTTGGTTTTTCAACTATAAAACCCATTTATGACGGACCTTAACTGAAATATCTTACTAAATCAATGCCGGGTTTCTCCTTGAATTTTCCTAAAAGTCATCTGTAAATGTAATAAAATAATATCAGTGGTCTGACCTCACTTGCTTGAGTTTTTTATAGGCCTTTACCATTCATCTAATAAGGGATTCATTAAAAATAGATCTTCAATCGATCTGGTACTTTTATTACAATCTATTTTAAGCTGTATCTAAACCGATCAAAGATAATCTTTCAGCAATAATCCGGTTTCCCTATTCAAGCATTTTAGGACTTGGAATTTCTAATAGTGGGATCTTAATGGGGTCCCTGACGATCTTCTTTAATCGAGGATCAATTAATCCTAGTTTTATCGCGCCCATCCAGGTTATGCCCTGTTCAATTCTTTCTTTACGCCATTCCTTTTTCCTGAAGCTGGTCGACACTCTAAAAACTACAAACAATTATTCAAGAATAAACTTGAGCATTATAAATAAAAAACCCCCCAGTGTTATCCGGAGGGTTAAATAATAACAAAAAATGTCTTAGTCGACCCTAATATATCCGGCTTTTGGATGCCAGGTAAAGATCTTATCCTCTCCATTGAATTTGAGTTTTGAGATCACAAACTCATATGTATTCGGTTTCCCCTTACCAACATCGTACGCATAACTCTTAGTGGATGAGAAACCTTTAGCCAGCGATGGTTCATAGCCAGCAGTGAGTACTAATCGTTTTTCACTTAATATTTTCCTGCTGGTACTTCTTTCCACAAGGAAGCCTTCTAAATAGTCTAAGGGTTTATTTGTCAAATTCGTCAATTGAATATTAACAACAATTTTTTTCTCATCAACATACCTTGGGACCACATTGATCTCGAATGGGCGGTCGTCCTGAGAATACAATATCCCCGCAAGTACCATTAGAACAATTAAATGTCTATGCATAGCTAAACTTATCAGAAATTATTGAAAGTGAAAAGCGAAAGGTTTGAATGGGCCACTAACCTTTAATAAATCGTTTGGTATTCTTATTGTCCAACCCTAAAAATTATCAATTTATCAGGCTGTATTGAAATTATTTTTCTTGAAGATCGATGGCTATTTAGACAATTCCTTTTAAGCATAAATCAAATTATTATTCAAGATCAATGGAATAGTACAGAAAGTTGTATTCAAAATATTGATACATCCCTAAAGATAGTGAGGGTACAGTATAATCATTGCATTATTTCTTCCCGCTTATGCTCCAGCCTCTATTCCCATAACGATCGAATAATACCGTAGATCCATCTTGATCCTCGTCCGTACCAAAATACCCTGTCATAGTACCATTAGCATTGAAGGTCTTAAGGTTATCCTGCAGATAAGCAGTTACTTTCCCATCGTGATTG
>TARA_B100000749_G_scaffold280895_2_pt1 | contig 32106 bp, 26 predicted proteins | sample TARA_B100000749 | Tara Oceans TARA_B100000749 (sample SAMEA2621232) | marine metagenome | biome: marine biome (ENVO:00000447); feature: mesopelagic zone (ENVO:00000213); material: "saline water (ENVO:00002010), including plankton (ENVO:xxxxxxxx)" | depth 800 m
CTCCCTCAAAGACCCTTAACTTCACTTTCACTTGCCACCCCATTCTAGTTTAAAAAATTGCACAGCTTTAATTGTTTTGTTCGTAGGTATTGGCGGTCAGGGATGGTCTGTCCCGACCAATAGCTATAATGCTTAAAATTGTTATGTCTAGCAGCTCCAAAAGGTGCCTGTCCCCAGTTTGACGACTATAATGTAGGGCTTATTGGAGGTCTTTTTTGTCTAAGACATTCGCGCAGGTTCGTAGCCGAAATTTACAAGAAAAAAAATTTAACATTGTCAGTGAATTCAAGCCCTCTGGTGATCAGCCAAAGGCTATAGAGCAATTGGTCTCTCAATACAAAGATGGAATGAATCATCAGACGTTACTGGGTGTCACCGGTTCTGGAAAAACCTTTACTATGGCTCACGTCATTGAAAAACTCCAGCAGCCCACTTTGATCTTGGCTCATAACAAAACTTTAGCAGCACAACTTTTCAGCGAGTTTAAAGAGATCTTTCCGGAAAACGCGGTGGAATACTTTGTTTCCTACTATGACTACTACCAGCCAGAAGCTTTTATACCCTCGACAAATACCTTCATTGAAAAAGACTCAGCCATTAACGAGCAGATCGATCGAATGCGCCATTCCGCCACTCGATCTCTCTTCGAAAGGCGGGATGTAATTATTGTGAGTTCGGTGTCCTGTATTTATGGTTTAGGGTCTCCGGATGCGTACGCCAATCTCGTTTTAGAAGTGGAAAGTAATCAAGAAACTCCTCGTGATGCCTTTTTAAGAGAGCTTGTGAAAATTCAATATGCCCGCCGGGACGTGGATTTTGATAGGGGAAGCTTTCGAGTTCGGGGTGATGTGGTGGAAGTGTTTCCACCCTATGAAGATGAAAATGTCATTCGGATTGAGTTTTTTGGAGACTTTGTGGATCAAATCAGTCGGGTGGATCCCATTCGCGGAGAGGTGATTGAGGAGCTAGATCGCGCATTGATATTTCCATCTAGTCACTATGTGAGCACGGAAGAGGAGCAGATACGTGCTATTGAAAGTATTCGTGATGAGCTACGGGATAGGATTGGTCATTTCAAAAATGAAATGATGTTCACTGAGGCCGAGCGGATCGAGCAGCGGACGAGCTATGATTTAGAACTTATTAGCGAAATGGGTTTTTGTCCAGGCATTGAAAACTACTCTCGTCACTTTAACGGACGTGCTCCTGGTGAAGCGCCTCCGACGCTGTTGGAGTATTTTCCAAAAGATTTTTTAACCATCATTGATGAAAGTCACGTTACGGTTCCGCAGATTGGCGGAATGTATCGGGGAGATCGATCCCGTAAAGAAACTTTAGTGGCTCATGCCTACCGTTTGCCGAGTGCTTTGGACAATAGACCACTCAACTTTCAAGAGTTTGAACAGAACGTGAACGAGGCTCTCTATGTCTCGGCCACACCCGGAGAGTATGAGCTAAAGAAATGTGGTGGTCTGTTTACGGAACAGATCATTCGACCTACGGGGCTTTTAGATCCCATCATTGAAGTGCGACCTGTACGAAATCAGGTGGACGATCTTTTGGGGGAAATAAGAGATCGTGTTGAGAAAAAAGAGCGAGTACTAGTAACTACGTTAACCAAGCGAACAGCCGAAGATTTAACGGAATACTATGAAGGTCTCAATGTTAAGGTGAAGTACCTGCACTCGGACATTGATACCTTGGAGCGCACAGAAATCATTCGTGATTTGCGCCTAGGAGTATTTGATGTACTGGTGGGGATTAACTTGCTGCGGGAGGGATTGGATATACCCGAAGTGAGCCTCGTGGCTATCACCGATGCGGATAAAGAGGGTTTTTTAAGATCAGAACGTTCGCTCATTCAAACCATTGGGCGTGCGGCACGGAATGAAAATGGCCGAGTGATTTTATATGCAGATAAAATTACCGCCTCAATGAAAAAAGCCATGGACGAGACCGCTCGTCGTCGAGAGATTCAAGAGGAATATAATAAAAAACATGGCATTGTTCCTAAGACCATTAAAAAAGCCGTGAAAGCCGGACTATTGGAGTTGTTTGGTTACGATGATACCGGTGAAGGCGAAAGCCAAGTGGCCGCCTCAACGGTGGAATACCAAAAGGATCCTTCAAGCATCCATAAACAGATTGAAGACTTGAAGAAGAAGATGCGTAAAGCGGCGTCTCAGTTGGAGTTTGAAGAAGCCGCTAAAATTCGGGACGAAGTGAAGCGATTAGAAATTCTAGAACTCAACCTACGCGAGGGCTCTTAAAGGTACCATTAGTAGGGGCAGGACATGGCCGGTGAGGGGAGGTCTTCGCCCGATTGTTCGGCGATCATTTCAATGAGTTCTATGGCTTCGGCTATGAGCTCTTCATTGTCTATGTGCTTAGCCTCCGGGTCTATTTGAACGCAATCATAAATACGAGTGAGGATGGCGTAGCTACTTCTGTGTTGATGGGCGTGTGTTTTCCAACTCATATTTTTACGCATGATTTTTTGGTTTAACGCTCCAATAAAACCATTGGTACAATCCTTCAATTGATCTGGAACGTTAAGGCATTCTTCTAGTCCCGAAATCAAGATCTGAAACCCTTTTTCAGAAATGTAATCACCGTGATGTAAATCGAGCATTGGATCGTTTTTTTCTTTATTCACCTGCAGCCAAAAAGGTTTCGCGGTTTCCTCTAGAAACGCCTCTAAAATTTGACTGCCACGGTAATCTTTTACCATCGTAAGCAGTGAACTTAGAACCGCTTCACTGACCTGTGGTTTGTTGTCCTTTAGCTCTTCTGAGAATTCGTTAAACTCGTTATCGACAGTTTCTTGGTACTCCGTAGTCTCATGAACTTCCACGGGGTCATCATCGCTTCTTAAGCCCAGTGTAGGAGTGACAGCGACGGGTTTCTTCCAGCCCACCCACCTTACAAACCGGCCGGCCCAGTTTCCAGTGACGCGATTCACCCAGGCCAATCCTTTTAAAATCCGGCCGAAAATCACAAACTCGGCCCCCCAAACAGCAAAGCTGACCGGAGCTCCACCCTTTATTATGTCGGCTAAAACAACCGCGCGGGTGAACTCATTATATAGAGCAAAGTCTTCGGACAGGTTGTTGCCATGGGGTCCGAGACATCGGGCCATACCATAGTAGAATCCGGGAGCATCCGTGAGAAAGTGCATGTAATTGGAACCCAAGTTATCACCGGCTTCCCACCATTCATACTCCTCAAAAAGGTTTCTAAGTTCTCTCTTCTCATCAAAGCGGGCCATAGCCCCTTCCTTAATAAGTCCCATCCAAGCCGCTTGAGAGGCGCGAAGCTGTTCGTTATCAATGTCCTCTTCAGGAATAAATCCCTTCTTTGCTTTGTAATCATAGCAAAGGGTTAAAGTGAAATCGTAAGCGTTGTCCTCAATATGTTTTTGCTGCTCACCTAGAATTCGGCAAGCATTTTGTTTTTCCTTCATCGTAGCAGAGGCGGTCTCTGGAGATAGTTTTTCCAAAGATTTGCAAATGGGTGAACGGGTACCGGAGGCCCAGGCGGTGGCTTCTCGCTCATAGAAATCCATAGTCGTAGGATCTGCCCATACAAAAAGTGGTGTCATAAACGCAAGTAGCGCAACAAGCTGTATGGACCTGAATTTCATTGCTTCTTTACCTCATAACCAATTCGCTATCCACCCCAAAAAAAGCGGGCTTTGAGTTACACTCAAAGCCCGCCCCGAAAATTTAAATCAAAAGTTCTTCAGATGATCAAATCTTAGTTTTCTTCATCGTCTTGAAATTCACCAAGCGCTCGATCAAAGAGATCGTTGGTTGCACTTTGTGCGTTAGAAATTGAGTTTGTAAGAGCACCCGACATTGCAGCAGCTATCTCAGCTTCGATCTCTTCGGCCCGGATCATATAGGCCTCTAAAAGTTCAGCGTAAGCATCTTCAGCGTTATCAGCATCTGTGGCTAAAACAAACTGTTGAGCGCCACTTGCGGTATTAACTACATAAATGCCAACTCCCGTCACAGCACCAGCGATAGCTGCGATTTTCCCAGTCCCTTTTAGGAATCTGTAGATATTTCTAGTGGCAGCCACTCGAAAACTTGGCGATTTTATTTTAGCATCAATTTTCGAGGCCGATTTAACAAGAGCAGCAATCTCACTTTGATTGGCAGACAAAGCAGCGACAGACTCAGCAGCTGCCGTTTGCGCCTGAGATACGGCTACTTTAGCGCTAGCCACTTCTGAAGTTGCAAGGGTTAATGTCTCTTTTAAAGCTGAAATCTGGCGAGTCAGAGCACCTTTTTGAGCAGAACTAAGGCTATCGGCGCTTCTTTCTGCTGTTTTTGTAGCGAGATCAGCATTCACTTGTGCCGCTCTTGCTTCCGCCTGAGCTAAAACCTCTTGTGCTTTTACTACTGTTGCTTCAGCAGAAGTAGTGGATTGAGCCAATGCTGGTTGCGCACCTTCAAGTCTCGCAATGGCTTCTTTGATTGGGTTTACCTGTTCTAGTAAAGGCTTCGCTGCCGCATCCAAACGAGTTTGGAATGCATTCATAATAGGAGACCAGTTCAATGCTTTTTTAGCGGCAGGGTTCAGTACCTTTCCTAAAGATTTAGAATAGGCCTTAGCTGCTACAATTGAGAGAACTGTTCCACCAGTGACAGAAGTACCAAAAACAACGGCACCCTCTTCGGTATAGAATTTACCAATTTTAGCACCATCAATAGCTCCGCGAAGCGCCACTCTCTCAACAAGTAGAGGAGCTACGGTATTTGTCATTACATATTCGTAGGCACTTGAACCATCTTCTAGAAATTCACCTGAAGTAAAATACTCTTTTACACCTCTAACAACTTCAGAACCCATTTGTGAGCCGTCTTCAGCTGCAGCAGCGATGGCTTTTTCGTCGCCTTCTTGTTCCTCGGATTGAATTTGATCGGCTTGGGAAGCGTCCTCTTCGTCACCGTTACCATCAACAATCTCTACTGCTTCAACATCTTCTTCGTTTGCAATGGCTTCGAGAGATTCAGGCTCTTCTGTAAGGACAGAAAGAATCATCATCTGCATCGCAGCTTGTTTCGCGTCGTCATAGCCTATTCCAGGGTTATCGATCATGATTTGATTAACGAGGTTTTCAAAATCCTGTTGAGCATCAAGCTCTTCGTCGGTTAGTACTTCCTGTGAAATCGGTGGAAGCTCAAGGGTTTGAATCTCAGCAGGTACAGTTGTTGTGGAGTCGACTGTTTCGGACAGGACTAGGCCGGGATTCAACAGCATCGTCGCTGTTAATAGATACTTGATTGTTGTGTTTGTGGTTTTCATAAGATTTATCTCCTATTAATGGCTTACTTTTACAAACACCCACCCCGGCAAGGCCCATAGGCGAGCAAAGTTTAATTACGTACTTTCCGGAAAAAAATAACACACAATGTCAAAAACGGAGAAGTTTTCTGTGGCTTGGTAAATTATTCCTGTCGAATTCCACAAAAAAGCCGTTCAAATGTTGCGTGTAAGTCATTGAAACGACAAGTCTTTAGACACTCGTGAAATTTCTTTATGAGGTGCGGACCGACTTTTGGGACTCCATGCAGAATTGGCCGACGCGTAGGGTCCCAAAAGTCGGTCCTCACCTGGGGGTGACGTTATTTGCTCGACAGTCGCTCAGTAGATGCCCGTAGAACGACGGATTGAGCGTTGTAACCCCTTGAAATGACATGATTCTCTCCCAGAAGAATATGGAACGATTCCTGTATTAGAAAGGGTAACCCCTATCACCAAAAAGAGGAGAGGAACTATGAGCACATATAAAATGTACGAGTTAGGAGAGCACCTTTGGGTAGAGCCCCTCGTGGAAAAATCGGAGCTAGAAAAGGGCTACGCCTTCATTTTTGACTTATATAAAGGACATTTTTCAGATGTGCCACAGTCGTTGGAATACGAATTGTTTCAGTCCGGCCGAATCAAGCTTCTTGGCCTAAAATATAAAGAAGAGATCGTAGGAGTGACGGGAGTTTTTAGTCATTTCCATGCTTTAAAAGAAATTAAATACGCTATTATTCATCCCGAATATCGCACAAAAGGTCTGTTTCAAAAAATCATGGAAATCATCAAAGAAGAAAACAGCCATGCGGTCATTTTAGCAAGAACAGATGTACATAATAAGCCCATGAACATTAGTTTGGTGAGAGCTGGGTTTCAGTTTCTAAGTCAACACACGGCAAAAGATCAATCCCAGATCGTTTGGGGTTTAAATTCCCGTTCACACTTTCAGCCACAAGTTCCAGGTTGGCTGGCCGGCCAACAAAAACATCCTCTTGTTGCTGGTGATGTAAAAGTCCTTTCAACGGACAAAGAAAAAATGGCAGAATTTATCAAACAGGGTTTTGTTCCTGGAATGAAGAGTTTTGAGAAGTACAAACTGTTTGTTTACATGTACGCTTTAGAGAAACTTCGCCAACAGGCCAATTAAATTAAATAGCGTTGTGAGAAAATCAGTGAATTAGGTTCTATTAAAGTCACCTCAAAGAGGTGACTTTTTTATTGCGAAAATTCCCATTCAATTTGGGATCTTTTTAGAAGTCCCAGTTCCTCTAAGACTCTAGTCGAGTTGGTGACTTCGGTAATTATCAACACTGACAAAGTAATCCGGATCCTCCAAAACATTAACATCACAGATTTTTCTAGCTCGTCGAATGAGTTTCGTGCAGTCGGAGCTAAGGTGTCTTAGGTGAATGTTTTTGTTTAACTTACCGTACTCCCCAGCGACTTTGTTAATCGCTTCAATGGCTGATAGGTCCATGATTCGGGATTCTTTGAAGTCGATAATCACTTCGTCAGGATCATTTTCGGCATCAAACTTAGTTAAGAACAGTGTAGTGGATCCAAAAAACAAAGGGCCGAAAATTTCATAATGTTTAATCCCACGCTCGTCAGTGAATTTTCGAGCTCGGATTCTTTTGGCATTTTCCCAAGAAAATAGCAGTGCGGACAGGATGACTCCGGAAACCACAGCAATGGCTAAATCAAAAATCACAGTCAATACTGTGACCAGCAAAATGATAACAAGGTCCCATCGGGGAGACTTGTTTAAAATCTTGAATGTGTTCCAGGCAAAGGTTTTTATCACAACAAAAAACATCACTCCCACTAGAGCCGCAATGGGGACCTGTTCAATGTATTCCGAGGCAAACAAGATAAAAAGCAAAAGGGCAGAGGAAGCGGTAATTCCGGACAGCCGCCCTCTTCCACCGGATGTGATATTAATAATACTTTGCCCGATCATGGCACATCCGCCCATTCCGCCAAAAAGTCCGTTTACAAAGTTAGCAAAACCCTGGGCTATACATTCACGGTTACCGTGACCACGGGTCTTAGTAATTTCGTCAATCAAGTTCAAGGTCATCAAAGACTCAATGAGTCCGATGGCAGCTAGAATCACGGCATAGGGAAAGATGAATGCCAGAGTTTCGTAAGTCATAGGAACTTGGGGCCAAGAAAACTGTGGCAGTCCGGCTTTAATTCCCGTACCGCCATTGGTTTGAATAAAAGACAGAACCGTGCTCGTTTCAATATTAAAAAGAGTGATCCCAATAGTGACTAATACAATGGCAATCAATGCTCCAGGAGCTTTTTTGTGAATTAATGGAATTGTAAATAGTAAAACCATTGTGATGGCAACGAGGATGCCCATGGTGTAAAGCGGCTCACCGGAGATCCAGTCGCCACCCATTTTAAACATATTGAGCTGAGAGAGAAAAATGACGATGGCCAAGCCATTAACAAAACCCATCATAACTGAGCTGGGTACCAAGCGAATAAACTTACCCAATTTAAAATATCCGGCCAGGCCTTGGAGAATTCCCACCAAAAGTAGAGTGATAAACAGATACTGCAATCCCAAAAACTCTCCAGGAGCGCCTAAGGCATTCCCTTCGGAAACTAAATTCACCATGACAACAGCCATGGCACCTGTGGCTCCCGAAATCATACCCGGGCGGCCGCCGAAAACAGCGGTGAGTAGACACATAAAAAAAGCACCGTAGAGTCCCACCGCTGGAGGAACTCCAGCGACAAAGGCAAAGGCCACAGCTTCTGGAACAAGGGCCAGAGCTACGGTGATTCCAGAAAAAATATCGCTTTGTATGCTACCTTGAGACGGTGCAATTAACTTGGGAGACTCCACTCCAACTCCTACTAAATTTTTTATTTTGAAAATGATGTGAATTTGAAAGAGGAAGGTCTACCACATTGACCATTGAAGAGGCCACAGTTTAATTAAGAATTCCGAGATCTCAACAAAACTCTAATCTTCACTCCATTCCACACAGTAGGAACCGTCCATTGATTCGAAATTCTAGAGTTGCGGTCACTGTGTTTGTAAATAATGCTAGAGACGATATGGGAAGTATCAATAAATAAAAATACTAGAAAATATGGCCCAGGTTAGGATTAACCTATTGTCTCCTTCGTCCATACTTCGTAAGTTATAGTCCATGGCCAAAAAGAAGAACCCGGATGACGGAAAATCTAAACCAGAGGATCCAAAGCAAGCCAACCAGAAACCTCTGGGTGAGCGAATTGAAGATTTAAAAGCTCAAGTCAGAGAATTTCCGCAAACTTCCGGTGTCTATATAATGAAAAATGACAAAGACACTGTCATCTACGTAGGGAAGGCAAAAAACCTTCGCCATCGTGTGCGATCCTATTTCTCTCAAGGGAAAGATGTTTCCGTAAAGACCACCTACTTGGTGGCAAAGATTCAGCATATAGATTACATACTAACGGACACAGAAGTGGAGGCGTTTTTACTCGAAGCCTCTTTGATTAAAAAATATAAGCCCCGTTACAATGTTCGTCTCAAAGATGATAGAAACTATCCCTATATTAAATGTTCGGTAAAACACGATTTTCCCAAGTTTTCCATGTGTCGAAAAGTAAAACACGATGGCTCCCTTTATTTTGGACCTTACACATCTGGATTTGCTGTACGGGAGACCATTGATTTTGTGAACAAGACTTATAAAATTCGAGATTGCAAAAACTCGGACTTCACTTCCCGTAAGCGTCCATGCATGACCTATGAAATTCATCGATGTAAAGCGCCCTGTGTGGATTATATTAGTAAAAAAGAATATTCGGACGATTTAAGTCACGCTTTGGAGTTTCTGAGAGGCGAGGATCAAAAAGTTACAAAACTCTTAGAAGATAATATGAATGAGGCCTCCGATAATGAACGCTATGAAGCTGCGGCGAGATATAGAGATGCCCTTTACAGTGTAAAGAAAATTTGGGAGCGACAGAATGTCGTGGATGCCAATGGCAAGTTGGATCAAGATGCTTTTGTCTTTGTTGGAGATCATCGAGGCACCTTGGTGGAGTCCATTCACGCTCGGAGTGGGCGAGTGATTGGGTCCCGGTACACTTTTTTACCACGACTGGATAAAGATTCACCGGATGAAGAGATTAAAGAGTGGTTCACCTCATTTTTAAGTCAGTACTATATGGAAAATGTCATTCCTGATCAAATTCTAGTAACGGTTGATCTTGGTGGAGACATTTTAAAATTGCTTCGCCAGGTGTTTTTGGAACTACAGGGGCGCCAAGCCGATGTGGTGCACGTTCCTTCCGGTGAAAAGAATGAATTGATCCATTTGGCCTATAAAAATGCCGAAGCTCACTTCAAAACGCAAGTGACCAAGCAAGAGGGGCGACTGAATGGATTGTTGGAGATTAAAGAGCGATTTGGTTTGTCCGAAACTCCCATACGTATTGAGTGTTTTGATATTTCCAACCTGCAAGGGGAAGAGTCTGTTGCCAGTCAGGTGGTGTTTGAAGACGGGTTGCCTAAAAAGAGCGATTACAGAAGGTATAAGATCAAAACCGTAGAAGGGCCCAATGACTTTGCTTCTATGAAAGAGGTTCTGAGTCGAAGGTTAGCCCACCGTGAGTATGCAGATCCAGATCTTATTGTGGTTGATGGAGGTAAAGGTCAGCTAAAAATGGCCATTGAGGTATTGAAAGATTTAAAACGTCCCGATATTCCATTGGTGGGCCTCGCTAAGGCTCGAACTAAGGGTAAGTTTGAAGATCAAGCTATTGAACAAACGGAGGAGCGGTTTTTTCTTCCCGGGCGAAGTAATTATTTGACGTTTCGCACTCATTCCGAAGCCTTTCAAATTTTAGTGTCACTGAGAGATGAAGCCCATCGATTTGCCATCACTTATCATCGTAAGCTGCGTGACAAGCGAACCATTGAATCCGATTTAGATAGTATTTCTGGATTGGGTACAAAGAGGAAATCTATTCTACTGAAGAATTTCAAATCCCTGGATGAAATCAGAAAGGCCAGCGTGGAAGAGATTGCCGATTTGAAAACCTTCAATCTCGCATTGGCGGAAAGAATTAAGTCCGTACTTTCCGAGGATGTGTCTGAAAATTCCTCGGAAGATTGATCACTGAAGTATGTGGTGATCTTTTTTGTGTCGAACTCCGCAACTCATACATTCAGCTTCTTCCTCAACTTTTAGAAAGCGAAAGTCCGTGTTGTGGGTGAACATGAGTTCTTCGCCACATAGGCTGCAATGATTGTATTCTTCTTTAATGATTTCTTCTCGCGAAGGAGTGTCGATGATATTCCATTCGTGAATGATGTTGTTGCTGTTCTTTTCCTTCATTGCTCACCTCGTCCTTGAAGTTGTTGTGGAGACAATGAACTGATCGCCGAGAAGGGCCGAAATCTTTAGGCAAGTGGAGAAAACACCATGAGGACTCGGCTTTGGGATCGGCAAGGCTTACCGGTTTTAGAATTGGGCTATTGACGCACTGCTATTGAGCGGATTTCACCGGTCCTTTTTGACCTTGGACCAGGTCTTCCATACACTGTCGGGGAACTTCAATAGGGGATTTGTAGATGTCCATTCAACAACATGATTTGCAGTACATTAAGGACGTCTTGGGAGTACGAAATGTTGTTTTGGATCAGATGCCTTCGATTCCTTCTCATGTCCTACAAACCATTTTTTTAGTCCCCGAAGAAATGGAATCCGCCGAATCTCAGCTTTTGCAGAAGATCAAAGCGGCAGCTCCGGTTGAAATCAATTCGATTCTAACTCCCACAGAATTTGAAAACCTAGAAAAGACCACAAATTTGAGGGTGATTAGTTTTGGAGCTCTGTTGAAGGGATCCAGTAAAAGTGCTGCTCAGCAGATTTTAGAAACTCACAGTTTGTCGGATTTGTTGAAGACTTCCTCCCTCAAGCGCGAAACTTGGAATTTGCTTAAGTCCTTGTCGGAGGAGAATTAAGTATGAAGTTACCTAAGAAAAAGTGGTCACGAATTTTGGGGATTTGGTTTGCTCTACATTGTACGAGCGGAGCTTGGGCTAACTGGGGTGGATCGCAGATCAAGGAAATACAAAAATTAGTTCAGGCACAGGTGGCCCGTGGGCAAGCTCAAGAATCTGACTCTACAAGCTCGGAAGGTCCATCGAATGTGAAGATGGGTGGAAGCGCTTGCACTTCAGAGATGATGATTGAAGGTGCGATTGGGCCAGCTACACAAGATTCGCTAGAAAGAAATCTTGAACTGACTAAGGAGTGGGGCTGTAAGTCCATGTTGATTACGATCAATACGCCAGGAGGCGCTCTACCAGCCACTCGGAAAATTGTGACCACTATTTTAAATTCACCGATTCCTATCTTATGCTTGATCTCTCCCAGTGGAGCCCACGCGGGAAGTGCGGGTGCTATAATTATGCAGTCATGTCATGTTTCAGGAGCGATGGTGGCGACAAATATTGGTGCTGCCACTCCGGTATCTGGTGCTCAAAAAGAAATCCCAGATGATCTAAGGAAGAAGCTTATAAACGACACTGTCAGTTGGATGGAGGGTGTAACTAAACTTCGAAAGCGAAACTTGGAGTTTAGTAAGGAGATCATCACCGAAGCCAAGGCCGTAAGTGCTCGGGAAGCTGTTAAGTTAGGTGCCATTGATTTTCTGGCAGAGACAAAGCAGGAGTTTTTGGATTACGCTCATGGAAGAACTGTTCTTCTAACAGAGAAAACAACCACTCAAGTGGTTGTGGGAGATTTAAAGCCTATCGGTTCTGACTTGAGAGAGAATATCTTAAAGCTCGTGGCCAATCCGCAAGTGGCCTATATGATGTTTATGGGAAGTCTTGCGCTCATTTATTTTGAGCTCACTCATCCCGGAACTATTGTTCCCGGTGTTGTTGGCGCTATTGGTTTAGTTTTTTCATTGATCAGTTTGGATATGATGGAGGTCACATGGGCCGGTGTAGCCCTGATCGTTCTGGGTATCGGCTTTTTGATTGGCGAAGCCTTTTTGCCGAGTTTTGGAATGTTAGGCTTAGGTGGAATTGCCGCCTTTGTCTTTGGAAGTATTATTTTGTTTGATGAAGCGAAAACGGGGTATGAGTTGCCAATTCATATGATAGTAGCATCCAGTTTGGGTTTGGGGGTGATCACCATGATGATTGCCTATGCGGCTTTTAACGTTAGAAAAACCCGGGTGCGAGGGTCGGCAGAGGAAATGTTGGACCGAGTTTCACAAGTGAATTCTGTGAAAGAGGGGCAGCCGAATCAAGGGAAAGCAAAAGTTTTGGGGGAGCTATGGAACATTCGCTCTTCCCATGAATTATCTGAAGGAATGAAAATTAAAGTTGTCGAAGTCAAAGGTCTTACTTTGATAGTTGAACCCACCAACGAGGAGTCTTAAATGTCCTATATGTATCTTATTGTCTTTTTAGTGTTTGTTATTGGTTCGATGGTCCGCATCCTCTCCGAATGGGAGCGAGGGGTGGTGCTTCGATTTGGTCGGTTGATTGATGTGAAAGGGCCTGGAATCAATTTTATCATTCCCGTAGTGGATCGGTTAATTAAAGTGGATACTCGTACAGTAACTATGGATGTGCAGCCACAAGATATTATTACCAGAGATAATGTCAGTATGAAGGTAAATGCGGTGATGTACTTTCGTATTGTTAATCCTGAGTCGGCCATCACTCAGATTGAAGATTATTACTTTGCCACTAGCCAGTTAGCTCAGACCACATTGAGATCAAGCCTGGGTAAATATGAGATGGATGATCTTTTAAGTAATCGAGAGGCGATCAACCAATCTTTGCAAGAGAGTTTAGACGAAGCCACTGAGCCATGGGGTATTAAAGTGACAGCTGTGGAAATGAAGCAGATTGATCTACCTAGCGAAATGCAAAGAGCCATGGCTCGTCAAGCAGAGGCGGAACGGGAAAGACGTGCAAAAGTGATTAGTGCGGAAGGGGAATTGGAGCGGTCTGAGAAGTTGGCGCAAGCGGCTCGTAAAATGGCGAACGATTCTTCAGCTATAAGTTTGGCGTACTTACACACTTTAAGTGAAATCAGTAACGAAACCTCTAATACAGTTGTGTTTCCAGTCCCATTAGAATTAATGAAGCCATTTTTTGAAAAGGCCCATCCTTCTAACCCCTCATAAATACAATGCGTTGGGGTTGGGTATTCGTCTTTTTTTTAGGTGTTTCAGTGCAGGCGGAGGAAGTGGTTCGTTTGCACTTGAAGACGTTGCATAGGTTTCCGATTCAGATTTCTGGCCTGGGGTTGGAAGTGGATTACGAAACTCCTTATAAACCGGTTGCCATCCCCTCGATGAAATCCTTGGAAGTAAATATTAAAAAAGTAGATGGTCGATTGGTTTGGACGATACGCTCCCATCGATTTAATACTGTGGTGAATATGGCTGGTAAGCCTTTGGCTCTATCTGGAAGCGATTTGAGTATAGCCGGACAAAGCCTGCCCCGGAATGTCTATTTATATCCTATTTCCGAAAGCAAAGTACACATTGTGGCCGAAGTTAACATGGAGGCCTATTTGTTGGGAGTTTTGGCTTCTGAGGTTCCTGCCAGTTGGCCTTTGGAAACTCTTAAGGCTCAAGCCGTTGCAACGAGGAGCTATACTCTTCATTCCCTCTATAAAGCCCAAGAGTTTGCGCCCTTTCATTTAAAAACTTCTGTGTTAGATCAAGTTTATAAAAAGTCGAACAAAGATAGGTTGCCACCTATTTACAGGCAAAAAATCTTAAAAGCCATTCAAGAAACCACAGGGCAGTTTTTGGTGGATAGACAAGGTAAATATCTAAAGGCCTATTACCATTCCGACTGTGGAGGCCATACGGAAATCGCCGGCCATGTTTGGCCAGGGGCTCACAATATGGGCACAACTAAGGATAGGTTTTGCCCTCAAAGCCCACATTCCAGTTGGACCTATACTCCCACTAAGCTCAGTTTGACCCAGAGTTTTTACAAAAACAGCGTCCCTAAGAAATGGGGTTTGCTGGAGAAGATTGTGCCTTTGTCAAAAACGCCTTCTGGTAGGCATGATCAGCTGAACTTGGTTTTTGAAAGTGGAAAAAGTATGAAAATTTCAGGTCAGAAGCTACGAGAATGGGCTGGTTTTTTTAGGCTTAAAAGCACTTATTTTGAGCTGAAAGATCTTGGAGCGAAGGTCCGATTTAAAGGAAAAGGGAACGGGCATGGAGTTGGACTTTGCCAATGGGGCTCTAAATCCCTCGGGGAAAGGGGCCAAACTTACCTCAATATTTTAAAGCACTACTATCCACTGTCGAAAGTGGTTCGATATAAGACTCCGCGATCTCAAATGAGTCGCAATTCTAAAGGCTCTTTCAGCCCATCACACCTATAAATACGCGAGCGGCAAAGAAAACAACCACTCCTAAGGCTATAAAGTTTGTTGTTGAAAGTGTCATATTTAATACATTTCCTCTCTCAATATGTATCGTCACCTAGACTAAAGACTTGAGCGCTCTAACAGGATTTACATAAAAATTACGAAGACTTAGGAAAAGTGTCTCAATTTGAAACGATTTTCACCCCTTCAGGTGGATTTCAGCTGTAAATTTGGCGTTCCGGACTTCTCAAAAAAGGACAATTTTTGTCGTTGAGGGGTGAGTTTGACATTTTTACATAGCGTCTAAAATTGAGGCGAATCCTATTAAGATGAGTAAAAACAGGTATTTAGAGTTGGCATCTCAGATCGGCACATGCTTGGCAATATCTAGAGGTAGAGAAAACTTAAAAAGGGGATAAGTCCTATGAAACGGACAGTGAACAAAAAACTTATTATTAGCCTGTTAAGCATGATGCTCGTGTTATGGGGATGTGCTGAGCAATCAAAAAGCTCTTCTAATGGAAGTACTGGAACTGGTGTTGATACTACCATTCCATATGTACCTCCGGGATCTACCGATTCAGATAGTCCAAGTGCCTATTGGGATGATGGAGCTTCAGTTGATTTAGTAGTTTCAGGATCTTCAGATTCAGCAAAAGTCACTCGAATGTCTAAGTACACTGGGCGTGCAATGAATAACCCACAAGATGTTCGACTCAACGTTAACCTTGAACAGTATGGTGACGGTTGGGGTGGCCGAATTTCGATCGCTTACTATGATAACGGTCAATATTATGAAGGTGTTTTTGTAGCTGGCGATGAGTCCTACTTTCCTAACACAAGTTTAGAGGAAGCTGCTGAGTACAATATTTGGTATGACTTTTTAGGAGAGGACGTATTTCACGGTTTCTTTCAAGACTTCCAAGGTGGAGTCATTATCGTGATCGATGGATATGATGATGTAGAAACAGGTGACGGACAGGCTCCTTCACAAGCAAGAGGTTCTGTTTGGTTTAAAAACTTTGATGTGGATACATTTGCTCCACATCCACCGACACATTGCTGGAAAGTATCGATTGGTCCCTATGACTGTCGTGCATGGGAAGCAGGAGATGGAGTTAACCCTCGTTTACATCCTGAACCAGCGAGTGGATACACAAAGCTTGGTGAGTTCACTGGGCTAGATTTAGATGCAGCATTTTACGAAGAGTAATAAACCCATTTTGATTGGAAGGACAAAATGAAAACAATTAAACAATCAATAAAAAACTTATTGTTGATTGGAATCACCTTAGGGATTGCATCAATAATAGTAGGTTGCGACAAAGGAAAAAGCAGCAGTAGGAATTCACTAGATTCTAGACTCTACAATCCCTACACAGTTGGAACTAACGGGATACGGCAGAATGGATGTGTTAACTGTGGATACGGTAATGTTCTTACTGAAGGTATTGGGGTGGTTCGCGATTCCGTACTAGATATGGAAATCGGTTTATCTTTCTATTCTTCTGGGAGCTATGGATCTACCGGATATGTAGATAGTTACATCTATAATGGTTCTTACACCGGTCAAATCCAAGCACAAGGAGTAATGACTGTTTACAATGATGTTTCTTACACCTGCCCACTTCCACCGGGACAATACGTGGTGAATACTATCGATCCAGGAATGATCAGTGGTTACAACTGGGATCAAGGTTTGGTGCTCATTGCGCAAAATATGCAGTATGGAACCAATGTCATCATCCAAATGAGTGGTGGTGTGACAGACATGAGAGATGCTTATGGAAATGAAGTAGGTCCATATGTCGCTGCCGATGGTTATCAGTATTATGATGGTTTACAAGGTTATTTATCCATGCAAGTGGAAGGTCCTTATGGAACTTGTCTTGCTGGTGGAATGTCACAGTACTATATGAGTCCTCCGAGTACGGCTCTTTAATCGTAAGTTGAAAGAAGTGAACACAATGAAAAACGCATTTTTAAAAATTATCTTCTTAGCGGTGATGATGGGATTGGGAGCCGGCTGCTCGCAACGAACCATCATTGCTGACCCTGGAATCTCGGGTGAAGATTTAGACGCCTATGTGAGTGACTTCTTTTCTAACCCTGGTGACCTGTCCACTCAATCGGTGAATGGAATGATTTCTCTTTACGATGCAGAAGATTCTGAAATCTTTTTTGCAGAAGGTTGTAGCGATGCGAGCGCCTGCCCTATGGGTTCCGCATACAGTGTTATGCCGCTGTTTAATTTGTCCTGGCTGGGAGCTGGTGACCTAGATGCTCTTTTTCTGGATGACGCTCGAGTCACTCTTTTAAAACGTGGTGAAGTGGATACAGATATAGAGTTGGGTTTGATAATCGAGTTTCTATATATTTCTTCCGAGGGAACTGAGACAATTGTTTCACGATACTTTTCTGGACAATTAGGATCCGGATTAATGACCACCGATGAAATCACTCAACGCAAAAAATTCGAAATGTACCTGACGTCGGATGATGGATCATCTAGTCCGATTCGAATCGTCACCCATGATATTACTTCGGATGGACTCTTTGCTAATGTGATCAGTTTAGAAGTTTGGGAAGACGATCCAGCGGGTGGAGATCCTTATTATCATGGAAAGTTATCCACATTGGTCGGTTTTTTCTAAAAACTTTGACTCTTTTTCGATCATTTTTGGCATAAATTCGCTGCGCAACTCCATATTTCTTCGAAATCACTTGTCAAAGGTCTAGCCCTCTCGTGACAATAAGGCATGTCTTTAGATCTATGGATAGATTTTTTCGATGACCTAGAACATGTTCGGGGTCGTTCCAAAAACACAATCATGGCTTACCGCCGGGATTTAGAACTGTATGGAGAGTTTGTAAAACTCAAACGAGATATACATCATTTCTATGAATTCATGGAAAAGAAAAAACTTTCACCTCGTTCCCAAGCGAGAGTGATTAGTAGCGTTCGCACCTATTTAAAATTTTGTGAATCAAAAGGAATGCAGGTTCCGCGATTGGATCAACTCAGACAGCCGAAAGTTAAAGTGGCTTTGCCAAAGGCGATTTCCGTAGAGGACTTTCAAAGGCTGTACGACAACTGTGGGGTTGAGGGAAATGTTTATCGAACGGCTCGCAATCAGATGACATTACTTATGTTATTCGGTTTGGGGTGCCGTGTTTCCGAATTGATAGATTTGAACTTGCAGGATTTTAACGAAACTGATGCTTGGTTAAGTGTGTTAGGCAAGGGCGGAAAGCAACGGCTTGTCCCATTGACCGATAATCTTTTGAAAGAGCTTACTGATTACCTAAGGCAAGTGCGACCTCGTTTAGTTAAAGATGACAGCTGCCAATCGATTTTGATCAATGATCGAGGCAAGAGACCCAGTCGGGTGGATATTTGGCGTTGGTTGGCGGCATGGTCAAACAAGGCGGGATTCCCAGAACCCATTAGTCCGCATAAGTTTCGTCATGGTTGTGCCACAGCTCTTCTTGAGGGGGGAGCTGACTTGCGGTCCATTCAAATGTTGCTAGGCCACTCGAGTATTCAGACCACTCAAATCTATACGTCTGTGACTTCAAAGAAATTGAAATCGGAAATAGATGAGCATCATCCGCTTTCCAATAAAGATAAATAGCGGCCGCCAATTTATGTAGTTTCCGGAATTGTTCAAGTTTCGGACGATTCCTTTTCTTAGAATCAAAGTACCTCAATGACCATTGTCACTTCGATTTGCAGTAAGACGTTGTATGCGTTTCTTTTCATTTACAATAGATCAGTATAAGCCAATGCCTGTAGAGGTTGAGGTGTCATTGGTGCCAGGGGTTCCGCGCTTTCAATTTATGGGGTTACCAGATTCGGTGATCAAGGAATCAGAATTAAGAATTAAAGCGGCATTAAGGAATTCTGGGTTTGATATGCCTAAGGGGCAACAGATTCTCGTGAATCTGCGTCCGATATCTCAGCGAAAGAAAAGTGAGGGTATGGATTTGGCCATCGCGTTAGCCTATTTGTATGCCAGTGATCAATGGCGTCCTTCTATTGAGGATGCCTGTGAGTTGTATGCCTACGGAGAACTAGGTTTGGATGGCTGCTGTAGAACTCCTTTGGACTTTGAACTGAATGAAGATGTCCAGGGTCCTATTTTCTTAGGCAAAGTTTTAGGAAACTCCAAAGGAGAATTTTATGAGGTCCATCATCTTTCAAAGTTAGAAAATCTTCCTTTTCGAATTAATGGAAATATGAATGAGGCTATGGAGCGGCCCCAATTATCTCATTGGAAATTTGATCCATCGGTAGGTCGATTGCTAGCCATATCCGCTTCTGGTGAGCATTCTCTTTTGCTAGCGGGGCCAGCGGGGAGTGGGAAGACCACTGTGGCCGAAGCTCTACATTCCCTAAGAGAAGATCCCACGAAAGAGCAATTTCGTGAATCCAAAATTTGGAACCGAAGATTGGGGCACACGATTAAATGGCGCCCACTAGTGATACCACATCATTCTACACCCACACTTTCAATGATTGGAGGAGGTGTTCCTCCGTTTCCAGGTGAAATCACCCGTGCTCACGGCGGCACCCTAGTTTTAGATGAACTTTTAGAGTTCAAGAATCCAGTGAAAGAAGCTCTGCGTGAGCCCATGGAAAAGCAAACTATATCGGTAGCTCGCCGGGGAAAGATGACTACCTTTCCGGCTAAAAGCTTAGTGGTGGGAACCACCAATCTTTGCCCGTGCGGAGATTTTGTTCCTGGTAACCCAGTGAGCTGCAGATTTACTTTAGGTAGATGTCGTTCCTATTTAGATAGGCTGAGTGGTCCCATGGCAGATCGTTTTCAGATACTTTCCTACTCTGATAAATGGAGTGGCTCTTCTGAGCCTAAAGTTTCATTGCAAAATATTTATTCAGAGGTAAAGCGGGGGGTGGAGTTTCGGCATAGGAGAGGGCAGTCGATTGTAAATGGGCAATTAGATATAGATTCGGTGGAGATTTCCGATTTTATAGAAAAAGAAATTTTGGGAGCACCAGAAGGACTTTCTCGTCGCAGGCTTCGATCCACACTAGTGGTTGCACGCACCATAGCGGATTTGGAGGAGTCTATGGAGATCCAGCCTGAACACATCGGCGAAGCAGAAAGCTACACTCTAAAACCTTTTCTGAATTTAAAAAGAGCATTTATCTAGCTCTGACTGCCAATAGGCGAGAGATGGCATCAAGATGTCAGGCCTATGGTCTAGTTCTACTAAGGATTTAGTAGAACGGAATGACATCTACTAAATTATTAGTTGAAATAGAAATCAATCACGGAGGATGGATGTCTAATCGAAGAAGAAAAAGCCCACTAACGGATGTTGAACTAGAATTGATGACTATACTTTGGCAGTTGGGGCAGGGAACGGTTCGTCAGGTTTTGGATGCGCGGGAAGAGGATCGTGCTATGGCATACACTTCAGCCTCGACGATTCTAAGAATATTGGAACAAAAGGGGATGGTGAAATCTTTTAAAAAAGGGAAATCACATGTTTATAGTCCTCTTCTCTCGAGAGTTGAATTTGAGGAAGGCTTTGTAAAACATGTTCTTACAGATGTATTTGCTGGACGACCTGTAGATTTGGTGAAGTGCTTGGTGGATCAAACGGATGCACTGACGTCTGCTGATATTCATGAATTAAAAAAGCTGATCCAGGAACTGTAGGTCTAAAATGCATATGTATTTTGAATGGTTATTGATTGTTTTCAACATGTCTTTGCTTCTGATTTCTTTGGCAGGTCTTATTCGCAAAAAATATATAAAACTGACTTATGGTAGCGAGCTGAAGCTACACGGATTAGCTGTTCTCGTGTGTTTGACTGTACCGCTATTGCATTTATTGCCCAGTGAAACTTGGATACCTGTAAATCGGGCGACACAAACCATCGAGTATAGGCAACCATTATTACACCTGTCAGAAGTTTTAAAGATCAATGCTTATTCAAAAAACAAAGACAGGAAATTGAATGAAGATGTTGAAGGAACTAGCATTGGGAAAGAGGCTTTTCTAATTTTTATGATAGTCATAGCACTTATGGGACTTTTTCTATTTTTAAAGGAGCTCGTAAAGTCCTATAGAATGCTTCGAAAGACCCACCATATAAAAGGTTTTGGCAAAGTGAGGCTAAAAAGTTCGGAAAGTATAACAAGCCCCATATGCATGTATTTTTTTGGAAAATCCTATGTCGTTATTCCTGAGGGGATACTAAATCAGCCGAAGTTGTTTCAGATAGCAAGATGGCATGAGTACGAGCATTTGCGATCCGGTGACGCCATTTGGAGTTATTTTTTATATCTTTTGAAGTGTATGAGTTTTATTAATCCATTGGTGCACGGATGGATTGGTCGAATTCATACGCTTCAAGAGGTACGTTGTGATCAACGAGTAATAAGAAGAAACAATATCAATAAACAACAGTATGCGATGGCATTAATCCAGACCATTGAAAGTATTGGGCGACCGCGGGACCTGTATCTTTCTGTGGGGATGGGTGTGACATCAAGTGTATTAAAAGAAAGGATTATATGTATGAAAAATAAAGAATCTTTAAACTCAAAATGGCGCTTCCTGTTGGCGGCGGCTTTTGTTGTAAGCGTAGGAGGCTTATCCTCCATAGCGTACAGTTTTACTGGTGCCACCACTGAATTGACTTTAAAGCAAGCCAATGCACTGATGGCATCAGTAAAAAAGAAATCGGATCTTCCGTTAAAAATGAATCGTGAGATTTTAGCCGAATTGAACAAGCTCCTTAATACAGAAAGTGGACAGGCTTATACTCAGAAGGCATTAGAAAATTATAAACAGTATCAAGCGATGATTGAGGAAACGGTGGGTGATTACAATTTTCCAAAAGAACTTCGGTCTGTCGGCTTTATTGAGTCTGGATTTCGTAATTTACCACCGAGCCGGAATCCCGTTAAGGCTGCTGGTATATGGCAATTTATTAAGTCTACGGCTCTAAGATATGGACTCAATGTGAACTCTAATATTGATGAACGTTTAAATGAAGAGCTTGAAACGGATGCGGCTATGAGGCTACTAGGAGCCAATTATCTTCGGTTTCAAAACTGGGAGCTTTCCCTTCTATCCTACTACTTAGGTGGCAATAGAGTTTATGAAGCTACTCGAAGAGCAAATAGTAAGGACGCCTGGGATCTATTAAGTCAGGGTCATCTACAGGACGATAACTATCTGGCAAAATTCTATGCAGCCGCATTGATTATGAATTCAAAACTTTAGTAGTCCCCCTACCATGTAGAGCCATTTATCACCTGGGTAAATGGCTCTTTTTATTACATTTGATCTTCGCAAAGGCGAACTTTTCCAATTCCATCGGTATCCGAAATGAGCTCTTCTTCCCCTATAGCATTGTAATCTTCAATGGCGCAGTTAATGATCCAAAGACGCAAGAGTCGATTTAAATTTCCACTAAGGGGTTGATATCCTTCTTCTACAGGGGGCATGGACTGGTTAATGACCACGGACTCAAATAATGAGCTATCTCTGTGATTCCCCTTTTCAATAACTGGGAGGAATGGACTAAATAAAGAGTCATAACTAGTCATGTTTGCACCGTATAAAATGGCATCTTCAATGAAGTTAGAACTTTCCTGAGAGTGGCAAGAAGCACATTGTGGTTTAAAAATCATCTCATTGATCACATTGTAATCAATGGTCTCTGGGTTTTCAAAATACGTTTCTAAAACCTCTTCTTCAGAAGGTTCTGGTTCCACAATTTGATCCACTTCCAGCTTGGCACCATTTTCTATCCATAGCTTTACCAAATCGATTTGGAGTTCACTCAATTGCTGTTTCCTCAGAGGAGGCATATGTCTGCTTCCACTGGGAATGATCAGGGATTGGTAAAGGGCACTACCTTCGGCATCAAAAGCTCTAACGACCTTGCGATGACCGGTTCTACCAAAGTTGGCATCATAGGTTTCGAGGTTTACAAAACCACGTTGGTTTTCGTTGTTGTGACAGGAAAGGCAATGAGGCTCGAAGACCTCTTTTGAAACAGATTGGAAGTCAATTGTATTAGGCTCAGAAACAAGCTTTTCAAGCGTACTCGTTACTGGTTCTGGCTGGGTTTCCTCCAATAGAGTGTGGGAGGAAGGGCAACCCTTCACTCCCATAACGAAAACGGCCATAAAGGACAAAAGACCAATCCGTTCAATATTTATCACTGCACGACTCCTTCAATGTCGATAATGATTTCAACTTCATCGCCAGCAGCAAGAAGCAGTTTATCCATCCCATATTCACTTCTTAAGATGGTTGTTGTTGCATGAAAACCTGAATGCGTGCGGCCAAGCTGATCCACTCCTGTGCCCACAGTACTCACTTTTAAAACGACTGGATTTGTTTGTCCGTGAAGTGTGAGTTCACCTTCAATAGTGGCTGGGTTTCCGGCTTCATCATAAGTCACGCGTGTGGATTCAAAAGTCATTCTAGGAAAACTAGCTACATCAAAAAAGTCAGCTGTCTTTAAGTGTCCATCTCGACGGGCATTGTTTGTATCGATGCTATTTACATCGATGGAAAAGGAAGCCGAAGAATCGCCATTGGGCTCAAACTTGAAGCTGCCTTGAAAGTCATTGAATCGGCCAACGACAAAAGATATGCCCATATGTGAAACTCGAAATCCTATATTCGTGTGTGATTTATCAAGCCCATATGTTCCAGGTACGGCAGTTGTGGCTAGAGCAGGCATGCCGGCAAGTACAACAAGTGATGTTAGTAAAGTAAGTAAATAGTTTTTCATGAATTCCCCTCATTTGAATTATTCCTGGATCGGAATAGTTTAGTTACAATGATATATACCGGGGGTCACCGAAAGAGTTACATGGGATATTAAGTTTTACTTTTTTCAAAGACTAGGGTTTGTAAATATGCATCAACTGTATCAGGGCTGATAGGTTATGAAGACATTTTATTACAAATACCTATTTGTACTGTCAAAAGTGAATTATCAATTCTTTTTCATGTATTTACTTGTGGCTGAAGAAATAGCATCAATAGCATCAATAGCATGATCCAGCTGCTCGTAGGAATGATGTAAAGTTATATTGCAACAGATTCTCGCAAATCCTTTAGGTACCACGGGGTAACAAAGGCCAGTTACGAAAACATTTTTTGAAAAAAGGCTGTCGACTATTTTTTGGGTTTTTACTGCATCATTACTTATAATTCCAACAATGGGGTGGTCACTCTTAATGAGGCGGAGCTGTGCCCTTTGCAGTCCATCGCGAAAATAATCCACTTTCTCTTGTAGGAACTGTCTTCGATTCAAGTCTCGACTTGCAATTTCTAGAGACTTTTTAGCAGCAGCCACTATTGGAGGTGCCGGGCTAGTTGAAAAAACATAGGGTTTGGATTTTTGTTTAAGCCAACGGATTAAGTTTTTAGGGCCAGATACAAATCCAAGCTCCACCCCAGATAGCGCTTTAGAAAAACTGCCAGTGATTATGTCTACTCTGGAAAGTGTGTCCGTGGTTTCGGCAGCACCTTTTCCGGTGTTTCCAGAAACACCCAATCCATTTGTGTCATGAAGAACCACAATAGCATCATACTTTTCTGCTAGATCGCAAACACCTTTTATATCAATAGCGCTACCATCATTGGAGAGGATACCCTCGGTAAAGATAAATCGAAATCTTGCTTGCGGTGATCTTTTCAGCTGATCTTCAAGATCTGTGAGGTCCGCAAAACCCCAATAGAATTTTTTAGCTTTGGTGAGTAGAATCCCATCAATAATGGATGGGTGGCATTTTAAGTTTGTAAAAATATAATCCTGTTGATTCACAAGGCTTTCTAATAGTCCAATATTAGCTTGGTAGAGCGATGTAAATAGAGCAGAATCTTCTTTTTCTAAGAAGTTTTTAATGTCCGCTTCAAGTTCCGTATGAATCTGTCCTGTTCCTGAAATGAATCGGTAATTGCCAACTCCCGCCCCGTAGGTATCTACGGCTGATTTGATAGCTTCTATAACTTCTTTGTCTTTGGCCAATCCCAAGTAGTCGGTGCAAGTAAGATCCACATATTGTTCACTGTTAATTTTTACCGACCCTTTACTAGCCTCTCCGGTGGAATATTCGTCATGAAAGAGACCTGCGGCCTGTAGGTTATCTATTTCTGTTTCTAGTAGTTTAAAAAGATTTCTAGCCATTAATTGTCCTTGTAGTTCAATCCTATATTAAATGAAAGTCCGGCAACACAGCCCTGCCAAGAGCCATTTTTAGAATTAGTGTAGTGGTCGCAGTATCTGTGTATAGACCTGGCATAACATCCCATGTTGGGTGTATCGCAATTCCAAAATGGGGAGGCGAGCCAATCCAGGGTGATAATAGATAAATGCCTCTGAACCTCTTCAAATATTGCTTTGGGCAATGAATCATTATCCATTTTAGACAACTTCGATTTGATGGACCGAGTGATGACCCGTTTTTCCTCAAACAGGACAGATAAAGCAATATCAGAGTACAGTTTGCATCTCTTTCGATGGATGCTTTTGAATGTTTCACAGTTCCGGTGGGCCGCTTCGATTAAGCATTGAATTTCGAGTTGTTTAACAGCAGAGATGCATTGGTTTTTACTCACTACTTTTAAGAATTTATAGGTGTTTGATAGCTCGGCTTTCGGAGTGGATATAAGCGCCTGGAGACTGTCTTTGATTACACCTTCTCGCTCAGGTTGGTTAAATTGATAATCACTAGCTGTTGAGTACGAGCTAACGGTTAGAAAAATAAAAATATATATTGGTGAGATCAACTTCATAATCTACCCCGTCCTTGCTCGTAATCAGTTCTAAATGTATCGACTAGATTTCCTAAGTGGAGATAATAGGGGTAGACTTCTAGGTAGTCTTGTCTTTCGTTGATCCAGCTAGATCCTAGGTAGACATCTAAATCTTCCAGGAAAACCAGGCGAGTGAGTGGAAAGTCAGTTTGGTTTACAAGATCTATTTCGACGGAAAGCCGGTCTTCTGCTGAGAAATTTGATTTACTTACAAGCCTGCCATAGTGAAATCGGATGCTAGCTAGTTTAGAGCTAATTAAAAGGGATTGAACTGAATCTCCCACTGAATACTCCAGTTCAGGGTAGTTTAATATCTTTAGCCAAAGGGAAACTCCATCCACCTCTATTGCATAGACTTTTTGACGTTCATTGGGTTTTCCGTACTGCAGGCAGTTTAGACTGATTACGTCTTTGGGTTGGAGGATTTTTCTATCCGCATAGGCGGATTGATTGTTTCTCTGACGTTCAATCACCTCTGTGATTTCGTTTTTAATTCTAAGCTGTTTTAGCGTGGCTTCCGTATCTTTTCTTAGGTCTTGGCAAATCGTATCTGATTGATTCCAAATGTAGGTGTACTCTTTACAGCTTCCGATCACTTTACTGTATTTACTGTCAAACAACAGGTGCCCGAGGGACATGACTATGTTGTTGGAGAGATCCGTTTTTGATCGCACCTCTGGTAAGCGGTTGGGGAATTTGTCGTTTTCTGAAATACATCTTGATGGAATGAGTGAGTTGAGGCGACTTTTCCATGCCCAACCTGAGGGTTCCGGCAGATTCATAATGATGAAATGCCTTGAGCGAGGATTCTGAGCCAGTTCACTCATTCGTGAAAGAGCTAACGGGGTAAATCTATTTTTTTCCTGTTCGTATTGCTTTTCTATATGTTTACTATCAATTTTATCGAGGAAATTCTGTAAGTTGTCGGCGCTCTTCCTGAGACGTCGGTAGGCATAGTGTAGATAGGGTTCGTCTTTTCTTCTGAGGTCACACCATTTTGGTTCTCCGGAATCTATAACACCGCAGTCACCCAGGTCGTCTGCATATCCTAATTGGTGAGCTCGGATCAAAAGTTGGCATTCGGGCCTTTGCTCTGCATCCTTAAGCCTATCTTTTGGGTCCTCGCAAAAGCGAGTGGATCCCCAATTGAGTTGTTGAGGTATCTTCTCCAATAGAGCCAATTCTCTCTGTGAAAATAGCACTAATGAGAATAGAAGGAGGCTAGAAAATATTTGTAGAAATAGCAAAAATCGTGGCCATTCCAAAGACATTCCATCATCATTTTTATCAACAGTAATGAAAATGGACTTAAATTGTGCCAGGATGATTGCTAGAGAATGTGAAAGATTTCTCCTTACTTCAATATTATATCGGGAAGGGGAGCGTGGATCAGTCCATTGGTATACAAAAATACCGAATAGGCTTGAAACAATTCCTATAAAGAGTGCTGAGGTGGCGTCCACTTGCAGAAGGTTCTCTGATCTGGACAGATCTGATTGGTAAAAAAATAGGATCGCAGATAAAAATACAAATGTTGTAGTCACTGACTTTGTGCCAAAACTCATTAAGGACCATCCATAAGATCTACAATTTTGTCTTCTATAGTAATTCGTCGATTTTTAGCCTTTGCCGCACGAAGTACCTTTCGTTGTTCTTTAGTAATTTTTCCTTTGAATTTGGGTACTTCTTGCTCGGGAGAATTGTCGGCGTGAGTACAGATGATGGCGTGATCCACAACGTCTGGACTGTGTTTTTGTATCTCTTTGTATGCAGCCAATGCTCTGAGAAAACCAAGTTCAATGTTTTCTGACTTCTTGCCATCTCCATCAGTATGACCATGAATTACCAGCATGCGTTTTGTGAGGCTATTTGATTGGAAGGTGAGAACGCTTTGATTGTTAGAAGAGAAGATTTGCTTAAAAACCTCGGACCCATCAATAGTCATATTGGATTTTCCAGGTTTAAATAGAATATCGCCGGGTAATTTCAGCATGTTGGCTGTCTGGTCTCCAACGGTTTCGCTAATTCCAATGTCTTTCCCTTGATTGATCGACCACAGTATAACGAAGAAAACCATAATAATGGTCATAAGATCCATGTAAATGATTTGCCAGGAGTTAGAAGATTTAAGTTGGCGGGCCATTCACTCGACCTCGATTGTGGCTTTGTTCTCAATGAGAGCAGTTAAGGCTTTTATGAAGGCTTCATAGTCATAGTCCAGTGAGGCGAGTCTTTGACTGAATCTCACGCCCACGATTCTATATACTGATGAAAAAATGGCTCCATAAAGAGTGGTTTTAAGGGCAAGAGCCAGCTGCGGAGATAGCGCTTCGACTGTTACGTCAGCTCCAAGAGTGTCGAACATGGAAATGAGTCCAACTATGGTTCCAATAAGCCCAAATAGAGGCATAACGTTGGAGACAAAGTCGAAGTTTTCGTTAGAAAAGTCATAGAGCTCATGACATTGATGATAGTAAGAGTGAGCTATAAACTCTGCGTAGGAGGGGTCCTTATCGCTTTCAAGCAGCCTCTGAATATCAACAGAGAGGGGGTTGTTCGGTAGTATGATTTTGGCATTTTTCTCCAGGGGTTGGCCAATGTAGGCTCTCGATTTACTGCGTTTAATTTTAAGAACCTCATCAAGCGCACCGAGTGTGTCTTGGAGAAATGCCGCCTTAGCTACCAAATGTTTACTGCTAAAAAAGATTGTAAATGCAGACATTAGGATTTTTGAAAACTCTTTGCCGCTGACATAAAGTAATAGGCCAATTGAAACTAGGAAGAGTGAGATAAAATAGTTTTCAGTGATAAAGAACACCGTTGCCAATAAACCAAGTACTAAAAGACCGAGTAAACCACTTAATCCTGCACCAGCCTCAGTTTCATTAATGATCAAAGCACGGCGACTAAGGGCTTTGTAGAAGTTGGATTCTTGAGCCATGTTATTTCTCCTTTTGCTGGTGATACATGTTTAATTCTTTTGTAAAAGCTATTTTTTTATCCAGGTAAACTTGAGAGTACGAGTAGGATGTGTAGATTTCTAAAATCACAGTGATCAATGCGGCAACCCCAAGGCCAATGGAAATTATTGGCTTGCGTTTGATGTATGGGTAGTCGGGGAGTGCGAAAGAGAAATACCTGGATAGCCAAAGTAGTCTGTTTTTAAGAGTGGATCTGTTTTTTCTAAGGTCAATACTTTCGGGTTCGATGGATTTAAACTTGGAAAAAATTTTGCTAGAAAAGAGAAATAGATTTTGGTGGCTGGCCCTAAGAGAAAGAAGTGATTGATCATAGCTCAGTTGTAAATATAAGAATTGAGCTAAATGATGTCTACCATGGTGTAGAACTACATAGCCATCGTCAATAATGCTGTAGTGTTTAGATAAGTTTGATGTGTAGAGATCCTTTAATTTTTTATAGTAGTTAATTATGAATTCGTTGGTTTTTTGAATACATTTTTCCATGGCTAGAAAGAAAGTAAAGAATAATGATTCTTTCCTGTGTACCTTTCCTACTTCTCTCAAAATAGCGCCAAACAAGAAGTCATAGGTGTTGGGGTCGCTATCATCGTATTCTTCGTCGAATTGTAGTTTTGCAAAATGAACTTGGTGTTCTTGTAGTAGCTCTCTCACAATTTTAAGATCTTGAAGATTATCCGATATTAGGCCGACCGTTTTTTCTGGATTGGGTCGAATGTGGCCCCATACCCCTGCTGAATGTTCCATGGGGATTCCACTTCCGCCAGTGGGCTCTGAGAATTGTTGACGAACAGTGAGTGGAAAAATGGATTTTGAGAGTGCCTTTTCGATGTTTTTTTCATTCAACTTAGGTTGGATTGAGCTATCCCATTTTTTTGGTAGAATTCTAGCGAGAGGTTCGTTGGCATTGTCGGGAGTCTGCTCAAGACTGTCATAGGGTGTTTCTTCCGGCTCTCCCAAAGCCAACTCGATATATGATCTTGGAATTACGATTCGACTTCTAACTAAACCTCCGCCATAGACCCCGATATGTTTAGTTTTCCCAGGAACAAATATTACTTTTTCTATTACAGAGTGGGGAATGTTGACTCCGAGTCTCCGCAAGTGGCCGTAGAAGTATCTTTTGATTTGTCGGTCCCATATGGAAACATGTTTTAATTTTACATCGATATAATAGATATCCAGCCAACGTGTTAAAATAGCACCGAATGTTACGATAAGTGCAAAAAGAAAAAGTGTTAAAATAGGAACTAGGACATACCCAACCAAAAATGCATTAAAGTTCAATTTTTGAATGAGAATTAGAGCCGCTATTATTACAGGTGAAATGGTGATGACAGCAAAGATGGTTTTAATGGCTGTCAGTTCAATAAAAGAGAGAGTGTATTGTGCTAGATTCCAATGCCAAATTCTTTCTAGGCCGTGTAGTGTGCCAAAAATCATTGAGAATAAAATCAACAATACTATGCCCCAGCTGATTCCACCAACGAGAGAGATTGCACTCATAGTGCTCTTTGGAATTCTGAGAAGGTGCTGTTGAGCTAGGTTCAAGGGAATATCATGGAAAACTTGATTTCTTCGGCTGATCATTTGATCCACTAAGCCACCATTTCGAACCAATGGGCGTACTGCATCGAGAACCTCTAACTGAATGGAGCTGGTTTTCTCTCCAACCCTTAAAGAGCCTTCTGAAATTAGTGCACCCGTGGCTCTCTCTACGATTTGATACTCTATTTCTTTGCTCTTTAATTGGCCGGCCCATAGGTAGTCCGCCTTGTCAGAGTTATCCACGGTCTGAATTTTTTTAAAGCCTGAGATAAACTTTTCTGTGGCTCGCTCGTAGGACTTTGCAATCCAATGCTGTGCTTGGTCATTGGATGTGAAGTTGACGGAGACCTCTTGAAATTCGTTATTTTCAGAAGCGTATCCCAACCAAGGCAGTAGACATAATAGAGCGGCACAAAGAGTTTTCATTGAATCAACGTTATTCAAAAGTTCGTTATCTATATAAGTAGGGCTGTAACAAATCTACTCGGAATTAATAGCTGTGTAATCCACCGATGTGGAAGCTAGACATGAGTACAGGGTCCAGGGGGGATCCCATATTTCCTCTGTCCATTTTCAAATGATGCATCATTTAATTTTGGAAGTGTGGAAGTCATTCCATATTTGGTCCAGGTTTTGCTCTTAAAGAAAGGAAAGTCGCAATGACACCATTTAGAGAAACATAATCAGGGGGAAATAATGATTAGGGGGATAATTGCCACACTATTGCTGCTTTATAGTGCAATGGCGTGGTCACAAAACGCACCTTTTCAAGTTATCGTTGACCAAGACGATACCAGTTTCGAGTTTGGAACCTATTCCGAAATCGAAGTTTACTTGGAAGGTGACTATCAAGAACCAATCCAGTGGGGATACGATGCTGAAAAGTTACCTGTTGGATTAAGTGTAGAGCAGTCAGAAACGGGCAGTGTTCTAATTTATGGAACACCTAAATTCACCGGACGCTGGTGTTTTACACTGGAAGCAGAAGATGCAGCAAATAACTATAACTTTGAGAAAGTTTGTTTGCATTCTGCGGATAATGACAGTCTGTACTATCCAAAGTATGGATTGGATGAGCCTAACTTTACGGCCATCGAAGATCAACTTTTCGAACAATACATAGATATTGATAGAGAAGAGATCATTGAAGGGGGCGTAGCCACGGGTCAGATTCCTCCGGGAATTCGTTACGACTTTAACCCTCGTACTGAGAAGGTTGAAATTGTAGGAAGACCAACTACAGCTGGAAGCTACACATTCACTACAGTCATCTCATACTCTGGTTTTGGTTCCGAAGTGACAGAGAACTACCGGCAGTTTGAATTTCTTGTGATTGAGAGTACTGACTACGATGATGACTATAACTACTGTCCTCCGGGCTACTCATATGATTTTGAGTTAGGTTATTGTCGTCCACCAAGCGACTATCAATGTCGTCCTGGAGAATACTTCGATTACGATAGAAATCGTTGTGTTGATTATCGTCCAGCTCCTCCTGGAAACTACTGTGGAAGAGGATTCTATTGGGATCATTACTTAAATAGATGTGTGAGGGAGTCTTACCCACGTTGTCCATTGAATAAAAGATGGGATCCCTACTACGAACGTTGTGTAAACACGGGGTATCGTTGTGGGTTTGGTGAAAAATGGTCTCACCGTCGTCAACGATGTGTTCCTGCCTATACTAGAACTTGTCGTCCTGGATATCACTGGGATTACTCTCGTGACAGATGTGTACAAAACCGTCCACGTTGTCGTTCTGGAGAATTTTGGAATGGCTACCGATGTGAAAGAAGAGCAAGGCTTTGTAGACCAGGCTATGATTGGAATCACCGTCGTCAACGTTGTGTACCTAGAGATGTTGTTCGACCACCTGTAAGATGTGGTCATGGTCGTCACTGGGATCGTAGACAACAACGTTGTGTAAGAGACAGAGATCCAATTAGACGTTGTAGAGCGGGATACCACTGGAGTCCGAGACGTCAACAGTGCGTACCTGACGCGCGTCCAAACCCAAGACCTCGTCCAATGCCGATGCCTCGTCCAATGCCGATGCCTCGTCCAAT
>TARA_B100000749_G_scaffold69103_2_pt1 | contig 30492 bp, 30 predicted proteins | sample TARA_B100000749 | Tara Oceans TARA_B100000749 (sample SAMEA2621232) | marine metagenome | biome: marine biome (ENVO:00000447); feature: mesopelagic zone (ENVO:00000213); material: "saline water (ENVO:00002010), including plankton (ENVO:xxxxxxxx)" | depth 800 m
TGCCGGCGCCGTTGGCGCCCAGAATGGCCACCACCTTGCCCTTGAAGACATCGATGGAGACGCCCCGCAGGGCCATCACCGGCCCGTAGAAGGCTTCCAGGTTCTGTACTTGCAGTAATGGGGAGGCATCGCTCATGCGGTTTCCTCCGTGCCCAGATAGGCTTCGATCACCTTCGGGTCCGCCTGCACTTCGGCGGCGGTGCCCATGGCCAGCGGCCGGCCTTCCGCCACCGCCAGTACCCGGTCGGACACGCGCGATACCAGGCTCATATCGTGCTCCACCATAAGGACCGTCAGGCCCAGGTCTTTCTGCATATCCTCGATCCACCAGGCCATGTTCTGGGTCTCTTCCACGCTCAGGCCGGAGGCCGGCTCGTCGAGCAGAATCAGCTTGGGTTCGCTGGACAGGGCGCGGGCGATCTCCACCACCTTGCGCACGCCGTAGGGCAGGCCGGCGATCAGCTTGTCGCGGTAGGCGGCCAGGTCGAGAAAGTCGATCACTTCTTCCACCTGGCGGCGGTGTTCGCGTTCGCTGCGGCGCACCTTGGGCAGGAAAAACAACTCTTCGAACCAGCGCGTATCGCGGCGGCAGTGGCGGCCGATCAGCAGGTTCTGCAGCACCGATGAATGGTCGAACAGCTCGATATTCTGGAAGGTGCGCGCGATGCCCAGCCCGGCCACGTCGTGGGCCGGGCGGCCGGTGATGTCCTGGCCGTCGAAAATGATCCGCCCGCCGCCGGGTTCATAGAGGCGGCTGATCAGATTGAAGATGGTGGACTTGCCGGCCCCGTTGGGGCCCACCAGGGTGAATACCTCGCCGGGTTCCACGTCGAAGCTGACGCCGTCCACGGCTTTCACGCCACCGAAGGAAATGGACAGATCCTTAACCTGTAACAGACTCATCGTTGCCGCTCCGTTTTCAGGTAGGTACGTGTGCGCCGGAACATGCCCTTGCGGTACAGCGGAAACAGCTGCAGCCAGGTGCGCACCTTGAACCAGACGCCGTACAGGCCGCGCGGCTCATAGATCACCATGAGCAGAATCAGCAGGGCGAACAGGGCGGTGTCCATGCCCGGGTAGGCGGCGATGGAAATGCCGGCGGTGTTGTTAAGGAAGTCGCGCAGCATGGCGATGCTCTGCGGCAGCAGCACCACCACGATGGCGCCGAAGAAGGCGCCGTGCACCGAGCCCAGCCCGCCGATCACTACCTGCAGCAGCAGGGTGATGGAGATCAGCACCAGGAAGCTTTCGTAGTTCACCGCCTGGGCCAGGTGGGCGTAGAGCGCGCCGGCCAGGCCGGTCATGGCGCAGGACAGCGCGAACGACAGCGTTTTGGCGCGGGCCACGTTGACGCCCAGGGCGCGGGCGGACACTTCGCTGTCGCGCACCGCCAGGAACGAGCGCCCGGACGCGCTGCGCAGCAGATTCAGATAGCCCAGGGTGACGATCACCAGCACCGTCAGGCACAGATAGTAGAAGGCCGCCGGGCTGGTGTAGCGATCGATCTTCAGCCCGAACATATCGATGGGCGGCGCGAACAGCCCGGCCACGCCGCCGGTGATCGGCTCGGCGATAATCGAGACGTCCTCGATGATGATGCTCAATGCCAGCGTGGCGATGGCCAGGTAGATCCCGCTCATGCGCAGGATCGGCCGGGAGATGATCGCGCCCAGCACCCCGGAGGTGACGGCGCTGGCCAGCAGCGCGGGAATGAAATGCCAGCCGCGCATCATCAGCGCCAGGTTGGTGAAGGCGCCGATCGCCATGAAGGCGGCGTGCCCGAGGCTGACCTGACCGGTATGGCCGCTGATCAGCATCAGGCCCAGGCCGGCCAGGGACCAGATCAGCACCGCGGTCAGTTCGCCGAGGTAGTAGGTGCCCAGCAGCCAGGGCGCGGCCAGCAGCAGCGCGACCAGCAGGGCGTACTGGGCCAGGTGCCAGCGCCCTTCAAACAGGTTGATATCGTCGTCGTAGCGACTCTTGAAACGGTTACTCATGAGGGCCTACACCTTCTTCTGGCTGATCTGGGCGAACAGGCCGCCGGGGCGCAATACCAGCACCACCAGCATTAGCAGGTAGGGGGCGATCTGACCGACCTCGGGCAGGAAGCGGCCGGCGAACGGTTCCACGATGCCCACCAGCAGACCGCCCAGCAGGGCGCCGGGCAGCGAGCCCAGACCGCCGATCACCGCCGCCGCGAACGCCTTGATGCCGAACAGCAGGCCCACGGAGGGTTCCACCGCGCCTTTGGCGGCGAACAGCACCCCGGCAATGGCCGCCACCACCCCGGACAGGGCCCAGACGATGGCGTTGATACGCTTCACCGGGATACCCATGTAGTAGGCCGCCATCTGGTTCTGGCTGCTGGCCTGCATGGCCACGCCCAGGCGGGTGCGGGCAAAGAAGAAGTAGAGAATGCAGGTCAGGGCCACGGTGGTGAGAATGATCACCGCGTCGACCACCGGGATCATCAGTTCACCCAGCATCCACACCTTGCCGACGAAGGGGGTTTGCAGGGAGGTGGGGTCGTGGCCCCAGATCACGCCGGCGAAGAAGCGCATCAGGAAACCGAGCGCGATGGTGAGGATCACCATGGCGAACTGCGGCTGGCCGAAGATGGCGCGCAGCACGAAGCGGTCGAGCAGATAGCCGAACAACCCGAGCAGCAGAGCGGCAAGGGTGATGCCGATCAGAAAGGGCAGATCCGCGTAGCTGGCGTTGATGAAGGTAATACCGAGAAAGGCCCCCAGCATCATCATGTCGCCCTGGGCGAAATTGACCGCTTCCGACGCCTTGTAGATCAAAACAAAACCCAGCGCCAACAGCCCGTAGATACAGCCGTTAGCTATCCCGCTGACCAGCAGCTGGAGTATATCCATGGTGCCTCTCTCCCGGGGCTTATTCTTGTTGGAGTTTTTTGTGTAATTACCCTGAGACTATCCGAAGTTTTACATTCCCACCAGCAGGGAATGTGTAACAGGTTCTCTTGACTTTAGTGGACGCGAATAGCTCCGACTACAGTGCAGGCTTAGAAATAATTTAGGGCAACAAAGTGGACCTTCTGGCAGGGTCACAGGGTGTCAGATCAAACGCTTCCCCTTCTCCGGCGTCAATGTCTTGGCACACTGATTGGTCTCCAAGCTCAAAGATACGCTGTCTGCAGCACTGGTGTAGCGATGGTGACGAGGTTGATGTTCATGCTCTTGAGGCCTGGGATGCAATTCTCCGCCGCCAGTTTTGGTATTGGGTGCTGCCTTTATGTCTGGGAGACCATGATTTGTTTGATGGCTTGGTTCATCTGAGAGACTTCATGGTGGGGGACGCACTTTTGGGCAACCCTTACTTGGTGCAGTGAGCGGACAGCACTCTTTCAATATTACTGATCGCCTCATGGTGTGCTTCCTGGGTTGAAGTCTTTTTATTCTTCTAATAAATGGTTAATTAAATAAAGGGTTTCTTCCTCGAGGCGGCATTCCCAAATAACATAGTGATACCATCCGGCCTCCTCTAAGAGATCCTTGTTTTTTTTGTCTCTGGATATATTTGTTTCTATTTTCCTCTTCCAGAACTCAATGTTTGTCGCGGGAATTTTTGCTTTCTTGCAGTCATGACCATGCCAAAAACATCCGTTGACAAAGACTGCGGTGGAATACTTTGGAAGCACCAGATCAGGGGATCCCGGTAAATCTTTGCGATGTAAACGAAATCTAAATCCGGCTGAATGTAAAGCTTTTCTGACTCGGAGCTCGATGTTCGTATCTTTGCTCCGTATTTTCGACATGCATCGACTTCTTTCGTGAGGCGATAATTTATCTACCATAGCTTAACTGTCTTCAGGCTTCAGCCTGGGTTGCCACTCTGCGAGTACTTCACAGACATCAATATTTATATTGGCTATAGTTATTTTTGAGTCAGAGCGATCAATCTTTAGACTGTAATCAGGAATCTCTGCGTTGGTGGGTATCTTGATAGTAGGGCCGTCAGCTGTAAAATGTTGCCGATCCAGAAGCAAGATCTTGTTAAAGTTTTGGACGGGAAATTCGACTAATTGGTACTTGGAGTCGTTCCTGAAGTACCTAAATTGTATAATGGAATCTACCGTTTCAGAGTACTCTCTAAAAAGATCGAAAGTTTTTTCTTGGCGCATGGCGGAGCTTCTACAGTCTTGAATCCATGCTGCTTCACATAGTTTGCTGATGTGTAGTTTCTCAGCTTTAAGGCTCTTCGCTTTACTGGATTTTAGGCTAATCCTTGAACCGTCAATTTCAACATCCCAAAATCGCTGCCCTGGGGTTGCTCTATTAACTTTGAATCCCGCGGATTTTGCTGATTCAATGAAAGCAATCTCAAAGGCGTCCTCCATTAATATGGTGTCCAAAAAGCAATGGGTTGCGAGGAGTCGGGACTGAAATTCCTCTACAAATTGCACAGACATCAAGCTTGAGGTCGAACTAACATAAGTATTGCAAGGCGTTCGCAACGCTTTCAAGAGCTCGTTTACCCTTCGCCTTTCACTTAAGGATGTATAAAAAGTTGTTTCAGACATTCACAAGGTCAGCGCTGGGTTGATGAATGCACTCAGGGGTCAGGCTTGTCCCCGGTAAAACAATCTCCTTTGGATGGGGCTGTTTGCCTGTTAGCATCCACTCACAAAGGTGTGCGATTTGGTAGGAGATCAGTGGTGGCACTGCGTCACCTATATGGCGATACATATTGGAAACCGCCGTGGACTCAAATTTAAAGTCGTTAGGAAAGCCCTGGAGTATTGCCATTTCTCTGACGGAGCAGAGACGTGACTTTGATGGATGCGCATATCTGCCGTTCCCAACATGGGAGCACTCGCGCTTTATGGTTGGCGCTGGCTTATCCCAAGCCATACGGCCATAGACGTCGGGGTAAGATCCCACGCGGCCGTTGTTCATCGTCCTTTTCATGGAGTCAGTAAGAAGGTCAAATTGCCCTTTTTTGTATAAGTCAATCCAGGATCCGCCGTTTTTGGGTATGGCTGCCAAGCGCCGCTTGACAGCATCGCTGGAGAACTTTGGGTATGTCTCGGTCTCTGTCGCCTCATCGCTGATTCGGTTAAAAGCATGTCTTACATTTAAAGCGTCATTTTTAACATGCCACCCATCCCAAAGACTTTCTAGCGTATATAAAGGCCGGCTCGACTTTACGGCTATAATGATTGCTCGCTCTCTGATCTGGGGAAGGCCAAAGCGTGTTAACATATAGCTCTTCCCGAATACATCGTACCCGTGATTTTCTAGGTACTCTCGATACCATTCATAATGATCGCGAAAGTTTCCACGTATCAGCTCTCTGGCGTTTTCCATAACGACAATTGAAGCATCTAGGGCTACAGCGAATAGCGCCGACTTCCTTACCAAACTATTTCTTTTGTCATCAATGATATGGTTCTTAGGATTCTGCCGGCTGAAGCCGGTGCACGGCGGACAGGCAGATAAAACATCAACGGAAACGTCCTTTCCAATCCCCAAGACCTCTCGCAATTTCTCGGGGGGGACTTCTGATAAATCTGCAATTGTCGGTTCCAGACCTATGTTTAGAGAATAGGTTGAGTTGCACTGCAGCTTTCCGTTTCCCGTACTGGGCTTGCCTATTTCAGCATCGGCTGAACCAATCAGCTGGAACAGAGGATGTCGATGGAACCCATAGCTCATACCTCCTGCTCCGGAGAAGAGGTCAATAACATTAAAGACTGGGTGTTGTATTGCTCTACTGTTCATTTTGACCTACGGAGTTGGCTGCCTACTTGCTTACAGTGTGGACCTTTGCTTGGTGTTGAAATCAAACCAATGACCAAGCCTGTATACCTAATAGAGCAAAAGCCTGCAAATGGGAATTTTGACAGTTCGCCTGGCCGAATTGAGCTCATCATAGAGGTCTGGCTGTTTGACGGCGTTATGGTGAACCGTGTTGCTAGATCGGTCTGCGGGAGTGCCGCGGCCGGGTAAGCAACCGAGAACTTGGTTTGGAGACGCCAGTTCGGCATAGATGGTTTGATAGGGGGCTAGGAAAGCCTCAGTTCACCACACTGCGGGTGAGCTCCCGCAGCTTGGCAAGACGGAAAGCGGTGAAGTCATAAAAAAGCCCCGCTCTTATGAGCGGGGCCTCTTAACTGGTGCCCGGAGACAGAATCGAACTGCCGACACGGGGATTTTCAATCCCCTGCTCTACCGACTGAGCTATCCGGGCGTTGGGCGCGTATTAAACCGACTCGACCCGGCCCCGTCAAGCGCGCTTGGCTATTGGTTGGCGTCTTTTGTGGGAGGAACGTAACCCTCTGCTTTTTCGACGCTTTCGTTGTTCAAAAAGCGATCACGTTGCTCGTCCAGAAAGGCCTTGGCCTTGGGGTCCATCACGTTCAGGTGCTTCTCGTTGATCAGCAGGGTCTGGTGCTGCAGCCATTCCTGCCAGGCCTGCCGGGACACGTTGTCGTAGATGTCCTGGCCCTTGGGGCCGGGGAAGGGCGGTTTTTCCAGGCCTTCCAGGTCCTGCTGGTACTTGCGGCAGAAGACGGTGTGGGTCATGGCGGTGCACCTCCGATGCGGGTTAGAGCAGGCCGGCCTGTCGCGGGCCGTGCAACTGCTCCAGTAGCTTTTTGACCGGTGCCGCCAGGCCCAGCTCGCCGGGGTCGGCGGGGCTGATCCAGCGGCCCCCGGCATCCTGCACACCGGCGCCGGTGGTGTCCACCCGGATCAACAGCGGCTCGATGTCCAGGTGGAAGTGGCTGAAGGTGTGGCGGAAGGGGGTCAGCGCTTCCTGGTCGCGGGCGTCCAGGCCGCGCTCGGCCAGGGCGGTGTGTTGCCGGTCGTCGGGATCGAGCTGGGGGAAGCACCACAGGCCGCCCCAGATACCGCTGGGCGGGCGTGGCTCCAGCCAGACGCGGCCGTCCGGGTGCTGCAGGATCAGCATGCGGGTCTGGCGCACCGGCTTTTCCTTGGCCGGTTTGCGGCCCGGGTAATCCTGCGGGTTGCCGTCGGCGCGCGCCTGGCACCAGTTCGCCACCGGGCAGGCCGGGCAGTCCGGCCGCCGCCGGGTGCACAGGGTGGCGCCCAGGTCCATCACCGCCTGGGTGTAGTCCGCCAGCCGCCGGTCCGGCGTGTACTGCTCGGCCAGCTCCCAGAGCCGGTTCTCCACCGGCTTCTTGCCGGGCCAGCCGGGCACCGCGTGCAGGCGGCTGAGCAGGCGTTTGACGTTGCCGTCGAGAATCGGCGCGCGCACGCCGCGGCTCTGCGCCAGGATGGCGCCGGCGGTGGAGCGGCCGATGCCGGGCAGGGTGGCCACTTCTTCCACGGTGTCCGGGAAGTCGCCGCCGTATTCGTCCACCAGCTGGCGGGCGGCCTTGTGCAGGTTGCGGGCGCGGGCGTAGTAGCCCAGGCCGGTCCACAGATGCAGCACCTGGTCCGCGTCGGCGGCGGCCAGGGCGTGCACGTCGGGAAAGCTGTCCATGAAGCGCTGGAAATAGCCGATCACGGTGCTGACCTGGGTTTGCTGCAGCATGATTTCCGACACCCACACCCGGTAGGGCGTGCGCGGATGCTGCCAGGGCAGGTCCTGACGGCCGTGCTGGTCGTACCAGGCCAGCACGGCGTCACTGAAGGTGGTGCGGTCCGGGGCGGTGCTCAACGGTTGAAGAACCCCTTGAGCTTGTCGCCCATCTCTTCCTCGATTTTTTCCTGGGCCTTCTTCTTGGCGGCGTTTTTCATCACCTCTTCGGTGGTGTCGCCTTCCGCGTCGATGCCCAGTTTCTCCTTGAGCTTGCCCTTGGCCGCGTTGGTGGCGGCCTGCTGGGCGATCTTGGCGAAGCCTTCCTTGTCCGGGCCGCACCACTTGGCCGGGCTGCCCGCCAGGCTGCCCTGGCAGCGCAGCGGCCAGGTGACGTCTTCCAGGTATTTGCTGCCGCCCAGTTCCGGCGACTGCATGCCGATTTTCAGGTCGAATTCCTGGGTCAGCATGTTCATCCAGCCGTTACCGGAGAGGGTGCCCTTGTCGAGCTTGGCTTCCAGGCTGTCCAGGTTGGCGACCTGCTGGTTGAGGCTGGCCTTGGTGGTCAGGTCGATGATCTTGGTGTCCTCGGACAGCGCCGCCGGCAGCTTGCCGGATTCCTGGTTGGGGATCAGCGCGCTGAGGCCCTGGAAGCGGCCCAGCATGTCGTTGACGCCGCCCACCAGGGTGCCGTACAGGTTCAGGCCGCGCACGGTGCCGTCGGCCAGATTCATGCTGGCGTTGCCCTTGGCGGAATTGACCAGCGCTTTTTCGCTGTTGCCGGAGGCGCTGAAGTCCAGGTCCATGGAGAAGATGCCCTTCGCCAGGTCCTTATCCAGGGCCATGGCGACCACCGGCTGCAGCTGCATGCTGGACACGTTCTGCTTGAAGCTGATGCGCGGCGTGTTGCCGGACACGTCCAGGCGGCCGCTGGCGTTGAAGCCGCCCTGCAGGGTGTCGCCGGAGGCCTTGGTGAGGCGCAGCACCCCGTCCTTGGCATCGACGTTGAAGACGATATTGCTGGCCTGGATGGTGTCGTAGTTCAGCTCACCGATCTTGAGGCTGCCGTCGAGCAGCAGAGGGCGCAGGCTGTCCACCGGGATCAGCTCCGCTTCGGAGAGCTGGGTGGTGCCGCCTTCCTTGCCGCCGGTGCCGCCGCCGGCACCGCTCGCCGCGCCGCTGTCTTGCTCATCGCTTTGCGGCGGCAGGTAGCCGTCCAGGGTGATCTTGTCCAGGTTCAGATCGAATACGATCTTGCCGCTTTCCAGGTTTTCCAGGCCGGCGGTGCCGGTCAGGGTGCTGCTGTCCAGGGTGACCTTGAGCGGGTTGACCATCACGCTGTTGGCCGGGCCGTCCAGGGTGGCGCTCAGGGCCACCTTGCTGAGGGCATTGTCGTCACGGGTGGCGATGGGCTCCTCGCCGATGGCTTCCAGTGCCTTATTCGCGTCGAACGGCTCGGTGTTGATCTGGCCGGCCACTTTCATTTCGCCGGTCAGGCCGGTGACGGTGGCGTTGCCGGTGGTGCGGGTGCCGGCGGCTTCCAGCAGCAGGTCGGTGACCTGCGCCCGGTCTTCGTCCAGATTGACATCCAGCTTCTGCTCAAGATGCACGCTCACCGGGTTGGTGGTCATGCCGGCGATGTCCGCGTCCAGGGTCATCGGGTCGAGCACGAAGTGGTTGTTTTCCAGGTCGGCGGCCAGGGTGGTTCCCAGGTTCAGATCCACGCGCATGTCGCTCTGGTCCTGGTAGCGCAGCGACATCTGCATCGGGAACGGCTCTTCCAGGCTCACGTCCTGGGCGTTGAAGTTGAAGTGCTCAACGCGGATGTCGGTGCCGTCGGTGGTGTTCCGGTAGCGGATCTTGCCGTCGGTGATGGCGACGCTGGGGATGGTCAGCGGAATGTCCATGCCGCCGCTCTCGCCGGGCTGCTCTTCCTCGGTGGGCGCGGTCTCTTCCTCCGCGCCATCCTGTGGACCGATCTTCTCCCAGTTGGCGCCGTCGGCGGTTTCCACCAGATTCACTTCCAGGCCGTCCAGGGTGACGCCGTCCATTTCCACCTGGCCGAACAGCAGCGGCCAGACCGCCACGCCAACGCTGGCGCTGTTGATGCCCGCGAACAGATCTTCCTCGCCGGCGATACGGGCCTCGGTGCGGCCCAGGCTGACGCCCAGAGAGGGCCAGAACTGCCAGGCCAGGTCGCCGGGGATCTCCAGATCCAGGTTGGCCTGGGTCATGGCCTGCTCGCGAATCTGCGGCTTGAAATCGTTAGGATCGATTACCTGGGTGACCACGAACACGGTGGCCGCCAGCAGGACCACCAGGGCGGCGATGACGATAAGAAAAATTTTGATCGCGCGTGCCATAGAACAGCTCTCCTTGCGCCCCGGGCCCGGGGCCGGGATTATAGCAATAGAATGTACCCAACCGAACGTGAAGACCGTGGCGGGGATCGACGGTTAGAAGACATCATAAAGCATGATAATAAGTATCGCTCTTTGGGGAGCCGGTTTTGTTAAAGTTCCGTAATATCCTGGTTTGCATGGGGTTGCTGTGGTGCGCGCTGGCCGCCGCCGAGCCGGTGGTGACGCCCGGGCCGGACCAGGAGGAGGTGGCCGTCGCCCGCGCCATGGAGGTCCTGGTGGACGCGGAAGGGCACTGGGATTTCAGCCAGGTCAGCGACCGGTTCTCCGAGCGCTTTGTCCCCAATACCGCCGCCGAGCCCAATTTCGGCTTCACCAGCAGCACCATCTGGCTGCGCTTCACCCTGGACACCAGCCGCGTCCAGGGGCAGAGCTGGTACCTGGTGGAACGCTACCCGATCCTCGACCATATCAGCCTGTTCGCGCCCACTGAAGACGGCGGCTACCGGCGGGTGGACCTGGGCGACACGCTGCCGTTCGATCAGCGCTTGATGAACCACCGGGCGTTTATCTTTCCCTTGGACACCGACCTGGCCGGTGCCAACACCTACTATGTGCGCGTCAGCGGCAAGGGCGCCATCAATTTGTCGCCGATGCTCTACAGCGCCGCCGGGCTGGTGGAATACACCTACCGGGACATCCTGCTGTACGGGGTGTTCTATGGCTGCCTGCTGATCATGGTGGTCTATAACGCGCTGCTGGCGTTGTCGCTCAAGGAGCCGGTCTATCTGTATTTCGTGCTGTTCCTGGTGGGCATTACGGTGTTCAACCTGAACGTCAACGGGTTCGGGCTGCAGTTTGTGTGGCCGGAGGTGCCCAGGCTCAACGAATATTATTGGCTGGGCATCTATATCTGTACGCCGGCACTGGCCATGTATTCGCGCCATTTCCTCGCCCTCAAGCAGCGCTTCCCCCGCTATGACCGGGTGATCCGCCACTACCTGGCCGGTGTCGCCGTGTTGCTGGTGGTGCAGCTGCTGATCGCGCCACCCTGGTCCTATTACCTGTCCACGTTGTTGGTGCTGATCACCGTGCTGTTGTTCAGTTGGCTGGGCTGGATGGTGTGGTCGCGGGGCTACCGGGCGGCGCGGCTGTACGTGGCGGCCTGGTGCGTGTTTCTGGTGCTGATCTTTTTCTTCGTGCTCGGCAACCTGGATTGGATTCCCTATGCCTCGGTGATCAGCATGCTGCCCCATCTCGGTGCCCTGTGGGTGGTGATGATGCTGTCCCTGGCGCTGGGCGACCGGATCCGCTTCTTGGAGCGTGAGCGCAACCAGCTGTTCATCGAAGCGCGCGAAAACCTGGAGCGTCACGTGGAAGAGATCGAGCAGATGAACCGGGACAAGTCCACGTTTTTGCAGTACGTCAGCCATGAGCTGAACACCCCGATCAACTGGATCGGCGCGGCTAATTCCATGGACGATGGGCAAGCCGGCGCCGACCAGAGCGATGTCTGGGCGCTGGTGCGCAAGGGCCAGCAGCGGCTGATGGGCTTGGTCAGCACCTCGTTGCGCTACTTCGACCTGGCCGACCGCAGCACGCCGCCGCTGGTGGGCCGCTGCCGGCCCCTGTGGATGCTGGACGCGTTGCTCGCCACCCGGGCCCGGGCGCTGGGAAGCCTGGAATTGAGGGTGGTCAACCGTATCTCGCCGAATCTGTACGTGCGCGCTAACGAGACCGAACTGCAGGAAGTGCTGGCGATGGCCCTGGATAACGCCATCCGCTTCAGCCCGCGGGGCGGTGAGATCACCGTTACCAGCGAGGTGATGGTGGGCGAAGCGGAGCTGCGCATCCGCGACCGGGGCCGGGGTGCCGGCCCGGATCAGCTGGAGAGCCTGTTCGAACCGTTCTTCGTGATGGGCTCGCGCCACCACGAAGAAGGCTACGGCCTGTCACTGGCCATGGCGCGGGTGATGATCGAACAGGCCGGCGGCCGCATCTGGGCCGAAAGCGCCGGCCTCGATCGCGGCTTCACCCTGGTGATCCGCTTGCCGCTGGCCTGACCTGTGGGAGCAAATCTCCCTGTGGGAGCGGGCCCCGCCCGCGAAAGGGCGGTGTAACCGCCCGGCAGGATTCCAGAAACGGCTATTGGAAGCGCAATCTGTGAGGTCTCTGGCATCCTGCCGGCGGCTGTTGCCGCCTTTCGCGGGCAGGGCCCGCTCCCACAAGGAGGTCCCCAAGAGGCCTGAGGAGCTAGCGCTGGCATTTCTCCGGCAGGGCGAGCGCTCCGCCGTGATGTTTCTCCAGCAGCCGCAGAAAGTCCCGCCCCACGCCGCGTCCGCGGGTGGCGGGGTGCACCACCATCCACGCCAGGGTGTCGCCGTCGAGCAGCGCCACCGCCACCGGCGCGCCGTTGAAATGGGCGGCGGCCACCGGGCGCCCGGCGTCCAGGGCCTGGCCCAGTTCGGCGGCGTAATCCGGGTCGTCGCGCAGCACTTTGCTGAAGCGTTGCGCCAGTTCCGCGTCGGGGGAATGAAATTCAAGACTGATCGGCATAGTGTCTCCGCTAACCGGTAAATGGCCGCCGCGCTGGTGAGGGGGCGCCGAGGGCCGTATAATACGGGGTTCCGTTTTCTGGAGGTACCGATGAGCGAACGCCGCGCCACCGTGGAGCGAAACACCCTGGAGACCCAGATTCGCGTCAGCGTGAATCTTGATGGCACCGGAGTGAGCAAGCTGGATACCGGCCTGCCGTTCCTGGAACACATGCTCGACCAGGTGGCCCGCCACGGTCTGATCGACCTGGAGATCGAGGCCAAGGGCGACTTGCACATCGATGCCCACCACACGGTGGAGGACATCGGCATCACCCTGGGCCAGGCCCTGGCCCGTGCCTGGGGCGACAAGAAAGGCGTGCGCCGCTACGGCCACGCCTATGTGCCCCTGGACGAGGCGCTGTCGCGGGTGGTGATCGATCTGTCCGGCCGCCCCGGCCTGGAAATGCACGTGGACTTCACCCGCGGCATGATCGGCGGGTTCGACGTGGATCTGTTCTATGAGTTTTTCCAGGGGCTGGTGAACCACGCCATGATCACCGTGCACATCGATAACCTGCGCGGCAAGAACGCCCATCACCAGGCCGAGACCGTGTTCAAGGCGTTCGGCCGCACCCTGCGCATGGCGGTGGAGCCGGATCCGCGCATGGACGGCGTGACCCCGAGCACCAAGGGCACGCTCACCGAAAACCCGTAATCAATTCGAGGCGCCCCATGAGCGAAACCGTGGCCGTAGTCGACTACGGCATGGGCAATCTCCATTCCGCCGGCAAAGCGCTGGAAAAGATGGCCGCCGAGGGTCAGCGGATCCTTATCACCGGGGATCCGGAGCAGGTGCGCGCCGCCGACCGGGTGGTGTTCCCCGGTGTCGGCGCGATCCGTGACTGCATCAAGGTGATCACCGAAACCGGCCTGGACCGGGCGATTCTGGACGCCATCGACGCCTATAAGCCGGTGCTCGGCATCTGCGTGGGCATGCAGGCGATGATGGACTTCAGCGAAGAGAACGACGGCATTGACTGCCTGGGCGTGTTTTCCGGTCGGGTGCAGTTTTTCGGTGCGCCCATGGGCGACACCGGGCGCCCGCTGAAAGTGCCGCACATGGGCTGGAACCAGGTGCAGCAGGTCAACGACCACCCGCTTTGGGCGGGCATCGAGGACAACAGCCGTTTCTATTTCGTGCACAGCTACTGCGCCACCGGGGTGCCCGACGAGCAGATGGCCGGTCGCTGTGAGTACGGCCTGGCGTTCGCCGCCGCCGTCGCCAAGCGCAATGTGTTCGCGGTGCAGTTCCACCCGGAAAAAAGCGCCGACGCCGGCCTCAAGCTGCTGGAAAACTTTCTGCGCTGGCGGCCCTGAGCGCCGCGCCCTCTTATTTCAGCCTGTTAAACAAGCGAGATCGTCATGGAACTGATTCCCGCCATCGATTTGAAAGACGGCCACTGCGTACGCCTCAAGCAGGGCCGCATGGACGACGACACGGTGTTTTCCGAGGACCCGGTGGCGGTGGCCGACCACTGGGTGAAGCAGGGCGCGCGGCGCCTGCACCTGGTGGACCTGAACGGCGCCTTCGCCGGTGAGCCGGTGAACGGCGAGATCGTCAACGCCATCGCCCGCGCCCACCCGGGCCTGCCGATCCAGATCGGCGGCGGCATCCGCAGCGCCGAGACTATCCAGGCCTACCTGGACGCCGGCGTTCAGTGGGTGATCATCGGCACCAAGGCGGTGAAAGAACCGCAGTTCGTGCGCGACATGTGCAAGCGGTTCCCCGGTCACGTGATCGTCGGCCTGGACGCCAAGGACGGTAAAGTGGCCACCGACGGCTGGGCCGAGGTCACCGACATCGACGTGGTGGACCTGGCGCGCCAGTTCGAGCACGACGGCGTGGTGGCCATCGTCTACACCGACATCAGCCGCGACGGCATGCTGCAGGGCGTTAACGTGGAAGCCACCGAGCGGCTCGCCGAAGCGATCAGCATTCCGGTGATCGCCTCGGGCGGCATCACCGACATGGAAGACGTGCGCCGGCTGTGCGGGGCGCGCACCGTGGGCATCACCGGCGCCATCACCGGCCGCGCCATCTACGAGGGCACCCTGGATTTCGCCCAGGGCCAGGCCCTGGCCGACGAGCTGCAATCCCGGGGGCCGGGCATGTCCGGCACCACCGGTAGTGGAGTGCGAAAGTGACACTAGCCAAGCGAATCATCCCCTGCCTGGACGTGGACGACGGCCGGGTGGTCAAGGGCGTGCAGTTCGTGGATATCCGCGACGCCGGTGACCCGGTGGAGGTGGCGCGCCGCTATAACGAGGCCGGCGCCGACGAGATCACCTTCCTGGATATCACCGCCAGCCATGAAGGCCGTGACACCACCCTGGACATGGTCGAGCGCATGGCCAGCCAGGTGTTTATCCCGCTGACCGTGGGTGGCGGCGTGCGCACCATTCAGGATATCCGCAACCTGCTTAATGCCGGCGCCGACAAGGTGGGCATCAATTCGGCGGCGGTGAAGAACCCGGAGTTCGTGCGCGAGGCCGCCGAACGTTTCGGGTCGCAGTGCATCGTGGTGGCCATCGACGCCAAGAAAGTGAGCGGCGAGAGCGAAGCCAACCGCTGGGAAATCTTTACCCACGGCGGCCGCAACCCCACCGGCATCGACGCGGTGGAATGGGCGCGCCGCATGACCGATTATGGCGCCGGCGAGATCCTGCTCACCAGCATGGACCGGGACGGCACCAAGAACGGTTTCGACGTCGCCCTGACACGGGCCATTTCCGACGCGGTGCCGGTGCCGGTGATCGCCTCCGGTGGCGTCGGCAACCTGCAGCACCTGGTGGACGGGGTGATCCAGGGCGGCGCGGATGCGGTGCTGGCGGCCTCGATCTTCCACTTCGGTGAGTACAGCATCGCCGAGGCCAAGCAGTACATGCACAGCGCCGGCATTGAGATGCGCCTGTGATACTGCCGGGGGCCTGACGTGCGGATCTGGATAGACGCGGACGCCTGTCCGGCCGTGATCCGCGACGTGCTGTTCCGCGCCGCCGACCGGCGCGCCATCGACACTACCCTGGTGGCCAACCATTTCATCCCCAAGCCGCGCTCGCCGCACCTCCGCGCGGTGCAGGTGGAAGCCGGCTTTGACCGCGCCGACGATTACATCGCCGAGCAGGTCGAGCCCGGCGACCTGGTGATCACCGGCGACATTCCGCTGGCCGCCCGGGTGGTGGAGAGCGGTGGCACCGCGCTCAACCCCCGTGGCACCCTTTACGACAGCGAGAGCATCCGCGAACATCTGGGCCGCCGCGACTTCATGGAAGAACTGCGCTCCGCCGGGGTGCAGACCGGCGGCCCGTCGTCGTTGAGCAAAAGCGACGTCCAGACCTTCGCCAATGCGCTCGACCGCTTTATCGCGCGAGCCCGGTAACTCCCCCGGCCAGGAAGGACCCATGCTGAAAATCTCCAACAATGTGACCATCCCCGAGTCCGAGATCGAATGGCAGGCGATCCGCGCCCAGGGCGCCGGCGGCCAGAACGTCAACAAGGTGGCCTCCGCCGTGCACCTGCGTTTCGACATCGGCGCCTCCTCGCTGCCCGAGTTCTACAAGGAGCGGCTGCTGGCCTGGTCCGACCGGCGCATCACCACCGAAGGGGTGGTGGTGATCAAGGCGCAGCGCTTCCGCACCCAGGAAAAGAACCTGGATGACGCCCTGGCGCGGCTGAAAGCGCTGATCCTGGACGCCACCGTGGAGCAGAAAAAGCGCAAGCCCACCAAGCCGTCCAAGGCCGCCAAGCGCAAGCGCATGGACAAAAAGACCCGCCACGGCCAGACCAAGGCGCTGCGCAAGCCGCCCACCGACGGCTGACCGGCAAGCGCTCTGTACAAGAGTCGCCGCCACGGGCCCCGTAGGCTAAGCTCCTTGCGATAATAAAAAAGGAGCGCAGCATGGATCAGGCCAGTCTGGTTGAAATCGGTTTACCCGCCGCCCTGTTTCTCATCATGGTGGGCATGGGGCTCACCCTCACCCCCAAGGACTTCCGCGAAGTGTTGATCGCCCCGCGGGCCACCGTTTACGGCCTGGTGGCGCAGATCGTGCTGCTGCCGCTGGTGGGCGTGGGCCTGGCGATGACGCTGGACCTTTCCCCGGCGCTGGCGGTGGGGTTGGTGATCATCGCCGCCTGCCCGGGCGGCACCACCTCCAACCTGTTCGCCTTTCTCGGCCGTGGCGACGTGGCGCTGTCCATCGTGCTGACGGTGGCCGCCAGCCTAGTCACGGTGGTAACGCTGCCGATGTTCACCAGCTGGGCGCTGGGCCATTTCCGTGACAGCGATCTGGTGCTGGAGCTGCCGGTGCTGCGCACCATCCTGACCCTGGTGGTGATTATCCTGGTGCCGGTGAGCATCGGCATGACCATCCGTCATTTCCGCCAGGACTGGGCGGTGAAGGGCGAAAAGCTGGTCAGCGTGTTCGGGCTGCTGGTGCTGGTGGCGGTGATCGTGATGCTGCTGGTGGACCTGGGCGGAGAGGCGCTGGTGCTGCTGCGCCAGGGCGGCGCGGCGGTGATACTGCTCAACCTGATCGGCCTGGGGCTGGGCCTGTTCGGTGGCCGCCTGATCGGGCTGAGCCGGCCGCAGGCGTTCACCGTGGCCATTGAGCTGGGCATCAAGAACGGCACCCTGGGCCTGATGGTGACCCTGACCCTGCTGCAGTCGGAAGCCATGTCCGTGCCGGCGGCGGTGTACGGGGTGATGATGTTCCTGTTCGGTTTCCTGATGATCGGCTATGCCCGCCTTACGGGCATCGGCCGGGCGCCGGTCACGTCCTGACCGGCGCCTTGCGGCGCGTTACTCCTCGCGGTCGGCGCGCCGCCGTTCCGCCAGGTTGATGCCCTTGAGGATCGAGAGCGCCTGGGACAGCGGGTAGTCGCGGCTGGCCAGGGGCTCTTCGCCGCCTTTCTCCAGCGCTTCCTTCTGCGCCTGGTTGAGCAGGTGGTGGGGCAGGTCCGCTTCGCGGGGGCGCTGGTCTTTCAGCAGCTCGACGCTGGACACCTGCACCGGGATATCCGGCTCGATGCCTTCCGCCTGAATCGAACGGCCGTCCGGCGTGTAGTAGCGCGCGGTGGTCAGCTTCAGGGCGTTGTCGCCGCTGATCGGCAGCACCGTCTGCACCGAGCCCTTGCCGAAGGTGCGGGTGCCCACCACCACGGCGCGGCCCTGGTCCTGCAGGGCGCCGGCGACAATCTCCGACGCCGAGGCGGAGCCGCCGTTGACCAGCACCACCAGGGGCAGGCCTTCGATCTCATCGCCCGGGTTGGCTTTGTAGTCGTTGCGGCTCTCGCTCTCGCGGCCCTGGGTGTAGACGATCAGCCCGGAGTCGAGGAACAGGTCGCTGATTTCCACCGCGCCGCCGAGCACGCCGCCCGGGTTGTTGCGCAGGTCGAGGATCAGCCCGCTCAACTCGCCTTCGGCTTTCAGTTCGTTGAGGGCTTTCTTGGCTTCGTGGCCGGTGTTGTTCTGGAACTGGGACACGCGCAGGTAGCCGTAGCCGGGCTCCAGCACTTCGCTTTTCACGCTTTCCACTTTGATGCGGTCGCGCTTGAGCGTCACCGGGCGCGGCTTTTCGTCGCCGTCGCTGAGCACCGAGAGGGTCACTTCCGAGCCGGCTTCGCCGCGCATCAGCTCCACCGCTTCCGCCAGGCTCAGGCCTTTGACGAAGGTGTCGTCGATCTTGAGGATCAGGTCGCCGGCCTGGATGTCGGCGCGGCTGGCGGGGGAGTCGTCGATCGGCGAGACCACTTTGACGAAGCCGTCTTCCATGGTCACTTCCAGACCCAGGCCGCCGAACTCGCCGCTGGTGGTGGATTGCAGGTCCTCGAACTGGTCCGGGGTCAGGTAGGAGGAGTGCGGGTCCAGCTCCATCAACATGCCGCGGATCGCCGCCTGGATCAGCTCTTTCTCGTCCACCTCCTGCACATAGGCGCCGCGCACCCGCTCCAGCACTTCCGCGAAGGCGCGCAGCTCGGTGACCGGCACGCCATCCTGACGGGCCTGCTCATCGACTTCCGGGTCGGCGGCCAGGGTCGGGGCGGAGACGGATACGGTGAGGAGCAGGGCGGCGCTCAGTGCGGTGCGGCGGAGCAGGGGGTGAGACGTTTTCAGCATGTAATTCCCCAGACCAAGGGCATCATTGGACACTAGTTTCGGGCAATGGGCGGCAGTGTAACACGGCGGTCGCACCAGCGTGTCGGGTTCACCACCTTGCCCCGGTTGCGTATTTCGAAGTACAGCGCGCTGCGACTGTTGCCGCCGGACTGGCCGGCCAGGGCCAGGGTGTCGCCCACCGCGACCCACTCGCCCACATCGCGCAGCAGGCTTTGATTGTAGCCGTACAGCGTCAGGTAGCCACCGCCGTGGTCGACGATGGTGAGCAGGCCGTAGCCGCGCATCCAGTCGGCGAACACCACCCGGCCCGGGTGGATGGCGCGCACCGGCGTGCCTTCCTCGGCGGCCAGCACCACGCCTTCCCAGCGCAACGCGCCCTCACGGCTGGAGTTGAAGCTCGACAGCACTTCGCCGGGCACCGGCCAGGGCAGCTCGCCGGCCAGTTTGGCGAACGGCGTGCCGCGGTCGGCGGGGGCCATTTCCGGCATGCTGCGCTCCATCTCGGCGAGCAGTTTTTCCAGGCGCTGCTGGTCGGCGCGCAGGCGGTCGATGTCGCCGCCGCGCTGGTCCAGGGAGCGTTCCAGTTTGGCCAGGGTGGTCTCCCGTTCGCGGGCGGCCTGCTCCAGCTGCTCCTGGCTGCGCGCCAGCGCGGTGCGGCGATCCAGCAGGTCGGCGCGGGCGTCGGCCACTTCTTGCGCCACCCGGCGCAGCTCCACCAGTTCGTCTTCCAGGTCGGCGAGGCGGTCGGTGCGGGCACGCTGGAAGTATTCCTGGTAGCGCAGCAGGCGCGCGATCTGGTCCGGCTCCTGCTGGTTGAGCATCAGCTTCAGCCGCTCTTCGCGGCCGCTCTGATAGCTGGCGCGCACTGTCTTCACCAGCCAGCGCAGCTGCACCTTCTTTTCTTCGGCCAGTTCCGCCTGCTCGGCCTCCAGCCGGGCCAGGCGGGACTCGGCCTGGCGGGCGTCGCGCTCCAGCTGACGCCGTTCGCGGGTCAGCTCGCCAACCCGGGTTTCCGCCTCGCGCAGCTCGCTCTGCACCGAGTCGCGCTGGCGGGCTTCCTTCTGCTGGGCCTCGGACAGCGCCTCGATGCGCTCCTTGAGCGCTTCCAGCTGTTGCTCGGAGGGCTCTTCGGCGGGCGCGCCGGCGCTCGCCAGCACCAGCGCCGGCACGATCAGCAGCGTCAGTAATCGAAAATGGGGTTTCACGGGTTCCGTCATGGTGCCTTATCTTAACCGAGCGCTGGTGTGTATACTTGTCGCCGATTTTCCGCCGGCAGGAATGCAGTCATGGATCGTATCATCGAGTTCGTCACCAACCACTATATCCTGGTGTTTGCCTTCTTAGCGCTGTGGGGCGCCTTTTTCGTGATTGAGTCCCGCCGTGGCGGCAAGGCCATCACGCCGCAGTTCGCCACCAATCTGGTCAATCAGAAGGATGCGGTGATCGTCGACGTGCGCGCCGCCGACGAGTTCCGCGAGGGGCATATCCCGGGCAGTGTGAACATTCCCCAGAGCCAGGTCACGGACCGGATGGGCGAATTGGAAAAATATAAGGAAAAGCCGCTGATCCTGACCTGCAAGATGGGCAATCAGGCGGCGCACCTGGGGCGCCAGCTGCGCAACAAGGGCTTTTCCGAGCTCTACCGTATCCAGGGCGGCGTCACCGCCTGGCGCAATGATAACCTGCCGGTGTCCAAGGGCTGATGGCGGACGTCACCCTTTACAGCACCGGCTGGTGCCCGTTTTGCGTGCGCGCCAAGCGTTTGCTGGCGGGCAAGGGCGCCCGCGTCCATGAGATCGACGTGGACCGGGAGCCGGAAGCGCGCCGGGAAATGATGGCGCGCAGCGGCCGCCGCACGGTGCCGCAGATATGGATCGGGGACCGCCACGTGGGCGGTTGCGATGAACTTTTCGCATTGGAGCGGACGGGCGAACTGGACGACCTGCTCGCCGGATGACGGAACCGAACAACGGAGACAATCATGGCCGAAGAACAGAAAAAAACCTTCCAGTTGCAGCGCGTCTACCTTAAGGACGCCTCGTTCGAGTGCCCGGGGGCGCCGGACATCTTCCTGCAGGAGTGGAAGCCGAAGATGAACGTGCAGCTGAATAACAGCGCACGCCGCATCGGCGAAGGCACCGAATACGAAGTGGAAGTGACGGTCACCGTCACCGCCAAATCCGAGGACGAGCAGAAGACCTTCTATCTGGCCGAAGTGAAGCAGGCGGGTATTTTCACCCTGGCCGGCATCGAAGGCGAAGAGCGCGATCAGCTGCTGGGCGCCTACTGCCCCAATGTGCTGTTCCCCTACGCCCGCGAAGTGGTGTCCGATCTGGTCGCCAAGGGCTCCTTCCCGCAGATGATCCTGCAGCCGCTCAACTTCGAGGCGCTCTACCAGCAGCAGCGCGAGAAGCAGCAGAGCGGCGACGGCGAGCCGTCCACCGTCCAGTAAGCAACGGACTCAGATCGCGCCGGGGTAGCCGAGCTGCCGCCAGGCTTCATAGAGCGTGATCGCCACCGCGTTACTGAGATTCAGACTGCGGCTGTTGGCGCCCATCGGCAGCCGCAGCCGCTGCTCCGGCGCCAGCCCTTCCAGGATATGAGCGGGCAGGCCCCGGGTTTCCGGCCCGAACAGCAGCACGTCCCCGTCCTGAAACCGTACCTGGCTGGGCGCCGGGCCGCCCTTGGTGGTCAGCGCGAACTGGCGCGCGGTGGGGTAGTCCCGGCAGAAGCTGGGGTAGTCCGGGTGCACGGTGACGTTGGCGTATTCACTGTAGTCCAGCCCGGCGCGGCGCAGGCGCCGCTCATCCAGCTCGAAACCGAGCGGCTCGATCAGATGCAGGGCGGCGCCGGTGTTGGCGGCCAGGCGCATGATGTTGCCGGTGTTGGGCGGTATTTCCGGCTCGAACAGAGCAATATTCAGCATTCACGGATCCCGGGTTATAAAAGCGGGTAAATGGTAGCGTGTTGTCGACAGGGATGCGCGCAACAGAGGAGAGCCACCCATGAAGCGTGTCTACGAAGCCGGTGACGGCCTGGAAGCGCACATGCTGGCCGGCTTGCTGGAGCAGTCCGGCATCGTTGCCCAGGTGCGTGGCGACATGCTGCAGGGCGCGGTGGGCGAGTTGCCCGCTTCCGGGTTGGCCAGCGTGTGGGTGAACGAAGACGATGAGGCCCGCTCGCTGGAGGTGATCGCCGACTACGAGGCCAGCCAGCCGCCGCCCTCCGGGCCGACGCTGCGCGAGCGCATCCGCGAGCCGGGGCGTGCCGAGACGGACAGCACCCGCGCCTTCCGCAAAGGCCTGTTGATCGGGATGTTTCTCGGCGCGGCCTTGATGGCCTGGCTGCTTTAGAACCCGGCGCTCACAAAAAAGGCCCCGGAAGGGGCCTTTTTTTGGCGCCGCTGTTAGCGGCTGGCGCGTTTGCGCTCGGTTTCGGTGAGCAGCTTCTTGCGCAGGCGGATGTGGTTAGGGGTGATTTCCGCCAGCTCGTCGTCTTCGATGAAGTCCAGGGCCTGCTCCAGGCTGAAGCGTACCGGCGGGGTGAGAATCACGTTCTCATCGGTGCCGGAGGCGCGCATGTTGGTGAGCTGCTTGCCCTTGGTGGGGTTCACCACCAGGTCGTTGCCGCGGCTGTGGATGCCGATCAGCTGGCCTTCGTAGACTTCCACGTTGGGCTCGATCAGCATGCGGCCGCGCTCCTGCAGGTTGAACAGGGCGAACGCCAGCACCTTGCCTTTGACCATGGAGACCAGCACGCCGTTGTTGCGCTGGGCCATGTCGCCGGCCTTGAACTCACCGTAGTGGCTGAAGGTGCTGTTGAGGATGCCGGTGCCGGAGGTGAGCGTCAGGAACAGGCTGCGGAAGCCGATCAGGCCGCGGCTGGGCACGATGAAGGTGAGGCGCACCCGGCCCTTGCCGTCCGGCTCCATGTTGGTCATCTCGCCGCGGCGCAGGCCCAGTTGCTCCATGATGGCGCCCTGGTGCTGCTCTTCCACGTCGGCCATGACGTTCTCGTAGGGCTCCTGCTTCTTGCCGTCCACCTCGCGCACGATCACCTGCGGGCGGCCCACGGCCAGCTCGAAGCCTTCACGGCGCATGTTCTCGATCAGTACCGACAGGTGCAGCTCGCCACGGCCGGAGACGCGGAACTGGTCGGCGCTGCCGGTCTCTTCCACGCGCAGGGCCACGTTGTGCTTGAGTTCCGCTTCCAGGCGCTCGCGGATCTGGCGGCTGGTGACGAACTTGCCGTCCTGGCCGGCGAACGGCGAGGTGTTGACGTGGAACACCATGCTCACGGTGGGCTCGTCCACGGTCAGCGGCGGCAGGGCCTCCACCTTGTTGGGGTCGCACAGGGTGTCGGAGATATCCAGCGGGTCCATGCCGGTGACGCAGACGATGTCGCCGGCGCCGGCTTCCGGCACGTCCACCCGGTCGAGGCCGTGGTAGCCCATGATCTGCAGGATGCGGCCGTTACGCACCTTGCCTTCGCGGTCGATGATCTTGACCGTGGAGTTGGCTTTGATTTTGCCGCGCTTGATGCGGCCGATGCCGATCACGCCCAGGTAGCTGTTGTAGTCCAGCGAGGAGATCTGCATCTGGAACAGGCCGTCCTGTTCCACTTCGGGCGCCGGTACGCGGTCGATGATGGTCTGGAACAGGAAGGTCATGTCGTCGCCGAGCTGGTCCGCTTCCGGGCCGGCCACGCCGTTGAGGGCGGAGGCGTAGACCACCGGGAAGTCGAGCTGCTCGTCGCTGGCGCCGAGGGTGTCGAACAGGTCGAACACCTGGTCGATGACCCAGTCCGGACGGGCGCCCGGGCGGTCCACCTTGTTGACCACCACGATCGGCTTGAGGCCGGCGGCGAATGCCTTCTGGGTCACGAAGCGGGTTTGCGGCATGGGGCCGTCCACCGCGTCCACCAGCAGCAGCACCGAGTCGACCATGGACATGACCCGCTCCACCTCGCCGCCGAAGTCGGCGTGGCCGGGGGTGTCGACGATGTTGATCTGGTAGTCGCCGTACTTGAGGGCGGTGTTCTTGGAGAGGATGGTGATGCCCCGTTCCTTCTCCAGGTCGTTGGAGTCCATCACCCGTTCCACGTCGCCGGCGCGATCTCCCAGGGTGCCGGACTGTTGCAGCAGCTTGTCCACCAGGGTGGTCTTGCCGTGGTCAACGTGGGCGATGATGGCGATATTGCGCAGGCGTTCAATCACAGAAATGGCTCCGTAGGGAAAAAAGTCGCTCTCCGTCCGTTGGCGGACCAGCGTGAAAATGCGTCCGCGACCGGCCGGAAGGGCCCGTGAAACGGAGTGGGAGGCGGATTAGGCGGCGCATTGTACAGCCCTTGTACCCACGGAAGCCACACGAAGGTGTGTCATGGCATAATGTGACCCGGTGCAAAGTTTTACTTTTGTTGCTCCGGTTGGCCTCTGACTGCCCTAGAATGTCGCAACCAAACACGGGTCAGCCGGTCTCAGCAACGTGCGCCGAACGGCCGCGCGGGCCGAGGAACCGTCGACGGGCGCCAGGGCTGGCTTCCGTTCCGTGGCTGACCGCCCGTGACGAAAGTATTGGAATAAGGCTGAAAAATGCGTTCTGTGAAATTGCACGCCCGGCTGCTCGCCGCTTTTTTGTTGTTGCTGGGGGTCGGCAGTATTGCCTACCAGATATTGGTCCAGAAAGTGCCGCTCACCGAGAGCGAGAGTGACCCGGTATGGGTGGTGGACGCCCAGGTCAGTTTCCAGGCGCGGGAGAACACCCCGATCAAGGCGCGCATGTACGTGCCGCCGCTGGAGAGCGGTTTCACCGCCCTTAATGAAAGCTTTATCTCCAACAACTACGGCGTCAACGTCAACCGGGAGAACGGCAACCGGGTGGTCACCTGGTCGGCGCGCCGGGCCGAGGGGCGGCAGAACCTGTATTACCGGTTGATGCTCACCTCGCGCTTCGCCGAACCGGCGTCGGTGCCCGAGGACGGCCCCCAGTTCCGCGCCGCGCCGCCGCTGGAGGGCCCGGAGCGGCTCGCCGCCGATGCCCTGCTGGCGCCGATCCGCCAGCACTCCGCGGACGTGGAGACCTTCGTCAGCGAGACCATCAAGCGCGTCAACAACATGGAAAGCGACAATGTGCGCCTGCTGCTCGGCGGCGACCGCAGCCCGGAGAACCGCGCCCGGGTGGTCGATCTGCTGCTGGCGGTGGCGCACATCCCCGCCGAGCCGGTGCATACCCTGGAGCTCAACGAGAGCCGCGACCAGGAACCGGAGCTGTGGCTGCGCACCTACAACGGCAAAAGCTGGCTGTATTTCAACCCGCTGGACGGCCGCCAGGGGCTGCCGGAGGACCGGCTGGTGTGGTGGAGCGGCGACAAGCCGCTGCTGGCGCTGGAAGGCGCCCGCAACGCGGATGTGGATTTCGGCGTTCACCGCAACGAGATGAGCGCGCTGCAGCTGGCCCAGTCGCTGCGTTTCCAGGATCAGAGCAGCTTTATCGACTATTCCCTGTATGAGCTGCCGGTGCCGTCCCAGCAGCTGTTCCGCATCCTGATGATGATTCCGGTGGGCGTGCTGCTGGTGCTGCTGATCCGCTCCCTGGTCGGCATGGAGACCCTGGGCACCTTCACGCCGGTGCTGATCGCCCTGGCGTTCCGCGAAACCGAGGTGATCTGGGGCGTGCTGCTGTTCACCTTCATCACCGCCATCGGGCTCTCGGTGCGCGGCTATCTGGAACACCTGAAATTACAGTTACTGGCGCGGCTGTCGATCGTGCTCACCTTCGTGGTGATCCTGATGGCGCTGATCAGCCTGGTGGGCTACAAGCTGGGGCTGTCCACCGGCCTGTCGGTGGCGCTGTTCCCGATGGTGATTCTGACCATGGTGATCGAGCGTATCTCGATCGTCTGGGAGGAGCGTGGCGGCGGCCAGTCGCTGAAGGTGGCCATCGGCACCCTGATCGCGGCGGTGCTGTGTCACCTGCTGATGGTCTGGCAGCCGCTGGTGTACTTCGTGTTCACCTTCCCCGGCGTGTTGCTGGTGCTGGCGGCGGTGATGGTGCTGATGGGCCATTACCGGGGTTATCGCCTGGCGGAGCTGATGCGCTTCCGGGCGATGACCGATGAAGGTGGCCGCTGATGTTCGGAATCCGCACCTGGAGGGCCCTGCGCCGCCGTGGCGTGATGGGCATCAACCAGCGCAACGGCGACTATGTGCTGGCCTACAACGACCGGCGCCTGTACCCGCTGGTGGACGACAAGATCCGCACCAAGAAGCTGGCCCTGGACGCCGGCATCCAGGTGCCGGACATGTACGGCATCATTGATACCGAGCAGGGCATCAGCAAGCTGCAGCACATCGTCGAGACCCACGGTGACTTCGTGATCAAGCCGGCCCAGGGTGCCGGCGGCGACGGCATCATGGTGATCTCGGACCGCTTCGAGGGCTACTACCGGGGCGCCTCCGGCCGCATGATCAGCCCCGAGGAGCTGGAGTTTCATATCTCCGGGATCATCTCCGGCATCTATTCCCTGGGCGGCCACCGCGACCGCGCCCTGATCGAGTACCGGGTGCGCTCCACCGACCTGTTCGACCGCATCAGCATCGGCGGCGTGCCGGACGTGCGCATCATCGTGCTCAAGGGCTACCCGGTGGCGGCCATGCTGCGCCTGCCCACCCGCCAGTCCGACGGCAAGGCCAACCTGCACCAGGGCGCCATCGGCGTGGGCGTGGACATCGCCACCGGTGTCACCCTGAGCGGCACCTGGCACAACCTGAAAATCGACCGGCACCCGGACACCGCTCATCCGGTGGCCGGCGTGCAGATTCCCGACTGGGAAGCCTGCCTGGAGCTGGCGGCGCGCTGCTATGAGCTCACCGGCCTGGGTTATCTGGGCGTGGATCTGGTAATGGACAAGCACAAGGGCCCGTTGATGCTGGAGCTCAACGCCCGCCCCGGGCTGAACATTCAGATCGCCAACGACGACGGCCTGCTGCGCCGCTGCCGCATCGTCGAGGATCATCTCGACGGCCTGGACTGGAAGCTGGAGCCGGTGGCCCGCCGGCTGACGCTCGCCAAGCGCGAGTTCGCCGTGGCCCGCCTGCCGGAAGCCCCCGAAGCGCCCTGACCCCGGCGCTTCGTCAACAAAGCGTGATTTGCTATACTCTGCCGCCCGTTTCCGACCATCTCCTTTAAAACAGGGCGAGTATTGTTATGTCCGAGGCAGTCGCACCCGTCACCCGGCCCAGCGCCGACCCGCTCCAGCGCCGCGCCATCGCGCTGGTGTCCGGCGGGCTGGACTCCATGCTGGCGGTAAAAGTGATGCAGGAGCAGGGCATTCACGTGGAAGGGGTGAACTTCTTCACCGGCTTCTGCGTGGAGGGCCACACCCACGCGATCCGCAAGAAAGACAAGGACAAGAACAAGCGCAACAACGCCCTCTGGGTGGCCGAGGAGCTGGGCATCAAGCTGCACATCATTGATATCTCCGAGGAGTACAAGGATGTGGTGCTCAACCCCAAGCACGGCTACGGCGCCCATCTGAACCCCTGCCTGGACTGCAAGATCTTCATGGTCAACCAGGCCACGCTGATGCTGAACAAGGCCCGTGAGCTGGCCGGCGAGAAGGGCTTCGATTTCATCATCACCGGCGAGGTGGTGGGCCAGCGGCCCAAGAGCCAGCGTAAGGAAACCATGCCCATCATCAGCAGCGAGTCCGGCGCCGACGACCGCCTGCTGCGCCCGCTCAGCGCGCTCAACCTGCCCGAGACTTTGCCCGAGCGCGAGGGCTGGGTGGACCGCTCGCGGCTGCACGATTTCTCCGGCCGCAACCGCAAGCCGCAGATCGAGCTGGCGCGCCGTTTCGGCCTGGAGGACTACGCCCAGCCCTCCGGCGGCTGCTGCTTCCTGACCGACGAATCCTACTCCCGCAAGCTCGCCGACCTGTGGCAGGCCCGCAACGAACGCCGTTACGAGCTGGACGACATCATGTTGCTGAAAGTGGGCCGCCACATCCGCCCGCAGCCGCACCTGAAACTGATCATCAGCCGCGAGGAAGGGGAGAACCGCTTCCTGGAGGGTTACCGCTATCAGTTCACCAGCCTGACCACGGTCAGTTGTCCCGGCCCGCTGGCATTGGTGGACGGGCACTTTGAGTCGGAAGCGGAGCTGGAACAGGCCGCCGCCATCGTGGCGCGCTACTCCAAGGGCCGCGGCGACGAGACCGTCACCGTGGAAGTCAAAGAGCCCGGCGGCGTTGCCCGCGAGGTGCGCATAACGCCGGCGCGGCCGGACGATATCCCCAAGAACTGGTTGGTGGCTTGAACCGCGATGACCGACGAAACCCTTCACGAACTGGATGTGCGCCGCCAGCTGTGCCCCATTCCAGTGATCAAGACCCAGAACAAGGTCGCCGAACTGGCGCAGGGCGAGGTGCTGAGGGTAACCTGCACGGACCCGGGGGCGCTCAACGACATTCCCGCCTGGTGCCGAATCAATGGCCACGAGGTGCTGGCCACGGAGGAGGGCGACCTTGAGGTGGTGATCACCCTGCGGGTCGGCGAACCCTCCGTTGCACTCTAGTGGTGCACAAATACCAAGAAAGCACCTGTTTGGTGCATGATATCCGAATACAAGCGCGCTGATCGGGCTTAATACAGGCTGCTGCGCCAAAAAAGGGCTGGCACAGTATTTGCTGACCTATTGGCATGCAGGCCTAGTTGGCCGAGACTAACGGTTCTTCGCGCGGCCGTCCCCACGGCGGAGGCGAGTAGCCAGACACATACCCGTTCCAGGAGGATGCTCAACAATGTCTGAAAAGACGCTGAAACTGATTAAAGATAACGACGTGAAGTGGGTGGATCTGCGTTTTACCGACAGCCATGGTAAAGAGCAGCACGTGACCCTTCCCGTCGGCGAGATCGACGACGACTTCTTCCAGGACGGCAAGATGTTCGATGGTTCCTCCATCGCCGGTTGGAAAGGCATCAACGAATCCGACATGATTCTGCTGCCCGAAGACGAAACCGCCGTTCTCGACCCGTTCACCGACGTGGCCACGCTGAACCTGCGTTGCAACATCGTTGAGCCGACTACCATGCAGGGTTACGAGCGTGATCCGCGCTCCGTGGCGCTGCGCGCCGAGGAATACCTGAAGTCCACCGGTATCGCCGACAGCGCCCTGTTCGGCCCGGAGCCGGAATTCTTCGTGTTCGATTCGGTACAGTGGAAGTCCGACATGTCCGGCGCCATGTACAACATCTACTCCGAAGAAGCGGCCTGGGTGTCCGCCGATGAGTTCGAGAAGAACAACATCGGTCACCGTCCCGGCGTCAAAGGCGGCTACTTCCCGGTACCCCCGGTGGACAGCCTGCACGACCTGCGTGGCGCCATGTGTTCCGCCATGGAGCAGATGGGCCTGGAAATCGAAGTGCATCACCACGAAGTGGGCACCGCGGGCCAGTGCGAGATCGGTGTGGGCGCCAACACCCTCACCAAGAAAGCCGACGAAGTGCAGATCCTCAAGTACTGCGTGCACAACGTGGCCCACGCCTACGGCAAGACCGCCACTTTCATGCCCAAGCCGCTGATCGGTGATAACGGTTCCGGTATGCACGTGCACATGTCCCTGGCGAAGAACGGCAAGAACCTGTTCGCCGGTGACGAGTACGCGGGCCTGTCCGAAGAAGCGCTGTTCTACATCGGTGGCGTGATCAAGCACGCACGCGCCCTGAACGCCTTCACCAACAGTTCCACCAACTCCTACAAGCGTCTGGTGCCCGGCTTCGAAGCCCCGGTAATGCTGGCGTACTCCGCCCGTAACCGTTCCGCTTCCATCCGCATTCCGTGGGTGAGCAACCCGAAAGCGCGTCGTATCGAGACCCGCTTCCCGGATCCGTCCGCCAACCCGTACCTGTGCTTCGCGGCACTGATGATGGCCGGCCTGGACGGCATCAAGAACAAGATCCACCCGGGCGACGCCATGGACAAGGATCTCTACGATCTGCCGGCGGAAGAAGCCAAGGACATCCCCACCGTGGCGCACACCCTGACCATGGCGCTGGATGCTCTGGAAGCCGATCACGAGTTCCTGACCCAGGGCGACGTGTTCACCAAGGACATGCTGGACGGCTACATCGAGCTCAAGCGCAGCGAAGTGGAGCGTCTGAACATGACCCCGCATCCGGTCGAGTTCGACATGTACTACAGCTGCTAAGCCTTACGGCGACGCAGTCCCCGAAAAGCCCGGCCTTCGCGCCGGGCTTTTTTTGTTTATGGTCTCTCCAGCCAGACCCGCGCCAGGCGGCTCGCGCCATTCGGGAGGTTCGGTCTCGGTGTCCGTGTCCAGGACTGTGTGAGGCAAGGAGCCGAACACAAGCCTCCAGGGATGGATTCACGGCGGGTCCTGGACACGGACACCGAGACCGAACCGGCTACGGAGTTACAACCGGCCTTTGCCGCTAAAGTGGGATGAAGCCCCTTTTTTTAACGCCGAGCGGGCGTCAGAATCGAGGCAACACCCAACAAGGATGAGTCCGATGAAAACCTGGTGGCCACTACTGCTGCTTGCCGTGCCGATACTCGCCGTGGCGCAGACTACCGACCGGCCGGACAGCGGCTCAAACGGTATTTACCGGACGCTGGACGCCGACGGCAACGTGGTGTTCACCGATAACCCGCCGGACAAGAAGCGCGCCGAGGAAGTGAAGGTGGGCCCCACCAACACCATGGACAGCCCGCCGGTGGAGCGGCGCGCCGCATCCCGGGGCGATGCGCCGCCGGAACCGCCGGAGCCGCCGGATACGGGCTATGAGGCGGTGTCGATCACCGCGCCGGACGCCGGCGCCAACCTGCGCATTCCCCAGGACAACCCGATCCAGGTTCAGGTATCGCTGTCGCCGTCGCTGAAAAGCGGGCACCG